>Ga0070735_10000731_pt1 | contig 33966 bp, 25 predicted proteins | sample Coa_R1_FD_66443 | JGI IMG/M metagenome (GOLD analysis project Ga0070735, IMG submission 66443) | Surface soil microbial communities from Centralia Pennsylvania, which are recovering from an underground coalmine fire - Coalmine... | ecosystem: Environmental > Terrestrial > Soil > Unclassified ...
GCCGAGATCGACGACGACGAGATCGTGGGCGCCTTCCTCGCGCAGCACTACGGCAAGGGCGGCGAGGTCGACGGCGAGGAAGGACCGCTCGCGCTCGTGCCCGACGAGATCATCCTTCCGTGCGAACCCGAGGGCGTGACGGGAATCGCGGAGTGGCTCGCCGATCGCGCCGGCCACCGGGTGGCGCTCCTGCAGCCCAAGCGCGGGCACCGCGTCGATCTTCTGTCCATGGCCGCGGACAACGCGAAGCACTCGTTCGCGGAAAAGCAGCGGCAGGCGGACGACGTGCAGGATCGCCTGCGGGACCTCCAGGAGCGCCTCCGCTTGCCCGTTGTGCCGCGGCGGATCGAGTGCTGCGACATCTCCCATCTCGGAGGGGGCGACACGGTCGGCGCCGTCGTCGCGATGAGCGACTGCGAGCTCGACAAGAAGCGCTATCGAACCTTTCACGTGCGCGGCGACGCGATGGCCGCCCGTGGGGGATTCACGCAAGACGGCGGGGAGGTCGCTTCGTCGTCGTCCCGGTTGAACGACGACTACGGCGCGATGTACGAGGTCCTCGCGCGGAGGTTCCGCCGCGCCCTCGCGTCCCCCGCGGCCGCCGGGCACGTCGGCGCACCGGAGACCGTCGCCGAGGCGCCGGCGCCCCGGCGAGAGGCGGACGTCGAGTGGGACGCGCCGGACCTCTTCGTGGTCGACGGGGGGCGCGGTCAGCTCGCGGTGGCCCTCGCCGCGGCGCACGACCTGGGTCTCCACGATCTGCCCGTGGTCGCGCTGGCCAAGGAGCGCGAGAACCTGGCGGGCGATCTCCTCGTCGACCGCGTCTACCTGCCCGGCCAAAAGAATCCAATCCCGTTGAAGAGCACCACCACGTCGTTGTTCCTTCTCGCCCGGCTGCGCGACGAGGCGCACCGCTTCTCGAACCGCGCGCGCATGCGCCTCGGCAAGAAGAAGCGATTCCGGTCGCCGCTCGACGACGTCAAAGGGCTGGGAGACAAGACCAAGAAGGCGCTCCTCAAGCATGTAGGGAACCTCGCCACCATCCGCGAAGCGGACGATTCAACGCTGCTTGCGGTCCCGGGCGTGACGCCGCGCCACGTCAAGGCGCTGAGGGCCGCCGCGCCCCCGTCGCCACTGCCAACGGGGGAGAAGAATAGCCAACGCAGTTGACGACGCGGGGCCGCTGCATGAGCGCGACGCCGCGGTTTTTGTGGCTTGCAGCCATCGGCACGTGGCATGCTTCGCGGGCCTCGGCACCTCCGTGGGTTGGTACCTAGGGGGTGATCGCGAGGAGTTCTCCGGGCGGCGGTGGGCGGTTGTTTCGCCCGGACACGAGCCGATCGTGGGTGAAGGCGTTCGGTCCACCGTGGTATGCGGTGGTCGCCCCAGTTCGGACAGGCGTGCGAGTTGGCGTCTTACGAGGAGCATCGATGATGAACCGAGGAATCGTGCAACGAGTGGCACGACGCATGAGGGTCGGCGCCGTGATGTCGGCGGTGGCGCTGGGCATCGGCGTCGTCGGCGCCGGGTGCCTCACGCGCCCGATCGTCGCCGGCAACCCGACGACGAAGGTCAACTTCACGACCGTCGTGCACAACCAGGCCGTCGACAAGCTCGACCTCCTCTTCATGATCGACAACTCGGCGTCGATGGGCGACAAGCAAGTGCTCCTGTCGCTGGCGGTGCCGGACATGATAAACCGCCTCATCGTCCCGAACTGCGTGGACGCCAACGGGAACCCGACCGGCGTCGTTTACACGGCGATGAACGGCTGCGGCGCAAACGGCAAGCCCGAGTTCCCGCCGGTCCACGACATGCACATCGGGATCGTGTCGTCGTCGCTCGGCGGTCGCGGCGGCGACCAGTGCGCGCCGGACTCGAAGAATCAGGCGAACATGGCGCTCAACGCGCACAACGACGATGGGGCGCACCTCATCATTCGCTGGGGGGCGAACGAGGTGCCGACGATGGACGCTCAGTCGTCCTCGGGCGGCGGCAACTTCCTCGCGTGGTTCCCGCCCATCACAGCCAACATGGCGCAGGGCAAGGTGCCGCCGGACGTGACGCCGCTCGGCCCGAACCCGGGGTCGGCGCCCGGCGGCATGGCGCAGATGGGTACGCTCATCGGCGACTTCACCGGCATGGTGCAGGGCGTCCACGAGCACGGGTGCGGGTTCGAGTCGCAGAACGAGGCGTGGTACCGCTTCCTCGTCCAGCCGGACCCGTTCAATGCCATCCAGCTCAAGGGGCAGACCGCGCAGCTGAGCGGCGTCGACCCCGTCATCATCCAGCAGCGCGCGGACTTCCTGCGCCCGGACTCGCTCGTCGCGGTCATCGTCGTGACCGACGAGAACGAAGAGGTCGCCGACCCGCTGGCCATCGGCGGGCAGGGGTGGGTCTTCGAGAACTCGACCTTCCCGGGGTCGCCGAACCTCGCGGCGCCCGAGGGCACCATCGAGTGCCGGGACCGGGTCGACCCGGCCAACCCGACGACGACCGGGCCGTACGGACCCAACTGCACGTCGTGCGCGTTCATCAAAAACGACCCGAACTTCAAGACGCGCTGCCCGAACGACGGGGCCGGGACCCAGGGGTACCTCGACACGACGGACGACGCGCTCAACGTCCGCTTCTGGAACCAGAAGCAGCGCTTCGGCATCTTCGTCGGCTATCCGACGTCGCGATACGTCCGCGGCTTGAGCAAGTCGGCGGTGCCGGACTCGGCCCACGAGCACGACAAGTCCGGAAACTACATCGGCGATCAGCAGGCGAACTGCGTCAACCCGCTCTTCGCGGCGAACCTGCCGACCAACACGAACATGGATCTCTGCGCGCTCCAGAGGGGGCCGCGCACGCCGGACCTCATCTACTACGCGGCCATCGCCGGCGTTCCGCACCAGCTCCTCCAGCAAGATCCGAACAACCCCGACAGCCCGCAGAAGGACACGCTCGACGCGGCGGACTGGACGAAGATCCTGGGCGGCGACCCGGAGCACTACGACTTCACGGGCGCCGACTTCCACATGATCGAGTCGACCCAGCCGCGGACGGCCAATAACCTCCCGCCGGGCGTGGTCAACTCGTCCAATTGCCCGCCCGGGTCGTCGGCGGACACCTGCGACCCGATCAACGGGCGCGAGTGGAACACGAACAAGGCCGACCTCCAGTTCGCCTGCGTCTTCGATTTGCCGTCGCCGAAGGACTGCTCGAGCTCGATGTACACGGGCGCGTGCGACTGCGCGGCGATGGCGCCGAACTCCCAGACGCAGCTCTGCCAGCAGAACGGGGGCATGTACTCGACGACGCAGATCAAGGGCAAGGCGTACCCGTCGGTCCGCGAGATGATCATCGCGCACGCGATGGGCAATCAGGGCATCGTGTCGAGCCTCTGCCCGATCCACACGCAGCCCGCGAACAACGACAGCCCGCCGGATCCCGTCTACGGGTACCGGCCGGCGATCAACGCGATCATCAACCGCCTGAAGGCGTCGCTCAGCCAGCAGTGCCTGCCGCAGAAGCTCGATCCAGACCCGAACAACGGCGGCCAGGTTCCCTGCCTCATCCTGGTCACGCTCGCCGGGACGGGGTCGTGCACGAACCCGACGTGCGAGATGGGCCAGGGCCTCACGGTGCCCCCGCAGGAGATCTTGAACAAGTTCTGCGCCTCCCAGGAGGCGGCGTGGAAGGCGGGCGGCGGGGCCAACTCGGCCGCGCAAGACCCGGCCACGCAGAACGTATGCGCCCTCCAGCAGCTCACGCCGATGAACAACCCGATGGCCTTCGACGGCGCGGGGTCGTGCGCGAGCCCCACGGACGGCAGCCTCGGGTGGTGCTACGTGACGGAGCCTGCGTCCGGCTCGTGCAGCCAGGCGATCCTCTTCACCAACAACGAGCCGCCCCACGGGTCGACGGTCAACCTGCAGTGCATCGAGCAGGCCGTGACCGTGGTCGGCAACGGGAGCGGCGGGAGCTCCAGCAGCGGCGCCACGATGTCGGCCGGCGGGAGCAACGACAGCGGGACGGCCGCGGCGGGCGACTGACGTCGGGCGATCGCGACCACGAGGTCAGGGAGCAGAGCCGAGCGCGCGGCTCCCTGCGCCTCGTGGAAACGATTCGGGCCGCAAGGGCCTATGCAGAGCGCAGCCGGGGGCAGGAAAACCGGGATAGACTCCGCCCCCGGATGCCGCCCGCGAAGAAGACCATCCTGGTCGTCGACGACGAGCCCCACATCGTGCTCGGCCTCCGCGACGCGCTCGAGTTCGAGGGCTTCCGGGTCATCTCGGCGGGAGACGGGCAATCGGGGGTGGCGTTGGCGCGGGCCGAGGCTCCGGACGCGATCGTCCTCGACCTGATGCTGCCGGACGTGAACGGCTACGCCGTGTGCGAGCAGCTGCGGCGCATCAACGCGCACGTGCCCATCGTGATGCTCACGGCGCGTTCGCAGGAGACCGACAAGATCCGCGGGTTGGACGCCGGCGCGGACGACTACGTGACCAAGCCGTTCAGCGTGAACGAGCTCATCGCCCGCATGCGAGCCGTCCTACGGCGCGCGGCGCGGGGGGTGGCGGCGCAGGTCCCGGAGACGCTGTCGGTCGGCGACGCGACGGTCAACCTCACGACGCAGACGGTCGTGGCGCGAGGCCAGGAGCACGCCCTCTCGTTCTACGAGGTCGAGCTGCTTCGCATGCTCGCGGAGCGCGCCGGCCAGCCCGTCGGTCGCGACGAGATCCTGACGAAGATATGGGGGCTCGAGGCGTCGTCGACGAACCGCACCGTCGACAACTTCATCGTCAAATTGCGGCGCAAGATCGAGCCCAGCCCCGACAAGCCGCAGCACATCCTGACGGTCTACGGCTTCGGCTACAAGCTCGTCGCACCGTGAGCGCGCTCACCGGACGGAGGCGACGAAGACGATCTCGAGGCGTTCGTTTCGTGCGCGCAGGGCGGGGTCGTTGGGGTCGACGATCGGCAGGCGGGCGCCGGCCGCCTCGCCCTGGACGCGCGCCGCCGTGGCGCCGCCGGCGACCAGGGCTCGGGTCGCCGCGTCGGCTCGGCGTGCGTCTCCGTCGTCGCCGGGCGGCGGAGCGGCCGCGTCGTGCACGACGACCTGAACGGCGAAGTCAGGGTGCGCGGACGCGACACGGCCGAGCTCTTGGAGCCGGCGCTGCGCCTCGTCGGTGAGGAGGACTCCCCGATACGCGCCGAACATCCGGAGCACCACGCCGCGCTCGTCGCGCGCCGGGTCCCAGCCGCCGCTCGCCGAAAGCTCGGCCAGCAGGGCATCGGACCGTCCTTCACCCGCTCGGGCGGGGTTCGCCCGTCTCGTCCGCGTCAGGACCTCCAGGCAGCCGGAGCGCGCTCGGCCTGCGTCGTCGACGATCGCGGAGCGCCCCGGCTTGGGTGCCCGACCGGTCGTCGCGAGCTCGGGCTCGAGCGTCCCGAGGGCCTTTCTCGCGTCGGCCAGCCCGGGCGCGTCGCCTGCGACGAGGCTCGTCGCATCGCATAGAAGGCGCGCCTCCGCCGCCAGCGCGCGCGCCGAAACGAGCCGAGCGGCCTCCCGCTCCGTGGATGCGGACCCGCTGGGCGCCGGCAGGAGTCGCTCGCGCTCGACCTGCAGCCGTCGCTCGAGCTCGGTGGCTTCCTGATCCAGCTTCGCCCTCGAGGCGTCGAGCGACTCGCTCTGCGCCGTGGCGTCGGCGAGGGACTTCTGCGCGTCCGCGAGCTCCGTCCCGGCGCGGGCGTACCGTGCGACCGCCAACGCGTGGCCGTACGCCGCCACGGCGCGTTCGGCGTGCAGGGTGGCGCCCACCTCGTCGCCGGCCGCGTGCGATCGGCGCGCCCAGTCCCGCTCTTGCTCGGCGCGAGCGAACGTCTCCGGGGCGACCTGCGCGCCCTCCCGAGCCCCCGCGCTCGAACGAACGCGTTCGACGTCGTCGAGTGCGGCAAGGGGCAGGGGCGCAGCGCCGCACGCGACGAGGGCGAGGAGAGCCACCGAGAACACCCGGGAGAACCGAACTCTCGCTTTGCTCGAGCTTGCGGGGGTCTTTGGGTGTGCCGTCCGAACTCTCGCTTTGCTCGAGCTTGCGGGGGTCTTTGGGTGTGCCGTCCGAACTCTCGCTTTGCTCGAGCTTGCGGACGTCATGGCGCCCCCGCGTCGGCGCCGAGGGGGCTGCGCGCGTCCTTCGGGTTCTTGCCGTCGGACGGCTTGGTTGGCGCCTGCGCCGGATCTCCCTCGTGCGCCTCGACGGCGCGCCGTCCACCGCCCGCCCGATGTGCCTCGTCGATCTGAGCCCGCAGGCGGCCCACGCGGGCCACGCCCTCCTCGAGGAGCGCCCGAGCGCGCTCCACCTGGGCCTGCTCGTTCATCGCGCGTCGCCGCAGATCGGCCGCCGTGGACTCCGCTTCGGCGGCTCGCGCCAGATCGCGCGCCGTCTCGGCCCACTCACGGGCGAGACCGTCGGCCGCCTTGGCGTGCGCCTCGTCCCCGGAGCGGCGCAGGCGGGTCGCCCGCTCGAGGGCCTCCTTCGCGCGCGTGAGGGCCTCGGCCGTGACGGGCCCGCGCGTCGCGTCCGCCGACGACGGCGCGAGCTGCGCGACGAGCGCCTCGGCCACGGCGCGGTCGTCTCCCTGCGCCATGGCGAACGGGACCCCCGCCGCGAGCCCCAGCGCCAGGCAGGCCGCGGCCAGGGTCCACCGAACTCGCGAAGGCCGCCGATCCATCTCGGGCCGATTCGATGCCGCGCGCGCCCGCCTTTGTCAATCGCGTCGGGCACCCGTGCTGTCAGGAGGCGGTCCCGGGGCCCCGATCCTTGTGCCCGCGCGCGCCGCGTCGTACACGGCACGGACCATGACCGCTGGACCTCAGCCGCGCGCGCGCGTCCCCTGGGATACCTACTTCATGAACATCGCGCGCGAAGTCTCGACACGCTCGACGTGCGACCGGAAGTTCGTCGGAGCGGTGATCGTCCGCGACAAGAGCATCCTGGCCACGGGATACAACGGAAGCATTCGAGGCCTTCCGCACTGCGACGAAGAGGGGCACCTCCTCGAAGAGGGGCACTGCGTGCGCACGGTGCACGCGGAAGCCAACGCCATCGTCCAGGCGGCCCGCAACGGCGTGCGGATCGAGGGGGCGTCGATCTACGTCACGGCCAGCCCGTGCTGGGGGTGCTTTCGCCTCATCGCGAACGCCGCGCTCTCGCGCGTTTGCTTCGGGGAGTTCTATCGCGACCGCCGCATCTTTGAGGTGGCCACGCGGCTCGGGATCGAGCTCGTGGACATGTCGTCGGGGGTCGCCGCCGCTCCGGCGCCGGCCGGCCCCGCCAAGGCTTAGCGGTCGTGCGCAGGCTGTCCGTCGCCGTCGTCCAGGGAGGGCCCTCCACCGAGGCCGAGGTGAGCCGTGCGTCGGCGGCCGGAGTGGCGCGGGCGCTCGCGGACACGGGCCACGCCGTCGTCCGGCTGGAGCTCGACGCGTTCGTGGCCGAGTCCCTCCGGACCGGGGGCTTCGACGTCGTGTTCCCCGTCGTCCACGGCGCCGTCGGCGAGGACGGGTCCCTCCAGGGCTTGCTGGAGGTGCTCGACCTACCCTACGTGGGCTCGGGTGTCGTCGCGAGCGCCCTCGGGATGAGCAAGCACCTGGCCCGCGTGCTCTTCGCGCAGGCGGGCCTGCCCGTGGCCCAGGCTATCGTCGCTCGCCGCGGACCGGGCGGTTTCGCCGCCGCCCACGAGGCGGCGGAGCGGGCGCGCAGGGAGGTCGGGGCGCGTGTCGTCGTGAAACCGTCGTCGCACGGGTCCGCGATCGGCGTGGCGCGTCTCGAGGGCGACGCGTCGACGGCGGAGGTCGCGCGCGCCATCGAGCAGGTCTGGGAGATCGACGAAGTGGCTCTGGTCGAGCATTTCGCCAAAGGACGCGAGGTCACGTGCGGCGTGCTCGAGGGGCTCGAGGGCGAGGCGGCACGAGCCCTGCCGCCCACCGAGATCCTCGCCCCGAGCGACGCGTTCTACTCGTTCGAGGCCCGCTACGCCTCGGGACGGAGCGTTCACATTTGCCCCGCCCAGCTCGGCGACGCCGGTGCTCGGGTGGCTCGGGTGCAAGAGATCGCCCTTTCGGCTCACCGCGTCCTCGGCTGCCGCGATCTCTCCCGAGCCGACTTCGTGGTGGGCGACGTGGGCGCGCCGGAGGCCGTCACCCTGCTTGAGGTGAACACGCTGCCCGGAATGACCGCGACGAGCCTCTTCCCCGAGGCCGCCGCGGTGGCGGGTTGGGCCATGCCGGAGCTGTGTGACGGCCTCGTCCAGCGCGCACATCGGCGATATCGACCGCGAACGTCGAACGCGAAGCCCCTTCCGCGCTGAGTGGAAGTGGCAAGAAGTGGCAAGGAGAGGTCGGCCAGCCCTACTGAAACTCTCGCGATGGCCTGGACACGGGCCACGACGCAGCGCACTGTTGTAAGAGGAGAGGAATCGAGGGTCTGGATGGTCCGTGACTCGCTGTTCGGCGAGCGTATCTTCTGGCAGGGGCGCTGCCGGTCGACGGGCGTTCCGTCCGTTCCCAAGGTCCTCGCCATCGTCGCCTCCGTGGTGTCGGCCGTGACGATTTGTTACGCGGTCGTCGCGGCCGAGTCCCTCGAGGTGCCCGTCGGGGGCATGATCCTCTTCGCGGGGTGGTGTGCCACGATCGCGCTGGGCGCGTGGCGAATCCCCCTGTGGTGGCGGTCGGGCCTCGAGTATTTGGTGACCGAGCGCCACGTCATCTGGAGACGGGGCCGCATCCGACGTTCGATCGAGACAAAGCAGATAAGCTACGCCCTGGTGCGCTGGGACGCGGCCGACCCCGCCCTCGGGGATCTGGTCCTCGTGCGCGCCGTGCCGACAGGCGCCCTGCGGCGAACGCTGTCGCTCACCCTTTACGGCGTCGAGTCGCCCGATCGTCTGTGGGCCACGGTGCGCGGCGTCGAGCCGAGCGCGCCCCTCGGCAACGGCGAACGGCCCCTGGCCCAGCGCCTCGATCCGGGCGAGCGGGTCCTGTGGTCGGCCGGCCAGCACGGCTCGCCATGGACGAGCCGCCGCGTGGGGACCGCCGTGGTGGGGGCTGCGTTGGCCTTGACGTTCGTGCGCTCACTTGCCCGGCTCGTACCCAACCTGGTCCAGGTGCTGAAGCTGCACGCGCTGTCGCCCACGCTCGCGGCGCTCCTCGTGGCGGGCGGCGCGCTCGGAATGCTTCTGTTGCTCGCGGGCTCGGCGGCCGGCGGCTACGCGGCCTTCGTCCGGCCCGCTCGTCTGGCGCGGAGCACGCGCTACTTCGTGACCAACGCGCGCGTGCTCATCCGCCGCGGGAACGAAGAGCTCTCGCTCGACCGTTCCAACATCGCGTACGTCATCGACGCGCCGTACAAGAAACTTCACGACGTGTTCCTCGTCATCGACGGACCCCAGGCGCGCGCCTTGGCGCCGAGCGGTGCGTTCGGCGGGGAAGACCGGGACGACGCGCTCCGCCCCGTGCTCGCCGCCATCGACGACGCCGACACCGTCGGCCGGATCTTGCGAGCCCGCGAGATCGAATTGGAGAAGAGGGCGGCGTAGTCCGCACGCTCGAGCGAAGCGAGAGAGCGGACGAAGACGCAGAGCAAGTCCGCACGCTCGAGCGAAGCGAGAGAGCGGACGAAGACGCAGAGCAAGTCCGCAGAGCGGACTGAGACGCTAGACTAACGCGGCGTGTCGTGGCTTGGGGGCCAGGTGCTAGGCTGGCCTGCGGCACGTGATCGACGTCGGAACGGTCGTCAACTCCAAGTACCGGCTCACTCGCCTCCTGGGCGATGGAGGCATGGGCTCGGTCTACGAGGCCGTGCACGCCGTGCTCGGGACCCGGGTCGCCATCAAGGTGCTGCACCCGGAGCTCGCGCGGCGGACCGGCCTGGTCGAGAGGTTCCTCCAGGAGGCGCGGGTCGCCGCGCAGATCCGCAGCCCGCACGTCGTCCAGGTGATCGACGTGGACCGGACCGCGGACGGTCACGCGTACATCGTGATGGAGCTCCTCGAGGGGGAGCCGCTCTCGAGCGTGCTGGACCGCCAGCGCAAGCTTTCCGTCGGCGCGGCGTGCGACTACACGGTTCAGATCCTCGAGGCCCTCGAGGCCGCTCATGCGCTGGGCGTGATTCACCGGGACCTCAAGCCCGAGAACGTCTTCGTGACGTTCGTCGGCGGCAAGGCGGTGCTCAAGCTCATCGACTTCGGCATCGCCAAGGCTCGCCGGTCCGACCCGCAGAGCAAGAACCTGACGGTCGCCGGCGTCGTCATGGGGACGGCGGAGTACATGGCGCCCGAGCAGGCGCGGAGCGCCGATCGCGTCGATGCGAGGGCCGACATCTACGCGGTCGGCGTGATGCTCTACGAGATGATCGCGGGGGTAAGGCCGGTCGACGGCGACGACGCACGCATCATCGCGCTCAAGGTGGAGCGGGGTGAGGTGGTCCCGCTCGTCCAGGTGGCGCGCGAGGTTCCGCGGGAGATCGCCGGGTTCGTCCATCGGGCCATGGCGCCGCGCCCGGAGATGCGCTTCGCGACGGCGACCGAGACGCGCCTGGCGCTCCAAGCCGCCACGGCAGGCAAGCGCGCGGCCACCGCGGGAATGCCGGCGGCTGCGGCGCCGCCTGCGCCCGCAGGCACGATCGAGCTCGCCGCGCCCGCCCCGTTCCGGCCGCCCGCCGTGGAGGGCACCTCCGCCGAAGGCCCCGTGGACACGCTCCGCGCCCCGCCCATCGCGACCGCGCTGGCGCAGCCCGTCCCGGGCATGGGCGTCGTCCTCGGCGTCCCCGCCAACGCAATCGCTTCCCCGCGGCGGAGCCGTCGCGGACCGCTCGTCGTTCTCGTGGCGCTTCCGTTGCTCCTCGGGGCCGGCGTGGTCGTCGCCCTCGTCGTGACGGGAACCTGGGCGTCCGGCACGACGCCCGACCCGGAGCCCACGGCCCCGTCGCCCGCGCCTCCCACGAACACGGTCTCGGCGTCCCCCGCGCCGGTGGCGCCGAGCGCCTCCCCCCCGGCCGTTCCAACGCTCTCGCCGACGAAGCCGACGCCGATCACGCCCCGACCCGTCCCGTCCAACCGGCCCCCCGGGCCGGCTCCCGAGGCGGACGCGGGCGGCATCCTGCCGTTCGTCTTCCCGTCGTCGCTGCCCACGGTCTTTCCACCGTTCCCGAGCGGCTTCCCGTTGCCCGCCGGCTTCCCCACGTCGCTGCCAAGCGCGCTCCCCAGCATTCTTCCGCCGTGGCCGCCTCCCTTCCAGGTCCCGGTCCCGCCTTCGACGCGCGGCTCCTCGGGAGGGGACTAGGCGTGGCTGCCGCCGGCGGGATCGAGCCTCTCCGCGAGCTCGGCGAGCTGGCGCAGGGATGGCGCCTCGTCAAGGGCCGCTCCGTTCGGCGGCTGGCCGTATCCGCGGTCTCGTTCGTGACCGTCCTTGCGCTGCTCGTTGCGCGGCGGGGCACGTTCGGCGCGCGGGTCGGCGCGGCCGTGGCCGTCGTCGGCGGGGCTCTCCTCGCGTTGACGTGGGCCGTCGTCGAGCGGCGCCGCGCCCGCCGGCCCGAGGCGGTCCTGCGAGGTCCGGCGCGGTCGGTCGACGCGGGGCGCGCGGATCGGGCGCTCCGGGCGCTCACGCTGCTCGGCCCCGACGGCGAGGGTCGGGACGCGGCGACCTCCGTGGATCTCGCTCGGGCGCACGTGGCCCGCGTGCTGGCGGACCTACCGGCGGGGCGCATCGCGGAGCGCTGGTCGCAGGTCGCAGCGCGGACGACGGCCGCTGCGCTCGCGGCGGCCGTGTGCGTGATCGGTCTCGGACTCGCCAACGCGTGGTCTGTTCTCGAGGGGGCGGACGTCCTCTTGGCACGCGGAGGGATTGCCCCCGCCACGATGCGGTGGTTGGACGAGGTGGACCTCACGGCTCGCCCTCCGGACTATCTCCGTGAGCCCGAGATCCGCGAAATGGCCGCGGGTCCGCTCGTGCTGCCCAACGGCACGCTCCTGACGGTCAAGGGCCGCCCGTTGCACGCGGGCCGACGTCTGCTCCTGAGCGACGGTTCGGTCGAGGTGCCCTTCGTCGAAGACGGGGCGTCCGAGCTCGTGGCGCGGTGGCCCCTCGACCCGGGTCGCTCGGAGCCGTCGTCCGGACCACGCCGGGCAGCGGTCGACGTGAAGCTGCGCGTCGTGGCGCGCTTCGGCGACGTGACCGTCCCGGAGCCGGACGCGCTCGAAGTCGCGGTGGTCCTCGACGCGGCGCCCGTCGTCAAGCTCGAGGGGGCGCCGCGCCGGCTCGCGCTGGCCGAGCAAGTCGACGACGTCCCGATCAAGTATGAGGCCACCGACGACCACGGCCTGCGGGAGGTCCAACTCGTGCTTCGATGTGGCGCCTCCGAGGACCGGCGCGTGCTCTCGCACCTCGACGGCGAGGCGACGAGCGATCAGGGCGGGCAGACGCTGCGCCTGCGCGACCCGTTCGTCAAGAAATGCCACGCCCCCATCGAGGTGACCGTGGAGGCGAAGGACAACGACCCGCTGACGGGGCCGAAGTGGGGGGCCAGCCCGGCGATCACGCTCGTCCCGCCGGACATCGGCGAGCCCGAGGCGGAACGTCTCGAAGAGTTCAAGAAGGTGCGCGACGCGCTGGTCGACCGCCTCGCCGAGAGGCTCCGGGGCGACTTTCCGGCGGGCGCCGCACAACGCAAGACGCTCGCCGCAGACGACGGCGCGAAGGTGCGCGCGGACGACGCGCTCCTCGATCGCGCGCTCCGTGCCGTGCACGGGGGCATTCGCGTGCCGTCGGGCGTCCGCGCGATGCTCGTGGCCCAGCAGCAGTCGATGCGCAAGGCCATCGGTGCGCAGGTCCAGTCGCCCACGCCCGCGAATCACGCCGCGGTGGTCAAGGCGACGGAGCGCTTTGTGCTCGTCATCGACGCGGTGATTCGAGGATTGGGGCTTCGCGACGCGCGCGAGTCCGCGCGCCAGCTCGCCGACGTGGCGGACGATCTCGCCGTCGGGAACCTCCAGATGCAGAGCGACGACGCGGATACGCGGACCCGGGGCGCTGCGCGCGCGGACGCCGCGCGACTCGTCCTCGCGGCGGGGGGGACGGCCATCCGGCGCCTCGGGACGCTGGGCTGGGACCTGGGCGAGATCGTCGAGGCGGACCTCGCGCGCGTCGACAGGGGACGCCGGGGCGAGGACCTGATCCACGCGGAGCTGGCCGCGCGAGATCTGGCGGCCCGGCTGCGCCAGCCGGACCCGTCGTTCGGCGCGCGCGGTGGAAGGATGGGACTCGGCGGGAGCGAAGGCGGGGGCGCGGGAGCCTCGGGGCAGGAGGGCGAATCGGACGAAGTGGAGCAGGCGTTTCGCGAGGCTGCCCAAGAGCTCGAGCGCCTGACGCAGGACCACGGCGGACAAGTCGGCAAGACCGAGGAGGCCCTCGCCGGCGGAACGAGCGACGACGAGCTCGGTCGCATGCGGGAAGAGGCGAAGCGTCATGCCGAAGCGGTGCGCGAGGCGGTGCGCGCGCTCCCCAGCATCGGGACCGGAAGTCAATCGTGGACGAGCAAGGGCGCGGCGGGGCGCGAGTTCGCCGAGCAGATGGCCCGCTCGCTCGAGCAGGGTCGCTCCGAGGAGGCCGTCGAGAGCGGGCGCAGCGCGCTCGGCTCCCTCGACGGCGCCCGTGACATGCTGCGCAAAGGTTCGCCGCAGGACGTCGGCCAGCACGACGGGGCCCGCGTCGACGACGCGCGCGGAAGGCTCGCCGCCGAGCAGCGCTGGGCGGAGGAACAGCTTCGCCAGATGAGACGCCGCGCGGCGGAGCGTGCGCGCGGTCAGCTTGAGGAAGGGGGTCGGGAAGAGGACAAGCTGGCGGACCGCGCGCTCGATCTCGCCCACAAGAGCCGCCAGAGTGGTTCGTTCCCGGAGCAGGCCGTCGAGTCGCTCGGCGACGCGGAGCGCGCCGCACGTCAGGCCGCGCAAGCGCTCAAGCAAGGGGACGCCGAGCGAGGACTCCAGCAGCAGCGCGAGGCGCAACGGGCGCTCGAAGCCGCGCGCGAGCAGCTCGACGCCAATGACGACGACGGAGGTTCGGGCGCGAGCGACGACGGCGACTCACGATCGTCGAACGAGCGCGGGCGGTTCGAATGGAGCAAGAACGAGCACAAGGGCCCCGAGGACTTTCGCAGGCGCGTGATGCGTGGTCTCGCCCAGCCGACCAAAGGGTCGCTCAAGGACGCGGTGCGCCGCTACGCCGAGGGGCTCCTCCGATGAACCCGCGACGCGCGACGTCACTGCGCGCCGGGCTGTTCGGCGGCCTCCTGGTCGCCGCGGCCGTACTGCCCACCCACGCGGCGAGCGCCGGCGGCGGCTCCCCCTCCTCGACGAACCCCACGAGTCTCCCCGAAGCCGCGGTGCGCGCGAGGGCTCTCATCGCCGCGCTCGACTACGACGACGCGCGTCGGGAGCTCGAGGGGGCCGACGGGAGCGATCCGCGCGTGGCGCTGGAGAAGGCGAGGCTCGCCGTCGACGAGCTCGATTGCGACGGCGCGGCCGCGATTCTCGCGCGCGCCGAGGTCCAGAAGACCGAGGACGGCGACGTGCTGGCGGACATCGCACGCGGTTGCCAGCGCGTCACCGCCGCCTTGGTACGGGACGCGGACGACGCGCGCGCCATCGAGGTCCTCTGGCAGGACGAACACGATCGGGCGCTCGGCCCGCTGCTCATGGATACCATCGCGAGGGCCCGAGACGCCCTGTCGCGGGATCTCGGCGTCGACTGGCCGCGCCCGACGCGCGTGGTGGTCGTGCGCGACCTTCTCTCGCTGTCGGCCATGACGGGCTTGCCGTATCGCAGCGCGCAGACGACGGGGACGGTCGCAGTCGCCAAATGGGGGCGGGTGAATCTGCTCAGTCCGCGGGCGAGTCTTCACGGATTCGCGTGGCGCGATACCGTCGCGCATGAGCTCACGCACCTCGCCGTCACGCGGGCGACGGCGGACCGCGCGCCGCTGTGGCTCCAGGAGGGCGTGGCGAAGAACGAAGAGGTGCGCTGGCGGGATCCCGGCCCGTTCGACGACCGCCCGTCGCCCGAGTCCGTCACCCAGCGCGGCGCGGAGCTCGGCTTGACGCTGCCGCTCGACCGCCTCGGGCCGAGCGTGGCGATGCTGCCGAGCGCGGACGCGGCGGCCGTCGCGTTTGCCGAGGTGACAAGCTTCGTACGCTTCTACATGAGCTCGGGGACCGGGACCTCGGCGCTCCGGGACCTTCTCGCCGGCTTGCGGGAGGGCAAGAACCCGGACGCGGCACTGGTCGCCGCGAGCGGCGCCGACCTCAAGGCGTGGGACGTGCGGTGGAAGGCCTACCTCGCGTCGCGCCCCAGGGTGACGCTGTCGCCGATGTCGGACCTCGGGCCGCATGCCCCGGCATCGCTCGCGACCCTGCGTGACCTCCGCGATCGAACGCGCCTCGCCGAGCTGCTCCTCGCCCGTCGTCATGCCGGCGAGGCGCTCGTGGAGCTCGGGCCGCGCCAGGGCGCCCCCCAGGACGAGACCTCCTCGACCGATCCGGCGGTCCGTTGGCTGCGCGGTCGTGCGCTGGAGGAGGTCGGCAAGCGGGCGGAAGGGGAGGCTCTCGTCGCAGATCCGTTGCAGGTGACCGGGTCTTTCGGCCCCTGGTGGGCGATGCGCGGGCGCTGGGCGCGTCTGCGGGCCGACGAGCCGACCGCGGCTCGGTCCTTCGCGGAGGCCCTCGCCGCCGACCCCTTCGACCCCGAAGGGGCCTGCGAGACCGTGGCCGTCCTCGAGACGCCGGCCGATCCGGTGGAGAGGCCCCTTTGCGACGCGGCCCGCGCGTGGGTCGAGCCCGAGGACGTGCACGGCAACGCCGGCGATGCGGACAAGTAGGGGGATTCGAGCGAAGGAAGGAGTCGGGCGAGACGCCGCGTCGAAAATACCGCGTGTTTGACCCGCTGGACCGCCGGCAGGTAGCATGGCTAAAGGGCGATCCACTATTTGCCGAGCCGAAGACGCACGAGGAAACCCCATCGTTCGGGCGGCCGTCGCTCCCTGGTGTGCGACCGAGCGCCCCCTCCCATGAGCGCTCTCACCTTCGCCACAGCCCAGATGCTGAGGATCATGCCTCGCGCGCGCCTCGGACGAGCGGCCGGAAGACTGGCCGAGGTCCGCTGGCCCGACCCCGTGGGCCGCGCCGTCGTCGCCGTGTACTCGAAGGCTTACGGCGTGTCGCTCGACGAGTGTCGCCGAAAGGGGCCTTGGCCGACCTTCGACGCGTTCTTCACGCGGGAGCTCGCGCACGGGGTCCGGCCCGTGGACGGCGACGCTCGTGCGATCGTCAGCCCGGCCGACGGTCGAATCGAGTCCATGGGGGCGATCGACGGGGGGGGGACCTTCGTCGTCAAGGGCCGCCCGTACTCCGTGGAGGAGCTGGTCGGAGACGCCGTGGAAGCGAATCGCTTCCGGGGCGGGGCGGGCTTCGTCGTGTACCTGTCGCCCCGCGACTACCACCGTGTGCACGCGCCTGCGAGCGGCGTCGTCCGCCGCATCCGCTCCATGCCGGGGGACTACTTTCCGGTGAACGCGATCGGCCTACGCCACATCCCGAACCTCTTCTGCAGGAACCGGCGCGTCGCCATCGAGATCGACGCCGACGGCGGTCTCGGTCGCGTGACCGTGGTCATGGTCGTGGCGATCATCGTGGGGCGCATCACGGCGATCGGAATCGACGCGCGCGACGTTCCGCTGGGCGACCACACGCTGGACCCGCCCGCGCGCGTGGCGAAGGGCGACGAGATCGGCGTCTTCCACCTCGGATCGACCGCCGTCGTCCTCACCGAGAGACGACCCGACGGCGGGCGGTGGCTCGTGGCAGAGGGGCCCGTGCGGTACGGCGAAGCGCTCATGCGGGCGGCTGATCCCGTCCGGACCCACGACGCGGCCACTCGACCCGCGCAGGACGGTCACTCGGGAGCGGGGCAATGAGCGAAGACCGGCGAGACGGCGCGTCGGTGCTTCCGAGAGAGCCCGAGGACGAATCGAGGCCGCTGCGCCCGAGCTCGTCGCCCGCCGCGCGACGACGTGCGCGGGTCGGTCTGCGCATTCCGGACGACGAGATCACGCGTCCGCAACCTCCCGTCGCGGAGATCGCGGCGCGCCCCGCGGTTCCCCGGCCGACGTCCCCGGAGCCCGCGGGCGAGGTCGTCAAGCCGATGCGCATCATCACGATCAACCCGCCTCCGGTCGCCGAGGCGCCGCTGCCTCCCGCGGTGCCCCCGCCCGCGAGCGTGCCCGAGGTCGACGGGTGGGACGCGCCGGTGTCGGTCGATACCGAGGACGACGAGGAGCGGGACGAGCCCACAATCCCGCATTTGCCGGCGGCGCCCTCGACGCCGCGGCAGGTGGCCGAGCCCGAGGAGTCCGACGTTCGCTTCGACGACGAGGTGCCGACTCCCTTGCTGCCGGCCGTCGCGGCGGACGGGGAGCGCCGATCGGACCCCGGGGACGCGCCGGAGATCTCCGCCGAAGACTTGGTCGCCGTGGAAGCGGCGCCGGCGATCCTCCGAGCGGACCTGCCGCCGGCTCGCTCGCACGCTCCGTCCCATCCCTCGCACCCGCCGCTTCCCCGTCCGAACAAGCCGAGCGTGCCGCCCGGCCGGCCGCCGCTGGTGATCATCCCTCCACACGTCGGAACGTTCGCGCCTGCCCCCGAGAGCATCGGGGTGCGTCGCAAGGGGCGCCTGTGGTGGGAGGACTTCTTCAACGACGATTTTCTTCGGACCACGGAGAAGACGACCGACGAGCAGATCCTCCGCGAGGTGGGGTTCATGGAGGACGCATTGGGCATCGAGCGCGGCGGGGCCTTGCTCGATCTCGCCTGCGGGACGGGTCGCCACGCGATCGAGCTGGCGCGGCGTGGCTACGAGGTCGTGGGGTTCGATCTCTCGCTGGCCATGCTCGCGCGCGCCGGGGAGGAGGCGCAGGACCGAGGCACCAAGATCAACTTCGTCCAGGGCGACATGCGCGAGATGGCGTTCGAGGAGCAGTTCGACGGCGTCTACAGCTGGAACACGAGCTTCGGCTACTTCGAGGAGGACAAGAACGCGCAGGTCGTGGACCGCGTTCACCGCGCGCTCAAGAGCGGCGGCCTCTTTCTCCTCGATGTGGTCAATCGTGACTTTCTGGTGCGGCAATCGCCGTCGCTCGCATGGTTCGAAGGGGACGGCTGCGTATGCATGGACGAGATGGCGATCGACTTCATCAGCAGCCGGATGCGGGTCAAGCGGACGATGATGCTCGACGACGGACGGACCCGTGAGGTCGAGTATTCGATGCGCGTCTACAGCCTCCACGAGCTCGGGAGAATCCTGCACGAGCACGGCTTCAAAGTTTGCGAGGTGACGGGTCGGATCGCGACGCCCGGCGTCTTCTTCGGCAATGAATCGCCGCGCACGATCATCCTCGCCGAGAAGCGCTGAGGGGCGTCGTGGCCCTCCGGAAGATCGCCACGATCGGCCACCCCGTGCTGCGGGACCGCGCGCGCGAAGTGTCTCGGGAGGAGCTCCTCGGCGCGAGCGTCCAGGCGCTGGTCGACGACATGATCGAGACGATGCGCGACGCGCAGGGCGCGGGAATCGCGGCGCCGCAGGTTCACGAGAGCGTGCGGATCTGTGTCATCGAGGTCAAAGACAACCCGCGCTACCCGTACAAGCCCAACTTCCCGCTCACGGTGCTCGTCAACCCGATCGTGGAGCCCACCACCGTGGAGACGTTCCTCAACTACGAGGGCTGTCTGAGCGTCCCGAACCTCCGCGGAGAGGTGCCGCGCTCCGCCGGCGTCCGGGTGCAAGCGTGGGACCGCCACGGCGAGCCCGTCCGGATGGCGCTCCAGGGGCTGACCGCGGGCACCTTCCAGCACGAGGCCGACCACCTTGACGGCACGCTCTTCGTGGATCGCGTGGTCGACACGCGATCTCTGTGCACCTGGGCGGACTTCGATCGCTTTCACCGCGAGAGGTTCGCCGAGCGCGCCCGGGCGCTCGTCGCCCGATTCGGGTCCTGAAAACCGCGAGCGAAGCGAGAGAACGGACTGGAACACCAGACGCGCTAGCGCGCGTCCGCGCAGCAGCGGAAGCCCGTCTCCAGGCCCCTGTACACGCGGTCGTGCCCCGCCTGCTCGTCGCGGCACGCGTGTTTGCCCGGTTGCCACCAGTTGCCTTTCTGCACGACGTACGTGCCGGCCGGATAGCCATCGACGCTGACCCACTCGGCGACGTTGCCGGCCATGTCGAGCAGGCCGAACGGGCTGACGCAGTCGGGGTGCGACCCGGCCTTGGCGCGCAGGTCGAGCAGGCGCCGCCGGTCGCCCGGCACGAGGAGATCGAGGTGGTCGGCGTTGCACTTGTCGGCGGCGCGCGCCCAGCCATAGGGATACGGGCGCAGCTCCTCCCCCTCGCACGCGAACGTCCACTCGCTGTCCTCGCAGACGCGGGCGCCGGCCGCCTCGCACGTTTGCTTCGTGTCGTTCCAGGATTGGCGGCTGTACGGCAGCCCGGTCCCGGCGTCCGCTCGTTCGCTGCGATCGATGCAGAACCTTTTGTGCGCGCGCGGCGCGAGGCAGCGCGCCGGCCGGGCGTACTCGGCGCAGCGGTATTCGTGGAACCGGCCCGGCGGATCCATCCACCGCAGGCACCGCTGCTCGACGCGCGGGCACCACTCGCCCTCGACGAGGACCATCCCGTCCGGGCAGGCGGACGGAGGTGCATCCTGGCTTTCTTGCGTGGTGGGGGCTCCTCCTCCGCCGCCGACTTCGACGATGGCGGCCGGCGCGTCCTCGGCGCGGGCGAAGAGGGCGACCGACCCCGCCGCCGCGCTGGCCACGAGAATCGCCGGGATGCGCGCTTGGGCCATCGGGATCGCGACAAGTACCGCAATCCGTGCCGCGGACCAAGCCTCGACCGTCGCGGCCGGGCGGGAGGGGTCCGTAGCTACTCGACGATCGCGCCGTAGACGATCGACTTGATCTGGCCGCGAAAGTTGAACGTCGACGACGGCAGGAGCTGCGTCAGGAAGATCACGACGAGATCTTCGACTGGGTCGACCCAGAAGGCGGTGCTCGCCATGCCGCCCCACCCGAACTCGCCCACGCTGGTCGGGACCTGCGCACGCACGGGGTCGATCGTGACGTGAAAGCCGAGGCCGAACCCCGTGCCTTCGAAGCGGGTCTCGCTAAAAGAGCCGAGGGCGAGGGCGGCCAGGTCGACCCCGCCCGGCAGGTGGTTCTGCGTCATGTACTTGACCGTGCGCGGCCCCAGCACCCGCGCGCCGTCGAGCGCGCCGCCCCGGCGCAGCATCTCCGCGAACCGAAAATAGTCCGCGGCGGTCGACACGAGTCCCGAGCTTCCGGAGAAGAGCGTCTTGGGTCGGATGTACGGGCTGTCCCCCGGGTCGTCGAAGAGCACGAGCCGCTTGTCGGGCGAGCGCGTGTAGTTTGCGGCGAAGCGATCGATCTTGTCCTTTGGGACCGTGAAGCCCGTGTCGACCATCCCCAACGGCTCGAAGATCTCGTCGCGCAGGTACGCGTCGAACCGCTTGCCGCTCAGGACTTCGACGAGGTAGGCGACGACGTCCGTCGCGACCGAGTACCCCCACCGGGAACCGGGCGAGAACTCGAGCGGCAGCTCCGCGAGCGCCTTCATCAGGTCCTTCAGCGTCCCGGTGCCGTCGCCGATGCCGAGCTTCCGATACGCGTGATCCAGGCCGGTTCGTTCGAGGATCCCGTACGAGAGCCCCGACATGTGCGTGAGGAGGTCGCGCACGGTCATGGGCCGCTCGGAGGGGGCCGTCGTGAAGTTCGGATAGCGGCCGTACCGGTAGACGCGCAGGTGCTCGAACTCGGGGATCCACTTGTGGACCGGGTCGGACAGCGCGAACGCCGCCCGCTCGTGCAGCATCATGAGCGCGACGGACGCGATCGGCTTCGTCATCGAATAGACGCGGAAGATGGTGTCCCTCCGCATCGGTTTGTCGCGCTCGACATCCATGCGTCCCCAGGGCCTGAGCCACGCGACGCGGCCGCGCCGGGCGACGAGGACGAGCGCGCCTGCGATCTTACCGGGCTCGATGTATCGCTTGACCAGCAGGTCCTCCAGGCGTTGCAAGCCCGGACTCGAGAGCCCCACCTCTTCCGGCGTGACGACGTCCATGAACGCGAGTGTGTGCCGGGCGGCGACCGCCGTCACGCTCAATATCGAACCGCCACGACCGTGAGCTCCGCCTCGCCGTTCGGCTTCTTCAGGACGATCGAGTCCCCCGCGCGCCGGCGCAGGAGCGCGCGTCCGAGCGGGGAACGCCACGAGACGTGACGTCGCCCGAGGTCGATCTCGTCTTCACCGACGATTCGATATTCGGTGCGCACCCCCTCGTCGTCTTCCACTTCCACGAACGCGCCGAAATAGACCGCGACCTCGCCGTCCGTCCTGGGCGCGACCACCGTCGCGGCCTCGAGCCGCTTGGTGAGGTAGTGGATGCGCCGGTCTATCTCGCGAAGCTTCCGCTTGCCGTAGATGTACTCGGCGTTCTCGCTGCGATCGCCTTGGGCGGCCGCGTCGGCCACGTCCTGGACCACTTTGGGCCGCTGCTTCGAGCGCAGGTCGGAGAGCTCCCCTTGCAGTCGCCGGGCGCCCTCGGGCGTGATGTAGTTGGGGTGTCCCTCGCTCACGGCGCCGGCTCGGAAGCGGAGTCGAGGAGCGCGTCGAGCGCGTAGGCGCGAGGGACGCGCGCCAGCGTGGCGACGGCGAGGGCGATGGCCCGCCGCGAGGCTCTGTCGGACACGGCGACCAACGCCCATGTCTCGCCCCGCCGGCCCCAGATCGGGCCGGATTCGACGCGCATGCGCGACGAACCCTCGCAGATCGCCACGGTCATGCGCGCCGGTCGTACCAAGTCCACCGCCTGTCGCGCGAAGCTCGCGCGGTCGAAACGCTCGTCGCTCGTCTCCGCCAAGGCGCCGAAGCGATCCGACGCGACGGGCAAGACGTGATCCGGGTGAACTTGCAGAGGCCTCATCGGGTGCGTGACTCCAGCTCGAGATAGTAGCTCACGAGGTCGCGCTCCTTGTGCCCCATGACCACGAAGCGAAGGACGCGTCCGAGCGGCCAAATCCGCAGAGTCCCTCCGGCCTGCGACGCCTGGGGCACGAGCATCGCCCACCGTCCGGGGTCGGGGGAGGCGACGTCGACCCACTTAGCTCCCAGGCGACGGGCCAGCAGCTCGCTCAAGAAGGCGCCGTGACGCATGACCTCGCGACGTTCCTCGGGGGTCCGAACCCGTCCGTCGGCGAGCGCCTCTCGCAGGTAGCGCTGGGATCTCTCGAGTCCCTCGAGGTCGAGCTTGAGCTCCAGGCCATGTTGGACCCGGAGGTCGCGCGCGAGCTCGCGCGCCAGCACGGTGAACGCCATGCGCGCCGCGGCGGGTGTCTTCGGCGCCTCGTCAGGCCGGGGCGGCGGCTCGCCCGGAGTGTCCGCGGGGGGTGTGAGCTCCTCTACGCGCTCGACGTCGGGCGAGCGCGCGGTCTCGGGCGGCGGCCCGTCGTCGCCGGAGTCGGTCTGAAACGGGGGAAGGGAGGCGCCGGCCGGGGCCGACGGCGGCGAGGGGTGGGACTCCGCCATCGAGGAGCTCGACGGGCGAATGGCCGGGCTTCGGGGGGGGGACGCCGGGAGCGTCGTCGAGCTCGAGCGCTCGGCGGGGACGGGCCCGGCCTGCGGCGGGCCGGCGGGCCGTTCTTCGACCGAAGGTTGTCGGCCAAGCGATGCCTCGACCGGCCGGGCCACCTCGGCGACGGGAAGGCTGCCGCGCGAGTCCGCGCCTCCCGCTTCGCCCAGGACGTCCATGGCACGGACGCGCAATGAGTCGGGGGCCGTCGAGTTCTCCGCCAAGTCGCGCGCGAAGGCGCGGGCGCGTCGCAGGTCGTCGGCCGCGGAGCACGCCTGCGCGGCGAGGAGCTCGAGCTCGTGGAAGTCGGGCAGGGACGTCGAGAGGGCGGCGACGCGCTCGGCAAGGTCGCGTGGGTCGTCCGACGAGGAGAGGAACGCAGCTCGCTCGCGGAGGTAGGCGGTGCCGGGGAGGCGGCCCCGGCGGCGCTCCACTGCGTCCAGCTGCCCGAGCGCGCGCGGGATGTCCCCCTCGGCGAGAACGCTCTCGATCGCCCAGAGCTCGAGATCCGCCAGCGGACCGCGGGTCGGCATGCAGCGGAGCGCGAGCCGTGCCTCGGCCTCGCGGAACCTCTCGCTCGCCGGGCCGCCGCGCTGTGCGCCCGCCCGCAGCCGTTCGAGGACCGCCGCCAGCGGCAACGAGGCCTGCGCTCGTCCGGGCGTCGAGGGGGGATCGTCGCCGATGCCCTGGCCCGACGACAACCGCAGGGCCTTCAAGGCGTGGACGACCTTGGTGGGGCTCTCGAGCGCGACTCGCTTGTGGGTGCGTTCGCCGGGTCGCCTCTGCGCCGTGATCTCCGCCGTGGCGAGGACGACCGGATCGTCGTCCCGTCGCTCGGCGAGCCACGCCGCGAGGTGCAGGCCCTGGATCACGGCGCCCGCGCCAGGGACTCTCAAGTCTCGGGCAAGCGCCCCGAGGTCGAGCCACGAGCCGACGTAGCGCCCGGCGGATGTTCCCGTTGCCTCGAAGGTGCCCCCCTCGAAGAGCTCGGGTGCGCCGAAGTGCTCGACGAGAGCACGGACCGTGGGTCCTCGCGAGTAGGCCCTCGCGACGGCCGGCCGCGCGGCGGCCGCGGCCTCCTCGGCGCGCGCAGGAACGAGGTCCAGCTCGGCGAGGCGGGCACGTGCGTCCCCCACGCTCGTTCGGTAGCCCACCTCGCGGATCGCCCCGGGGCCGCTCGCTTGGAGCTCGATCTCGCCCGGATCGAACATGCAGTATTCGACGTCCGGGGTTCCGCCCACGGCGGTGAGGACGAGCTCTCCTCCGAGGTGTAGCGTGCACCCGCCCACTTTGGTCCCACCTCCTCGCGCCTCAGCCGACCGGAGATACTGACATGAAGAGCGCTGCGGACGCCATCTTGAGAACCGAGCAGGCCGCGTATCTCGACGACCTCCACACGACAGGAATGGCGGCGCTTGCGGTCCTCGGCAGCACGTCGCCCGCGGGCGGGCCCGTCGGAGCACGGGACGTGCTCCTCACCCGGATGGAAGCCCACGCGGCCGACCGCGGGTATCCCATCAGCGACCCGGAGGTCGCCCTCCTTCTTTCGATCCTGGCAAGGGCCGCACAACCCAAGGTGATCGTCGAGCTCGGCACCAACATCGGCTACGGGGCCATCGTGCTCGCGCGCGCAGCGGGCCCGGGAGCACGGGTCATCACGATCGAGGCTCGCAGTGAGCTGGTCGGACAGGCGCGCGGCTTCATCGAACAGGCCGGCCTGGGCCACCGCATCGACGTCCGCCACGGGGAGGCCATCGCGGAGCTCGAGAAGATCGAAGATCCCATCGATCTTCTCTACGTCGATTGCGTCAAAGAGGAGTACCCCGCCTACTTGGCGATCGCGAAGCCGAAGCTCGCCGCGCGCGGCATCATCGTGGCGGACAACGTGCTCTGGCGCGGTCAGGTCGCGCTCGACGAACCGCTCGAGTCCGAGAAGAAGCGCGCCGCGTGCCTACGAGAGTTCAACCAGGCCCTCGTCTCGGGGACGGAACTCTGCGGGGTCGTTCTGCCGCTCGGGGACGGGGTCGGGCTGGCAACCAAGATCTGACGACCAAAGGTTGCCAGTGCCTCTTCTTCTCCGTAGCACGGTTGCTCAGAGCGCGGCGCGGGGCCCTTCGTCGGCGGACGCGCCGAGCGGCGTCTCGGTGGGCGCCGGCTCGCCCAAGGGGCGCTTGTAGCCGCACTCCTTGTTGGCGCAGGCGATGAGCGGCTTGACCCGCGTACCGCCGACGACCACGAACGCAGCCCCGCAGCTGGGGCACGGCTCGGCGATCGGCTTCTGCCACAGCTTGAAGTCGCACTTGATGGACTCGCTGGCATAGTTGGAGCACCCGTAGAACGTGCGACCGCCGCGCTTCTTCGGACGGATCTCGATGAGATCCCCGCCGCACTTGGGGCACTTGACGCCGAGCGGCACCGGCTTGGCGTTCTTGCACTCGGGGTAGCCCGTGCAGGATAGAAACTCGCCGAAGCGTCCGCTCCGGATCACCATCGGCTTACCGCACTTGTCGCAGTGAATGCCCGTCTCGCGAGGCTGCGTCGGGGTTCCGTCGGCGCCGAGGTCGCGCGTGCTCTTGCACTCCGGGTAGTTCGAGCATCCGAGAAACCACCCGTTTCGGGACCATCGCTTGAGCATGATTCCGCCGCAAAGTTCGCACTTTTCGTCGGTCGGCTCCGGCTCGGGGTTCCAGCGCTTCCCCTTCTTGCTCAGGTCGAGCTGACTGCGGAAGCGCTTGTAGAAGCGCTTCAGCAAATCCACGCGCTCTTCCTTTCCGGACTCCACCTCGTCAAGCTCCTCTTCCATCTTCGACGTGAAGGTCGGATCCATGAAATCGAGCTTGCTGCCGACCAGGCCGTCGACCACGAACTTGCCGAGCGTCGTCGGGCGGAAGCGCGTCCCGTCCATCTTCTCGACATAGTCGCGAGCCTGCACCTTGCTGATGATCTCGGCGTAAGTGCTCGGGCGGCCGATGCCGCGCTCCTCGAGCTCGCGCACGAGCGAAGCCTCCGTGTACCGCGGCGGCGGCTGGGTGAACTTCTGCTCCGTGATGACGCCGGGCGGAGTCACCAGGCGAAGCGTTTCGCCCTCCGTCAAGTCGGGGAGGGCGGCCTCTGCATCCTCGGCGAGCAGGTCCTTCGCCGCGTCCTTTCGCGCGCCGTTCGCCTCTGCCGCGGAGCCTTTGTCGTCCTCGCCTTCACCCTCGCCGGCGAGCGGCGAGGCCTTGGCCGGTTCACCCTTGCCGTACGCCTCGAGCCAACCGGTAAACTTGAGGACGCGGCCGCTCGCGCGTAGGCCATACGTCGGCGCGCCCGGTGCTTCGGCCTCGATGTCGATGCTCGTCTGGTCGTAGAGGGCCGGCGTCATCTGCGAGGCGAGGAACCGCTCCCAGATCAGTCGGTAGAGCTTGAGCTGGTCGTCCTTGAGGTGCCGGGCGACCGCCTCGGGCGGGAGCTCTATCGACGTCGGCCGGATGGCCTCGTGAGCGTCTTGCGCGTTCTTCTTGGATTTGAAGACGTTGGGCTGGGCCGGGATCCACTCCTTGCCGTAACGGGTGGCGAGGTAGTCCCGCGCGGCGTTGACCGCGTCCGGGGAGAGACGCGTGGAGTCCGTGCGCATGTAGGTGATGAGACCGACGGGGCCGCCGTCCTTTCCCAAGTCGACCCCCTCGTAGAGGCCCTGGGCGATCTGCATCGCTCGCTTCGCCCCGAAGCCCAGGCGATTCACGGCGTCCTGCTGCAGCTTGCTCGTCGTGTAGGGCGCCGGCGGATTGCGTTTCCGCTCGCTCTTGGTCACCTTGGCGACCCTGAAGCGCGCGCGCTCGAGGTCGCCGCGGACGCGGGCGGCTTCGTCGCCGTGGGTCACGGCCAGCTTTTGTCCCGCCTGCGACACCAGGCGCCCGAGGAAGGGCGCCACGCCGGCGCCGCCGTTGGCGGCCGGAGCGAGTGCGGCGCCGCAGTTCCAGTACTCCTCCGGGACGAAGGCCTCGATCTCGCGTTCGCGGTCCACGATCAAGCGCAGGGCGACGCTTTGGACGCGCCCGGCGCTCAGGCCGAACGCGAGCTTGCTCCAGACGAGGGCTGATACGTCGTAGCCCACGATGCGGTCGAGCACGCGGCGTGCCCGCTGCGCGTCGTAGAGATGTTTGTCGAGCGCCCGCGGGTGGGAGACGCCGTACTCCACACCTTTCTTGGTGATTTCGTGGAATTCTACCCGCTTGGTGGTTCGCTTCGGGGACTTGAGCTCCTCGGCGATGTGCCAGGCGATGGCCTCTCCCTCGCGGTCGGGGTCCGTTGCGAGCAGGACCTCGTCGACGTCGCGCGCGGCCTGCTTGAGCTCGAGCAGCACCTTCTCTTTGCCCGGCACGACCTCATAGGTCTCCTGGAACCCCTTTTCGATGTCGACGCCGAGCTTCTTGGGCAGATCCTTGATGTGCCCCTTCGAGGCCACGACCTCGAACTTGGAGCCCAGGTACTTCTTGATCGTCTTGGCCTTCGCGGGCGACTCGACAACGACGAGGGTTTTTCCCATCAGCGGCTTTCTCTTTTTCGCTTTGTCGTGTGATTTTGAGCGACTACACGCTTTCGCGTCGGCGGAAGAAACCCGGCGGGCCTTCTACTACTACGTTCTCCAAAGCGAGCGTCAAGACCTCGGCGGTGACGGCCTGGACCGTTTGACCCGCTTGAGCTGACAGCGCATCGACGTGCTGCGGCACGTTCGAAATGACGCTTAATAGCTTTGATTCAACGCGAAAAGCGGGCGCCGCCAAGCGCGCCTCGGCGGGTTCGGTCGCGCTCTCGACCGGGATCCCCAGGGAAGCGAGGAGCACGTCGGCGGAGGTGAGGGCCCGGGCCCCCTCCCCCAGCAGTTGGAGGGAGCCGGCGAACGCGTCCTTTTCCTGCGACCAGGGGGCGACGGGCACGACCCAGAGAGGACGCCGCAAGCGTCGGGCGCAAGAGGCAGCGTGCAACGCACCGGAGTCAGGCCCCGCCTGGACGACGACGACGGCGTCGGCCATCGCCACGAGAACCCCGTTGCGCGAAAGGAACGCGGTGCGGTGGCGGTATTCGGGCGCGAACGGCCACAACATCGCCCCGGGCCCCCGTCCAATGGTCTCGAAGAGCTTGGCGTGCGTCTTGGGGTAGCAGTGCTCGTGCCCCGTGGCGGCAACCGACCAGGTGCGGCCACGAGCGTCGAGCGCGCCTCGATGCGCGGCCGCGTCGATTCCCTTGGCGCCTCCCGAGACGACGACCACCTCGGCCCGGGCGAGCGCGCGCGCGAGGTCGAAGGCGAAGCGGAGCGCACGGCCGTCCGCGTCGCGGGACCCGACGACGGCGACGGCGTGGCGCGCCTCGAGAGGCCCACCGCGCGTCGTGAGCGACGCCGGTGGGTCATCGAGGCAGCGGAGGCGCGACGGGTAGGCGCGGTCGAGGGGCGTCAAAGGGACGGGGGCCGGCACGACTCCCTGTCGGCCTTCCCCCGTCGGCGTTGCCTGTCCCGCTACTTGGCCTTCGAGTAGAGCTGGACCGCCGCGTCGCCGTCGCCGGCGTCCGCCAGGATGTCGAGGCGGTAGGTGACGGGCGTCGAGGCGCTCGGGCACATGGCGTCCGGGGCGCGGCCGATGACCGGCTTGTTGTCGTCGGTCGTGTCTTCCCCCGACAAGATCCCGGGCGCGAGCAACAGATGCAGGTCGAGATCCTTCACTTTCGACGAGAAGCCGACGATCGCGTAACACTTGCCCGGCTGCAGCGTGACCTGCGTCTGCAAGTGCTGCTTTTCTTTGAGGCTCCCCGTTGCGAGCGGGCCGTCAGGCTGCATGCCGGGGGCCGCGGTCTTGGCGACATCGCGAAGTCCGCGGGCGAGCGCATCCGCCCCGGACGCGCCGTTTTGCTTGAGCGCGGCCGCGGGCGCCGTGCTGGCCGTGTCGAAGAGCTTCTGGATTGCCGCCGGATCGGTCATGAGCACCGCCGCGAGGGGCGGCGGCGCGCTCGGCGCTGCGGAGGCGGATGGCGCGGCAGCCGCGACGGGAGTATCCGATGCACTGGCGCTCGGCGCGGCCGACGGGGCCGGCGCGGCGGACGAGGGAGGGGGAGGGGCCTGGGCTGGAGGACTCTCGCCGCCGCACCCAAGCAGCGCGGCTACGGGGATGGCAATCGCCAGGGCTCTCATTTGTTCTTCGAGTAAAGCTGAACGGCGATGGGTCCGGTGCCCGACTTGGCCAGCACGTCGAGCTTGTATTGCAGCGGGAAAGCGAGGACGGGGCACATCGGGCTCGGCGACGCGCCGATGGCCGGCATGTTGTTGTGCGTCAGGTCCTGCCCGGCGAGCGTCATGTAAAACGGCGGCGCGAGCAGGTTGAGATCGAGATCCTTCACCGCGCCCGGCGGGGAGAACCCGACGATCGCGTAACACTTGCCGGCTTGGAGGGTCATCATCATCACGGCGTGCTGGCCCTCGGACAGAGTTTGCTTGAGCTCGTCCCCCTCGGGCTGCATCCCCGGTGCGACGCGCATGGCCTGGGCCTTCAACCCGGCCTCGGCGACGTCACCCGGCAGCGAGCCCGGTGAAACGAGCGTCCCCTGAAGGGCGCCCTGCAGGCCCTGCAAGATGCCCTGCAGGCTGTTCGGATCGGTCGGCGCGAGGGGGCCGGGGGGCTGCTGACTGGCGGCCGGAGGCGGCTGCGTCCCTGGCTGCGGCTGCGCGGGCCCCGCGTACGGCTGCTGGCCGTACGGCGCTTGCTGCTGCTGTGGGGGTGGATAGCCCTGGGGCTGCCCCTGCGGGGCGTAGCCTGGCTGCGGGGGATAGCCCGGAGGGGGTTGGCCCATCGCGACGTTGGCGGTGGCTGTCGGCGCGGTGTTCGCGGGAGGCGTACTGCCTCCGCACCCGAGGACCGCAACGACCACCGCGACGGCTACGAGGCAAGACGCACCGAGCGACCGGCGCGCGCTTGCGTCACTGGGAAGCGGGGACGTGCCGTCGACCGAGTCCGGTGCGTCGTCCGAACTCACGCTCCGCTCGAGCGTGCGGACCATTCGATTCTCGTTCATGGGAAAGAGCCTCCTCCAAGCCCCGTCGGGGGGCACGTCGTGTCAGACGATGCTTCGGGGCAAACGATAGACCGGTTCTTCGGTCTATTGGCGCACGAACTTGAACGAGAACCCCGTCTTCTGCGAGCAGCCCAGCGCGGGGAAGTGCCAGCCGCGCACGTCGTTCTCGATGCATTTGGCGACCGCCGGGTCGTCCCCATTTGCCGCCACGTTCTGCGCGCTCCCGTCCGGCGAGATGGTCATCTGGACGCTCACGTTGGCGGTAAGCTTCGCGGTCGAGCTGCGCTCCCAGCACGCGCGGCGAATGGCCAGCTGGTGCATCTGGATGACCTGCTGCACCTGCGCTTCGGAAAAGCACTGGCCCGCAGCCTTGGGGCCCTCGGACCCGCCGACTGGATCGTCCGTGGGAGCCACGTTCGTCCCCTGCGTGAGCGAGTGAAGGTCGAGCGAACGACCCGGGGCGCCGCCGGCAGCCAGCGCGGAGGCCGCCGCGGCGGAAGCGCTCTTGGCCGCCGCGGAGGTCGAGGGCCGGGCCGCCACGACGGCGGGTACGGTGACCGTGACATTCTCCGACGTGTCCGCGGCTCCGGGCGCCGTCGCCGCCGCCGCCGTGGGAGAAGGCGCCATGGTCGGGGCGGAGCCGGTGGCCGCCGTGGCCGACGGAGTCCCGGTCTTCGCCGCAGTCGGGGGAAAGAAGTACACGTAACCGGCCATGAGGCCGAAGCTCGCCGCCATGACGAGCATCGCGATGACGATCCAATTGGGCTGCTTTCTCCCCGAACCCAGAAGCGGCGCGGGAAGCGATGGCGATGCGACGATGGGCGCGGCGCCTCCGGGCGGCGCGATGGCGGCGGCCGGTGCGGCGAGCGGCGCGAAGGGGTCGGGCGCGACCGATCCGATCGGGCGCGCTTCCGGCGCGGGTTGGGCGGTCGCTGCGGCGGCCAGCAGGTCCGGCGATGCGTGGTCGAGCTTCTCGGCCGTGGCCAAGCGCGACATGATCGGGACGACGTTGCTGCGCGCCGCCGGCGCGGGCGGGGTGATCGACGCGGCCGACGGTCTTCCCGACGGCACTCGAGGCGGCATGCCGGGGCTGCTCGGCCTGAGCGGGCGGGGGGGAGGGATGCTCGATCGCGGAGGGGGCGGCGGGCCGGACATGCGGGCGGTCGACGCCGCCTCACGCACGATGGCCGCGAGCTCCGGGAACGAGCGCACCGGTCGCCACTCGTCGAGGCCTTCTTGCCACGCCAAAGAGTCTTCGGTGACCGCGCCGAGCGCCGCCTTGCGGCGGATCTCGCCGATCCGCACCGGACCGACGGGTACGCCGTTGACGGCGACGTACCAATCGTCGCTCACCGAAAGCTCCGACATGTCGAGCGGGGCGGAGCTGTCCTCGTCGTGCTGGACGGTGCTCTTGAAGGCTCCGGCCAGCGCGCCCGGGGGGGGCGCGCGATCCGGCTTTGGAGGGGGCGGCTTGGCGGCGGTGAGGCTCGCCGCGACCTGTGTCTGGCGCGCCGGTGCGGGCTTGGGCGGAGGGCGGGGCGGGGGGGGCGGCTTGCTCGACCGCGTCGCCGCCGGCGGGGCCGGTGCGACCGCGGGGGGCGCCGCGGTGGCTGCGCTCGACTCGGTCACCGCCGCGCGCACCTCGATGAGGTGCCCGCACTTGCGGCACTTCATGCGCACGGTCTTGCCGGCGACCTTCTCGTCGGCAATCTGGTACTTGGCTTTGCACTGGTCACACAGAAACTTCACGCGGGCACCCGACCTCGATCGCGTCTGCAACGCGTCGGAACGATTCGTCGACGGCTCAAGGTAGCAAGGAAGGGCGCGCCAGCGCGAGCCTCACATGAGCTTGCGTAGATGTTCGCGGATGGAAGCGCGCGCCGCTTCGTCTGGCGCTCCCGAGGCGCACCGCTCCCACATCGCCACTGCCTTGCTCTTGAAGCCCGCCTTCTCGTAGAGAACGGCAAGGTTTTTCAGCGCCGCGAAGTGCCTGGGGTTCAAGTCGATGGCTCGCTCGAGCTCTTGGATGCCTTCGAATACCTGCCCCTTTTTGCCGTAGAGCAAGGCCAGGTGAAAATGGAGCCGGTAGGCGAGCGGGTCGATCCCGACGCCGCGCTTCAAGTGTTGGATCGCCAGGTCGATCTGACCTGATCGGTAGGCGGCGACACCTTCGCTGAGCGCCCTCTCGGCGTCCGACGACAAGGCCTCCGGGTCACGGGCCGGCTCCGGGGGAGCTGCTGCGGCGACCTCCACCGGCGCGAGGAGCCTCTGGACGGCCTCGAGGACGTCGGCGATGCGAAACGGTTTCTCGAGGTACGCGTCGATCCCGTACTTGGACTTGAGGTCTTCGGCCATCGTGGGACCGCGATACACCGCGCTCACCATGATGATCGGAATGGCGCCGTACTTTGCGCTCCCCTTGATTCGCCGGGCGATGTCGAATCCGTGAAGCTCCGGCAGCATCGCGTCGAGCACGATGAGGTCGGGCACGTGCTCTTTGACGAGGCGCAGCGCGAGCACGCCGCGGTCCGCCTCGATGACGCGATGGCCCTTCTGTAGAAGCAGCCGCGTCAGGAGCACGCGGATTTCCTCCTCGTCGTCGACGATGAGAATCAGCTTGCCCCCGCCGGTCGCGACGGCGTCGGCCGCCTGCGACGCGCGCACCCGCAGCTCCTCCGGAAGGCTGCTGACGCTGGAGATCTCCCTTCCGATCGTGCCGAACTCGCCCGTCGAGATCTCCGCGGAGGCGGCGGTCTCCTCGAAGGCGGCGTCGTGCACGATGGCTCGAGCGGGCGGGTCCGGCGGCTCGGCCTTCTGCGGCAGCGGCGGCGGCTTTCGCGGGGGCTTCTTCGCGGGCGGTGGAGGGGGCTGCGGCGCGAGGCCGAGCTGGCGCAGGGTCTCGGGGGGAACGCGGGCGCCGAAGTAGTGCTGCTCGCCGCGCGCTTTCGCTTCGTACGCGGCGTGGATGGTCCGAACGAGCGTCGAGTGGACGGCGATATAGGGGTAGACCTTGTTGCCCGTGACGAACTCGAGCTCGTCGACCACGCGCTTCTCCTGCGGATCTCCCATGGCGAGGAAGATGCGGTCTCCCTTGATGAGGACCGGCAGGATCGAGTGCTTCTCGGCCAGCTCGCGCGTCAGGACGTCGAGGTGCTCGACCGCGATCACGACTTGCGTGAGGTCGATCCCGGGCACGCCGTATTGCTCGGAGAGGGCCCGGAGGGCGTCGACCTCGTCGACCTTTCCCTCCTCGACGAGGTGCGACGCGAGCGGCTCGCCGTCGGGCGCCGCCTTTTGCGCCCGAAGCGCCGCGTCGAGGTCCTTCTGCGAGACGAGCTTGCGTTGAAGCAAGATCTTGCCGAGAGGCCTCTTGTCGTCGCCGGACATGGTAGTCGTTCGGATCCAGAGTACGCGGCGGCACGATCGCGCACAACGGGCGAGCCCGGATGGTTACTCGCCCCCTCCCTCGACCAAGGCGACGAGCGTCGCGTTCGCCCAGGCCTGGTAGTCCCGCCGCTCGATGGCGGCCCGCGCGCCTGCGACGATCTCGCCATAAAAGTGCAGGTTGTGGAGCGACAGGAGCCGTAAGCACAACATCTCGCCGGCGAGGTAGAGATGTCGCAGGTACGCGCGCGAGAAGCCCCCCCGGCAACACGCGCAGGCACAGCGCTCGTCGACGGGGCGGGGATCGTCGCGCCACCGCGCATTCTTGATCGTGAGCTTGCCATTGCGCGTCAGTGCCTGGCCGTTGCGTGCGTTGCGGGTCGGCAGGACGCAGTCGAACATGTCCACGCCGAGACCCATGGCCACGATCAGGTCGCGTGGTGTGCCGACCCCCATGAGGTAGCGCGGACGTTCGGGGTCGAGCGCGGGCGCGACCTGCGCGAGGACCTCGTAGGTGCGGTCGATGGGCTCTCCCACCGAGAATCCACCGAGCGCGAGGCCGTCGAACGGCAGCGCGCCGAGTTCGTCGGCGTGCGCGCGTCGTAGATCGGAGAAGCACCCACCCTGAACGATGCCAAAGAGCGCCTGGCCCTCGGGGCGGCGCGCGGCGAGCGCACGGCGGGCCCACCGTGTCGTGCGGGCCACGGCCTCTTCGACGACAATGCGCTGCGCCTCTCCCGGAGGGCATACATCGAGCTGCATCTGGATGTCGGCGCCGAGCTGACCCTGCACGCGAACCGCG
>Ga0070735_10000735_pt1 | contig 33805 bp, 35 predicted proteins | sample Coa_R1_FD_66443 | JGI IMG/M metagenome (GOLD analysis project Ga0070735, IMG submission 66443) | Surface soil microbial communities from Centralia Pennsylvania, which are recovering from an underground coalmine fire - Coalmine... | ecosystem: Environmental > Terrestrial > Soil > Unclassified ...
GACCCCATGCGACGGAACAACGGCATTGATGGCGCCCTTTGTTTTTTTCGTCTCGCCGGACCACAGGTCGTGTAACGAATAGCCGCCTTCATTTTCCGGGAGGCCCACGGTGGATGCCGGAACGGAGAATTCCTCTGCCTTGCCGCCGGTATTGAATAAACCGACGATCGCATCTCCGTTCGGCTCCATTTTAGCGAACACCTGCTGGTTGCCGTTGTTGACGACCCTTTTTGCGGCGATCGAATCCTGGTCGACAGCAAGGATCTCAGCGTTCTTCAGATATTTTTGCAGATCCGTCGGGTCGAGGTGAGTAAGATCGATGCCCAGGATGAAGGATGACGCTCCAAGCGCCCACAAGCTCATCTGGGTCTGGCGCTCGTCAGGTGTCAATCCGTCGTTGCTTCCATTTCCTACTTCGATGGAGTCGTAGTCATTGAAACCGCCCGGACCAGCATAAGGCTGCCACTCTGCCACGAAATTAAAGCGATTGGCAACATCGGGCCAACTGGTCAGGGGGTAGCTGCTGCCGCCTTTTTCGCAGCGATAACATTCGACGTCGGGCGCGAATTCCCACTGATTGGCGTATTTCATTAAGGTCGGAGCGAGGGCGGTTGTGTAGCTCCCCTGCGTCACATCCAAAACCATCGGGCGTCCGCTTTGTCGTATAGCATTCGACCATGCCCTAACGTCGGCGGCATTGCTGTCTTGCATGCCGTCAATCTTGATGTAATCAACGCCCCACGCTGCGAGCATATTTACCCATGAATTCGTGTACGCCTGGGCCCCGGGCTTGTTGTAATCAATGCGAACCATGCCCTTGCAGTTGTAGTTGTTCTCCTTTACAGACGGTTCCGCGATCTGGGTAGCGGTGTACGATGTGCCCTTGATCGGCGTGTTCCGGCTGAGGGCCTGCTTTGATATCCCCGGCGTAACATAAGTCCCGAACTTCATCCCGAGACTGTGGACGTAGTCAGCGACTACCTTGATGCCATCGGAATCTCCCTGGGGTGGGAAGATTGATGGGTCAGTGATCCAGCGCCCATAGGCATCGACGTTTGGACCCTGCGGCCCCGGACACTGATACCAGAAGTCATCGAGGTTTACGTATTGATAACCCAAGTCCTGCAATCCGGAATTATGCAGGGCAAGCGCCTGAGCTTTCATTTTGGCTGCCGTAGGATGCTTGCGCATGAAGCTCCAACTACTCCATCCGAGGACCGGCGTGCGCTCCAGACCATTATCTTCTGCGCTGGCGTTTTGCAGGGCCACGGCCGCCAACAACGCGACCAGCAGTGCAGCTGCTAAGTTATATGTCCATTTGCTCGTGAGATTCATTCTTCTTCTCTACCATAAGCGAGGGACTAAAGGCCACCACGCCAGGTGCAAGCGGCGGAGATGCCCGTGTTCGTGATTGCTCAGCCCGGTCAACAAGTGCAAGCGCATTGATTTCGCCGATTGAGTTCTGATTTGCTCGTATCCATGAGTGTCTGGAATCGATTCAAAAGCTGGGGCTATCAGTACTGATTTGCGAAGCATAGCTTCGCAGGGCACTTATCCGGGATGATGGATAGGATCGCTAAGGTACTGGAAGACGTGAAAAATCATTTAGGGCCGCAGATGAACTCCATGAACGCGGAGACCTACAGTATTCGATTGGGGTTCATCCGCGTTCATGGGCGCACCCACTGGGTTCGCACTGGAGGGACTACGACATGCGGAAAGGGTATACGAGAAAACCACAAAGCGACGAGCCCGCAGCGAGAGTCAAGAACTACATAACGCCAAGCGGGCTGCAGCGCCTCAAAGATGAGCACCAGTTTCTGCTGACCAGGGAACGCCCAGCCGTCACGGAGGTGGTGGCGTGGGCTGCCGGGAACGGGGATCGCAGTGAAAACGCCGATTATCAGTACGGCAAGCGGCGGCTGCGGCAGATCGATGGACGGATCCGTTTTCTCACAAAGCGCATTGAAGCCGCGGAAGTGGTGGACCCGGAAAGTCCCAGAGCGGGGCAGACGTCAACGAGGGCATTCTTCGGAGCGACCGTGCGCTATGCCAGTGCAGCGGGAGCGGAGCGAGTGGTGAGCATCGTGGGCACAGACGAGGTTGATCTCAACCGCAACCACATCAGTTGGGTGTCACCTCTGGGACGCGCTTTGATGAAATCGGCAGCGGGCGACAGGGTAGTTCTCCAAGCGCCGGGCGGTACAGAATACCTGACCGTGCTGGAAGTGTGTTACCAGCGCATTTCTGTGGAACCGTTTCGTGAACCACCTGGATCCGAGGCTTCGGCAAAGAGACTGCCTTCAGAATTGTCGGCTAAGCTTGCGAAACCCTCCGCCCCTCAGCTCAAGCATCTGACTCGACCCCGCGATCATTGATGTCTCCAAGTTACGCACGATCCGCTACCCAGTCTTATTCAGGTCTTCAAAGCGCCAGGTCAGCGTTCCACGAGTCGAGTATTCGCATTTAGGCTCTGGCATCTCTCGCAATTATCGTCACGTTCCTCAATGGTGTAATTTTCGTCCACTCGCTTGAGCCGTTCGGCTTCAACAACGGCCTCGTCCCTGGTCGGGAAAGCTTCCCAATCAAGATTCGATTTGTCCCAGCAAATATGGTAGTGATTCATTGGCCTCGACTGTTTGGCCAACCAAGACAACTCATAGGGCCTCAAACGTTCAAAGAGCCACGCATTGCCCTTCGCGAAGCGAAGGGAATATGTAATAACGTCAAAGATCGAATCTTGGATTTTGTTTTAGGAAGATTTTCGGGCACAGGGGTCCACAATCCAATTTTGTCGGTTCCAGCAAATCCGCCGGCAAACTGTTGGCGTTTTATTCAGATAGGCAGAAGTTTGCGAGGAATACACGTCCAGGATCGGTTCCGCTCTCTTGACTCACGAGTGTGCGGTCGGCATGATATCGATGTGCAAGCGCCAGCGACAAAGACGCTCGGGCAGATCCTTTATGCCGACAAGTCAAAGATTCGTGTATCCGAGGATGAGTGGCTAAAGCTGCTGCAAGGTATCGCCGGCGGCGACCAGTCTGCTCTGCATTCTCTCTATGAGCAAACGTATCGGATTGTTTTTACGTTGATCGTTCGGATAACTATGAATCGAGAAACGGCCGAGGAAGTGACGCTTGACGTCTTCTATGACGTGTGGCGAAAAGCCTCGACCTATGACCCTGCTAATGGATCGGTCGTCGGATGGATCATGAACCAGGCACGCAGCAGGGCGATTGATCGGCTCCGATTTGATCAGAGAAAAAAAAGAGTGAACACGTATCCGCACAGCTTACGGCCGACAACGGATATCGTTGATCCTCAACAAACCTGTCTGTTTGAGGAGCAAAGCCGACTATTGCGGGATGCGCTCAAGGTCCTGACTACAGAAGAGCGAAAGGCGATCGAAACCGCATTTTTCTCCGAATTGACTTATGAACAAACCGCAAGCCAATTGAATCAGCCGCCTGGAACTGTAAAAACGCGAATCCGCTCCGGAATAGGAAAGCTCCGAGAGGCGCTGGGAGTGAAGGCGACACGATGAACTCAAAACCCGGCACGCACGGTCAACAACATTTGGAGCTCGTGTTCCTGTTCGCATTGCAGTGTCTTTCTCCGCGCGAGATGGCCTCGGTTGAAGCTCAAATTCTGTCATGTAGAGACTGCCAGCAGGAAATTGAGACGCTGCGGCCCGTTGTCCAATCATTTGTCGGCTGGTCCACCGATGTGCTGCGACCAGCGGAATCGCTATGGGGCCGGCTAGCGGAGCGAATCGCCGGCGAAGGTGCCACAAAACCGTTCGTGCCTCCCTTGGAAACGCTGGTTAAGCCAGAGTGGGAAGAAGCGGCGCCAGGTATTCACGTCAAAATACTCGCGAAGAACGCCGAAATCAACAGTGTGAGCATGTTGGTCCGGCTTGATCCAGGGACCGACTATCCCGCGCACACCCATGCGGGCACCGAAGAACTGCATCTACTTCACGGCGTTTTGAAGGTTGATGACAGAACGTTGTATCCCGGCGATTTCATCCACAGCGAGGCGGGCAGCGTTGATCATCGTGTGTGGAGTGAAACCGGCTGTACCTGCTTTCTGATGACCTCAACCGAAGACGCTCTATTCTGAGTAGAGAATGTTGGCTGGCAGGCATCGCGCTCAGGTGCTTCAATGACATTCTGGCAACCTGAATGATCGCGAAAGTTTTAAAGCCCACTTCTTGCAAGCCCTTGTTGGCTCCAGTGCGCCAGGCGGCCGAAGATAGGCATGCATTATTTTTCCGTGGCCCGGATAGCGTATTCGCTGCCTGGAGTAAGTCCCAGTAACTGCTTTGGCCCATGAGTCTAATAACTATCATTTTCGGATACGCTTCCTATTCTGAAAATGCGTCGAACGACGTGTAAAAAGCAGAGATTTACAGGTGAGAAGTCAGGTAAAGAAGTTATAACTGGCGGAGAGTGAGGGATTCGAACCCCCGATACCCGTTAAGGTATGCCGGTTTTCAAGACCGGTGCCATCAACCACTCGGCCAACTCTCCGCGCCGGCTGTTACCAGTATTACATCACTTCAGCCGTTTTCAGTCGACGCATAGCATCCGCAATGTCTTCCCGTATGCGCTTGCACCTCGACGAGTGGGTTGGCGGCTAAAATGCCCCTTGAATTTTCGACCAGAGAGGCGGGCATAGGGGTCCTTCGACCACCGCAGCACGATTCGGGAAGCGAATTGAGCTGTCTACGCTCAGGATGGCAGACCTCAAAGACTAACAAAGATTGTCGGTCGGAAAAACGGGAGTAACCGGGGCAGTCACCAACTGACGACTGCAATTTTCGCTTGTTTGCCGACTCTTAGCGGCAATCTCATTGGAGGGTGTTGAGCAGGCCACACGAAGTAGAGCTCCCTTTGGACATCGCCGTCGATTTTCACCGAACCCTGCTTCAATTTTCTTCCGGCATCCGTCATGGACGCCGCGAGCCCGCACCTAACCAAAAGGCGGTCGGCCCTTACCGTTGCCTGGGCATCCCGGTCGGCACCAGAGATATACCCTCCGATCTCAACAAGGGTGATTGATATTTTTTCTACGTCCTCCGGCACTTCATTTTTCTGAAACTGCTTTGCCCAATCCTCCGTCGCTTTTGCCGCTGCCTCCGCGGAATGAAAATCCTTTACGATCCGTGCCGCCAAATCTTTCTTGGCCTGCATGGGATGGGCTTCGCGCTTCATCTGATCGATCTCAGACATCTGTACATCCGTGAGCAACTCGTAATAGCGCCACATCATTGAGTCTGAGATCGACATCAGCTTGCCGTACATTTCAAATGGTGCCTCTTTGATTCCGATTGCGTTTCCGTAGGACTTCGACATTTTCTGCACACCATCGAGGCCTTCGAGAATTGGCATCGTCAGGATCACTTGCGACTCCTGGCCGTAAATGCGCTGCAGCTCGCGTCCTACCAGCAGGTTAAATTTCTGGTCGGTGCCACCGAGCTCAACGTCAGCCTTCAACATTACTGAGTCGTATCCCTGGGCCAGCGGGTACAGCAACTCGTGCAAGGCGATCGGCTTCTCTTCCCGGAACCTTTTGTGGAAGTCCTCGCGCTCGAGCATCTGCGAAACCGTAGTCTTCGCTGCCAGCTTGATCCAATCCGCGGACTTCATTTTTTCGAACCATTCATTATTGAAGCGAACTTCAGTGGTGCGCGGCGAAAGAATTTTGTAAACCTGCTCCATGTAGGTTTTGGCGTTGCGCATCAACTCTTCCGCGCTGAGTGGAGGACGAGTGGCGGACCGCCCGGTTGGATCGCCGATCATGCCGGTAAAGTCGCCAATCAAAAAAATGACAGTGTGGCCAAGGTCCTGAAAATGTTTGAGTTTGCGAAGCAGGACTGTGTGGCCGAGATGAAGGTCAGGCGCGGTAGGATCGAAGCCCGCCTTGACCCGCAGCGGCTTGCTTGAAGCGCGAGACTTTTCAAGTTTCTCGCGAAGCTCAGACTCCTTAACAATTTCCGCGGAGCCTTTTTTTATGTATGTCAGTTGTTCGTCAACGGGAGCGAAGGGGGGCATGAAAAGATTATTGCAGATTTCAGATTGGAGATTTCAGATTGCAAATCTTAGATTGAAGATTCTAAATCGAAAATGTGGTCTATTGTGCGCACGCATTCAGCCTGGGGCTGCGTCCCAGAGGAACGTGCGAAGTCATCGCTTGTGGCATGGGAAAATCTGCAATCCAAAATCTTCAATCTGCAATTTATCTTTTCTCGTTGACTTTAGTGACAAGAAACTTCCTTCCGATCACTCTCCATTCCCGATTCAGCACAATCTCGATAGCCTCCGAGTATGCCGAGTGTTCCAGCTCAAGAATCCGCGCGCGTAAAGTTTTCTCATCGTCGTTTTCGAGTACTGAAATTGCTTTCTGCACAATAATCGGTCCATGGTCGAGTTCTTCGTCCACGAAGTGCACGGTGCAGCCTGCAACTTTTACCCCGTAGGCGAACGCTTGCTCCTGAGCTTCGAGGCCGGGGAATGCCGGCAACAGTGATGGATGAATATTTAGAATGCGCTGCGGAAATTGTCTAACGAACCAGGGTGAAAGCAGCCGCATGTATCCGGCTAGGCAGACCAGATCAACTTTGTGTTCTTGCAGCGCGCTGACCACTTCGCGGTCGTGATTCTCGCGGGCTTTGCCTTTCGAGGGAACCACCCGCGTCTCAATACCCAATTCTCGCGCGGTAGCGATGCCACCGGCATCAGCACGGTTCGAAATGACAAGTGCGATTCTGGCATCGCGAATTTTTTCCACCGCGACATTTTTGGCGATGGCTTCGAAGTTCGAGCCGCGTCCGGAGAGCAGAATTCCTAGATTCTTCATTCAAGTTTCCAGTCCCTGAAACTAAATGCTCTGATCGTGGGGCGTCAAACGCAGCAAATGAGGAAGCACTCCCGTCACCTGTGCCGTACCGTCTGAGTTGGTTACACTGAAAAGATTGAGCTCACATATGAATATTCACCGCACCTTCGCGTTTGGCGCCGTTTTGTTTTTGGGAATATGGCCGCACTTTGCGCTCGCATCACCTGCGACCGAGAATGATTCCGACGCTCAGGGGTCACCATCCCAGGTCAGCCCCCAGAGCACTCCAGCGGGAAAAACTGCGGAAGATAAAAAAACCGCCGAAGAAAAGGAAAGGGAGATACAGCGGCAGGAACAGTCGCAGCGGCTGCTGAGAGCGCTGCCTGAATTCGCAACCACGAACCGGCGGAATCCACCTCCGTTAACTCCAGCGCAGAAATTTCACCTGTTTCGTAAGTCGGCATTCGACCCAGTCGAGTTCGGCGTCGTAGGGATGCAGGCGGGTATCAGCCAAGCCGAAGATGAGTTTCCAGAGTATGGACAAGGTGCATCCGGATTCGGCAAACGCTATGGCGCAACCTTGGCGGACGAGGTCTCCAGCAGCTTCTTCACGGATTACTTCTACCCCGTGCTCTTCAAGGAGGACCCACGCTATTTCCGGCTGGGCGAAGGATCAATTAAGCACCGGCTTGGTTACGCATTGAAACAGGAAGTAATTTGCCACACCGACAAAGGCGGGCGAAGTTTCAGCTGGGAGAATGCGTTTGGTGCAATTACTTCGGGAGCTGTTTCCAACGCGTACTATCCACAGTCGGACCGTGGGTTCGGGTTAACGATGAGCCGCAGCGCGATCTCAGCCGGATATGGAAGTCTGGGCGGGGTGGTGGATGAATTCTATCCTGACATTAATCGCTGGCTCTTTCACCGGCACCAGAAGCAGCCCGCAAATTAGGCGGCGTGCAGTCCAGCCCATAGCGCCACGAACATCACGAGTGACAATAAGAGGGCTGCCCAGGCGTTCGTACGGACAAATTTGTGCGTTGCTGGCCAGGGGAACATAAGCACATCGAATACTGTGACCAGCCGTTCTGGCCAGAGCAGGCCAGCAACTCCGAATGTGAGCGACAGTTGTACAAACACCAAGAGAAGAAGGTGGTTCATTCCCGGTACTCCAACGCTGACTTATGGATTGGGAAAACTGCTTGGCTTCAGTGTAGCTCAGCTCGAGTGAGGGCAGTCAATAGCAGATTTCACTCTGCGGGTGCCGGTAGTCACTGATTCGATGAAGTCCTAAGTTCCACAAAACAAATCAGACGCGCGGCTCCTCTTTGCGTCCGGTTCCAGCTAACCAGCGAAAAAGCATGTTAACCAGGCTGAGGACGATCGCTCCCCAGAAAGCCGATGCGAAAGTATCCACCCGGAAACCCGGAACGACGGCGGCCGCAATTTCGAGCATGAGCGCATTTATTACAAACCAGAAAATACCCAGCGTCAGGATGGTGAGAGGAAAAGTAATAATCTTTAGCATAAAGCCGAGGGTGGCATTTACAAAACCGATGACCAATGCGGCGATCAGCGCAGCAGCCAAACCGGCCACGTGAATTCCTGGGACTACGCGAGACACTACCCAAACCGCTAACGCGCTCAGCAGCCAATTGAGTAGAATTCGCATGCTTTTTCCTTTTGCGTTCACACTATAAGCGCGTTAACGATGATCGGCAACATCGTCTGGTGATACTGAAATGCTACTTGCGGCCTCGTGAGTGGCATTCAAAAATCCTTAGCAGCACGGACATTTGATATGTGGCTAGGTTTAATCCCCATTGCGGCTTTTGTGATCGCATTCCTGGTTGGCGCGGTGGTGTTGTGGGCAATTGCAAAAAGCTCGATTGTCACCGAGACCCAAACCAAGTCCGGGAAGGCGCTCCACGTTCATACTCCCGTCGGCACGGTTGATTCTGAGCCGCAAGACAAACTTGATCCCCGACTCGCGAAGCTCCCTGTATATCCAGGCGCGATGCGCAAAGACGCCGCTACGGCCCAAACGGTTACGCGCATGGACTTCAATCACGGAGTACTGCAGGAATTTTCATCAGACTATTGGACCCCAGATCCGGTTGACGAAGTTTGGCAATTCTATCGACGGGAGCTTCCCGACTGGCCGCGCAATCTGGATGAGAGCCAGGGTAAGGAATTGATCCATCCTGAGCCGGATGGTGTAAGGCTTATTCGGCTCACCCGCCAGACTGATCGGACGATCATCGAAATCTGCATCAAGCCAGTCGGATACCCACATTTATTCAGCGGAGCGGATTGACGCGGCTCACGCCGTCAACTGCTCGTCTTCGCGGGAAAGTAGTAAACTTTCGAGTTATGCCGAGAAGGTCTATCAGCATTGTGGCTGCCGCTGCTTTTTTTGTAGTCGGGTTGGTGGCCGTCCCGAGTTTCGCCCAGCTGGCAGCTTCTCGAGACCTTACTTCCGGCTGGCGGGTCCCCTCGGAGCACATCGCCATTCCGGAAACATGTGACAAGCCCCGTTCCTTGGTGGCCAACGGTGATCAAAGCAAGGCCGACAGTGCGAAAAATAAGGAGCTCGAGCTGACAATCATCGAGACTACGCCAGCCAAGCTTGAGATCGGCAATGATTTCAATGCGAGCGTCCGACTGAAGAATATCGGGAGCACACGCGTGCTGGTACCTTCAATTGCCGATGGCGAGCAGGTGCTTCGTGCGACCGCCGATTCCACCGAAGAAAAATACGAGGTTGGCGACATATCGTTTCGCTTGATCACTGGAAACTCGCACGGAATTCCAATCTACTTGAACTCGGCCGGCGCACTCTTCGCTAATCCCAACGACAAAGCTACTTATCTCGCGCTCGAACCGGGAAAGTGGCTGGAGATAAAACTGCATGCTCGAGTGGAGTGCGGGATGGAGAACTGCATGGGAGAGATTCAGCCGGACAGCAAAGGCGTGTTAACAGCATGGTGGTATCAGCGCGTGTTGAGCCATAAGGTGACCGGCTGTGAAGAAACCCACGGCAGTTTCACAGTTCGGGAGGTGGATTCCGCGCCGTTTAGGGTTGAAGTGACAGATCCCACGCCAAAGATGTCGGCCTCTGTCCGGCCTTACTGACTTATGCCTGTACTCACTTATCTCGAAGCTATTCGCCAGGGAATATCGGAAGAAATGGAACGCGATCCGGCTGTCTTTTGCATCGGCGAAGACATCGGGATTTACGGTGGCGCGTTCAAAATTACTGAAGGCTTCATTGATCGCTTCGGTCCGGACCGCGTGATTGATACGCCTATCGCTGAATCGGCAATTGTCGGTGCGGCGTTCGGGGCCTCGCTCACCGGCATGCGCCCGGTTGCCGAATTTCAGTTCATGGATTTCATCGCTTGCGCCATGAACCAGATCAGCAATATGGTGGCTAAGACCCATTATTTATGGGGCGCTCCTGCGCCGCTGGTTTTGCGCGGGCCGAGCGGCGGCAATGTTCACGGTGGCCCGTTTCATTCGCAAAATCCAGAAATGTGGTTCGTGCACAACCCTGGTCTGAAGGTGGTCTGCCCCGCCACTCCTTATGACGCTAAGGGTTTGATCAAAGCCTCCATTCGAGACAACAATCCAGTTGTATTTTTTGAGCACAAATATTTGTACCGTCGCATCAAGGAAGAAGTTCCTGTCGAAGATTACGTGGTTCCATTGGGCAAGGCGCGGATCGCGCGACAAGGCCGTGACATTAGTGTGATAACCTACGCCGCCATGGTGCACACCGCACTCGAGGCTGCGGAACTTTTGGCGAAAGAGGGAATCGACCTTGAGGTTGTAGACTTGCGCACGCTTGCCCCGCTCGATCGCGAGACCATTGCCGCCACGGTGAGCAATACAAACAAAGTGATAATCCTGCATGAAGACACTCGCACCGGGGGAATCGCGGGCGAGATTGCTGCCATCATCAACGAAGAAGTGTTCGACGATTTAGACGGCCCCATTGTGCGCATTACAGCGATCGACACCCCGGTGCCGTTCTCGCCGCCGCAGGAAGAACATTTCCTGCCTAAGCTGCGCGATGTGGTCGAAAAGTCGCGATGGCTCAAGGCTTATTAACAAATTGCCAGATAGTTGTATCGTCAATTCTGAGGGAGAGAACAATGCGAGCCTTCGTACTCGGGATCATTCTCACTATTGTGGCGTTGTTCATCGTTGTATTGTTGATCGCGCAGTTTGGACTCTTTCCCACCAATGCCGATGCTACGCCATCGAGCCTCGAAAGGCGGATTGCGATGACGGCCATGGACGCGTCCATGGATCGGCACGCTCCGCAGATACCGAATCCGGTGCCGATAACCGACAGCAACTTGATCGACGGAATAAAGCTTTACACAATGAATTGCGCGGTGTGCCACGGCAGTCTTAATTACAAACCGAGCCTGCTTGAACACTCCATGTATCCGCCGCCGCCGCAACTCATTCTCGATCCTCTCGATGATCCCGAGTGGCATATTTATTACGCCATCCGAACCGGTGTTCGTTACACTGGAATGCCGTCATGGAGCCATGCGCTCAGCGACCAGGATATGTGGAAGATTACCGCCTTTCTGACCCGACTGGACAAGCTTTCACCTGCCGTGCAGCAGTACTGGAAGACAAACTTCGGGGTTTCGCCGGAGAGTCATCCGCCCGAAGGCGCACACGAGCACCACGACTGATCAATTTAGCTATCCCCATTTTCCTTTTGCCGCATTTGGGCTAGGATGTGTCTTTCCTTATGTCTACTTTCAATTTTCGGGTTAACGGAAGCGAAAAAACTGCGGATGTTTCGCCCGACACTCCGCTACTTTGGGTCCTTCGCGACAGCCTGCAACTTACCGGCACAAAGTTCGGGTGCGGCGCTGGGTTGTGCGGCGCGTGTAGTGTCCATATCAATGGCTCACTCGCTCGCTCCTGCATTACGCCGGTTTCGCAGGTTGCGGGCAAAAATGTAACCACGATTGAAGGTCTGGGTGCGAACAGCTTGCACCCGCTTCAACAAGCGTGGATCGCGGAAGACGTGCCGCAATGCGGTTATTGCCAAAGCGGCCAGATCATGGCCGCGGCCGCTTTGCTGCATAAAACTCCGCACCCCACCGACCAGCAAATTACCGATTTCATGTCAGGAAATATCTGCCGTTGCGGAACCTATGAGCGCATCCGGCGTGCGATTCATCGTGCCAGCGCGGGAGGTGCAAAGTGAACCCGCTTTCACGGCGCGCATTTCTCGGCAGATCGGCGGCAGCCGGAGCTGGACTGGCGATTGGTTTTTACCTTCCTAAAAGTGCTTCGGCCCAGACGGCAGGCGTGTTCTCTCCGAACGCATATTTGCGAATCACGCCTGACGAGAACATAACAATCGTAGTCGCGCGCACTGAAATGGGGCAGGGGGTATGGACCGCGCTACCGATGATCCTCGCCGAGGAACTCGAAGTTGATTTGAAGCAGATCACCATCGAGCAAGCGGGGGCCAGCACATTATTCGGCGATCAGGGCACCGGTGGAAGCGCCAGCGTCCGCACAACCTGGGACCCGATGCGCAAAGCCGGAGCACAGGCGCGCGAGATGTTAATTTCGGCCGCTGCCACCCAATGGGGAGTTACACGCGAGAGTTGCAAGGCAGAGAGCGCTTCGATTATTCATTCCGCAACTGGACGCAAACTGAGTTATGGATCCCTGGCGACAAAAGCCTCGACGCTCCCGGTTCCCGATAACCCGCCGTTGAAGAGCGGCGACTACAAGCTGGTCGGGAAGTCCACACCGCGCCTCGATACGCCGTCGAAGGTGAACGGCTCTGCCCAGTACGGAATCGACTTTCACATTCAGGGCCTAAAATATGCGTCACTGACGCGCTGCGAAACTGCTGGCGGCAAAGTCGCAGATTTCGATGCCAGCGCGGCCCAGCAAATGCCGGGGGTTACCTTCGTCGGCAAAATCGGCGACTCAGCTGTGGCCGTGGTTGCCGACAGCACCTGGAATGCGTTAAAGGCGCGACGCGCGCTCAAGATCACCTGGGACGAAGGGCCGAACAAAGATCTGAATTCCGCCGCGATATTTGAAGCATTGCACCACGCGGATGAGAGCAAGCCTGTCAAGTTTTTTTCCGTGGGTGATATCTCGAGTGCAAGTGGAAAGCAAATTGAAGCCGTATATCAGCTTCCGTTCATGGCCCACGCTCCAATGGAGCCAGGCAACTGCAGCGCGCATTTTCGCGGAACGGAGTGCGAGTTATGGGCTCCGACGCAAGTCCCACAGGATTGCAGAGACACGGTTGCGCCCCTGGTCGGATTGAAGCCAGAGCAGGTCAAAGTAAATGTCACGCTTCTTGGCGGCGGTTTCGGCAGGCGACTGGAACACGATTACGCAGTTGAAGCTGCGCTGGTTTCGAAAGCGATCAATGCCCCGGTGAAAGTTACCTGGACGCGCGAAGATGACATGCGCTGTTCCACTTATCGACCGGTGAGTTTGCACAAAATGTCGGCCACAATCGGCGATGATGGGCTGCCGACCTCGTTCAGACATCGGATCGTTGGACCTTCGATTAACGGACAAAAGGGCTCGCAACCGGTGAACGGTGTTGACTCCGATTTTCCTGACGAAGCGGCCTTCATCTATCCGATTGCGAACATCTCGCTTGAATCTGTGGTGACCGAAACTCCAGTCCCGTTGGGATGGATGCGCTCGGTCTACGCGCTGCAGATGGGTTTTGCGACTGAGAGCTTCATCGATGAATTAGCGGCTGCCGCCGGCAAAGATCCATTCCAATACCGCATGCAGTTGCTTTCGAAAGATAGCGAGATCAAGTATTTCGATACCTCCTGGAGCACAGCGCGTTTGCGAAATGTTTTAAAGCTGGCCGCAGAGAAAGCCGGCTGGGGTAAACCGCTCGCCGCAGGACGCCATCACGGCATCGCCTGCTTCGGCTGCTTCAGCACCTACGCCGCGGATGTGGTCGAAATATCCATAGAGAACGGCGCACCTCGAGTGCATCGCGTAGTGTCGGTTGTCGATTGCGGGCAGGTGGTGAATCCCAATATTCTTGAGCAACAGATTCAAGGTGCGGTGGTGTACGGCTTGGCCAATGTGTTGCGCGCGCAAATCACTATCGACAAAGGGAAGGTGGTGCAGGGGAATTTCGATTCCTACCAGCCGATCCGCATGAATGAAGCACCCAAGGTTGAAGCATACTTCGTGCCTAGTACCGAAGCCCCCACGGGTGTTGGCGAGCCTCCAATCCCACCACTGGCTCCGGCGCTTTGCAATGCGATATTTGCCGCCACAAAAAACCGCGTGCGCGCGTTGCCGATTCAGACGTAAACGTATTTCGAGAGCGGCTACTCCACTGCCGCAATCTGCCGTCTTCCCCGAACCGTGCGCTTTCGCTCCAGCAGCGTTTCTAATGCATGCCGGGTTTCCGCAGGTAAGTGGTAAGACTCGTTGTCCGCGGGATATTGCCTCGACATCACATCGGCGCGGTAGGCTTGCACCGCATGCGTGATCTCTGCGGCGGCATCTCCATAGCGGCGCACGAACTTTGCCGCTGGCCCAAAAGTCAGATTCAGGATGTCATGGAAAACGAGCACTTGCCCATCACACCCGGGACCTGCGCCAATGCCAATGGTCGGAGCACTTACTTCATTCGTGATCAGATCAGCAACTTCTCGCGGAATGCCTTCGAGAAAGATGCAAGCCACGCCCGCGCGATCGAGCGCGGTGGCATCGCGCATGAGTTGTTCAATATCCCCCAAGGTTTTGCCTTGAACTTTGAAGCCGCCCATGCGGTTTACTGATTGCGGCATAAGTCCGATGTGTCCGGCGACGGGGATCTCAGCGTCGATGATCTGGCGAATCACGTCCACTCGCCTTTCGCCGCCTTCCATCTTCACAGCTTCGGCGCCACCTTCTTTCACGAAACGCATGGCATTGCGGACAGCATCCTTCGCGTCTGTGTGATAGGAGCCGTATGGCATGTCGGCAACGAGAAGCGCGTCTCTTACACCGCGTCGCACTGCCTTAACGTGATGCAGCATTTCGTCCACAGTGACCGACAGAGTATTTTCGTGCCCGAGCATAGTCATGGCCAGCGAGTCGCCGACCAGGATCATATCCATTCCGGCTTCATCCACCAGACGCGCGCTCGAATAGTCGTAGGCGGTGAGGCAGGTAATGGGCTCATGCTGAACTTTTCTGTCGCGGAGAGATGAAACTGTAATTTTGAGGCGCGGTGCGCCAATCGGGGTGAGACTCACGATGTCCTCCAGTGCCCCTCCGTATCTCGCGGATAGAGCCTGCACACGGTATTAGATGCCGCTGGTGGAATTGTAGTCTTCCGGCTTGCTATTCGTCGATACCGTCAGTCACCAGCCCGCATGGTTACTTTCGCCGAACCGCGCCTCTCGATGGCCGTGCCCTGCGGTGCCAAGGGAAGGAGGTCTTTCCCGAACACCGGTCACGATTTACCCAAAATTCCCATTCGTTTACCCACTTTCGCGAGCACATCTAAAGCCCGTCCCAATTCATCGCGGGTATGTGTCGCACTCATGATGGTTCGAATGCGGGCCTTGCCATCGGGAACGGTGGGGAATGTAATGCCGGTGCCCAGCACGCCTTCTTTGAACAACTCTCGCGAGAACTCCATGGTGAGCTTACCGTCGCCAATGATAATGGGGGTGATCGGCGTCTCGCTCGCGGGCGTGGTTTTCCCACCGATATCGAAGCCCAGTGAAGCCAGTTCCTTTTTCCAGAAGCGCGTGTTCTCCCAGAGTTTCTCGATCCGCTCCGGTTCCTTTTCAAGAACATCGAAAGCCGCGATACAAGTTGCCGCGACCGACGGCGGGTGCGAGGTCGAAAATAAAAACGGCCGGGCGCGATGATACAAGAACTCAATGAGATCGCGAGAGCCACAGACGTATCCGCCAAGCGCGCCAATGGCTTTCGACAAAGTTCCAACTTGAATATCGACCCGTCCATGAACTTTGAAATGATCAATCGTGCCGCGACCGTTTCTTCCCAGCACCCCTGAGGCATGGGCATCATCGACCATCATGATGGCACGATATTTTTCAGCTAGATCGCATAACGCGGGCAGCGGCCCGATGTCGCCGTCCATTGAAAATACGCCGTCTGTGATTAGCAATTTATTACCTGGCTGATCGGCGACGCTGGCCAGTTTGGCTTCTGCATCGGCGATGTTTTTATGCTCAAAAACCAGAATCTTTGCGCGCGAAAGCCGTGCCCCATCAATGATCGAGGCATGATTCAACTGGTCGGAGATGATGAAGTCTTCCTTCCCTAATACCGCCGAGACGGTTCCCGCATTGGCCGCAAAGCCGGACTGGAAAACTACGCAAGCCTCTGAATTCTTGAAGTGGGCAATCTTCTGTTCCAGCTCCATGTGAATTTTCATGGTCCCGGCAATGGTGCGCACCGCGCCCGAGCCCACTCCGTATTTACGCGTTGCCTCCAGTGCGGCTTCGCGCAGCTTGGGGTGCGTGGTCAATCCCAAATAATTGTTCGAAGCCAGATTGATGACGTGCTTGCCATCGAATGTGCACTCAGGCGCCTGTTCATCCTCGAGAACGCGTAGCCGAAAATAAGTTCCCTTGGCTTTGAGATCGTTTAATTGGTCGGTGAGATGAGAAAGAGGATCGGTGCGAGTAGCGGTTGGCATGAATCTCTCCGTGCGCAATTAGTTTAAATTAGGCGTGAGGTCTGCATTTCACCCCTGGGTGTGGTCCGGTAATTCAGAATGTTGCCGCATGGACCTTCTTCTTCTAACGATCAGCCACGTGGTAACGCCCGCAATAGCGATCAACAGCACCCAGTGAAAGTGGTGGCTGAAAAATATTCGTACAGCCCCAACCGCTCCCGGGCCCAGGTAGATCACCAACGCGGCAAGGGCAGCAAATCGAACGAAACGTCCGAAAAAAATCGCGAGCAAAAAATGGCTAATACTCATTTCCGCGACCGCCGATGCCAGGACAAAAGCCTTGAAGGGCGTCGGCGGAGGCAGCATCGCCGGAAACATCAAGCTCCAGAAGGGATGTTTTTCAAAAGCATCGTGCAATTTTGCAAAGCGAGCCGGCGAGACCCGCTTGCGCAATAACTCTTCGCCGCCCGCGAATCCGATGCCATAGATTACCAGGCTGCCAAGCGCAGATCCCACTGCCGCCAGCAAAACATAAATCAGCCACTGCCGATGGTTTTGGGAAACGTATCCGCCGACAACCAAGTCAATAGGCAGGCCGAATGCGGCTCCGTCCAGCACTGCTGCCAGCAATACTCCCCATGGTCCCAGCGGCTTCAGAATCGCCCACAAGAATGCTGTGTAGCGGGAGAGGATGTGCTTCAGCGTTTTCATTAAAGGACTGGCACAAGAGGTGGACGGGCGAAGATCGGATTTTACATTGTCAAGCGGGCAATTTTTCCAATTTTGATTTGTGGAGTTACGGGCGTCCTCGCCCGTACAGGTTCAAGAGCTTTAACCGCAGAGATCGCAGAGAAAATCGTCGGAGATCGCAGAGGAAGAAACTTGTTGGCACTGCTGGGTATTGGCTCGGATCCTGACGAGTTCAACCGCGCACTAGTTGCTCATGTGCTCAGTTCTGCCGGCGAGGATCTGGATGGCGTGCGGCAGAACGTCAATCACTGCCTGCAAAGATTCGACTGCCCCTGCCGGACTTCCGGGCAAATTCAGGACCACTGAAGAAGCGTAAATGCCGCACACACCACGGCTGAGGATTGCAAACTGAGTCTTTTTTTCGCCTTCGCGCCGCATGCGTTCTGAAATTCCATCCAGCATTCTTCCGCACACGGCACGGGTCGCTTCTGGCGTGACATCACGAGCTGAAATTCCGGTACCACCGGTGGTGGCTACCAACCGCGCTTTACGCGCAAGTTCCACGATCGCTTTCTGGATAGCGGCGTGATCGTCGGCCACAACTCGGGTTTCAATCACGGAAAAGTGGTGCTGCTCCAACACCTGCACCACGGCAGGTCCAGACACATCATTGCGCTCGCCCCGGGCGCATGAATCGCTGATCGTAAGAACGGCGGCGCGAAAAGTTTCAGGAATCGAGGAGGACATCTTCTTCTTCCTCGGATTGCCCGCCGCCATCGCGGCGCGACTCATCCAGCCGCCGCAGACCTTCCATCAGCAATCCCTGAGTGTTGAGTGTGGTGGTTTGCTGTTTGGTCTTGCCATCGAAGTCGATCTGGAAATTGCCGCCGGTCCAGCTCAAGACTTTAAAAACCGCAGCATCGCCTTTGAGCGCGCCATAGGCGGCGTGAGAGACCTGGCCTTCGCTGAAATACATTTCGCACTTTTCGCCTTTATTGCTGAGCGTGAGCAGGCAGCTCTTCCGGCCCATTTCAAGCGATTGCACGAGATCAATGACATTCATCTGCGACAGATTCCCGCGCACCACTCCGTCCGATGAAGAAGACTTCGCCATCTTTTCGAGTGCGATCTTATCGATGACGCGCTTAATCCGGTGCACGGCTTCTTTCAGGTAAAAGGGCTTCTCAACGAAATCGTCCGCGGGGTGGTCCTGCACCGCCAGCTTTTCAGAAATGTCCGCCTTGGTTGCCATCAAAACGACAAAAATCGCAGACGTCGTGGAACGGCTCTTGAGCTTGTCGACGAGCTGCCTGCCGTCCATTCCCGCCATTCGAAAGTCGCTGACGACTAGATCCGGCGTGTCGTCCACCGCCTTCAGCAGGGCGTCGGCGCCATCGCCGGCGGTTGTGATCTTGGCCAGCGGCGCGAGAGCGTCGCGCAACATGGCCAACACCATCGGGTTGTCATCCACCAACAGGATTTTTACGTCGCTCTGCATATCAATTCAGCGCTACCGCTGGCTGCCTTCGTGAACCTTCGTGTCCTTCGTGGTTTAAGCTTCGAAAGTAATAACCACGAAGGACACGAAGGTTCACGAAGGAAACCTAATTTGTTTAAAAAACCTATTTGTGTCGGACGTAGTCACCGCTTTTACCGCCCGATTTTCTCTGCAACACAATTTCTCGAATCTCAATTCCCTTGTCGACTGCCTTACACATGTCGTAAATGGTGAGTGCGGCAATGCTGGCTGCCACCAGAGCCTCCATTTCGACCCCGGTTGCGGCCGTAGTTTTTACCTTGGAAGAAATCGCAATCCCATTCTCGCACTGCTGCAATTCGACATCAATGTGTGAAAGCGGCAAGGGGTGACAAAGCGGAATCAGGTCGGAAGTTTTTTTCGCCGCCATGATCCCAGCCAGCCGCGCTGTCTCCAATGGGTCGCCTTTGGGATTACGGCCGAGTGCTTCCAATGCCGGAGCGCTCATGGCAACGAATGCGCTGGCCTCAGCCTCGCGCAGGTTGGCGGTTTTGGCAGACACGTCCACCATCCGCGCGCGCCCGCCGTCATCGTAGTGAGAAAGCTTAGTGGACAATTGCGATTACCTGAAGAAAATCATCTTAGCAGCACCGGCACCCATTCACCGGCATCGATCCGCTCGCGATCGGGCGGAATAACGGCATAACAATTCGCTCTCGCTACCGAGGCAATGTCGCCTGATCCCTGCCAGCGCACCAGTTCTACCTCGCTATGCTCGTAGTCGCCTGAAAGCAGCGCCGGAAGAAAGCGCTTCAGCCCAGTCTTGGTGCGGATTTCAGATTTCAATTTTGCGTGCGTAAAGACCAGGCTGCGAGAACATATTCCGGACAGGGCTTCGAGCATTGGCTTGGCGAACAGCTCGAAGGTGACCATGGTTGAAATTGGATTGCCGGGAAGTCCGAAAAAGTACTTGAAATCGGGAGTTTCGCGCGTGGGGGTGTCCGCGCCACACTGGATGCGGCCGAATACCACCGGCTTCCCGGGCTGGATTTGTGCGCCCGTAAAGAAGAATTCTGCTTTCAGCTCGGCTAGTACCTGCTCGACCAGATCGTACTTTCCCATCGAGACGCCGCCCGTGATCAGAAGTAAGTCTGATTCCAGACCCTCGGCCAGCAACTCGCGCAGGCGCTTTGGCTCGTCAGGCGCAATGGGAAGAATGATTGCCTCGCCTCCCGCTGCCTGAATCTGTGCTGCCAACGAAAAGCTGTTCGAGTTGCGAATCTGGTTTGGCCCGGGAGGAACATCGATATCGACTACTTCATCGCCGGTCGAAAGTACCGCGATGCGCGGTTTTGCATGTACTAACACCCGCGAGCGACCCACCGAGGCCGCGACTGCAACTTCCGCGTACCCGATTCGCACACCTGGCGCAAGCAGCTTATCGCCGCGTTTGGCTTCCGCACCGGTGCCGACAACGTTTTCATCAGGGGCAACACCTCTGGTCACGTGCACGCAATCTCCAGACCGTGAAGTATGCTCGACCATGATCACAGCATCGGCCCCATTTGGTAGCGGCGCACCGGTCATAATCGTGGCAGCCTGTTCGGATTTAACCGACAAAGTTGATACCGCGCCTCCGGCTTTGATCTCGCCGATGACCTTTAGATCGACAGGCAATTTATCGAGATCTGCCGATCGAATCGCATAGCCATCACGGGTCGCCCTCGGGAACGGCGGGAAATCTCGATCGGCATGAATCGGTTCAGCCAGTACTCGCCCCTGCGCATCCAGAATCCCCAGCAGCTCCCGGCCTTCAGGCCCCACACGCGAGGCATGGGCTTCGACGAGGGCGCGAGCTTCCTCAAAGCTCAGAATGCTTGCTTGTTCGGGCTGAGCTGCCATGCCGAAATGATAAGAGGGACGCAAAGGAAAAGCGAGGCTACGATTCGGACATACATCTCTTCGCGCCGTCTAGCGACGAGATCCACGTCCTCAATGACTATCAATTGCGGGCTGCAAGAATCGGGCTAGCTGAAAATAATGGTCGAGCAGCGCAACCTGTTCCGCAGTGACTAATAGGGTAGTGTGGTCGGGAAGTTGACTGGCAAGGTAATGAATTGTGTGAGTTTTCCCAGTGCCCGGAGGCCCGTAAAAGAGGAGCCCTTTCTTGATCGGCATACCCAACCTTTGGAGTTCCTGACGTTGAGCAATGAAATCGCGAACGTTACGATCGAGGATCTGTATTGTTTCCGCAGGCAGTATTACATCCTCGCGGCGGACGCTACGGAGCTTTTGGACTCTAAGCGTGCCCATGTGACCGGAATATCTATCGCTCTGCTCTAGCGAGATCACTTTCCCGCGGTAAGACGAGGTTTTCTTGATGAGCGCTTCCAAGTTTTCAAAAATCTGACGCGAGAGATTTGCTCCCATCTGGCCAGGCGGTACCGCGATTTCGAGGTGCGTCCCCTCGTCCCTTCCGTACCGCCCGCCCGAACTTAACAATAGGGCGAAGCGCGTCCTATCGGAAGAAGACATCCAGAGGCCTTGTCGAAGGCACCTGACCGGCTGAGCATCCCCAATATCGATTTCTTCATACTGCAATGGCGAGATGACTGCAGGATCATGAATGTTCTGCATCAGATTCGCAAAAGTCAGAGTCTCGTGGCTATATTGCCGATGGACGCCCAACAGCTTTGACCCAGGTTGCCCGAGTAGTGTATTCACAGCAACTTGTACGTCAACTCTAGCCATTAGTGGGAACGTGCGACTAGCCGTAACTAGGTCCTGGAGAGGGGTGGCCTTAAAGTGCCTTTTTAAGGCGGCTTCTACCAGCACAAGCGTGGGCTTCTTTTTAGTTGCCATTGTCAGTTCCTAAGTGTCTTTCCGGTTTTCAGAGTGTACTGGATTCTTTCCTGCGTCTTCTTCTCACCACATAAGGATTTGAACGCCTCGCGCTCGAGATCCAGAATGTACTGTTCGCTGACCGGAGTGCCCGGAGTGACGTTTCCACCGCACAGCACCTCGGCGACCTTGGTCCCAATTTTCACTTCGTATTCGGTGATGTACTCGCCCTGCCGCATTAGGTGGACGCCCATCTTGAGCGCCGCAAGAATATTTTCGCCGGGAGCCGGAATGTCGGTGCGTGGTTGTGGCGGCTCATACCCTGAGCGTAGAAGCCCCAGTGCGCGCTCCTTCGCGTCGGTGATAACGCGATCGCGATTCATTGTGATGCGGTCCGAGGCAGTCAGCAATCCTATACTCCGCGCCTCTTGAGCCGAGGTCGAGACTTTCGCCATCGCAATGGCTTCAAACGCCCGCTTCATTGCTTCCATCAGCTCGACCGATTCCCCACGCCCGCCGGGACGAATCGCACTGGCGCTGTCGATGGCGCGCAGCAACATCTCTTTACATCCGCCGCCGCCGGGCAAAAGGCCCACTCCTACTTCCACCAGTCCCATGTAGAGTTCAGCGTGAGGCTGACGGGCCGCCCCATGAAGTGACATTTCGACTCCGCCACCAAGCGTCATTCCGAAAGGAGCGATCACCACCGGCTTTGGCGAAAACTTTATGGCCTGCGTCATGCCTTGAAACGCGCGGATAGCCAGATCAACTTCGTCCCATTCCTCTTCCTGAGCACTCAGCAGTAAAAGCATGAGATTTGCGCCAACGGAAAAATTAGGCGCATCGTTTGCGATTATGAAAGCCTCAAAGTTATCGCCAGGGCCACCAGGTTTCAGCGTCTGCGAGACGAACTGCACAATGTCCGAACCCAGCGTGTTCATCTTGGAGTGGAATTCGATGCAGCCGACGCCGTCTCCCAGATCGACCAGCGACGCCCCGGAATTTTTCTTTACCACGCCTTTCGATTTTTTCGCCGCTGCAACCGACCACACACCTTCAGGGACCGAGACCGGTTTGTAACTTGAACTCGCGAGATCAAAATATGCACGGCCGGAAGCCGCACGTGGATCATCTTCGTACCAGGATTTTTTTCCAGAGGCCAGCAGCTTCTCCGCGTTAGCTGCGAACGGCCGCCCTTCCTTTTTCATTCTTGCCACTGTTGCTTCAACTCCAGCCGCGTCCCATAACTCAAAGGGACCCAACTCCCAGTTAAAGCCCAGACGCATGGCGCGGTCGATTTCAACCACGCTGTCGGAAATTTCAGAAATGCGGTTTGCGGAATAGGTCCACAGATCGGACAGTGCAGACCAGAGAAACTGCTCGTCTTTGCCTTTACCGGTTCCGCTGATTAAAGTCCGAATGCGAGTGGCTGGATCGTCAATGTTTTTGGCCGTATCCAGGGAGGCGAATCGCGCCTTCTGCCGCGGACGATATTCCAGCGTCTTCCAATCCAGGCCGAGACGCTCGTCATCGCCGGCGCCCTTCTGCTTTTTATAAAAACCGCCGCTGGTCTTGTCGCCGAGCATTTTTCGCTCGAGCATCTGGCGGAAAAAGGTCGGTAACGTGAGATCGTTGCGTTCGTCACGGACGTTCTCGGTCATGTTGCGAACCACGTGCCCCAAAATATCCAAGCCAACCAGGTCAAGTGTTCGAAACGTTGCCGAACGGGGCCAGCCAAGTGCAGGGCCGGTCAAAGCGTCCACTTCTTCGATAGTGAGGTCGAGCTCCTGCATCAGCCGCATCACATTGAGCACAGAAAAAGTGCCAATGCGATTCGCGATGAAGTTAGGCGTGTCTTTCGCCATTACTACGCCTTTGCCCAGATGAATATCTGAAAACTTTGCGACCGCTTCAACCAGCGCCGGATCTGAATCGGGAGTGGGAATGATTTCCAGCAACCGCATATATCGTGGCGGATTGAAAAAATGCGTGCCGAACCAGGCCTTGCGGAAATCTGCTGAAAATCCCTCGGCAATCCTTGCCACCGGCAGCCCGCTGGTGTTCGTCGTGATGATGGTTCCGGGCTTGCGGAACTGCTCCACTTTTTTGAGCAGCGATCGCTTGATGTCGAGGTCCTCAACAACTACCTCGATGATCCAATCAACTTCCGCGACCCGCTTCAGATCGTCTTCGAAATTGCCCGCAGTAACGAAAGAGGCAAGCGTCGGCTCAAAGAAGGCAGCCGGCTTGGCTTTGCGGGCAGCTTCCAGGCCTGCAACAGCGATCTTATTCCGCGAAGATGAGTCCGCGCCTGTGGGCACAATATCGAGAAGAAAGCTGGGAATCCCGGCGTTGGCAAGGTGCGCGGCAATGCGCGATCCCATAGTGCCGGCCCCCAGGACTGCAACTTTATGGATTCGTTTCATGATGTCGTTTGCAGCTATTCAGTAAAGCACAAAGAGAATTCGCCAGCTAAATTCTACGACCTCTGTGGCATTTCTCTGTGCACTCTGTGGTGAGGACTTTCAGAAAGGCCTTAACCACAGAGGACACAGAGCATCACAGAGAAACAAACACAGAGAAAAATTCGGGAAGATTCATACTAGATTCTACGTCCTCTGTGGCGCTTCTCTGTGGACCTCTGTGCTTTCTGTGGTGAAGACTTCCGGAAGACTTGACCACAGAAGACACGGAGCTTCACAGTGGTCAGAATGCCTCTTGAAGTTTTCCACGATGCAGGCGGGTATGGGGTCCTTCGGCTCCGCGACACGATCCGCGGAGCGGATCGTGCTGCTGCGCTCAGGATGACAGCCTTCGGATTCTATTCCGTACGTTGGATTCCTAGTCTGACCCTTGTTTTTGCGCCAGTGAAGGGCATTCGAAATCGTTTACGGCAGCTTATCTACAGCCCATTCATTTTTCCCGCTACGACTGACAACCACCGTGCACGCATGCGGCCGCGACGAAGCAGTAGACGCGCCAAATAGAACCACCGGAAACTCAAAAGCCGCAGAGCTTACTCGCTTGCCGCGCGCTATTTCATATGCCGCATCCGGCCCAGGAGAGAAAAAGTCGTGAAGTTTCTCAGGTGAAAGATTCAGCCGCGCCGTATCGCTCAACATCATGATTCCGGTTTCCTGATCTTGATCTTGCCATGCGCGTAGAAACCGGTTCGCCGCCGCCAGCGCCGAACTATACAAAGGATCAATCGAATGATGAAGACTCTTATGGGTGTGCGGGTACGAAGGAGGACAGATACTAAGAATGAAAATGAAGAAAATTACTGCCGGTCTCATCACTCAATCATGCGGGGAAATTAAACCTAAAGGAAGAGATAATCCGGGTTCCCTGAGTGTCCTTCCTCAGCGCGTCTAAGGCAATTTTCACTGCGATCTCTGCGGTTAAAAGCTTTTTGAATTTTCGAGGGGACTCTTACGTCCACACTCTAAGGAGCTTCTATGCAATCAGCTTGGCTAACAAGAATGCCGCCGCGGCTGCCAGTCCTCCGATGATCACAGTCTGGAAAGCGCTTCGTAGCGCGCGCGCCCCGGTATATCTTCCTTTTATAAAGCCGAAAATGCCCAGCGCAGCCAGCGTAACGATCGCCGAAACGATCAATCCCCGAAAAGCATTGCCCAGCACAATGTATGGCGAAAGCGGAATCAACCCACCGGCAATATACGCACCCGCAATCGTAGCCGCGCTAGTTACGGCCCGCTTAGGATCAGGCGCCTCCAATCCAAGCTCAAACCGCATCATGAAATCCACCCAGGCGTCGGTTCGCTTACTCAATGCGTCGACAATCGGCTTGCTCTGCTCCGCAGTCAGGCCGTACTCCTGAAACACATAACTAACCTCGGCCTTCTCCTGCTCGGGAATTTCTTCCACTTCCCGATATTCGCGTGCCCGTTCCTGCTCGTAGTGTTCCGCATCTCCCCGCGCCGCCAGGTACCCGCCGAGTCCCATGGCGATCGATCCAGCAGCGATTTCCGCCAGCCCACCGATCACAATCAACCGCGTATTCGTAACCGCGCCCGAAAGGCCCGCGGCCAGGGCGAATGGAACCGTCAGCCCGTCCGACATTCCAATCACCATGTCGCGAACAAAGTTACCGGAAGTAAAGTGGTATTCAGGGTGCGGTGTACGCGCCATCAGGGTTTCTCCTCCGCGGAATGTGTTTTCAAATATTCGCGGGCCAGCCGGACCACATCCCGCTCGCCTCGATAAGCCAGCTTGTGTTCCGCCCCTTCGAGCGGAATCCACTGCGCGCGCTTCACTTCGATCCGCATGGCCGCCGAAACATCGTCTATCGTTCCCGACTCATATTTCAAAAGGTAAAAGCTGACGATTTTAAATACCCGTTGCTTGTCTCCCCAGCTGCGCACGTACACATATTTGATATCCGTGAGCTTGGCGAGAATACTACCAGTCAGACCGGTCTCTTCGCGGACCTCGCGAACCGCCGTTTGGGCGGGCTTTTCGCCGGGATCGATCAGGCCTTTAGGAAGCGCCAGTACCTCTTTGTGACGTTTTTTGTCACTTTCGCCAACAATAGATGCCTCTGTTTGCGGCTCTATGACCGCCAGTTCCCAGCCCCCAGCCGCAGCCCGCACCAGCACCCCGCCACATGAAATCTCTCGTAACATCGACCCAAATTAGCAGGAACAAACAGCTTCGTCACGTGTTCTAGATATTGGGGACTACGGTAACTCCCCGCCGCTCCTGAGTGAAAACATCCAGGGTAGCGCGGCATCTAACTTGCTGTAGGAAGTAGTTGGCGACCGGAGGCCTGGGTTTATGGCCATAAGGGGCTTAGACAAGATCGTACGGTCGGTGCGCGCCTTCGGGCGCAGCATCTCGGGGATGCCGTCTTCCGCCCCTGCTCCGCTACTCCCATCCATTGGGCTTGCTCTTGGGGGAGGCTTCGCCCGTGGCATCGTCCACGTCGGCGTTTTAAAAGTCCTCGAACAAGAAGGAATTGCGGTCAGCTTCGTCGCCGGAACCAGCGTGGGCGCGCTGATTGGCGCGGCTTATTGCAGCGGAGTTTCTCCGGCCGAACTGGAAGAAATCGCCGCCCGCGTCCGCTTCAAAGATCTCGCCCGCTGGACGCTCTCGCGCTATGGTTTTGCGACCAACATGCGCATGATCACTTTCCTTAAGAAGATTCTGAAAGTACACACATTCGAGGAGCTACAAGTTCCGCTGGCAGTAACCGCTACGGATTTTGGGTCCGGCGAAGGCGTGGTATTCCGTACCGGCCCTCTGGTGGATGCGGTGCGCGCCAGTTGCGCTTACCCCGGAGTTTTTCTGCCGGTCAAGGTGAATGGACGGCTGCTGGTGGATGGGATGCTCGCCCATTCGCTGCCTACCAAACCTGCGCGTGACATGGGTGCTGACAAAGTTCTTGCCGTGAGCTTGAGAAGCCACTGGAAGAACAGCGAAGGGCCGCGCCATATTTTTGATGTGATCGGGCAATGCTTCTCGATCGCCCAGGATGTGAATTGTGCCCAGGCTCGCAGCTGCGCCGACCTGGTCATTGAACCCGACGTTACCGGCTACCGCTACGACGACTTCGAGCGCAGCGCAGCGTTGGTCAAGATTGGCGAAGAAGCCACATTAGCGGCAATGCCCGCGATCCGAAAATGGGTCGAGGTTCAAAAGGCGCCGCACCCCATGCCCGCGACAACGATGAATGCATCTCTCGAGCCATTTTCGCCCAAGTAATTATTGTTTAGGGAACAGGCGCGGGAATAGGAAGCCAGCACGCTTCCGGTGTTCAACGAAGTCTTCTGAAAATTCTTCCAAAAGAATCTTGTCCTCGCGCTTTGCCTTGACCATGTAATTCACCAGCAGTAATAGAAAAGCCAGCACCCCGCGCCATTGATCCACTAGAAGTGCACTTCCCGCGACTCCGAGCAATACTCCCGAATAAATCGGATGACGCATTCGCGCATAAGGCCCAGAGCGGACCAGCCGATGCCCTATCTTGAGTACGATTTTGTCGCTCCAGTATTGGCCAAGAGAAACGCGCGCCCAGATTGCAATCGCTAAACCTAAGATTGCGAGAGCGAATCCGATGTACACCGCTACCCGGGTTTGCGGGAAAAAGCGCCAGCCGAGGAAGCCCACAGCCGTCCATTTTGCAAACAGCAGCGTGAAGGTGATTATGAGGAGAAGGAGACGGAAGATCCGATATGCGGGCGACTCACTGGTTCGCGCTGCCTGTACCCAACGCGCCGCGATCAACCAATATGAACCGAATGCAATCCATGCCCACTCCAGGGCATGAATCGATTGCTCTTGGCTCATGGCTGCGGAATCGGTTCCACCAGGACTGCGGTTCCGTACGCAAGGACTTCGGTGACGCCCTGCATGATCTCAGTCGCGTCATACCGCGCGCCCACCACCGCATTCCCGCCAAGTTGCGCCGCGTGCTGCAGCATTAAGTCGAAAGCTTGGGCTCGGGTCTGTTCACAAAGGTTGGTCAACAGTGTGATGTTGCCGCCAAGAATAGTTTGCAGGCTCGCTCCAATGGTTCCGAAAATCGATCGCGATCGAACCACGATCCCGCGGACTACGCCAAATGTTCGCACCACGCGGAATCTGTCCAGCTCGAATTGCGTGGTCACCATCGTGTGCGCCACCATGGTGCCGCCAGTTGGATAAGCTATGGACATGAGACAACCTCCTGCTTGATGCGATTCACGTTTAATCTACACGCTGATAGGCAGAAACATGGACAGCCGAGGGCGGCTGTCCCCACATGGCCGAATCAGATTCCCGGAACCGGCGGACACCCAGGAAATTCCTTCAGAAATGTGCTTCCTATATATCCGAGATATTTGATCCCGATTTCGCTGGTGAAAAATCCATCAGCTGTCATGTTGCGGAGAAATGAAAAGAACTCAACCCCTTGACTCAGCCGCTCATCCGTCGCTGCATTGTTTCGATAGGCAATCTGGTCCAGAGTTTCCTTTTGTTGCTGTGGCGAGCAATCGAGATAGACTTGGCCGTAGTGGTCCGAGCATATGCTGTCCAGCCACATCAAGCCTCCACTTAACTTCACCTGGTACTGGGTATTCTCGCTAGTCAGCAGATCGATGAACTCGGGCGCACCCGCCTCGATTGCGCCTCCGGAGTCTGCATCGGCGGGGATAATGGTCTGGCAAAGAGCCTGCAGTGTCTTATATTCATGCGCTGCGAAAAACTTCGGCGCATAGGCTTTGGTCGCAGCTTTCTCCGCTGCCACCATGTGATGCGCATATTCCGCCGCCTGAGCGGGAATTGTGCGCAGCACTGAACTTGCGGCCGCGCCCATCGCCAATGACTTCAAAACATCGCGCCGTGAAATCGACATTTATTTTCGCCTCAATTATTTCCAATTGCCCCTGCGTCGGGCGCCCAAAACGGTTCGACCGATGGAATAAAACTTACCGGGACTTCAGGAATAAATCCTTTCAACCACTGCGTACACTCTTCCATTCCCGATTGCTCGGACGGAATGTGCCCAAGAATAATGAGCGCCTTGTGTTTGCCCTCGGTCACTGCGTCTGCGACATACTCTACAGTTTCCCATTCGCGGGTTTCGCCCACGATCAAAACTTCTACATTGGGCATTTCAAGCGCTTTCGTTTCCAGCTCAAAGCCTGCTGCGCCGGGACTGAGCGCTACACGCGTGACCTGCATTCCAGGCTCTCCCACCACTCGCATTACCCGAATTCGCAGACGCGCCTTCAGTTCAGCGGCAAGCGCCTCAAGCGGCATGCGCGGCAATGTAAAGAGATACTGGTTCGCAGGATCTTGAAATTTTTCCCAGCCAAGCGCATGCACCATGCCTGCCTCTATGCCATCCGGGTTTCGGGCATGCCAGTGATCGTGGAATCTCCAGATGATCAACCCGTGCTTTTCGATGAACGCCCGCTTCTCCGCCAGCACGGGATCGCTGTCCCCTTCAGCAAGATCAGGTTTATCGAGATGATTGAAGAAGGTGGGCTCGTGGGTGATGATCAGATTGCATTTCGACTCCGCCGCGCGTTTCAGAACGTCGAGTGTCGCCATCATGGTCACTGCAATTCCGGTGACCGGTGTATCCGGATTCCCCGCCTTGAAAGTGTCGACGGTATCGCTTTGCCAGGGAACGCCCACGTTCGCCTGAATTCGTTCAATCACCTGACGGGCGGTCAAGGATTTCTGCTGTGCGACAGCCGACGACACCGGCAAAATTAACGCCGCAAGCAATAACCCGAGGAAGGCATGTTTCGATCTGAGCATTCTTGAAGTCAGCGCCGATGTCTACAGATTTCCCTTCTTCGCCTCATCCAGCAGATACTCCGAAGCCCGCCATGACAACGCCATGATCGTGAGCGTCGGATTTTTGTCGGCATTGCTTACAAACGAAGCTGCGTCAGTGACGAACAGATTTTTGACGTCATGCGCCTGGCAGTACCCGTTTAGAACAGAAGTCTTCGGACTGCTTCCCATGCGCACTGTTCCCAGTTCGTGAATGATCATGCCGCCATCCTCAATTCCGTAAGGATGGTCGCCATCGGAACGAACTTGCCAGAAGTAAGTTCCGCCCGCGGTTTCAACGATGTCGCGAAAGGTCTCCTGCATATCGCGCGCCATTTTGATTTCGTTGTCGCTCCATTGCCAGTGGAAGCGCAGCACTGGAATCCCCCACTGATCCACTGTGTCTGGATCGATCTCGCAGTAGCATTGTTCGTTCGGGATCATTTCGCCGCGGCCGGCAAAGCCGATAAAGCTTCCATACATGTCGCGGCACTTTGTTTTTAAGCTTGCTCCGTAGCCTTCAAATTCCTCACAAATGCCGTGAAAGTCTCCGACGCCAGGCATCTCAGTTCCGCCGCCAAACTCAATGTGATAGCCCCGTAGGAAGTCATTTTTACGATCGAACTTCCACCACGGCATATACATGTGCATACCACCAACACCGTCGTGATTGTGCCGTGGCACTTTTTCCAGTTGCGGAAAGTGGCCGTAACCGGAGCTGCCGACACTGTCAGTCAGATATCGCCCCACTGCGCCTGAAGAATTTGCGATTCCGTCAGGAAACATCGAAGACTTGGAATTCAGCAGCAGGCGCGCCGATTCGCAAGCGCTGGCCCCGACCACGAATGCCTTCGCGTTGATTCTTCTTTCGGTTCGAGTAGCTTTATCGATGTAAGAAACCGATTCCGCTCTTCCGTCTTTGCTAATCACGATCTCTCGCGCCATAGCTCCGGTGATCAGGGTGAAGCGCCCAGTCTTTTGCGCCGGCGGAATCATCACCTGGCTGGAACTGAAGTTTGAAGCGCTGATGCAGCCGCGTCCGCACTGCGCGCAGTAATGGCATGCAGGTCGGCCGTTGTGGGCTTCAGTGATGATTGCCAGGCGTGACGGAATGCAGATTATGTTCAGCTTGTCGCAGGCTTTTTTGACGATGGTCTCAGTGCAGCGCGGCTTCGGCGGTGTCATGAAAATGCCGTCCGGTGCGCTTGAGACATTCTCCTTGGTTCCAAATACACCGATGAACGATTCAACTTTGTCGTAATAGGGTGCGACATCGTCGTAGCTGATTGGCCAGTCATCGCCCATGCCATCGGTGGATCGGACCTTGAAATCTACCGGAGCAAAACGCAGGGCGATTCGCCCCCAATGATTAGTCCGTCCGCCGACAATGCGCGATCGAAACCAGCGAAAACGCGACCCGGGAGCAACGGTGTACGGTTCGCCTTCAATGTCCCACGATCCATTGGGCGCGAGAAATTCTCCGAAGTCAGCGCTGGCCCGTCCACCTACTCCCGCGCCGCGATGGGGGAGCTGGTAAGGCCACACATGCTCTTTGAAATCTTTTTCTGGATTGAGTTGCGGCCCCGCCTCGAGCATTACAACGTTAAGGCCGCCTTCGGTAAGGATCTTCGCCGCCGTTCCGCCAGCAGCGCCCGAGCCGATGATGCAAACGTCATACGTCTTTGGGGAGCGAATTACCTGGGCCATTAAGTCTCCGCCTCTGTGGGTTTTCCTCTGTGTAACTCTGTGTTCTCTGTGGTTGAGTTTTTAAAACCCACCACAGAGGACACCGAGTTACCCAGAGAGGAAAACCACAGAGGAAATATTAGAAACGCAACTTCTCTAAGTACTCGTAACTGGCTTGTATGCTTTCAAACGGATCCGCCGGGTCGTCGAACTCGACAAAGTAGTGCTTGATTCCGGCCAAATCAGACTTCGCGAAAATCGCCTTCCAGTCGATCTCTCCTTTGCCTACGTCCACCATGGTGCGGTCCTTGGTGAAATCCTTCACGTGCACCAGCGGAAAACGTCCGGGATACTTTTTGAAATATGCAATGGGATCGACACCGGCTTCGTGCGCCCACCCTAAATCCATTTCCATCTTGACCAGCTTGGGATCTGTTTCCGCGAGCAGAACGTCGTAAGGTAGTTTCCCATCAGGCAGCGGCTTAAATTCCTCGACATGATTATGGTAGCCCAGGTGCAGCCCGGACTTCAGGCACTCTGAACCGGCACGATTGAAATTTTCAGCCGCCCGCTTCCAGCCATCAGGCTGTTTGAGCACGTCGCGGTCAATTGAAGGGTTCACGATATAGCTGTGCCCGAGAACCTTTGCGGCCTCAATTACTTTGGGCAGGTTCTCTTTGGATAACGCGGAGTATGGCACGTGCGAGGACGGAGCAGCCAACCCATTATCGTCCAAAATTTTTCGCGCCTCTTTCGGCGAAGGATTGAACTTAGGCAAGTGCGCGAAAAATTGCGCGAGCTCGACCTCTTTGTACCCGACTTTGGCGACCCGCCCGATGGTACCCGCGAAATCCTTATCCAGGGCCCCACGTACGGTATAGAGTTCCAGGCCAATTTTCTGGATGCGATGCTCGGCTGCGGCCCATGAGAACCGGCTTATCGAACCAAGTGCGACGGCTGTCGTGCTGGCAATAAATGTTCTACGATTCATCGTGCCTCCCTGGACTTTTCTCGGCGAACTCGATTTTTACTCTGCGATCTCTGCGGTCAAAAGCTTTTAACCGCAGAGGACGCAGAGAAAAGCCGGAGTTCGCAAAGAATACATGGCCAACCACTACGCTAATTGCGGCTCAGTCAACAGTTCTTCTCGCACATTCTTCAACACGTAGAGTGCGCGTTCAACGCCAACTTCGCCGGACAAAATCGGGTCTTCATTCTCTACGCTGAAAATTCCGTCATACCCAACTTCCATGTAAGCGCGCATGATGTCTTTCCAGGTGCTGGCGCTGTGCCCGTAGCCAACCGCTCGAAATGCATCTGACGCGGTCTTCAGATCTTTCTTTTCGAAAATAAAATTCAGCACCCCGTACTTTGCAACTTTGTCCGGGAAGAGCACTGTGTCTTTCATGTGCGCGTGATAAATCGCGCCCTGCTTGCCGAGCATGTGAATCACTTCAACCGGATTGCAGCCTTGCCAGAAAAGATGGCTCAAGTCATTATTGGCGCCGATCTCTTCGCCCACCGCCTCGCGCAGTTTGAGCAAAGTGAGCGGATTGTAGACCATAAAATTAGGATGCATTTCGAGTGCAATTCGCCGGATGCCGTGATCGCGAGCGTACTTTACTGCACCCCTCCAGTAGGGAACGAGGCGCTCCTTCCACTGCCAATCCAGCGCCTCAGCATATTCAGGCGGCCACCGGTAGGTAATCCAGTTCGGATTTTTGTCAGTGGGATTCGCGCCCGGACATCCAGAAAATCCGACAACAACTTTCACCCCCATTTTTTCTGCCAGCTGTACCGTCTTGCGGAAGGTCTGGTCAGACAGTTCTGCAGCGGCCTTATCAGGGCTCACAGGGTTGCCGTGACAGCTCAGCACCGCGACTTTAATGTTGTGGTCGTCAAATTTTTTTTGCCAGGCGCGAAGCTTTGCAGGGTCCGCGAGCAGATCATCGAGCGCGCAATGCTTGTTGTTTGGATAGCCGCCGGTGCCGATCTCCGCCGCCTCAACCCCCAGTTGCTGGTATTTCTCCACCAGTTGATCAAGCGTGAGATCGGGAAACGCCGGATCGAAAACGCCGATCAGAATTTTGCGGCGATCATGCGGCTTTGAATCCAGCGAATCATCTGACGATTGCGCCGCGGCCGCCGATACGCCGCGCGGGGCCGCAACCGCTCCCGCAAGCACACCGCCTGTGGTAGCTAGAAAACTTCTTCGTGTCGGAGAGATGGGACCGGAAGAGTTCGACATTGAGTTCCTCAACCTGGAGTTCAAGAACGCAACATTATACGCACATACG
>Ga0070735_10000737_pt1 | contig 33735 bp, 28 predicted proteins | sample Coa_R1_FD_66443 | JGI IMG/M metagenome (GOLD analysis project Ga0070735, IMG submission 66443) | Surface soil microbial communities from Centralia Pennsylvania, which are recovering from an underground coalmine fire - Coalmine... | ecosystem: Environmental > Terrestrial > Soil > Unclassified ...
TCCTCCCGACGTCTTCGCCAAGGTTTCAAGTTTTTTCTCTGCGCCAGTCCAGTCAATGCGCGCAAATGGCGCCGCGTCCCCATACACTGCGCACTCCAGTTGCATGATGGGACCCAGACCAATCGAGTAGATAGGCGTGCCGGAATCCTGGGCCACCTGTATAACTTGTTGAAAATTTGCCTTGCTGAACGTGTCGACGCCGCTCGTGATCGCGATGATTGCCTTTCGACCTTTTACATCCTTTGTGCGGTTCAAAGTTTCTATCATGGCATCATAAAAATTGGCTTCCGAAGGGCGCGGCGGGTCAATGTGCTGAAAAATATTCTCCAAGGCCTCGTGACTCTGGGTGAAATCCGCGAGCGTTTGCAGTTTGTCGTCATAGTTGTAGACTGCAATCTTGTCGTCAGGACGTATGACATTCAGAAATTCGCGGCCCGCTCGCGGAACCTCTTCCGCGAGTATTTTGTTAATTTCGGAATACCGGCTTCCGAGCTCCAGCAACATCGCTGCGGTGATCGGTGCATGTTCTACTTCCACGTTTACATTTTTTTGGCGGACCCCATCTTCATAGACCGCAAAATTTTCCCGGCGTATATTTGGCAGGAAATATCCGTTCGGGTCCTGGACTTGAAGTTTGATGGTGACCGTCCGGGTGGCAGGTGAAAATTCGACTTCGGAATGCTGTGTGCCCTGCTCGCCTTTATATAGGGGCTTCTCGGGCCTTTTGGGAACCGTGACGCGGGGACTTTGATCAGATTGCGCGGAAGACGTTTGTTGTTGCGGGGAGGACGTTTGTTGCGCCTTGGAGGCTAAATCAAAGCTCAACGCGACCACGACCAATAAGATCAGGAACGGCAGCATCTCGTACAAACGTCGGCGTCCCTTTTTCTCAGTTGTTTCTCTTGGCATTCTGGTCGTCCTTCCTACTTGCAGGTTCGCAGCACCCGCTGAATATGTGAGCTGCCGAAATTTGTTATTAGCCTTCCCGGAGGGAGTGAGGCTATCTCTCCCTCCGGGAATTTGCTTCGCGCGACGCGGGAGTAAACTTTTGTTCCCTTCTGTCCTGGCACCTGGCTCCTATTGCGCTCGCAGGAGTGTGCGACGCTTCTAGAGCGCCGCCGCCACATAAACTTTTTCGGCTGCCACTAGTTCCGCGTTGGGCACCTCGGTTTTCAGCTTGATTCGTTGCAGGCCGCCGGTCTTTTCAGCTCTGGCAAAAAATGCGAGCAGGAACTGGTGACTCAGCCGGCGATTTATTTCATCGAGGTACGGAGTGAAGGAGACCTCGGTTTCGGAACCGAGATAAAACGATTCGCCTCCTGTTTCTTCAGCGACCTGCGAAAGGTAATTTTGTCCCCAGTTGATGCGCCAGATGCTGCGACCGTAGAGGCCGACACCACGCGCATAGATTGTGTAGATGATGACGCCGGCGCGCTGCGCTTCGACAATCGCCTGGTCCACGTAGGGATTAGCAATACCGGTATGTCCTGCGCGATCTATTCCATCGGAAATGACCAGAATTTCATGGCGAACCGGTATGTCAGGCCATCTGTTCATCACGGGCTGGTGAACAGTTGAGTCTGTCGGCCACCGTTTAATTACGTCAACGATGGACAAATAGGGGTTGGCAGACGCGCCCGCTTCCGCGAGCGGAAGGCGCGCAAGGTTAGCCACTTTGGCGTGGTCGGTGGTGAAGCGTTCGGCGATGTCGACGACGCCGTTGCGCATATATCCAAGACCAACAGCCGTCGTTGGCGCCTGTGCTTCAATGAATTTGCGAAGATCCTCGAGCTGTGCGCCGAATTCTGCTCGCGAGGCGTCATCGAGAAGTACAAATAACTCAAGTCGCGCGCGATCTCCTTGCAGCGGGATCCAGTCCTTCACCTCATCGCGCTCGCGGCCCTGGTATACCATCACATCTTCGCGGCTGACGGCGGGCACGTCGGTTCCATGATAGGCCCCTACCGTCACTATCATTTGTACCGGGACTGTCGTTGCGATCGGGGTCCGAGGCTGAGCAGGTGGCGAGGTAAGAATTAAACTGGCAACCGTTACGACCACTCGAGGAATGAACCTGCTCAGCCTCATTGGGCCTCCTTGGGCAAGACTTGAAAATCGCTACGCATCACGCGCCTGCGGAAGCCCCTTTGGCACCAGCGGTGGCTGTCTTGGCTTCTCCGGCAGCCTTGCTTTCACCGGCGGATGACGACTTACTTTCATTGGCATCCGACGGCGCCTTGATTTCAACGCGCCTCGGGAGAGCATTCGCGTTTATGGGCGCGGTGATTTCCAGCACACCGTTCCTGAACTCGGCAGTAAGCTTTGAAGTATCCACACCTTCGGGCAGCGTGATGGTGCGTTCAAAGCGGTCGTAGCCAAACTCCCGGTACAAATAGTTCGCCTCTTTTTTCTCGTCGCTGACTTTTTGCTCGCCGCTGACGGTGAGATCGTTTCCCTGAACGTTGAGCTCGATGTCTTTGGGATCCACGCCCGCCAAAGCAATCGACAGGTGATATTTTTTTTCGTTCTTATCTACCCAAGCCTCAATGGGCGGCACCGCGAGGACCCGCACGGGCCGCTCGCTCGCGGATGGTGAACCTGTGACGAGGCGATTGAAAATTCCGTTCAGATCGCGCCTGAAATCGAATAGATCATTAACAATTGTTTCTCTTGTGTCCCTTGCTAGACTCGCCATTTGCTTTCACCTCGATCCCTGGTGTGCGTTATTTACAGTGCGTCGAACAGAAGACGGTGAGCAACTATTGTTCCAACACGTATCAGAGGCCCGGCTGTCCTGGTATCTTCGCTTCGATCAGTTGATTAGCCCTGCCAGGAGACGCACATCGCCAAACAACTTGTGGAGAAATTCGGGCTCGGGACGTCGATATATCGACAGCCTTTCGACACGTTTCCATGGGTTTTCATTAGGGGGAAACACGGGCCGTTTGCCGGCTGTTCATCTGAGTCCTACGCGTCGGCAAGAGCAATGCGGAGAGGCCCAACTTGATATATCAGCATCCCAGCATGGCCAGTTGCCGAAATGTTTAATCCAAGCGCTTCGCATGTCCAAGCCAGGGGACAGCGAGCGATGCTGTCCGCCTGGCCGGACACTTCCTACGCCAGCGCTTTGCGAGGAGGTGCAAAGCGTGCCGGGCGCTACTGAGTCCATTCCGACTAAGGCAAGTAATTGATACTCGCTCGCCGTTTTCGGAAGCTAATGAGAACCTGAGTGTGACTCATCCGTCTCCATTTGAGATTCGCCGGCCGTGGGTATCATCGTAACAATCACCACTTTCGTGAGTGGGACGTCGGTACCTTGCGGTGTTACACGGTCGATCGTTGCGTTTCTCATTTCCATCACTGAGCGTTCGTTTGCGTTATTGGGGGAAGGTGACGTCGAGGAATTGGACAATTGAGTGGTGTTCGCCGCCAGATTGTTTGGCATTGAAGCCACGTTTTGATTGTTGGCCTTGGCAAGTTCGAACGCCTTCTGACGAGGATAGACAAATTCATGGCCGATGTTATTCCCAGGGTAGAACCATGCCTCTATGGCTGGAGGAGCGCCCGGGGCTTGCTCTTTGAAACGGATAATCGGCTTTTCAGGGGCCTTGGGCAATTCCATAGGTATCGCAATAAATGTGCCAATCACGTGAGTCTCGTCCTTATCGAGAACCTGGACAACATCGCGTGAACCTCCGGTATCCAGCACCTTGAATACGTAGGTGCCAGGGGTCAGGACCCTTCCAGGTATATCAACAGGTTGGTTAAACGTGAGGATAGTTTTCTGATCGGCGACACTCGCGTGGGCAATCACGGCAAAAACAACACTGACGACAGCTATCGAAAGCAATACTTCCAACGATTTGCAACATCGCATGGTTGAAAATCCTCCTTGTCTTTTCAGACTACTCTGGAACTTCTTCTCGCTTGCCGGCCGGTGCTTGCCAGGGACCTATTGACTAAAATCAGTTCAGGCTGCGACCGCGACCGCGCCTACTTCGATACGGTTTTCTACAGTGCGCACGCCCGGCACCCTCCAGGCGGCGCGCTCCGCTTCCTCACGCTCGAAATAGGAGCTCACTGTACCGCGGAGAATAACTTTGTCGCCGTCGACTTCAATCTTGATGCGGCTCGCGTCCAATTCCGCGCTGCGTTTCAGAGCGGCCTCGATTTCCGCTTTGATTTCAGCCGTGCTCGGTTTTGCTTTCACTTCTATGAGGTTGGTCACACCCAAGACCCCGTAGAGTTTCCGCACGGCTTTTTCGGCTGCGGTCTTCTGGAACTGCCAATCGACAGAGCCCTCCAATGTGACCCAACCTTTGGACACTTTGACCTTGATGCGGTCCGAAGGAATCAGGACGGACCACTTGAGGCTGTTCAGCGCCGCCTGCGCGATATCTTCATCGGTGCGTTCGCTGGCATATGGCAGGCGAACGGTCAGTTCATTCACCACCGCCCTCACTCCGCCCACGCGTAGCGCGGAACGCTCCGCCGCTACTTTCTCCCAGTAACTCTGAACGCGTCCGCTGAGCGTGACAATCCCGTCCTTAACGGCCACGCCAATTTCGGCGGCATTGATGCTCGGTTCAAAGGCCAGTTCTGCCTCAACATTTTTTTTGAGTTCCAGATCGGTCATCGACATTTCTCCTTTCAAATCTAAATGCAGCCGGTCCCGGCACGGTTTTGGAGAGCCGGCGGTTTCTTAAAGTGGCGCTCCTATAACTTCACGCTTTTGGCGCCACGTTGAAGAACAGCTGTGATTCCGCTTCATGCCACGACCTTGATGATGAGCACCTTTCATTCCACTGAGGGACGCACTTGCATTGTTTTGAATAACTTCGTTTTAGTGAAGTGATTAGCACGAACGGGGCAGATTCCATTTACGTCCAGGCGCGGCTTCACGCGAAAAATGAGTCGGTATTTCGACATCATCCCGACAGCACGGCAAGGTCCTGGGTTGCGCCTGTGTGAATAAGTGTTAACAAATATTTTTTAACTTGGGTGATACAGAGATTACCTGATATCCTTCGAGCACTTTTTGAAGCAGTGTAGCTCACATGGAGTCAAACTCCGATGGGTTCTAAAGCGGTCCCCAAGCATGCGGAGTCAGTGACACTATCCCCGGAAAGTACTGTCTCGGTCACCGACCTCCTCCAAGTTGAGAAAGAACTGCGCGAGAACGAAAGGCGACTCAGCGCGCTTCTGGCTTACAGCCCCAATCTGGCGTTCCTCAAGGATCTGGATCTCCGCTATCTATACGTCAACGAGAAATTTGAAAAAGTCTTGCACGTCTCCCAGGAGCAGATTCGAGGAAAACGGGACGACGAACTATTTCCTGAGGAGCAAGCCGCGTCCTTTCAAACCCACGACCTTCAAGTCCTCCAGGCAGGCGTGCCGATGGAGTTTGAGGGAGTGGCGCTACATGACGATGGTCCGCATACGAGCATTGTCCACAAGTTTCCGCTGCGGGATGAAGCAGGAACCGTATATGCGATTGGCGGCATTGCTACGGACATCACCGAGCGCAAACGTGTATTAGAGACCTTACGGCAAAGTGAGGAGCGGTTTCGGTTCCTCGTCGAAGGCGTGCAGGATTGCGCTGTTTTCGCTTTGGATCCGGAAGGAAAAGTAATCACGTGGAACAGTGGCGCCGAGCGTATGAAAGGTTATTCGAGCCAGGAAATTGTGGGGCGTGATTACTCACTGTTTTACGAGCCCAGCGACATTGAATTAGGCTTACCCCAACGTGGACTGCAGGAAGCTGCGGCAACGGGCCGCTTTGAACAAGAAGGCTGGCGCTTGCGAAAAGACGGCTCCCGATTCTGGGGCCAAGTAATCACCATCGCGTTGCGGGACGATGCGGGCGAGCTCCGCGGTTTCGCTAAGGTGGTCCGGGATCTGACGGAGCGCAAGCAGGCCGAGGAGGCACTGCGTGCCAGCAAGGAGCGCTTCCAGCGTTACTTCGAACTCGGATTGATCGGCATGGCCATGACTTCACCGACCAAGGAGATTCTCGAAGTAAACGACGAGCTTTGCCGCATCCTGGGGTATGAACGGAGCGAGTTACTGAAAAAAACCTGGGCGGAGATGACTTACCCGGACGACCTCGCCGGCGATATCGCCCAATTCGACCGGGTTATGGCGGGTGAGATGGACTCCTACACCCTGGACAAGAGGTGGGTCCGCAAGGACGGGCGGGTCATTGACTCCTGTGTGTCCGTAAATAGCGTGCGGCGAGCCGATGGTTCGGTGGACTCTTTTGTCGGATTGGTTCAGGACATCACCGAGCGCAAGCGTTTCGAACGAGAATTAAAGTATGAGCGCGACCAGCTTCGACTCGTGCTCGACCTGAATAAAAGTTTCGCCTCGACTTTGGATCTGGCTCAGCTTTTTCACGCCCTGTCAGCCGGCCTGCGAAGCATCATGCGGTCCGATGCTGCCGTGTTATGGCTACCGGAATTGGAGAAAAGCGCCGTCCGCATCCACACAGTTGACTTCCCGGAAAGCAAGGGTTTCCTAACCGCAGGTCTTGTCTTTTCGATGGATGGTTCGATTCCGGGCCGCGTGTTTCAAACGTCAAAGCCCTATTTGTTCCCTGGCTTACCTGCCTGGTTAAATCCCGAATTACACGAGATGCTGACGAACGAGGAATTAAATTCAGGTTGCGCCTTGCCACTTTGTCGCGACGAAACAGTCATTGGGATCCTGAGCCTCTTTTGCTTCAGGGAGAATGCTTTCACGCAGCGCGATGTGGAATTGCTTGGCCTAATCGCAGAACAGGTCGCTATCGCGGTCGAAAATGCCCTGCGGCATTTCAAAATCACGGAATCGACCCAAAGACTGGAAGAAGAAAGACTCTATCTTGAGGAAGAAATTCGTCGCGACCACGATTTTGGTGAAATTGTCGGAAACGGCCCCGCCTTACGAGAGGCCCTGAAGCAAGTGCGAAAAGTAGCGGCTACGGACTCGACAGTGCTTATCCAAGGGGAGACCGGCACCGGCAAGGAACTGATTGCCAGGGCCATCCACAATCTCAGTTCGCGGCGAGAGCGAACGTTCGTCAGCGTCAACTGCGCGTCCATCCCGGCGGGACTGCTCGAAAGTGAACTCTTTGGCCATGAAAAGGGCGCATTTACCGGCGCTGTCACGCGGGAGATCGGGCGCGTCGAGCTGGCGAACAAGGGAACACTTTTTCTCGACGAAGTGGGCGACATTCCCTTGGAATTGCAATCCAAGCTGCTGCGAGTTCTGCAGGAACAAGAATTTGAGAGACTGGGGAGTGCGCGGACGGTGCGAGTGGATTTTCGGTTAGTGGCAGCGACGCACCGGGACCTTTCCGAGATGGTCGAGAACTCAAGTTTTCGCAGTGATCTCTATTACCGGTTGCGAGTTTTCCCCATTGAAATTCCCGCGCTGCGTGAACGGCGCGAGGACATCCCTCTTCTGGTATGGCACTTCGTCAAAAAATATGCGCAGCGTATGAAAAAAACGATTCAAACAATTCGCTCAGAAGACATGGACGCGCTGCTTCGTTATTCCTGGCCGGGAAATGTGCGGGAGTTGCAAAACATCATTGAACGTTCCGTCATACTGACTACGGGTACAGTTCTTGACCGGCCTTTGATTGCCGAACCGAAAAATGCCCGCGGAAACGCCCCGGCCACGCAGCAGACGCTCGCGGAAGCTGAGCGTGAACATATTTTAAATACGCTGCGGGAAACAGATTGGGTGATCGGAGGCTCCGAGGGAGCTGCCGCACGACTGGCGGTAAGACGGACGACATTGCTCTACAAAATGCGGCGACTCGGAATATTTCGTCCATGATTTTCCTGCCGCACCGGTCAGCTAAATAGCAGGCTGTTCAAAAAGCGAAGATGACACCTTCCGCTGGTATTCATGCGCTTTCTCCAGAATCTCAGGCTTATTCATCGTCAGCATGACCCGATCTTGCATCACGATTTCGCCGGCGATCACAACGGTTCGGACGTCATGCGCGTTTAACGCGTAAACCAGCAGCGAGTAGACGTTGTACATTGGCGTCGAATGCGTGGCCCCTGTGCCGATAAGAATCAGGTCGGCTTGCTTCCCTTCTTCCAGCGATCCAATCTTTTTGTCCAGATGCAGCGCGCGTGCGCCTCCGATGGTGGCCATCTCGACCGCCTGCCTAGTGGGCAGCGCGCGCGGATCCATGCGGGAGACCTTTTGCAATTTCGCGGCAATGTTCATCTCTTGAAACAGGTCCTGGTTATTGTTGCAGGCCGCGCTGTCGGTCGCGAGTCCAACCGGTTCGCCCGCTGCCAGCATCTCGACAACAGGCATCACGCCGGAAGCCAGTTTCATATTGCTCGAAGGATTGTGCACCGACCCGACGCCGAAACGCACGAGCGTCGCGATGTCGTCCTTGTCGACCCAAACGCAGTGCGCGCCGATCACATCCGGGCCCAGGAGTCCGATGCGTTCAAGGTAACTCACAGGCGAGCCGCCGTACTTTGCGCGGCTCAATTCGCTTTCAAAGGGAGCCTCGGCCAGGTGGATCAGAATGGGCACTTCATTGCTGCGCGCCAGCGCAGTAGCGGCCTTCAAGTTCTCCGTCGAGAGCGTGTAGATGGAATGTGGCGCCAGAGCAGGCGTAATGAGAGGATCATCTTTCCAACGGTCTATGTATTTTTGAGCGTAGGCCAAAGCCGCAGCCGGTGTCTTATGATCCGGCGCGGGGAAATCGACGATCGTCTGTCCCAACACGCCGCGCATCCCCGCTTCTTTCGTTACGCGCGCTACTACATCTTCGAAGTAATACATGTCGACGTAAGTCGTGATCCCGCCGCGCAGCATTTCGAGCACTCCAAGCCGTGTGCCCCAAAGAACAAACTCTTCGGTGACATTGCGCGACTCCGCGGGGAATATGTACTTCTGGAGCCAATCATCGAGCGAGTGATCTTCAGCGACGCCGCGAAAAAGGCTCATCGCGGCGTGCGCGTGTTTCAACACACTCGGGAATTTGGGAAATTTCGGCAACCACTCGGAATTGCTTGAAGGACTGACAACAAAAGTTGAAGCCATGTCAGAGTTTACCAGATTTCGAACGTGCGGCTGTGTCTGCAACTGAGGACGGAGTGTCCTAATCTAGAAAATATCGAAACGATTGTGGTTCCTAGGAGGCCGGGGCTTTAGAGCCTGTGTGACAACTGGCATTGACCCACGCCAGCGGCTTAAAGCCGGTTCTAGAATGCAGGATTTATGTCGCGGCTGAAGCCGTGACCCACAAACATTTCTTGTAGGCGAACTGATTTTGAGAGTTCGTTCGGCGACTGCGGAATACTTGTGGGTCGTGGTTTTAGCCACGACATAAACGCTGTAAAATCAGTGCGGCTTAGCCGCTGAAGTTCAGATTTTGCAGTTCTCACACAGACTCTGCAGCGCCGACCTCCTGAGATGCTGATCTTATGCTGGTCTCGATGATCACTCGCTGCCAAGAAAAATGTAGCGCAGAAGGAAGAGGACACTTAGCACCCAGATCAAGGGACTGATCTCGCGATGTTTGCCGGTAAAGAGTTTTAAGAAGGTGAAAGAAAGCAGCCCCAGGCTCAGGCCGGTAGCAATACTGAAAGTCAGCGGCGTAGCCACTAATGTAAGAAAGGCGGGAACGGCTTCGCTGAAATCATCCCAGCGAACCTTAGCGACCGAGCCGCACATGAGTGCGCCAACAAGAATGAGAGCCGGGGCCGTCGCGTAGGCCGGGATCGCGGCCACGAGCGGAGCGCAAAACATAGCGGCGCCGAAAAGTCCCGCGATCATAATGTTGCCGAGACCAGTTCGAGCGTCTGCGGCTACCCCGGCGGCGCTCTCGATGTAGCTCGTTACGGTCGATGTGCCGGTCAATGCCCCAATCATCGTGCCGATCGCATCGGCGAGCAGGGCTCGGCTGGCACGTGGAAGCTTGCCATCGCGCAAGAAGCCGCCTTGTTCGCATACGCCCACGAGCGTTCCAACGTTGTCAAAGAGATCGACGAAAAAAAATACAAAGATAAGTTCGGCCAGCCCGAGTTTGGTCGCCGCGCGGAGATCGAGTTTGAAGAGCGTCCCGGATGGATGCGGCAGCGAAAAAAGCTGCGCGGGCCAGTGGCTCAGGCCGAGCGGAATTCCAATGAGCGTGATGGCCACAATTCCCACCAGAATGGCGCTGCCTACACGCCGAACCATCAGAATTGCAATCAGGATCACGCCCAGCGCAGCAAGCAGCACTTGCGGATCGGATATCTTGCCGAGTCCCACGAATGTCGCTGGATTTGCGACGATGATTTTCGCGTTCCGAAATCCAACGAAAGCGATAAATACTCCGATTCCGGCGGCGGTTCCGTGCTTCAGGCAATCGGGTATGCCGTTCACGATTTGTTCGCGGACATTCGTCAGTGTGAGCAGCAGAAAAACCAGGCCTGAGAGAAATACAACTCCGAGAGCCGTCTGCCATGGCACACCGCGACCGATAACGATGGAATACGTGAAGTACGCGTTCAGCGACATTCCGGGCGCGAGGGCAATCGGATAATTTGCCCATAGACCCATGATCAGCGTCGCGATTGCGGCGGAAATACAAGTGGCGAACAGCACACCTTCGACCGGCATGCCCGCTTCGGAGAGTATGCGCGGGTTGACCACAACCACGTAGCCCATGGTCATGAATGTTGTGAGCCCGGCCAGAAGTTCCTGACGGACGGTTGTCTGGTTTTCTTGCAGGTGAAACAGGCGCTCCAGCAAACTGACCGACTTGCCTGAGTCGACCTTTTGCACTGTTTCCATGTCGATGGCCCAGTATTGTACGTCATGCTTAGGTCAAAACAGATCGACGAAAACAGGGAATAGAAGCAATCCACACCGGCGGCCCGGAGTCACCCGTCGCGTTTTATCGGTTTCAATTGGACTTGGGTAGAACGTCAATTCGTGCTGACGGTGACAGCGAGCGTTTCCTTCGGCGACGCCGCGATTGCATTCTGCAATTCCGCCGATGAAGAAAAAATCTTGCCTTTGATATGCCGTGCTGGAAATTGAACCGTTAAGGAAGCTTCGGGGAATGGATAGGGATCGAGAATGAAATGGCGCTGCGCGATTGGCCGGACTTGAATAGGGGTATGCCCACCGTCGCGCGTCGGCAGCGGGTGCAACAGATGTGCGGGATTGCGAAAGTCCACGCAGGTGAGTAAGGAGAGATAATCCATTGCCTGCAACAGCCGGAAATGATCGAAAATTGTGCCGTCGCTCGATTGATCCTGCGTGAACCTTGCATCGGATGCAATCTGGTTTCGCAGGGTGCCCTGAAACTCCTTTTGCTGTTTCAGGAACTGTTCCATCAAGGGAAGTTGCGCGGGCGAGATCGTTGATTTGTCAGAGCGCTCGTTCAAAAGATTGTATGTGTGCATCGAAATGAGGAGCGCGGCATACGGATCCTCAGCGGCGATTTCGCGCACGGCGCTATCACGCACCGCCAAAAAATCCACCAGATCGATTTCCTCGAAACCCGAATACTTGCCGACAAATTCAATAGAAAATGCGCTGGGTTTGCCCTGCCGAGTGATTTGCGGCAACGAATCGCGCGCGATCCACCCGTCATCGTGTCGGCGTATCCCGCGCAGCACATGCTCGCGCGGCTCAGGCCGCTGAAATCGATCGTTTCCCCAGCGCTCTGCAAAGTCGCCAGACAGACGCGCGTGGTCAGGATGCGTGACCAGCCACCAGCCGGTTTCGGTTTCGAGTCGCAGCATCGTTTCTGCTCCTCAAATTTCAATCAATACGGAACTTTGTTGGCCTGCTCTTTCCAGGCCCGGAAAGCCTGCAGCGCTTCTTCGCGCATCATTTGGATCATTGGAATCTTACGCTCTGGATGCGCCTGGGACATTTCGCTATAGATGAACGAGTCGTCAAATCCGGCCTTGGCGGCGTCCGCGGCAGTATTGCCGAAAAAAAGCCGGGCGGCCCGTGCCCAATAAATCGCGCCGAGGCACATCGGACAGGGTTCGCAGGATGTATAAATGTCGCAACCTATCAACTCGAACATCTTGAGTTTCCTGCAAGCCTCGCGAATCGCCATGACTTCCGCATGCGCCGTCGAATCGTTCAACTGAGTTACACAATTCACGCCCTCGGCAATGACTTCGCCTTCCCTTACGACAACTGCTCCGAAAGGCCCGCCTCGCCCCGAGCGAACATTTTCAATCGAGAGCTGAATCGCGCGCGCCATGAAAGGGTTGTGCATAGGCAAGCCAGTATAAGCCACAACCTATTTCCAGGTAAGGCCACGGCCCCGGCGCTTTATCAAGATCGACGGAGGTGTGAAGCTTTCAAACTGCTAAGATACGCTTTCGAACTCGCGCAAATCATCTACGCGACGCATGGAGCAACGGATTTGCAAGCCTTTCTCTCGCGCCAGACGGTCACGCCGGAGGGAATCCTTCCCCGCGCCATCCTCGTGGAAGACGAGCAGATCCAGGCGGTCGTTCCTCAGGATCAAGTTCCGTCCCAAGCCCACATTTTCGATTTCGGCGACGCTGCGATCCTTCCAGGGCTCATTGATCCTCACGTGCACATCAACGATCCAGGCAGAGACTGGGAAGGTTTCGAATCTGCCACACGCGCCGCCGCTGCAGGCGGCTACACGCTCCTTGTGGACATGCCGCTGAACTGCGTACCGGGAACCACATCGGTGGAAGCGCTGGAGGCCAAACGCGAAGCTGCGCGCGGCCACTGCCAGGTCGACTGGGCGGCCTGGGGCGGAGTGGTGCGCGGCAATCAAGAATATATCGAGCCGCTCGCGGCCGCCGGCGTACGGGGCTACAAGTGCTTCCTCATCGACCCGGGAATCGATAGCTTTACGATGGTTACTGAGCGTGAATTGCGCGAAGTTCTGCCGCATGTTGCGCGCAATGGTCTTCCGCTTCTCGTCCACGCGGAGCTTGCCGGACCGGTAGACGCGGCCAGTGCGGCACTGGCTGATGCCGATTGGCGATCCTATGCGATATATCTGAAATCGAGGCCTGACGAGGCGGAACTATCGGCGATCCGGCTGATAATAAGACTGTGCCGCGAATATTCTTTCCGCGCGCACATCGTTCATCTATCGACGTGCCAGGCTCTCCCGGAACTGAAGTCCGCGCGTGCGGAAGGCCTACCCATCAGCGTGGAAACGTGTCCCCACTATTTGCATCTCAGCGCCGAAACCATTGCTGACGGAGCGACTCTTAACAAGTGCGCGCCTCCGGTTCGCAACAGCGAGAACCGCGAACAATTATGGCAAGGCCTAAAAGACGGCACGATCGGCCTGATTGGCAGCGATCATTCTCCGTGTCCGCCGGCAATGAAGCGGCTAGAAGAAGGAAATTTCAAGACCGCTTGGGGCGGCATATCCAGCCTGTCGTTAGCCCTGCCGCTCATGTGGACCGAAGCCAGCCGACGAGCATTTACGTTGTCACATATCGCGAAATGGATGGGCGAGGGACCCGCGCGGCTCGCTGGTTTTAGCTCGCGTAAGGGCAGCATCGCTGCAGGCTACGACGCAGACCTGGTCATCTTCGACCCCGACACTGAATTCGTGGTGACAAAAGACCGGCTCCATTACCGGTACCCGGTGTCGCCCTACATGGGAGAAAAACTGCGCGGAGTCGTGAAGGCTACCTATCTTCGAGGGAAAAGGGTGTTTGCTGACGGCACTTTTTCCGGCGAACACCTGGGCAAGGAATGCGGCCGCAAATAGGATGACAATCACTCGCCTAGCTAGTGTTCATGAATGGAAATTCATTCCATTTTCGTTCACAATAGCGGCGTCCAGAGCTTACCTGCTATTCGTCCATGATGACGCGCCACGCGAGATAAGAACGTTCTGGCGAATCAACCAGTCTTGCGAATCATCGGAGCTCAGTTGGGTCTGAAAAGCGAACGGATCGTCGGAAACCCGTCGCCGCGAAAAGAAGGGCGCGACAAGGTTACCGGACACGCACGATATGTCGATGATATTTCCCTGCCAGGAATGATTTATGGCGCCACCGTACGCAGCCAGATCCCTCGCGGCAAAATCAAGAAAATAACATTTGGTCCCGAAATCAACTGGAACGATTTTGTTATTGTATCCGCGCAGGACATTCCCGGAAAAAACTACATCACTCTTATCGTGAACGATCAACCCTGCCTTGCGGATGGAATGGTCAACCATCCTGAGGAGCCCATACTTTTGCTGGCTCATCCGGACCGGCACATTCTCCCGAAAGCCGTCGCGGCGGTTTCCATTGATTACGAACCGATTCCCGCTGTCCTTGACATCGACGCGAGTGAGCGGAAGTCTCCCGTTATTTGGGGAGCGGACAACATTTTCAAATCGTACTTGATCGAGAAGGGCGACGTCGAGAGTATTTGGGAAAAGGCGGATCACATCGTCGAGGGCGAATATTTTACTGGCGCGCAGGAACAACTCTACATTGAGACCAACGGCGTGATCGCGCAGTTTGACCCGGAGCAAGGCGTAACTGTTTGGGGTTCGCTGCAGTGTCCCTACTACGTGCACAAGGCGCTCATGGCGGTTGTCAACCTGCCGGAAAATAAAGTGCGCGTCGTGCAGACCGAAACGGGCGGCGCGTTCGGCGGGAAGGAAGAGTACCCTTCCATCCTTGCGGCGCACGCGACGCTGCTGGCGATGAAGTCCCGTAGGCCGGTGAAAATGGTCTACGACCGCGCTGAAGACATGACCGCGACGACCAAGCGACATCCTTCGAGGACGCGGCACCGCACGGCCGTAAGCGAGGACGGCAAAATTCTTAGCGGCGAGATTGACTTCACCATTGATGGCGGAGCGTACGCTACGCTGTCATCCGTAGTGCTTTCACGCGGCACAATTCATGCCGGTGGTCCCTACTACTGGCCAAATGTTCGTATTCGCGCGAAGGCCGTGGCCACGAACACTCCGCCCCAGGGGGCCTTTCGCGGCTTCGGAGCCCCGCAGAGTATATTCGCAATCGAACGGCATATGGATCGCATCGCGCAAGTAGTAGGCCTTTCGCCCGTGGAAATTCGGCGCAGAAACTTTTTGAAGCCCGGCCAGACAACGACGACAGAACAGCCAGTGAACGAACAAATCGATTTGCAAAAACTTCTTGATCGCGCACTCGAACTTTCGGACTACGACTCCAAAAAATTGCGTTTCGCGAAGGAAAACCAGGTCGGGACACAAAGGAAAGGGCTGGGTATCGCCGCTTTTCTGCACGGTGCGGGATTTACGGGGTCGGGAGAGCTCTATCTCGCGTCCGTCGCTGGTATCGAGGGACGCGCCGATGGCAGCGTGCACGTCCTGGTATCCAGCACCGAATTCGGCCAGGGAACCAACACCGTCCTCTGCCAAATCGCGGCCGAGGCCCTGGACCTTCCCTATGAAGCGGTTGGAATCGCGCAGCCGGATACGATGGAAGTTCCCAACAGCGGACCCACGGTCGCGTCGCGCACGGCTATGGTTGTCGGAAAGCTGGTCGAATCCGCCGCGCGAAAATTGAAGCGCACGCTGAGGGATAGGGGATTGCTTGGCGAAACTTACACGCCCGAAGAATTTCGCGACGCTTGCCGCAAATATGTTTCCGCGCACGGGAAATTTCGCGAGTTTGCGCGTTACGAGCAACCTTCGGACATTTTCTGGGATGACCAGACCTATCGCGGAGCAGCGTACGCAGCTTTTTCTTGGGCGATTTACATCGCCGAAGTGACTGTTGACCTGCTGACGTACCGCGCAACGGTCGACGATTTTGTGGCTCTTCAAGAAGTTGGCAGAGTTCTCAATCCGGTTCTGGCAAAAGGGCAGATTGCCGGTGGCGTCGCGCAAGGTATCGGTTTTGCCTTGTATGAAAAAGTAGAATGGCGCGACGGGCGCATGCAAAATCCGCAGATGACGAATTACATCATGCCAACTTCCGCGGACGTCCCTCCCATTCGCGTGTATTTTCACGAATTGGGTAATACATACGGCGCGTTTGGAGCAAAGGGTATTGGTGAGCTGCCGATGGATGGACCGGCTCCGGCCATCGTGAATGCCATTGAGGATGCGCTGGGCTTACCATTTAATTCGGTTCCACTTCTTCCCGAAGATATATTCGACGCGCTCACCAAAAATTCAGCCGAACGCGATGCTCTCCTCACTGCGGGTCCGCCATGATCGCTGCCAGTGGCAAATGCGAAGTAACCTTGCGAGTCAACGGCGAGATTAAGATCGTGCAAGCCTTTCCGATGGAAAGGTTGCTCGATATTCTGCGTCAAGAATTTGGCCTGACGGGCACAAAAGAAGGGTGTGGGGAAGGCGAGTGCGGCGCGTGCTCCGTGTTGATGGACGGCGCGCTCGTTAATAGTTGCCTCATCCCTGTTCTGCAGGCCAAGGGCGCGAGCATTGTTACGATCGAGGGACTCGCCGGGGATTCGCGTGCCCGTGCCCTGCAGGACTGTTTTCTTGAGCATGGCGGCGCGCAATGCGGGATTTGCACGCCCGGGATGATTCTGGCCGCCGTTTCTCTCTTGAATAAAAATTCTGAACCGAACATTGAAGACATCCGGGAAGGTCTCGCGGGCAATCTCTGCCGTTGTACCGGCTACATCCAGATATTTGAAGCTGTGGCGGAAGCCGCGCGGCGCAGCGCGGTAACATGAGGTCCGATCCCGCCGAATTCGAACTCGTTGCGCCTGAAAGTCTGCCAAAAGCTCTTTCGCTTTTGGCCGAGAATCCGGGCGCGTGGCTGCCAATTGCCGGAGGAACGGACGTCATGGTGCAGTTCGCGGCAGGCAAGCTTCCGGCACGAAAGTTGATGAGCATCTGGAATTTGGGCGAACTGCGGCGCATTGAGGTATTGCCAAGCGAAATTCGGATCGGCGCAGGTTGTACGTATACGGACCTTCGCGGAGATAAAACTATCGCAAAGGAATTCCCGCTAATCGCAAGGGCGGCGAGTTGGGTCGGTGGAATCGCGAATCAGAATCGCGGCACGCTTGGCGGAAATATCGTAAACGCTTCGCCGGCGGCTGATTCCCTGCCCGCGCTGCTGGCCTATGAGGCTGACCTTATTCTCGTTTCCGTGCGCGGCGAGCGTCGCGTGGCGTACCGGAATTTTCACACGGACTACAAAAAGACGCAGTTGGCTGCGGACGAATTAGTGCGAGCTATTTGCCTTCCGAGGCGATTTTTGGGATATCTTGCCTACACTCGCAAGGTGGGAACGCGGAACGCGCAAGCAATCTCAAAAGTGTGCCTCGCGGCGCTCGGCCGCCTCGATGCCGGCGTGATCGCCGATGTGCGTATCGCTATGGGAAGCGTCGCACCGATTCCGATTCGCTTGGCTGAGACGGAAAAAATTCTCACTGGACGGCGCGTGGACTCTGCGCTCCTACTACTCGCCAGAAAAACAGCGGCTACGGAGATTCGGCCCATTGACGATATTCGATCCACTGCGAGATATCGAACCGAAGTGGCGAACAACCTTGTCGCTGAATTCCTCGGGCGGCTCGGCGCATCCGGGACGAGACCGTGAGTGACGTGCTGACGCGCTGGAATAATCAGCCCCCTGATGAAGCCGCGCAAGAGATTCTGCCTTGTTGCGGCTCGACTACCTGGGCTCAACGAATGGCTGCTCGAAGGCCGCTCGTTGACGAAGCGTCCGTGCTGGCCGCGTCCGACGAAACATGGAGGAGTTTAGATGAGTCAGCGTGGACGGAGGCGTTTCGCAGCCATCCGCGGATCGGCGAGACGCGCGCCAAGCAACCTGCCGACGCGCGCTCCGCAGCGTGGTCAGCGCTCGAACAGCAAAAGGCTGCGCAGACGGGCGAGGACGTGAAGATCGCACTTGCGGAAGGAAATAGAGAATACGAGCGGCGATTCAATCGCATTTTTATTGTGTGCGCCAGTGGCAAAACAGCGCCGGAAATACTAGAGATCCTGCGTCGCAGGCTGCAGAACGATCCGGAAGTGGAGCTTCGCGAAGCGGTCGAACAACAGCGGCAGATTATGCATCTGCGAATGAAAAGGTGGCTCGGAGAATGAGTAGAATTTCCACACACGTTCTGGACATCGCGCGCGGTGTGCCCGCACGGGACATTCCTGTGCAGCTCGAGCGCCAGGATGCATCGGGCAACTGGCAGTCACTGGCGTCTTCGCGCACCGATCTCGATGGCCGGTGCAGTGAGCTGCTTCCGGAAAACGTAAATCTCACGGCAGGGCTCTACCGTTTGACCTTCGATACCGCGAAATATTTAACATCGCAAAAAATCGAAGGATTGTATCCGACCGTTCAGATCACGTTTGCCGTGGGGAATGGAGAAACACATTTCCACATCCCTCTTCTCTTAGCACCGAATGGATATACAACTTATCGGGGAAGCTGACATAGATGCTGGAAAGTCTGAAATCGGTTACAGCGAAGCGCGCTTCGGCGTGCCAAGGCGGGGTTAGGATTCAGCGCCGATGAGCGATGACATTCAAAAGCAAGCTGCGAAAGTGATGGAGCGCTGCCAAAAGCTGGCCGGCTTTAGCGAAGAGACAGGCTGCACGACCAGAACATTTCTTTCCCCGCCCATGCGTGATTGCCACAGAGAAATTGCAGGATGGCTTGCGCCCTTGGGGACCGAGATGAAGATCGACGCGGCTGGAAATCTCCGCGGCTTATATCCGTCTGCGGCATCCGGCGCGCGTCGGCTGCTTATCGGCTCGCATCTCGATACCGTGCTCAATGCAGGAGCGTATGACGGAATATTAGGGGTGGTCCTCGCAGTATCTCTGCTGGAAGCATTACGCGGGCGGAAGCTGGCGTTCGAAATCGAAGTCGTCGGCTTTTCCGAGGAAGAGGGAGTTCGCTTTGGCACGCCTTACATCGGCAGCCGCGCACTGATTGGCAGTCTCGATGAGGAACTTCTGGAACATAAAGATGCAAACGGAATTTGCGTCCGACGGGCGATTGAAGAATTCGGCCTGAACCCAGCCCAGATTCCCAATGCTCGGCTGAGCGACAACACATTCGGTTACCTGGAGTTTCATATCGAGCAGGGACCGGTCCTCGAACAACTTGGCCGGCCGCTCGGTGTGGTCGAGGCTATCGCCGGACAGAGCAGGCTCGAAGTCACATTCACCGGTCGTGCTAATCACGCTGGGACGACGCCGATGAATCTACGTCACGATGCAATTGCCGCCGCCGCTGAGTGGATTACGGCAGTAGAATGCGAGGCCAAGAGCACGTCCGGGCTGGTGGCGACCGTCGGCCGGATTAACGTTAAACCCGGAGCAACGAATGTGATCGCCGGAGAGGCTCGATTGAGCCTCGACGCGCGTCATAAGTTAGATGACGTTCGAACTCGCGCGGTGGAAACTTTGCTCCGCAAGGCGGAACAAATAGCGGAGCGCCGTGGGATGATCGTTCGTTCGAGCACGCAGCTGAACCAAAAGGCAGTGGCCATGAACCCGCTCCTTGTTCGCCAAGCCGGAGAAGCAATTCAACGAGCAGGATGCGAACCGCATACGATGGTGAGCGGGGCCGGACACGATGCCATGATCCTGGCTGAAAAAGTCCCTGCCGCGATGATTTTTTTGCGAACGCCGGGAGGAATCAGCCATTCCCCGGCGGAAACGGTCGAAACTGGGGATGTGGCGAAAGCGATCGAGAGCGGATTGCATTTGCTCGATCTGCTCGCTTCCTCACCTATGATTCAAAGGGGAACCTGAAGTGCAAAACCTTGGAATAACACGAAGTTCCCAACGCGCCAATCATTTGCTGCAGACCGCCGACACATTCGTGCGTGCCGCGCTGCCGGGCATGAAGGATTGTATGGCGATCGTGCATGCCGGTCCGGCACTGGGAGCGGCATTCACCCAGTACACGGCTGAGTTTGAGGCTGGCGGAATGTTGGGCAGCACTCCGGCACAGCGATTCATATTCGTGATCGAAGGCTGTGTGAAGGTGGAAGCCGCAGGCAAACAGAATGAAATGGGTGCGCGCGGCTTTGCGTATTTCCCTGAAGGCTTGGCGCACCAGGTGGTCGCGACACAGGCGAGCCGCGTTGCAGTGATCGAGAAACGATATCGACATATTGATTCGGTCGAACCGCCACGCTTAATTATTTCCAGCGAAGATGCCACCGCCTCGAATGCGCTCGGAGGGGACCCGGATTTGCAAGTCAAGCGTCTGCTTCCTGACACGATGAGTTTCGATATCGCCGTGAACACAATGATCTACCAGCCGGGAACGGCGCTGAACATGGTCGAGATGCACGTAATGGAACACGGGCTCTTGATGCTCGAAGGCGGAGGAATTTATCGCCTCGGTGACTCCTGGTATCCCGTCACTGCGGGCGATTTTATTTGGATGGGACCTTGGTGCCCGCAATGGTTCGGAGCGATCGGCAAGGTTCCTGCAAAATATCTCATTTATAAGGACTGGAACCGTCATCCGCTATCAATCGATCAACCATAAACGACCCACCATGAAACTCGAAATCGATGCGAACCAATTGCTTTCCGAGATTGAAGCACTGGCCGCGATTTCGGATGCCGACCCGCCTGCAGTAACAAGAATCGTTTTCACTGCGACCGACCTCAAGGCTCGCGCGTGGCTGAAAGAACGCTGTGAGGCCGCAGGTCTCGTTGTGCGCGAGGACGCCGTTGGAAATATTTTCGCGCGATGGACCGGCTCGGATTCCGCAGCACCCGCTGTGGGCACGGGTTCGCACATCGACGCGATTCCGAATGCAGGGAAATATGACGGCGTTGTGGGTGTGCTCGGCGGCCTCGAAGCTATACGCACGCTGCAACGGAGCGGATTCCGTCCAAAAAATTCGATTGAGCTACTGATGTTTACGTCGGAAGAGCCGACGCGCTTCGGAATCGGATGCCTCGGCAGCCGTGTCCTTTCCGGCAATCTTACACCCGAGGCCGCCAGGAAGTTCACTGACGTTAATGAAGAATCGCTCGAAGATGTCCGCCGGCGGGCAGGTATGCGCGGAGAACTCGAGGACGTGAAATTACCGCCAGGCTATTACAAAGCATTCGTGGAATTGCACATCGAGCAAGGACCTCTGCTCGAACTCGAACGGATCCCGATAGGAATTGTCACGACAATTGCAGCTCCGGCAAGCGGTCGCATCTCGATCGAAGGCGCGGGAGGGCATGCGGGAGCAGTCCTGATGTCCGAGCGTCGCGATGCGCTTTGCGCGGCGTCGGAACTCATTCTGGCTATCGAGAATGCAGCTCGTGTGAGTGGTTCGCGTGACACGGTAGCCACGGTCGGAATGTGCGATGTTTTTCCCGGTGCCATCAACAGCATCCCCAGCCGCGTTCGCCTCAGCGTTGATATTCGAGACACGGATCTCGCTCGCCGCGACTCGGTGATGAGAAGCGTAGAAGCAGCTACACAAAAAATTGCTGTTCAGCGGCAAGTCTTGATTCAAATGTCGATCACGAATGCAGACGCACCAGCCAATTGTGACCCCAAAGTAGTTGGGGCTCTTTCGAAGGCCTGCGAAGAATACCAATTGAAATTTCTTACCATGACCAGCCGGGCGTATCACGATTCTCTATTTATGTCGCGAATCGCTCCCACCGCAATGTTGTTCATTCCCTGCGATAAGGGATATAGCCACCGTCCCGATGAGCACTCATCGATAGAAGACATCAGCCGCGGAGTGATGGTTCTCGCCGAAACGCTGGCTCTTTTATCTGCATGACGTTTCGGTCAACGGATTAGGTATAAACTGATTTCATTGGCGTCGGTTTTCGAGGAGGACCGTGAGCTATTCCAACCAGTAGGGTTTGTACCCATAATGGTTGTGGATTTCAGCGCCCCAGTTGCTGTCCGTCATGTCCGGCCAATTGTCCTTATCAAATCCTGGCGCGTTTTTAAGGCGATCCTTGTCGATATTGAGGATCGCAATTTTTTGCGAAGGATCGAGGGTCAACGCTTGCCACGGAATCGCGAAATGTTTGTCGCCCAATCCTAAGAATCCGCCAAACGACAAGATTGCATACGCAACCTTATTGTCTCTACTGTCGATAACGAGATCTTCGATTGTGCCGAGATCCTCATTCTGTGCGTTGACAACCTTAGCCCCCAGAATCGATTTCTTGACTACCAGCGTATACGGACCTTTTGCTGTCCTCAAGCCAGTTCCCATATCTGCTCCTTCGTGGCCGTCCAGGCGCTGCCCTTCACGCTAGCTCTCGCGGGACCGCGCGTCCATCAAGCGAAAATTGTAGATGGCCACGCAAACAGCATTAGTGACTGTTCTCCGGGACTATGATGGAGGGCGAGAAATGATAGTGAGTGACGCGTCGGTGAAGAGCGCGGCGCATCGATTCTATGTCGTCGCTGTCTTATCTATATTGAAAAATCTTCCAAGTGTGTGCGCAAGCAGCGCAGCGAGGATGAAGGGGAAAAACGGGAGAAGTATGGCCAGTGGACAAATGTCGCCATATTTCGGCCAAACGCCGACAGACACGACAACCCACGCGGCAACACAGACTGGGGCGGCGTCGCTGGAATGCCAGGCCCTGTCGAAATAGGCGAGCCCAGCAAAGGGCAATGCGGAGACAATACAAAAGTTCACGAGCGGCCTCATCAGATCGACGAATTCGATTCCATAAGGCGCCGCTGCGATAAACTTGAGATAGCTCGAGAGACTGACGGAGTAAACGAACGCCAGAACACAAAACAGACCAAAATATTCAAACCCCTTGTGCCTGTTGATTCCCCACACTCCCCAAATAGATTCCCTATACCGTACCGCCATCCAGGTGCCGAAAACGGTTATCGCCATGATGCCAATAAGCGAACACCAGAATTCGATCGGCGATTTGGCTAGCAAAATATCTCCGTCTCTACCCAAACTGATCTTGCCTGTCGCCAGGGCGTTGACTGACATGCGGGCCGCCAATAACAACGTCAGCGGCACGCCGATCCTGAATTGCTGCATTCGATACTTCCGATACCAGTCCACCTGAACCTCCGGAATAGTAGAGCCACAGCGAACTCTCTTTCCTACAATTAAGATTAGCAGAATGGGTCTTTAGCGCGAGACTGTCCTTCGGTTCAGGCAGTGAGTATCTGATAATAGGGAAAGGTCACGCCTCGCCTTGCAGTCGTTTGAGTTATCCTTAATTTGAAATGCTCGTTCTTCGGCCGAGCTTCCGAGCATTCCGCGGCTTGACTACGGTGTGTGTTTTTCTGGTCTTGGCATCCAGGCTCAAAGTAATTGTGGAGAAGCAAAGTCGACACATGCCGCTGCGATTCAGCTACAGCCTGTCGAAATTATATTAAGCAGTGAGTTGGCCAATCCCGGTTCTGTGACGCAGCATTTGAAAGTCGTGGAGAACTTTACTCACCCCATCACCTGATGCTGGAATTGGAAGGCCCGGCCGGGAGCAGACATGATTTTGGACTTCGATTTAACACCGGTCGGCTATCGAACTTATCCGTAACTGGAGCGAAGCAAGAGGGGCAGCTTTTTCGCGTCTCGTTTCCTGCCGGAGAAAACTATCAACATCAAACAGTTGATATCCGATGGTGAGCGCGGGGCGGTACGTCTACGCGGGAGCGGTGTGTCGGAATGTCCCTGACATCAGAAAGGCCGCTGCTCGTAGCGAACAGCGGCCTTTAAGTTGTTTTACGAATCATATTCTCGACTACCGCCCGACCGATGCTGCTCGTGACTCTCCCTCTTTTGTCGATCCAGAGGCCTGTGACGATCCAGAAGCCTGCTGCGAAGCTTGGCTCCCTTCAGCGTTGGCGATTGGTATCTGACGTCTCGTGCTCTCTGCCGCCGCTACCGGCACGGTCACTTCCAGAACTCCATTCCGGAAATTAGCGCGAGCCTGTTCGATTTGCGCGCCCTCCGGAAGCGGTATGAGCCGGGAAAAATGGCCGTAGCTGAATTCGGAAAGATGCAATCCTCCCTCATCCCTCTCCTCTTCACGGGTGCGTTCTCCCTCAATCAACAAGCCTTCATCCGTCACTTCTACGCGGACATCATTTTCACTCAACCCGGGCAGCTCTGCATGAACAATCAGATTATTGCCGGATTGCCGCAATTCAACTCGCGGGATCCAATCCAGGTCTTGTCCCGAAGATCCGGCTAAGCCTCTATTGCCAGCAAAACCGAATGCCCGGTCGATGTCTTCGGTAAACCGTCGCATCAGCGTGATGGGGCTCATCGTGAAAAACTCTCCCGGACTCACTGAGAAGATCGATGGCAAGTAACCGGACCTTCCCTGGGATCGGCGTTCCATCCCAGATTGCGTCCCACGATTTCTCGTCAACGCTCCTTGAGACGATCCCTGAGATGATCCCTGAGACGCTCCTTGAGATTGTCCTTGAGACGCTCTCTGAGACTGTCCGCCACTCGATTCCTGGTTGCGCTGCGTTCGTGTGTTGCTCTCTGATTCCTGTTGTCTGTTCTCTTGTCTCGCTCTGGCTGTTCCTTCTTGGTCCATGATTTTTTCACCTCCAAAAAATCTTTAGGGGCTACCGCTTCTTACATCGGGCTGGTTTCGCACTTAGACAAATCACACTTTGGCAAGCAACCGGCAATACCGGGAATCTAGTAGTCAGAGGAAAGTTGTGGAAAGTTAACTGTTCCGGTTTAGGACCGCAGGCTGGTCGATGATTGTTTCAAGAAGGCAACTTCGCGGAAGTGTCAAAATGTTGACAGGGCAGTGTAGATCGGATTGCATCTCAAAAAAATAAGTGCAGAGTTGTTAAAGTATCTCCATCATTCTTGGCTCAGCGGCTCAATGATATGCTGCATCGCAACATCACATTCACAGCAAAGTTCCTCAAAGTGTCTTCTAAATGAACCATACTTCGCTAGCGCGGCCGCGCGAAAGTTAGCTTTTTCATTTCCAACGGCATGGCCCTTTAATTTCGTACGCAGATCATGCAAAGTACGAAGCGGGCAAACGGTGCTTCTTGCATGTTCTTCGTCGAACCCAAGTCCTTGCAGACATTTAGCAATAAGTGCCAGACCTAGTTCAGTGGCTTTGTGTCGCAACCATTTGCTCCAAAGCCTTCGACCAGTAAAACGGTCTGCACGGTACCAGTTTGTTCAAGCCACTGTTCGAAGCGGCGGTGCTGTCCTGGGTGGGGAATAGCCGCCATCTACTTCAAGTGTCTATGACGCCGCTCATCGCGATCCCGAGTAGGTTTGGTAGAGGCGGTGGGGATCGAAATTGCATCTCCAAAAAATAAGTCCTGAATTGTTAAAGGCGTAGCAGCACTGCCCTTCCTTCAATTGGTGTCAAATGGTGTCAAAACCAGTCTTGTATGCTGTTCAGCACTTAGAGAGACAAATTTGACGGAAAGAAAGTTACTCGGAAGAGTGGACTGAAAAAGATGGATCGTCCACGCCCCCCGTAACCACCGGCGGAGTTGCCGTCTTCAATTGTTCAAGTTGGGCCTGAACCTTCGCCCACGCTTTGGGCTTTTGCTTGGTCGCATACGGAGCATCCGGATGCCCGTAGAATTCCAGAAGTCCGGCCCGAAGCTCCGGCGAAGCGCCACTAAAGTTCTGCTTTGCGAGCGCGTCGAGCAGCTTTGCGTACGTCTCATCGTTAAGCCGATATTTTCCAGGGCCCGATACTTCACCGGTGTCAAAATTGTCGTTCGGCAAGTCCGTCAGGCCGATGTCTACCTGGCCCAACAGCTTCCGGTAGCGATCCAGAGTTGCGTTGAAGCTGGCTTCGAACATGCGTTCCGTATCCGGCGTGGGCGTCTGGAGCTTTAGCACTCTTAGCGGACCGACCTTCGGGACAATCCTCGTAAGAAAGGCGAGAAATCTTTCCCAGAAAGTGGGCGGCTGATATTTGTTTCCCCAGTTCTTCTGATAACTCGCGCGCGAAAGATTGTAGAGAAACTTCTTTTTCGTAATGCCGGGCTGGTCTTTCAAGATATCGTCTTTCTTCAGGCTCCAGGCAACGCGCGTCGCTTTGGGGAGAAGTTGGCTGACGTCATGACGGTAAGAACCGAGCACCTTGTCTTCGTCAGAGAGAACGCTTTTGAGATCCAAGCCATACGTTTCCTGAAAGGCTTGTTCCAGCAGCGGAACTGAGACGCCGAAGCCGATAAAATCGTGATAACTATCCGGAGCGTAGCGACCATGCGCAATCTCGATAACATCAAATCCAAATTCTGTCTTTACGTGCGCCAACGGGTCTTCTTCATACGTAACCGAGTCGCCGTACTTCTTTTTCAACTTAGGATACAGGACGGGAACCGCACGATTCACGCCGATGAGGTGGCCGTCGTTGTCCGCGGCGTAGTGAGAAAGCGCCCCGAGCGCAAAAGCGTAGCTGTCAAGGTCCTTGGCATCACGCAGCAGAGCCCGGATAAAGTCTCCGCTCCGCACGTAGTGCGTCAAGTCGCTGAAGAGGTGATTTCCGTGGGGGTAATAACCCATGTCCTGAATAATGGCACCGCCATATGCATAGCCGTGTGCTTCTTTGATTTCTTCGCCCGTGGCGTTGGGGAAGCGCTTCAAAAGTAACGGTCGTATGTTGGTGTCCCATGCGCTGTCGATGATGGCTTCATGTGCAAGGACGGCGTAGGCTGCACTCTGTGCCGGCCAGCCAAGAAATAAGAAAAGCGCCAGCACGAACGCACACATTCTTGCGAACCACGTCCTGCCTCCGCCGCGTCGCATCCTACCCATCGCTGTCACCTTGTTCCGATCTTAGCTCAGAAACCACAAGCGGCGCGATCTTTGCGACTTCTCTGCCACGCTTCCTGTAAGCGCCTCATTCTAAGGAAGTGTTGGAAGGGCGGTGAGGATCGAAATTGCATCCCTACTATCTAAGTCTCGCAAGGGAAACGGCGTAGCGCCGCCGCCCCGATTCAATTGGAGCCGTATGGAGCCGAATTTTTTTAGCGCGGTGTTAGAAGGAACTCACGAGATCGCATCGTCCGTGCATACGCCGAGACGCCGCCAGCGAAAACCGTATACAGCACCAAGTCAAAACGGTATGTCGTCATCGGTGACCGTTGGCGGATCTTCAATGCGAAGATCAAGCAAGATACGCGCCGATTGATCGAGAAATTCGTCGCGATCCATGAAAATGATGTGACGTCGCTGGCCAGCGTCCAACTGTTCCACCAACCATGTTCTCGCAGCTCTGGTAATATCTCCTGCTGAAATCAGGAATACATGATCGAGCAAAACCTTCCGGTTGGCTTCAGGATCGAAGATCGGATGATCGATAGCCATGAGCGCCTGAGCTAGAACTGTAGCAATGTTGTTATTTCCACCTGTCCCGCTGGCGTCAATCTTGTTTTTCTTTACTTGCGCGCAAAAATATATCCAGTGACTCGTCGGCAACTGGTATTTCATCCAAAGATCGTTCCCAAATTCGAGCGCCTTCTCGACGTGGCCGCTTGGGCTGACTCGGTGAAAGCCAAGCCGCTGAAACAAAGGGACAAGCACTCTCTCGGTAAATTCATCCTCGCTGGCTGTATCGAGAAAATCAGCAAGTATTTGACGTTGTGCGATCTCGTCATGGGATAGCGGACGGGTTTGCTGTGAAAAGGATGCACTGCTTACGCCGGTCCCTGTGCTGCGAAGATAGCAGCGGCCAGATTCGTCTGGATACGCAACCAACCCATGTCGTTCTACAAGCTTGTTAAAACTGGCCAGCGCGAGTTGTAAGTCCGCAAAATAATCCTGATTTCCGTCACCCCGGTTCCTCAACTTGTCGTTGTGTCGCTCGAAATCATCGGGATCGAAGAGTTCGGAGATTACGCGGCACAAATCGTCTGAGGGGAGGTCAGCTGATTGTGTGGCCCCGAGATTCAGTTCGGCTAAGCGCTGCTGAGCCCATATCGGACGTGTGGTCCCGTCGTGAGTGAAGGGCAAACCACAACGAGCGAAAAAGCGGGTTATGAAATAGCTGCTGCGGTATGGAAAATGCTTAGAGTCACCGACGACCATCTTGCCAAGCTCTTCGAGAACCCGATCCGAGAGTTTCATAGCCGACTAATTTACACCCGCTTGCTGTCGTTGCCGAGGCAGTTCGCGGACAACAACCGCACCGTCTCAGTTAGAAGGACGGCTTCGCAAACATCTTCAGACTCACGACGGAAAAACGGAGTTGCTCTTCGTAAACAGGCTAGGCCGTCCGTTCTCAGCCAACAAGCTGCGGGAAAAGGTTTTGCACCCACTCCTTAAAAAACTGGGAATACCACGAGACGGTTTTCATTCCATGAGGCATGGTGCTGCCAGTGCCCTGCTCGGAGACGGTGCAACCCCGGCTGTGGTGCAGAAGCAACTCCGGCACAGTGACGCACGGATAACGCTCGGAGTCTACGGTCACGTCATAGGCAACCAGCAGCGAGACGCCGTTGAAATCCGTTCAGCAAGAATTGAGGGTTTCGCGGTGAACTAATTCAATTGGTGTCAAAATTGAATCGGTGTCAAAAGCAAAAACAAAATCTGTGGAATCAGTAAGTTTGGTAGGGGCGGTGGGGATCGAACCCACGACCTTCGGCTTAAAAGGCCGCTGCTCTACCACTGAGCTACGCCCCTAAATTTTTTAATTCAAATAGATTACCACGGAATGTGGTGCAGACCTTCGAGAGCTGGCGCCGTACACGGTCGCACTGTTTTTGCTCGGTGCGGCCTTTTCGTGCAAACGGCGTGCAGGAGTACCCGCTTTTTTGTCGTCGGAGTATGCAACATTCGCGCATCACAGTCTATCATCTCTGACCTGAAATTGTACCGAGTGCCTCGGCGAAATCTTTTTTTTGCAGATCGAAAAATGCGCCTCCGGTAAGCCCGAACAGGCAGCGTTATCAATTCTGGACCGGAAGATGCACTTCCGATTCGTAACGTGAAGCGCTCTTGGATGTGGTACGGTCTTCGGCACCACTGGAGGATGTTTGATGTCAGTAATGGATCTGCTTTTTGGCCGTCCGTTGAGTTCTTCGGAAGAAAGAGGAGAAAAACTCGGTCCGCTGGCTGGGATTCCGGTCTTCGGGTTAGACGCTCTTAGCTCCGCGGCGTACGGGCCTGAAGCTGCCCTGTCTTTGTTGATGGTGCTTGGGGCTGCGGGGGTCGCTTACATCGTACCCATAACGCTCAGCATCATTATCCTGCTGATTATTGTTTATTTTTCTTACCGGCAGACAATCGAAGCCTACCCGAATGGCGGCGGTTCCTACACCGTTGCAGGACAAAATCTGGGACCGTTTGCGGGATTGCTTGCAGCCTCGGCTCTGATGATCGATTACGTCTTGACCGCTGCGGTAGGAATTTCCGCGGGCGTTGGGGCGCTGGTATCTGCTGTTCCATCTCTTGAGCCACGCACGCTGCCGCTTTGTCTCGGTATTTTGCTGATCATTACGCTCATAAATTTACGAGGTGTACGCGAAACGGGCGCGCTGTTCATGGTACCGACCTATCTTTTCATTGGCACACTTCTTACTACGCTGGGAATCGGAATCCTGAAGACGATTGCATCGGGCGGGCATCCCGCCCCGGTCGTCCCTCCTGCGCCGCTTCCTATGGCGGTCGTTGGATTAAGTGTATGGCTGCTTCTCAAATCGTTTGCCAGTGGTTGTACTGCGATGACCGGGGTGGAAGCCGTCAGCAACGGCGTGACCGCGTTTCGCGAACCTGTTGCGAAAATAGCGCAACGCACTTTGACTGCGATTATTGCCATATTGATCGTGCTACTCGCCGGCATTGCTTTTCTTTGCCGTGCTTACCAGATCGGCAGCACGAATCCCGGCCCCGGATACCAGAGCGTGCTTTCGCAGCTGACGGCAGCTGTCGTCGGAAGAGGCACATTTTATTTTATTACCATCGCATCGATCCTTCTTGTGCTCTCACTCTCTGCCAACACAGCGTTTGCGGATTTCCCGCGACTTTGCCGGCTCGTCGCAGAGGACGGATATTTACCGACTCCGCTGGCTGTGCGCGGGAGACGCCTCGTGTACACAGTGGGGATCATTACCCTCGGCATCCTTTGCGCGATACTCCTGATTGCATTTGGTGGCATCACCGACCGGTTGATTCCGCTGTACGCCGTCGGCGCGTTCCTGGCGTTTACGTTATCGCAGGCGGGAATGGTAGCGCACTGGAGACGCAAGGGCGGCCCGGGATCACGGCTGGGAATGTATGTGAACGGATTGGGCGCGGCCGCAACCGCAGGCACGGTGGCGATTGTGACCATCACCAAATTCACCGATGGAGCCTGGATCACTGCAATATTAATTCCTACCATCATGTTTTCCATGTACTCCATCCGGCGTCATTACGATTCAGTTGCGCAAGCACTCAAGGACCCGCCTCCGCTGGTCTTGACTCACATTGAGCCCCCCATTGTCGTAGTGCCCATGCTCAGTTTGAATAAGGTGATCCGCGCGGGCCTGCAATTTGCCTTGGATGTTTCCCCCGACGTGAAAGTCGTGCACGTGGAATGCGCAGTCAATAAGGAAGAATTGCTTAAACAGTGGAATGAGGTCGTGGAGAAGCCCCTCAGAGAATCTGGCCTGCCTGTCCCTCAGCTAATATTTTTAGAGTCGCCCTACCGGTTCATCATCAACCCGATTGTTGATTACGTGGTGCGTCTTGAGGAGCAGAATCCCGACCGCGAGATCGCCGTCATTATCCCTGAACTCGTGGAAAAACACTGGCACCAATATTTCTTGCACAACCAGCGAGCGGCGTGGTTGAAGGCAGCGCTAGTTCGCAAAGGAACGCCAAGAATCGCCATCGTCAACGTGCCCTGGTATTTGGACGCCTGAAACCCGTGGCACATTTTTTGGCTGCGCTATTTAATTGTCATGGCGCACTACGCAAGGCAACGCTAGGCCAGCGCCTTCAAATTCGGGCGCTTGCGTTTCCACTCGTAGTCCTTGCGCAGTAGCGCCATGTGCTTCTTCAGCTGCGTTTCGATTTCCACGAAGGCCGCCTTCACGCATGCGCGCACGTCTTTGCCCTCCCCCGTAGCATGCAGCGTGCCTGTGGGAAGATAAAGCGTCAGGGAAAACAGGTGCTCTTCCTTCCGAGGACGTTTTTCGATCGTGCCATGCACTTGCACCAGATCAGGCGCAAACGATTTCAGCAGCTTTTCCAACTTCGCGACACGCTTTTGAGTTTCTTCGTCAATCGATTCGCGCCATTCATCAAGCTTATGGCTGATTACGATTTTCATAAGAGTACCTTTCCAGGGAAATAGCGGAAGGAGGGTGCGACTCGCGGTGTGATCCGCTGACGCATTGGCGAATTCAGAATAACAATTCTCGTGTGGGGTTGCAAATACAGAGAATTCCGGACGCGCGGAAAAATAACTGGATCGAAGGATCGACCATTAATTTACTTCTTAAAGAGATCCTCGAACGCCTGGCGGGCGTCGCGAGGGCGCGAAACGTGCTCGGCGGAAATAGTGGGACCGGCCTGCGGGGCAGACGGCGCCGTATCTTTTTCGATGGTCGTGCGAAATTCGTAAAGTCTGCAGTCGTTCTTCTGATCCTTGCGTGGAATGCGCTCGGGAATCGGCTGCATGCATTCAAAGCGCGCGGCTGTATCGAAGTACGCGCATTGTTTGCACGAGTGAAACTCGAACCCGCATTTCGGGCACTTGCCTTTTGGATCGAAGCCTTGCTGCAGAACAGTGCCGCAATTTGAACATCGCGCGCGCGTGATGGTGCCGACCATTCGCGGAGTCCGCGGGCCGATCTGTTCTTGTCGAGGATGGCCTTCGGGCGGCCGTTTCTCTTTTTTCTGGGGCTTTTCGGCGCTCATGTAGCCCCGCTGCCTATACTTCCGCTCCAATGGGAACCTCCGGGAGAGAACTACATCATACGCTGAATCATCCAGCACCGCACCGTAAACATGGAATACCTTTAAACTAGTAAAAACATGAGAGTGCTACCATTACCGCTGTGCGGACGAACCGTGTTGATAGCAGAATGAAACTCCATCATTCTCATTGGACCATCGTGTGGATCTTCCACGTCAAACCAGCGAAGCGGCGCGTCTTCCAGCGTGTTTATGGGCCCGGTGGAGACTGGGCGCAGTTGTTTGCGAAAGACCAAAACTACATTGGCACGGAATTGCTACGTGACTCGACCGACACGCGCTGCTATCTGACAGTCGATCGCTGGACTTCGCGCGCAGCGTACCACCATTTCAAAAAGAAGCACCGCAAGGAATTCGTTGCTCTTGATATAAGCTGTGAGGCGCTTACGATTCGCGAAATCAAGATAGGCGAATTCTCGTCGATGCGGCCGCCTGCAAACACCCGAGATGAGAAAAGTCCGGTCCCCGTCAGGATTCACTGGCCCAGATTCGAGATAAGCCTTCCGCGGGGAGATCTGGCTGCAAAAATTTCTGCGTCGAACCCAAATCGGAGAGAATCGCTTCGGCGGCAAGATAACCGCTGCGTACCGCTCCCTCCATTGTCGACGGCCAGCCTGTGGAAGTCCAGTCCCCTGCCAAAAAAAGTCCCGTGAGCGGACTTTTCTGCGCGGGACGCCATCGATCCGATCCCGGCGCGGGTGAAAATGTCGCGGAAGTTTCCTTGACGACCGCACCCTTCACGAGTTTAGCATCGCGAATTGCGGGAAGCACTCCCCGCAATTCAGCAATGCAAAGCTCAATAATGTCTTGGCGAGATCGCGGCACCAGAGCGTAGGACGCGCTGATGACGAGCTGAAGGTACTGCCCTTCCGACTCACTCCTGCCCCCATTGAGCAACGTCTCACCGTTGAGTTGTGTCTTATTGAAGACCCACTGCGTGGTGCTATCGAGCAGCGTCAGAAAAGGTTCGTGCATCACTTTTCTATCGAACCACAGGTGGACTCCTGTAATCGGGGAAGTTTGCAGATTGCGCAGATTCAGAAACGCAGGCTGTCGCGCGACGATGTCCGCAGGGAGCAGCTTGGTCAAAATGTCCTGGGGCACGGCGGCAACATAGTAATCCGCTGTTTCAACCGAGCCGTCTTCCTTCTCGACGCCTGTCACTTGATTGCCAGCCACTTGGAAGCCGCGCACTCCGGCGCGCAACAGGACTTCCCCGCCCCGCGTCCGGATAGCTTCCTTGCATCCATCGTAAAGATCTCCGAGCGGCACGCAGGGGATTCCGATGCGATAGCCTTTGCGCGTCGAGAGAAATGCTTTCCAGAATACGTCGATGCCATAACGGGCGTCGATTCGGTCAAGCTGTTCATCGAGCGCGCTGACCAGAATTACCTCCCAGAAGCGGCGGATCGCGCCTTCGGTCTGGCGATGCTTCTGCAGCCACGCGAGCATCGTGACGCTGTCCGCATTATTGGAAATATCTTTCGGACGGCCGCCGTCAATTGCGATTTTCAGGAGCGCTCGCGCGATGGCAAATTTGTCAGCCCAAGCAAGTAGCGGGAATCGCGCAAAAGAAAATGCCATGTGCAGAGGCGCAGGCAGCGCGACAGATTCCATGGTGCCGCGCCGTCCATCAGGCGTCGCAAACAGTAATTGATCGAAGAAACGAATTTTGCCGGCCGCGCCGACGCGCCGGTAAAAATCTTCGAGGTTCGTGCAACATCCCAGGGTCACGTGCTGGCAATTGTCCACGTGTTCGCCGCCGGGAAGTACGTAGGACGCAGCACGGCCACCCAGATGGGGCCGCTTTTCGAGCAAACGTACGCGGTGGCCGGCTTCAGCCAGCGCGACGGCCGAGGAGAGTCCCGCCAGGCCGCCGCCGATCACGATCACGCTCTTCGA
>Ga0070735_10000738_pt1 | contig 33719 bp, 29 predicted proteins | sample Coa_R1_FD_66443 | JGI IMG/M metagenome (GOLD analysis project Ga0070735, IMG submission 66443) | Surface soil microbial communities from Centralia Pennsylvania, which are recovering from an underground coalmine fire - Coalmine... | ecosystem: Environmental > Terrestrial > Soil > Unclassified ...
GCACGCGCTTGGCTGCAAGACATTCGACGGCCGCGGCCACGCCCCCCGACCCCTGCGACAGAACGGCGCGCGCGGCGTTCAGCAGCGCGGCACGATCGTAAAGCGCACAAAGCGGTTCCAGGCGATCGTGCCGGTTGAGCGGCACTACGGCCTCGATTTCCGGCTCCCAGGCGCTTGCGAGTTCGGCGGCCACGCCGCCGTCGACGTACGGCGCATCGGCTGCGACCACGAAGACGCGCTTGGCCCGGACGTACGGCAAAGCGTGATAGAGAGCCGCCAGCGGACCGCGCCTGGGCCAGCGGTCCACGATGACGGGGCAGTCCAGCTCGCAATCAATCTGCTCAGGAAATGTTCCCGAAGCACAAATCCAGACGGGTCCCACGTCGCGCACCCCTCGGTAGACTCGCAAGACGAGCGGAACGCCGCCCGCCGGCAGCTCGAGTTTGTGCGGAAGCCGGGAAGCTTCGCCTCCCGCTAAAATCACGACCCCCAGCGGTGCGTCACTGCGCGCCATGCCGCGCGGCGTAATCCTTCGCAAAGTACGTGATGATCACGTCGGCGCCCGCGCGAACGAACCCGACGAGCAATTCGTCGACGGCGCGATCTTCGTCGATCCAACCGTTGCGCGCAGCGGCTTTGATCATCGAGTATTCGCCGCTCACGTTGTACACGGCAATCGGTACGTCGAAGCGATCGCGCGCTGCGCGCACGATATCCAAGTACGGCATGCCCGGCTTGACCATCACGATGTCCGCGCCTTCGTCGACGTCGATTGCGATCTCGCGCATCGCTTCGCGCGCGTTCGGTGCGTCCATCTGATACGAGCGGCGATCGCCGAACTGCGGCGCCGAATCGGCCGCCTCGCGGAACGGCCCATAAAATGCGCTGGCGTATTTCGCGCTGTACGCCATGATTGCGACCTGCTCGAAACCGTCGGCATCGAGCGCTTCGCGAATCGCCTTGACGCGGCCGTCCATCATATCCGACGGCGCGATGACGTCGACGCCGGCGCGCGCGTAGGTAAGCGCCGTGCGCACGAGGATTTCGACCGTTGCGTCGTTGTCGACGTAACCCTGTTCGTCGATAATACCGCAATGGCCGTGATCGGTGTATTCGCAATTGCAGAGATCCGCGACGACGAGCATGTGCGGAAACGCGGTTTTGATTGCTCGCGCGGCCTGCTGCACGATACCGTTCGGATCGTAGTTGCTGCTGGCAACCGCGTCTTTGGTTTCGGGGATGCCGAAAAGCAGTACGCTGCGCACGCCGAGTGCTTCGAGCACGCCGGCTTCCTGGACGGCCGTCGTAATCGTGTGACGCGAAACTCCCGGCATCGAGGTGATCGGTCCCGCGTCGGAGGGGTTTTCGACGATGAAGAGCGGTTGAACGAGCTGCGCGATCTCGACGCGGTGCTCCCGCACGAGCGCGCGCATCGTTTCAGTACGCCGCAGCCGGCGCGGGCGGAGCAGCTGCGCGAGGCGTGTACGAATCATCGTCATGGTGAACCTATCGAACCATCCTTCGCAAGTAAGTGTGCGCGCACCGCGCCGACCAGCGCGTCGATCTCCGAGTCGGGTGCGACGACGTCCGGGGTAAAGCCGGCGGCGTGAGCGGCTGCAGAACTCGCCGGACCCATTGCGGCTACCGCGGGACGGCGCTCATACCGGTGAACCCGGTGCAGGTATGCGGCAGCTGCATTTACGGCGGCGCTCGACGGAAAAACGATGACGTCCGGAACGCGCTGGCCCAGCGTGCTCGACTCGGTCTCGCCGGATCGCAGCTCGACGACTTCGGCCCCGTCCGCGCGCAACGCAGCCGCGATTCGGGTAGCCCGCTCGTGCGTGCGAGGCAATACGACGACCTTCCCCGCAAGCGGCAATGCTTGCGGACGCGGACTGACGGCGAGAATCGCGCCGGCGCCTCGCTCGAGCATCGCTTGCGCGAGCTGCACGCCCAGCGCTTCAGCAGCCTCCGTCGTTGTGACTACCGCCCGGCAACGCTCGCGCAGGAGCTGCGCGCCGTCCAGCGAGGCAATGGCGCCGTCTACTACGAGCTGTTCGTTTTCATATCGCGCATGAATACCGATCGGCGCTTGGCAGCCGCCTTGCAGCGTGCGCAGCGCGGCGCGTTCACAAAGCACGGCGCGTTCCGCCGCCCCATCGTTGATTGCGTCGCGTATGCGCTGCGCGATGATGGTAGCAACCGCTCGCGTTTCGACGGCCAGCGCGCCTTGTGCGACAGCCGGCACGACTTGTGAAACGTCGAACGGCACCGTGTGCGTCGCTTGCGTGCCGAGCCGCCGCAGCCCGGCTGCTGCCAGCACGATAGCATCGTAGTGGCCTTCGCGCAGTTTGCGCAAACGCGTGTCGACGTTCCCGCGAACGTCGGCGTAATCGAGGTCGGGGCGAAGCGCGGCGAGTTGCGCGCGCCTGCGTAAGCTCGAGGTACCGACGCGCGCTCCGGCCGGAAGCGCCGCAAACGACTCGTACCGTTCGCTGCAGAACGCGTCGCGCGGATCTTCGCGCGTGGAAATTGCCGCGAGGCGCATGTCGCCGGGCAACGCGCTGGGCAAATCCTTACAGGAGTGCACGGCGTAGTCGGCGCGCTTCTCGCGCAGCGCCGATTCCAATTCTTTGACGAACAGGCTTTCCGCGCCGATGGCGACGAGCGAACGATCTTGCACGCGATCGCCGGTCGTCGTCACGTTCAGAATCGTGGTTGCGATGCCGAATCGCGCAAGCTTCGCTGCAACCATGCGCGTTTGCGTCATTGCCAGTGCGCTGCCGCGCGACGCGCAAGTAAGCGTCGTGGTCTCACCTTGCATTTCGCCGGTGTCACCCTGAGCTTGTCGAAGGGATACAATCATCGCTTCCGTTTCGTGTTCGGCTTGCACCGGGTTCATCGTTGCGAGGCGTTCTATCGGCAACTGTGCGAGTGCATGGAACACCGCGCCGCGCTGCGCGGGCGGGAGCACGGTCTTGATGTAGGTGCGCATCAGGGCCAGCGTGCGCGCCGCTGCGGCGATGAGGTCGGAGCCTCGCTGGGGAGATGACATATGAGCACGCATGACTTCGCTACGTCCATGCCCAAAACTGCCTAGGAGCCTATCGGAGTATGTCGTTACCGTTCGTTGCAGCAGATTCGTTCGAGGCCGAGGCGCTATGGGCGTCGCGAAGCCGTAGCTTCGTGACGCCCACGGCGCCTCGCCGACGGGCGCCGCGTTGCGCGTCGCTAAAATAGTGTCGAAAACCATGCGTGCGGGGCTCATCGGCGCGGCGATTGCCGCGCTCGTTACCATTCCGGGGCTGGGGAGCGGTACGCTTTGGGACAACAGTGAAACCGCGTACGGCGAAGTCGCCCGGGAGATATTGCTCACGCACGATTGGGTCGTCATGCATCTCAACGGTGCGGCGTGGTTCGTGCAGCCGCCGCTCTACTTTTGGATTGCGGCGATCTGCGTAAAAATCTTCGGGCTGACGTCGTTTGCGCTGCGACTTCCGTCGGCGCTCGCGACGATGGCGATGGGCGGCGTAGTGACAATTGCAGTAGCGCGCCGTTTCAGCACGCGTGCGGGCATTTACGCCGGCGTCGCATTGTCCACGTGCCTGATGCAAGCGATCGTCGGCCGCCTGGCCATCATGGACGCCCTACTGAATCTCGCAGTGATCGCGAGCATCCTGTGCTGGTTTCACGCGCTGCGTACGGGTGACGACCGTTACGTTTGGTACGGCGCGGCCGCCTCGGCGCTGGGGTTCCTGGCGAAAGGTCCGGTCGCGCCGGTGATTGCACTGCTCGTCGTCATTCCGTATGGGCTTTGGGAAAGTGGCTTCTCCCGCGTACGGCTGCCCTCGTGGCGCGGGTGGCTCGGCGCCGCGCTGCTGTTCTTGGCGATCACGGTGCCGTGGTTCGCGGCACTCGTTGCGCGCAGCGGCGTCCACGCGGTCGTGCAACTCATCGGACATTACACCGTGGGCCGGTACACGGGAACCATCGAGAACCAAAGCGGACCACTGTGGTACTACGTGCCGGTCTTCGTGCTGGCGTTCTTTCCGTGGATAGCCTTTTTTCCGTCGGCGCTCGCATACGCGATTCCGCAGTTGCGCAAGCGCGACCAGCGGTCCAACGGCCTGGAAGCGCGGCAATGGATCCGCCTTGCGTTTTGCTGGTTCGTGCTGCCCTTTCTGTTCTTCAGCTTTGCGCAGACGAAGCTGCCGAACTACATCGCCCTAGCATTGCCCGCACCGGCGCTGCTCGTGGGATTGTATCTAGATGAGGCCGTGCAGCGGGCGCGCAGCCGCTCGGCGCTCATCGCCTCCGCCATCGTTCCGGCGTTCATTCTGATGCTTGCGGTTGCGATGGTGTGGTTCTCACGCGACAATCGCCTGACCGCGGCGTTCAATCATCTCGCGTTCAATTTGATCTACGTGGGCGCGGCGGTCTTTGTCGGCGCGATCGTTTCGTTCTTTCTGTTCTTGGCGAATGCCGTGCGCACGCGCGGCTTGGCTCCGTATGCGCTCGGCGTATCGATGCTTTTCGCGCTCGCGTTTCTCGCGCTGCTGGCCCTCCCCGAAACCGAAGCGTTCAAGCCGGTTCCGCATTTGGCGCGCATTATCGATCAGCATCGAAGGGACGGCGACGCCGTCGCGATTCTGCACGTCTCCGGCGGAAACGCGCTGGTGTTCTACACGCATCCGCCGGTCGATGTGCTGGTGGCGCCGGGAGATCCGAACCCGGGCGGCATGGGCATGAGCCCGCGCACGGTGATTTGTTCGAGCACGCGAACGTGGCTGATCGCGCCGGTAAACCGGCAGACGCCGACCTTCGGACATTTCCGGCGTCTCGTTTCTCGCTGGGACAAAGCGGCGTTATACTTGTATGAAGGCCGCGGATGCAGCAACGTCTCCATGGGAGGCTAAAGTCCCTACACATGCGCAAGGAACGGTTGGTGGCGTTCAGCGACGGCGTTTTCGCCGTCATCATCACGATCATGGTGCTGGAGTTGAAAGTACCGCACGGGACGGATCTGGCAGCGCTTCACTCGACACTGCCCGTTTTTCTCGTCTACGTCTTGAGTTTTCTGTACGTGGGCATCTACTGGAACAACCATCACCACCTGCTGTACGCTTGCGAGCGCATCAACGGGCGCGTGATGTGGAGCAATTTGCACTTGCTCTTCTGGCTATCGCTCATCCCGTTCACGACCGGATGGATGGGCGAGAATCATTTCGCCGCGATACCGACTGCCGTATACGGCGTGGTGCTGCTGCTCGCGGGGATTGCCTACTGGATATTGGTCAATGCGCTGATTGCGGTGGGCGGCGCCGAATCGATGCTTGCCCGCGCTATCGGCAGCGACTTCAAGGGCCGAATTTCACTCATGATGTACGCCATTGCGATCGCGAGCGCGTTTGTCAATCAGTGGATCGCGGATGCGCTGTACGTGCTTGTCGCGGTAATATGGCTCGTACCCGATCGGCGAATCGAGAAAAGGATTACCGAACCGCAGTAAGAGTGGGAGGCGTACATGCGCCGTAGCGTCGTTCCATGCATCGTCGCATCCGCGATTTTGACGGCGTGCGGAGGCAGCGTTACGCCGACCGCGCCGCCGCTGCATACGCCCATGCCGAGCGCGTCGCCGCTCGCGCGCGAAATAAGCACCGATCCGCTGACCGATAGCGCCGGGCAGCATGCAACCGAAGTCGAACCGTCAGCGGCGGTGTGGGGTTCGACGATCGTCGCGGCATTTCAGGTGGGACGCCACTTCACGACCGGCGCTTCGGGCATCGGCGTTGCGGCGTCGCACGATGGCGGTGCGACGTGGTCCAATACGCTGCTTCCTGCACAAACCGTTGCATCGACTCCACGGGGCAGCGCGATCTCGGCGAGCGATCCCGCAGTCTCGTACGATGCAGCGCACGCGCGCTGGCTGGTGGTGAGCTTGCCGATCGCCGGCACAACGCTGCTCGGTCCATACGTTGCAAGCTCACCGGACGGCATGCAGTGGAGCGCACCGGCGCACGTTCCGCCCGGTCCCGCGCTTGCCGACAAGACGTGGATTGCGTGCGACGACGGAACGGCTAGCCGCTTTTACGGGCGCTGTTACGTTGTATGGGACGACGGAGGAGCGCAAGGAGCGCTTCGCGTGAGCGCATCGGACGACGGTGGTGCTACGTGGAGCGTATCGAATCAAGTTTCCGGTGCGTACGGCGTCGGAGCACAACCGCTCGTGCGCGCCGACGGAACGATCGTCTTGGTTTTCGAGGACTTCAACGAGCAGAGCATTCTCTCGGCCAGTTCAATTGACGGCGGCGTATCGTGGAGCGCGCCGCAAACGATTACAAAGATCACGGGGCACGTCGCGGCGGGCGGTTTGCGTGCGGGTTTCTTGCAATCCGCGGTGATTGATGCGAGCGGAGTGGCGTACGCGGTGTGGCCTGATTGCCGATTTCGCGTGGGATGTACGCAAAACGACCTGCTGCTGACGAGGTCGGTAGACGGCCGGAACTGGACGCCGCCGGCGCGCATCGCCGTCGACTCAGCGGCGAGCTCGAACGATCATTTCATCACCGGTCTTGCCGCAGATCCGTCGATTCCCGGGCGGCTTGCGCTCACGTATTACGAATACAGCCAGGCGAACTGCACCGCGTCCACCTGTCAACTTTTCGCCGCGCTCTCGACTTCGTCCAACGGCGGTGTGACGTGGAGCGCGTCGACGATACTCTCCGGGCCGATGCATCTTGCCTGGCTTGCGCAAACGGCGGAGGGTGCGATGGTCGGCGACTACGCGGCGGCCGTCTTTGCCGGCGGCCGCGCACATGCACTTTTTACGGCAGCATCAGCGCCGAGCGGTGCCCTCCTGGCGGAAGGCACCTACTACTCGCTTTGAGGCGCGCTACTTCTTGAGCTTCGCTACGTCCTGCACGGTCACTGCGCTCGCACGGTTGTTGCCAAGTCCCGTGCGGATGTACGTGACCACCGCGGCGATGTCGTTGTTGGAGAGCGATGCTTTCCACGGCGGCATCGTGCCGTTGTAGCCGGAACCGTTCACGGTGATCGGACCGGTCTTGCCGTCGAGCACCGTCGTAATCACGTCTTTCGCAGGCCCGGTCACGAACGGATTGTTGGCGAGCGGCGGAAACGCGCCGGGGGTACCCATTCCCGTTGCGCCGTGACAGCTGGAGCAGTTTGTCGAGAACACTTTCTGTCCGGCAGCTGCAAGCGGGCTGCTCGCAGCGCCGCCGCCGCCCGATGAAACGCCGGAATTGTTATTCGCACCCGGCGCAGTGGCATTGCCGCCCTCGGCTGCGTTCGTTTCTTCCATTGCGAGAACTTGCGCTTGCGGGGCGCTGGGTGGAGCTGCGGCCTGTTTCGACATGACGGTCGTCTGCGCGTACAGCGTGAGCGCCCACATGACGGCGAGCGAAACGCCGAGCAGCCACATGATAAACTTGCGATTCCCGAGCATACGCGTCGTGCTTCGATCGATCCACGGAAGCAGCAGCAGAATGACTGTGGCGATGCCGGGAACGATGAGCGCTCCGACGATTTCGAAATCACCTGGAACGACTTGCAATAATCCGAAGAGATCGAGGAAGTACCACGCCGGATATGGGATGAACTGCGCGTTCGCAGGATCCGCTTTCGCATCGAGATACGGCGGCGCGAAGAGCGCCAGTGCAACGATGAACAAAAAGATCAGGAACGACGCGAACGCGTCCATGAACATCTGATCCGGCCAGAACCGGCCTTTTTTGAGCGGGCGCGGATCCTCGACCGGCGGCCCTGCCGGGCCGTTCCAACGGAAGATTGCCAAGTGCGCGCCGACCAGCGCCACGAGCACAGCGGGCATCAGCCACACGTGCAGACCGAAGAAACGGTTGATCGTGAGCGTGCCCATCGTCGTGCCGTCTTGCGTGAACTGCTGAATGAACGCCCCAAGAATCGGCGCGGTAAGCGTAAGATTGATGGCAACCTGCGATGCGAAGTACGCATCCATGTCCCACGGCAGCAGGTAGCCGGTTAGGCCGAGCACCATGGTGACGAGCAGCAGCAGCACGCCGACGATCCATTGGATTTCGCGCGGTGATTTATATGCGCCCCAGATGACGACTTGCAGCAAGTGCAGGAAGACCAGCGCGATCATCGCGGACGCGCCCCAGTAGTGCACGCTCAGAATGAAGTGCTGGAAGGGATGACGATAAATCGAGGCCGTCGATTCCCACGCGGTTGCCGCCGACGGTGCGTAGAAAAACGTGAGGAAAATGCCGGTGACGATCTGCAGGATCATCGCGAACAGCGTCGCGCTGCCGAACACGTACCAGTAACTGGCGCCGCCCGGGACGTCCTCAGTAAGGAAATTTTTCGTCATGCTGACGAAGCCGGTGCGCCGCTCGATCCAATTAAGCATCGCTTACAGTCCTATCTCTCTTCTCGTTAGCTGGTGTACGAAACGACGATGCGATCGGGAATCGTCGGCTTGTATCGGATCCATTCGATTTGGGCGGCACCGCTTTGCTCGCGAAGCGGAAGCGGATCGAGTCCGCGCGCTGCCGGGCCGGCAATGTGAGCGCCCTGCGTGTCGAATTGCGACCCGTGACACGGGCACTGGAAGCGATTCGCGTCGGCGTGCCATTGATAGTGGCAACCCAGGTGCGGACAGATCGGGCTGAAAATCACAAAGCCCATCGTGACGATCTGGTACGGCAACGTGTCTTTTCCGGATGTTGTGAAAAGGTCGGGCCGGTCGGCTTTGAACTTGCTCGGATCCTTCACTTTGATTCCGTAGACCGATTCCGCCATCGACTGCTCGGGCAGATACGCGTCTTTGGCGTGAAGGTTGAAACTGATCGTCACCGGTTTGCTGTCCGTCGACGCCTGAAGCTGTTTCCAGCCGGTCTCGTCGAGCGGCGTCCACGTCGCGCCGCCGGCACCGACGTCGGGAATGAGCGATCCGACGATCGGAATTGCGAGGCCGAGGCCGATGAGCCCGCCGATGGTGATCGTGGCATTGGCCATGAATTTCCGGCGCGAGATTTCCTCGGGGCTGCCGACGTCTTCATAGGCGCTCAAAATTCGAGAATGGCCTCCCTCCGGGGAGGCGTGCGCGTGACTCGCCAAAGCTGTTTATTCTCCGAAGCGTATAGAGGTAGGCGTGGTTTTTCCCACCCGATTCTACGCCCCTTTGCAACGAGCAGGCGCCGACGTTCCTCGGACCCGTAAGGGCGAGGCCCTACCTGCTGACCCTTTACCGGCTGCTTATGTAAAGTGCACGCAAAGGAACCGGACGCTCGTTGCCAAATAATTGCCATCGCGTCAACGGGTGTGGGCATCTTTTTTCTAGCCTCTATTTCTAGGTGACTCACCCTCGGGCGCGAGCTTTTGACGAAAGGATGAGTCATTGAATACAAAACCTATTGCGTTCCTCGTAATCCGAGTCTGCTTGCATCCTGTGCGCGTGCGACCCCACCGCCACAGGATGTGACTTCGGCAAGGTTTTCTTTCCAAGTCAAGGATGATCCGACGTTATCTGCCACACAGGCTTACCTTAAGTCTCATCCGCTACCGATGACGGACTGTGGTCCGCCGCCCACGAACATCCAGCGCCCCGGCGACAACCGTCCGCTGTATTGCGACTACGATACGCCGCCCCGAATACGTACAACAACTGGGACGTGGCATATTATCCGGGAAATGGCTACACCGGAATTACATTTGGAACGTATTACGGAACCGTTCCGGTTTCTTTCCATCCCGGCATAGGCACGTGCGTTGGTGAATCTTTGCACAATCTCGTGGCTGACGCTGCCACGCTCGCTGCGGCAGTTCAGAATGCGTATAGCACGTGGAAGAACAACAATGGGGCCGCCCAGATGGAAAGTCTTCTCGGCTCGTACGCAGCTGGAGAGATCGGTGCGCTGGCCTTCATTGCGGGGACCATCGACATTCTCGGCGTCGCAGCGGTAGGATTAGTCATCGCTGGTACGGGATTGACACTCTATTCGCTTGTGGCTATCGCGGAATGTGCCTACACCGGAAATGCGATCGGGTACGTGACTCGAGGGCGAAAGATGATGGCTTAGCAAATGGATCCGGTATTTCTCACGGGTGGAATTGTAATCGTCGTTTTAGCGATTATTGCGCACTTCAAAGACGGTTACAGCAAACGCTCGACGGCAATCGCACTCCTGTCCGGTGCTGCATTTATCATTGCGGGCGTCGAACGTTCTTTGAGTGATAGCCTTATTGGTTCGCTGCTTTTCATCACGTGGTTGCTAATCGCGATACGCGAGCGATTGCGCAAGACCTAGCCGAACATTTCAGCGCGGCCTGTGCCCTACACTTTGTAGCTGTGCAGGCCGCTGATCCAGAGATTCACGCCGAAGTAGCAGAACATGATCGTCAGAAAGCCGATCGCGCTGATCCACGCGGTGCGAACGCCGCGCCACGCGTTACGCGTGTGCAAGTGCATGTAGATGGCGTAGACTATCCAGGAGAACAGCGCGGCGGTTTCCTTCGGGTCCCACTGCCAATACGCTCCCCAAGCTTCGTGTGCCCACATCGCACCGGTGATGATGCCGAGCGTGAGCAGCGGTAAACCGACTGCGACGATGCGATAGATCAAGATATCGAGCTGCGCGAGACTCGGCATGGTGTTGAACCACTGCGCGGTCGCGTTTCCGCCGGCCGCTGCCGTGGCGATGTTCGGTGCATCCAGGCGTACCCGCATGTCGGCGGTCGAAGCGCCTGCGGGAGCCGTCGTTCCAGTCCCTGCCACCGCAAACTCGGTTCGCGCGCCGGCCGCGCCCAGCGCGCGCTCGTAGTAATACTTCAGCAGATACATCGCGGAGATGACGAACGAGACCATGAACGCGCCGTACGATGAGACGACGAGCGGCACGTGGATCTTCGCCCAATACGATTGCAGCGACGGAACGGCGGGCATGGTGCCTTCGTTCCACGTAACGCCGTACGCGAGGAATACCGCGGCTAGCGCGATGACGAATCCACCCGCAAACCAAAGTTTGTACCGGAATGCAAAGTAGATGAAGATCGCGACCGACACGACCGAGAACATCGAAAGCGAACCGTACAAATTGAGCAGCGGCCAAATGTGCGTGAGTTCCCATCGCGCAGCCAACTGAGCAATCTGGGCCACCACACCCGCAATCGCCAGCGGAATGCCCAAATGCTGCAACCATTCGTCGCGCGTGAAAAAGTACGCGAGCAGTGCGAGCGCACTCACGACGTAAGCGCCGAGCGCGATGATCATCAGAACTTCGTCGAGCGGCATGTGTTGGTGCATTTAGGTAGCCTCCGCGAGGGATAAAGAGGTCGCTGGGACGTCCGGAGCGAGCGCCTTACGCAGCTCGGCGAGCAATTCGTTGAACTGCGTTTCGAAGATGTCGTAACCTTTGACCGTCATCGCGGCAACTCCGACGGTGCATCCTTCGACAAGCTCAGGATGACGAGAAGCATGCGGGCGCACTTGCACGAATAGGCGCGCCGGCAAGAAATAGAACGAGATGACCAGGCCCGCGAGCAGAACGAACGCGCCAATGCCGACGAGCGGGACGCCCGGGTCGTAACGGTATTGCAGGCCGCTCACCATGATGTACTGCTCGGGTGTGACGCGCCAGCCGTCGCCCACGTCGATCCAGGTCTTCATCGGGACGAGCGCGGCGCCGGCCATTTGTCCGCTTTGATTGACGGCAAGCGCAACGGCAGGGTCGTTGATGCGCGGATCAGGCGAGGGTTGGCCCGTCTGCCGGTCGACGGTCGGAACGAATTGCATCACTTGAATTTGCCGCTGGCTGCCCGGCAGCGTAATGGCATCACCGGTGAAATACGTCTTATCGGAAAGCGCGGCCGATCGTGTGCCGTCGTGCGTTACGAGAAGCTTCATCGCGAACCCGTAGCTCGACTGATAATAGAGCGAACCGTCGATATCTATCGGATGGTTGACGCGAATCGTTTCGTTCTTCGGGATGCCGTCCTTACCGACGACCGTGACGTTCGAAACGTAGTCGATCGGTTGATAGACCATGCCGCCTTTGGTCATAATCGGCTGCACTTTGAACTTGAAGTCGTTGAGGCGAAGCGTCGCTTGCCGATGCGGCACGTCGATCGTTTGGCCGACCAGCATGGCGGAATCACCCGAAAAGCCCTTCGCCCAATACACGGTCGTGCCGGCGGCGATGATGGCGAAACCGATGTGCGCGATCAGCACGCCGCGGCGCGCCCAATTGTGCTTGTCGGCGAATGTCCACTCGGCGCCGTCGAATTCACGGTTGCGAATTTGCCAGCCGCGTTTGCGGAAGAACTGTTCGACGCGAGCGCGCACGCTTTCGTCGTCGCCCGGAACGTCGACGCTGGCATTCAGCGGAATCTTGTCGATCTTCACCGGGCGCAGCGCCGGCAGACGCGCGGGAATGACGCGCTTGAAGGTGCACACCGTCAGCGAAACCAGAATCAGACCGATCATGCCGACGTAGTAGGGCGTGTGGTAGATGTTGTCGACGTTCAGCCGCAGGATCATCCGCGCAAGCGGCGCCGCGTACATCGAAAAATATTCGCTCGGATCCTTGCCCTGTTGGACGATGACGCCTACCAGCGTCATCAGTCCCCAAATCAAGAGCAAGCATACGGCGAACAGCACGTTGCTGAACGTGCGCAGGAACTCATCGTAGTACGAGCGGAGCGCTGCGGTCATCTAGCTCCTACCTTAGTACCCGACGGGCTGGACGCGCCACGACTTCTCTAGGCCCACGATAATCCAGAGGCTGACTTCGTACAGCAGGTACATCGGGACCGCCATCATGGCCATGGTGAGCGGATTGCCGTCCGGCGCCGCGATAGCGCCGAAGCAGAAGAACCCGAACAAAAAGTAGCGCCGCGTGCGCTTGAGAAACGCGGAGTTGACGATGCCGATTCGCGCGAGCGCGATCATGATGATCGGCGTCTGAAAGATCAGCGCGAACGCCAAAAAGACGAGCAGAATGAAATTCAGCGTCGATTCGATGCCGAACGTCGGGGTCGCTACGTGGTTGGTCAGGCCAAGCAGCGTCCAGACCACGCGCGGCAGAACGACGAAGTGCGCGAACGCGATCCCGAGCAGCGCCAAGAAGAATGATGGAGCGACGTATGCGTACACGACGCGGCGCGTGCGCGGATGGAACGCCGGCACGACGAACATCCACAGCTGGTAGAGCAGTATCGGCAGTCCGATGACGATTGCCGCATAGATCGAGAACTTGAACTCGACCATGATGACGTCGGCGGGGCCGAACGCGTGCAACTGCACGCCTTTGAAATACGCGTGCGTCAAGAACGGAATGACGTATTGCGACGGCCAGAACAGCACTATCGCCAAGCCGAGTACCGTGCCGATCGCAACTAAAAGACGATGACGGAGTTCCCGAAGGTGCTCCGTAAAAGTCATCTCCTTCTGGTCCCAATTCGGCTCTTGGGCCGGTGCGGCGACAGCCGGCGCTTGGTCGGCGAGCATCGGATTAACTGCTGAGCGTGCCTTTGTCGGGCGTGGGCGGCGGAACGTTTTCTCCGACGCCGGCGGCGTTGTTCTGCCCGACGTTGTTCATGATGTCCGCGTTTTGAGCTTGTGCGCGCATGCGTGCCTGCTCGCGCGCTTGTTCGGCTGCGGCGTCAGCCTCGGCTTGACCCATCATGAACTCTTTTTTCGCCTGTCCTGCGCTGCGCGCGAGTTTGGGCAGTTTCTCGGCGCCGAAGAGCAGCACGGCGGCGACCACGACAATGCCGATGATCTCCGGGCTGAGCAGCGCGAGAACGGGATGAAATACCATGATTTCCATACTCCTAGTTATTCTACGAGCAGCGCGTCGGCCAAGCGCTGCAGCTCCGCTTTTGCGGTACTATTTTCGAGCGGGGCGAGCGATAGCTTGGCACGGCGGGCGTAGAGCGCAATCTGCTCGCGGGTTCCGCCCAGGCCGCCGCAGCGCGCGATCCCTTCGATGACCGCCGCGGTCGTGGCGTTATCCTCACCTGCGTAGAAACGTTCCACCAGGCCGCGGGTGTCACCGTCCGCTCCGGCAAGCGCTAGAATTAACGGAATCGTTATTTTGCGCTCGGCCAGGTCGTTGCCGACCGGCTTGCCGAGTGACTGCGCGTCCGCCGTCATGTCCAGCAGATCGTCCTTCATCTGGAACGCAATGCCGTAGTAGAGGCCGAAATCGCGCAGGGCCTTGACCGCAAGCGGTTTGCCGCCGCCCATGATTGCGCCGCACTCGGCAGACGCCGCAAAGAGCGATGCCGTTTTCTTCATGACGATCTCAACGTACGCGCCGAGCGCCAGATCCAGATTACCGAGTGCGCGCAGCTGCAGCACCTCGCCGTCGCAAATATCGGCAAGCGTCGCTGAGAGGATGTTCGGAATGGGATGCGGGTACTGCGAGGTGACGTTTTTGAAGATCCACGCGAAGAGATAGTCGCCGGCGAGTACGCTGATGCGGTTGCCGTAATCGACGGCGGTAGCGTTCACGCCGCGCCGCGTCTGCGCGTTGTCGACGACGTCGTCGTGGATCAGCGTTGCAACATGGATCAATTCCATGTACGCAGCCAGGTGCAGGTGCGATTCTGCGGCGGCGCCGTTTGCTTCGGCCGATAATAGCGTGATGCGCGGACGCAGGCGCTTCCCGCCCGCTTGCAGCATGCGCCTTATCGCCTCCGTGATGAGCGGATTGTCCGTCGTGAACGTGTTGCGAAAGAAATCCTCGACCAGCGAGTACAGGCTCGCGTCCGTGCGGGGCCGGCGTGAAATCATCATGCGCTTCCGTAGTGAACGGCGATCGCGCCGCCCATCAAGCGAACGAAGCCCGCATCGTGGAATCCGGCAGCCGTGAAGCGGTCGCGCAATGCCTCGGCGCCGGGGTGATGCGTGAGTGATTGCGGCAAGTACGTGTACGCCGCGCGCGAGCCGCCGACGATTCCGCCGATCAGCGGAACGACACGATAGAAGTACACATTGAAGCACGCCTTCCAAAGCGCGTTCGGCGCTTTGCTCATGTCGAGGTTGACGAACTTTGCGCCTGGACGCAGTGCGCGGCGAATCTCGCGCAGCGTCGCATCGATGTCGACGACGTTGCGCATCGAAAAACCCATCGTCGCACCGTCGAAGGATCGATCCTCGAACGGCAGCGTCATCACGTCGGCCTGCACGAATTCGACGTCCCCCCGCGCCTCTTTCGAAGCGCGAGCGCGGGCGGTTTGGAGCATCGGCTCGCAAAAATCTACGCCCGTTACGTGAAGACTCGGGTCCGTCCGCAGCAGGTGGAATACCACGTCGCCGGTGCCGCAGCACAGATCCAGCACCCGTCCGCCTCGGGGCGCGGCCAGAATGGCGATGGCGCGCTTACGCCATCCCTCGTCCATGCCGGCGCTGATGACGCGGTTCGCGGCGTCGTACCGGGGCGCGATTTGGGCGAACATTTCGCGCACGAAGGCGCCCTTATCCGGATTTGGCGAGCGAGTGCTCTGGGTGAAGCTCATAGGAACCGGGTGTCCTTTCGCGTCCCACCTAGCCAGTCATTCCCTGCGAGGTGATGGCTATGCATGGTCTCAGTCTCGTCGACGGCTGATCTGCTCGCCGCGCTGCACCGCGCCGGCCGCATCACCTTTTGCTCGTACGTGCTGCGCCCGGGGCAGGTTGAGCAGGCGCTGGAGGCCGCCGCGAAGCGTGGGGCCCGCGTGCAGGTCCGCCTCGACGGCTATCTTTGGGGTGGGAGCGATGAAATGCACGATGCCAACGCGCGAGCGATAGCGGCTCTGAAGTCGGCAGGCGCGGACGCAAAGCTGGTACACCTGCGGGACGACGACGGCCCGGGCCTGCATATGAAGGCTGCCGTTTGCGACGGCGTCGCGTTTTTGGACGATTGCAACTGGAACGGCGGCAAGGACGCCGTTCTTCGCGACACCGGCCGTACGCACGTGAGCGCGATTCGCCGGGCCGCTCTGCAGCACGACGTCTCGCCGAAAGGGCGGCTTGCGCTGACGAAATCGGACGCGCTCGATGCGGAAGCGGCCGTCATTCAGCGCGCCGGACGCGGTGACGAGGTCGACGTCGAAAGCGAGGCACTGCACGACTACTCCGCGATCACCGGTGCGCTGCGCAAGGCCGCGAAAAACGGCGCGCACTGCCGCGTGCTGGTCTCCGAACTGTCCGCAAAGCGTGATGCGAAGACGGCTAAGGCTATCACGTCACTCGAGAAAGCCGGTATCGACGTGCGCACCGTTCGCTCGAGCGAAAAACTTGCGATTGACGGGCGGTTGCGGGCATGGGTCGGTTCGGCGGATGCCACGTCGACGCAGTACGATGCCAACCAAATCGAATGGTCGATGCGCAGCGATTCATCGCAGATCGTGCACGCGTTGGAATCTCGCTTCAACGCGCACTGGAAGGCCTCGGCGGCCCCTTCATAGGGCCTAACGCAAAAGACGCCGTATCGCTCCCGGAATGGACTGGACGGCAATCGCGTCCATCGCCGGAGCGGTGCTTACGGCCGTTACCGCGATTGTGACGCTGGCACTGAACCAGTACGTTGCTACGAAAGCCCGAAGCGACGACGTGCTGCGCTCTGCCATCGCTTCGCTCACCAATGAACAACCCACGGCGCGATCGCTCGCGGTGCCGATGTTAGTGCGCTTTTCGCGCGACAAGGTCTATTTTGCGGACGTCCTGCAATCGCTGTGCACCGTTATCCGGTTCGAGCGTGATATCTACTTCATTCAGCGTGTCTTTGAGGGTATCGGCCAGCTAGGCGAACGCAATGCGTTTGCCGTGCAGCAGGCGCTCTCGGAACTGCGTGTCAGCCTCGTCCACGACTTGCTGCGGCAGATCGGCGAGTACGCCGCGGATCATCACGTCGCCGAAGACGCCATTGCGGCGCAGGTCGCAGCGTTCTCGCCGGAAGGGCGCAACGCAATAGCACCTGTTATTAACGCGAATTCGGAAGAGCTGCGGCATCAAATCGCCGCTTCCGAGCTGCTTGCATTACCCGATGGCCGAAGCCGTGACGTCTACCGCAAGTGGAGTGTAAGGATAACGTCCGCATCCATCGTCCAACTCGACCATGTCGTCAGACATCTGGCGGCAGTCCAAACAACGAGCGCGCAATAGCGCCACTTTGCTCGACCACGAACGCGGGCGCGACCTCGAGCAGCTCGGCCAGTGCGCGTGCAGTGTCGAGGATGTAAGCCGGTTCGTTGCGTTGCCCGCGGTGCGGCACCGGAGCCAGATACGGGCAATCGGTTTCGAGAATGAGGTGCTCGGAACCGACGCTTTTGACCGCGTCGCGGACCGGTTGCGCAGATTTGAATGTGATGACGCCGCCGATACCGAGTCTCATGCCGAATTCGCCCACATACGTCTGTGCCTGTACCGCGTCGCCGGTGAAGCAGTGGACGACGCCGCGCATCCCGGCATGCCATTCCTCGCGCAGTATCGCGGCAAAATCATCGAACGCGTCGCGATGGTGGAAGATCACTGGAAAATCTCGCTCGCGCGCGAGAGCGATTTGCGCGCGCAGTACGCGCTGCTGCACGTCGCGCGGGCTGTGGTCGTAATAGTAGTCCAATCCCGTTTCGCCGATGGCGACGGTGCGATCATTTGCCAGAAACGGCTCGAATGCAGCGGCGATATCGCGCGGCGCATCTTTTGCTTCGTGTGGATGGACGCCGACCGACGCATACAACTCGTAGCGCATCGCCGTTTCTAATGCTCGCGCGGAATCAGCCATGTCGCAGCCGACGGAAATCGCGGTGCGTACGCCCGCTTCGCGCATGCGGTTAACGACGGCATCGCGATCCGCATCGAAGGCTTTATCGTGAATGTGCGCGTGCGTGTCGATCAGCATTTCGGCTATGCGCTGATTTCGATGACGCGGTTGCGCCCCTGCCGTTTGGCTTGATACAATGCGCGGTCGGCGCGCGCAAGCAATGTGTCGACGGTGTCACTGACGTCCGCAACGGCGACGCCGATGCTCGCAGTCAGCGGTTCGCCGCTCGCATAGCGCATCTCGTCGTTCGCGATTGCGGCGCGCAGGCGTTCACCCACCATGCGTGCCATCTCGCTCGTCGTATCGGGCATCAGCACCACGAACTCCTCGCCGCCGATGCGCCCGGCGCGATCGACGCCGCGAATATTCGAGGCGATGATCCTGCCGACAATTCGCAAACAGCGATCGCCCGCCTGATGGCCTTGCGTATCGTTGACCGATTTGAAATGGTCGATGTCGAGCAGCAGCACTGCGCAAGGATTGCCGATTGACACGAACTCGATGCGTTCGCGCAGAAATTCCATGATCGTGCGGCGGTTCGGCAACCCCGTGAGCGGATCGAGCGTTGCCGCCGTTTGCGTCGCTGCAATCGAACGGAAGTCGCGCAGCAGCGGGGCGAGTTCCGCCGCGGCCTGCGTGAAACGGCGCGCTGCAAGCAGCGTCGCCGTGTGCGCCGGGCGCACGACGATGAGCGCGCCGAGCAGCGCTTCGTTGGATGCGCGCACGGCGTATGCGGTAACGACGGACGTACGCATGCGGTGCGTGATGCTCTGCCGATCGGCGTGCTGCAAATCTAGCAGTGCGCGGCGGCATGCGTGCGTTTGTTCGTCGTCGAGGGCAGGCCCGATGCGCGCAAGCGATGCGAGGCGATCGTCCGACGACATCGCGCCGAAAATCTGCAGCGATTCCTCGGCGGACGGCGTGTACAAGCTTGCCAGCAGCGAACTCATCTGCGGGAGCGGATCGCCGTCGCCGAGCATTGCTTGCACGGCGTCACGCGCCAAGCGAAGCCGGTGCAGTTCGAGGTGATGCGCGTGCAGCGATCGCAGCGACGCAGCTAGGAACGGCAGCGGCGCGAACATCGTCAAGCCGAGTGCCATGCCTGCATGCTGCCACACCACGGTAACGACGTATCCCCACGACACGACCAGAAAGAAGTACGTGAGGAAACGCGTGTCGCGCAGCAGGTTGCGCCATAAGCGCAGCACGAGCACGGGGCGCACGAGCGTTTTGAGCGGCTGCCACACGGCGAACAGAAACGCGAGAATGCCGAGCATGAAAAAGCAGACGTATCCGGCGTACGCACGCGGCGAGAGATTCGGGACGCGCGAAATCAGCAGGGGCTGGAGCGCACCCAAATACAGCCAGAGAAACGCCTCGGATCCGCCGTCGAGCACGCGGCGCATGAGCCGCGATCTGCCATCTGCCTGGAACGCCAGCACATTGCCGAACAAACCGACGAGCGCCGCGCCGATCGGCCCGTAAAACGCCAGCACGGCGAGCATCACCGGCATTTCCAGCGTCAGCCGCCCGGGTTCCAAATTCCGCCGCCGCACATGTGCCTTCGAGAGCATCGGTACCGTAATCCGCAGTAAGACCGTATAGAGCAGCAAGCACACCAAGAGCGCGATGACGTCGTCGAAACGAAGCGATTCGACGAACGCGCGACCGCGCAAGGCGACGGCGGCGAGCGCAACGGCAAGCATGCCGAAACGCAGCGCGAGATACAGGCCCCGCCGCCGCTTGCTCATCAGCTCACGTCAGGCGGCTTCGATCCGCGGAAAGAGCGTTTCAGCGGGCGCGGTTTGCGTGCCGGGCGCGAGGCCGCCCCACTGCAGCGCTTGCTCCCACTGCGCTTCGATTGAATCTGCAACTCCGAGTTGCTGCCAGATGATCTCGCTGCGCTCGGGCATGAACGGATGCAGCAGAATCGCAAGCCAGCGCAGCCCTTCGCACAGGTCGTAGAGCAGCGCGTCGAGTTCCGCTTGGCGCCCTTCTTTGAAAAGCACCCACGGTTTGCGTTCGTCGATCGCGCGGTTCAATGCGCCGACCAATTCCCAAATGGCTTCGAGCGCATCGCGGAACTGCAGATCGGCTATGAGCGTGCGCACGCGTTTGGGCAAATCGTCGAACTGCTGACCGAACGATCGGTCGGGCTGCGCTTCGTCGAATCCGGGTTGCGGCACCAGTCCCTCGCGATATTTTTCGAGCATCGCGAGCGATCGGCGCAAGAGATTGCCGAGATCGTTGCCGAGATCGCTGTTGTACCGCTGCACGATCTTCTCTTCGGAGTATGAGAAGTCGCTGCCGAACGGCGCTTCGCGCAGCAAGAAGTAGCGCATGGCGTCCGATCCGAAGCGTTCGGCAAGCGCGAAAGGATCGACCACGTTTCCCAAACTCTTGCCCATCTTCTGGCCCTCGACGGTGATCCAGCCATGAGCAAAAACCATCTCCGGCGCCTGCTCGCCGATGCCCCACAGAATCGCGGGCCAAATCAAGGTGTGAAAGCGCGCGATCTCTTTGCCGATCAAATGCACGGAGGCCGGCCAGAACGCTTTGAATTTCTCGCCGTCGGGCCAACCCAGCGCCGAAATATAGTTGATGAGCGCATCGAACCACACGTAGATCACGCCGTCTCCGCCCGGAACGGGAATGCCCCATTCGAGGTTCGTACGCGTGATGCTCAAGTCGTCCAGGCCTTCGTCGAGCAGCGCCATCATCTCGTTGTACACGGCGCGCGGCCGCACGAATTGCGGATGGTCCAAAAAATACTGTTTGAGGCGCTCGTTGTACTTCGAAAGACGGAAAAACCAATCGTCTTCGGACAGCCACTGCACCGGCCGTCCGCACGTGGGGCATTTGCCGTCGACGAGTTTTGATTCCAGCCAGAAGGTCTCGTCCGGAACGCAATACCAGCCCTCGTATTTGCCGAGATAGACGTCGCCGCTCTCGCGCAGTTTTTCAAAAACGCTCTGCACGACGCGCGTGTGGCGAGGTTCCGTCGTACGGATGAAATCGTCGTACGTGACGTTGTAGCGCGCGAAAAGCGACTGCCAGCGAGGGATGAGATCGTCGCACCACTGCTGCGGAGATTTGCCTGCCGCTGCTGCGGCGTCGGCGACTTTCTGCCCGTGCTCGTCCGTGCCGGTCAGGAAATACGCGGAACCGTTCGCGCGCGCGGTGCGCGCCAGCACGTCGGCCACGACGGTGGTATATACGTGCCCGATGTGCGGGTTGCCGCTGATGTAGTAGATCGGCGTGGTGACGTAAAACGGGTCGGAAGAGGTCATTAGGTCTCTCTATCGCGGCTCGGGGGAGCCGTCCCTCCGCACGCGTTTGCGATCGGTCGTTCGCGCGTAAATGTGCCGCCGCTCGCCCAGGCCTCGCTCCGAAAGTGCTTTCGCGACGGCCGAAACGCTCAGGCCGCGCTTCAGTAACGTATCGATCTCCTCATCCAGTTGCGCCGGGCTCGAGGACGACGCCGCGGCAGCAGCAGACGGCTGAACCACGAGCGCGATCTCCCCGCGCACCGGCTGCGGCAACTGTGCAGCCACCTGTGCCGCCGTCCCGAGCAGCTGCTGTTCGAAGCGTTTCGTGTATTCGCGCAGCAGAAAGACGCGGGCATGCTGATCCAACGCGGCAACGTCCGCCAAGAAGGCATGCACGCGCTGCGGCGACTCGTACCAAACGCTCGGAACGTCCAAAGCGAATGCGCGGGTCAACGCTTCGCGGCGTGCGCCGCTTGCGCGCGGAGCGAAGCCTTCGAAGACGAAGCGTCGCAGCGGAAAGCCGGAGAGCACAGCCGCACCGATGGCCGCGCTCGCACCGGGCAGAACTTCCAGGGCGATGCCTGCCTCGCGCGCGGCAGCCACCAACTCATTGCCGGGGTCGGAGACGCCGGGCATGCCGGCATCCGTGACGACGGCGACCAGTTGGCTTTGGGCGCGCTCCAGGATTCCGGCCGTTGCGGCTTTCGCATTGTGCTCGTGGTAGCTCCATATCTCTTTGCCCGGCAGCGCGAGGGCGGTGAGCAATTTGCGTGCCACGCGCGAGTCTTCGGCAACCAGCAAATCGCAATTTCGCAGCACGTCCAGCGCGCGCAGCGTGATGTCGCGGAGGTTGCCCAGCGGCGTCGGCACGAAGACGAGCGGCATGGCAGCGCCTTTCGACGTGAAGAACGTGCCTCCGGGCGCGACGCTCGAACTCTACGTTAGTCCGAGCTGTCCGTACTGCGCCCAAGCCATCGACCATTACGAGCGGACGGGCACGCCGCACGTCGTCCACGACGCGCAAAACGACCGCGCCGCGCGCAAGCGTATGTTGTCGTACACCGCCGGCGACCCCAAGGTCCCCGCCATCATTATAAACGGCGGCTACGTTCAGTCCGGGTGGGGCACGCCGCCCCGCGGCTGAACCGTTCACTAGTGCAGCGCCCGGTCGGGCGCCCTCCAGTCGACTAACGTAGCAGTGCCGCGGCGCCGATTCTATGGGTAGACCCCATGATACTTACTCGCACGTTGCCGCGCGTGGCCCCCTCCACGGTGCGGCGCTCGCGTCTCGAACGCTGGCTCGCCACGCACGTGGCGGTGCCGCTGCGTTTGCTGGTCGCTCCGGCGGGCTCGGGCAAGACGACGCTGCTGCTCAAGTATTTGGCGTACAGCACGGTGGACGTGGCGTACTGCGCGCTTCCGGAAAAAACCGCGCCCGCCAAATTCTTTGAACTGGTCGCCGGCGCACTGGCGCTGACCCGCGTTCCGCAATCATACGACGACTTGGTGCACGCGCTGCGGTCGGCAGTCGCGGCGCCCACCGAGCTTGCGATCGACGACGTCGACAACGCATTGCCCGAGGTGCTCGACTACCTCAAACGGATCGTCGAAGATGCGCCCGAGCATTTGACGTTCGTCTACACGTCGCGATCCCGTGACGCGATCGACGCAAAGAGCTGGGTTGCGCGCGGCCTCGGCGTGCTGTGCGATCACCGCCGCTTGGCGTTCGATCCCGCCGAAACCGAATTGCTCGCCGAAACCTGCGGCGTACCGTGCACGCACTTGGAAATCGGGCGTCTGCTCGAAGAGAGCGAAGGCTGGGCGATCGTGCTCAGCGGCGCGGTGCGCGCGGCCGCGGAAGACAACCGGTCGCTCAACGACGCCTACGAACATTGGCGCGGGCGCTACGGGCAAGTGTTCACCGAATTCATCGCGGCGGATCTCGATCGCGCGCCGGAAGAAGATCGCGCGCTCGTTCGCAGCCTCATCGCGGGCGCGACGATCGACGATCAAGAACGTCTGCATCGCCTCGAAGCACAAGGGCTTTTCGTGATCGCGGACGACAACGATTACCGCCCCTACCGGCCGATTCGTCAGCTGCGCGGTCGCGTGCGGCTGGCGCCCAGTGCGCGCCTTTCTCCGCTCATCGTGCGGATGTTCGGGCGATTCGAGGCGCAAATCGACGGTGTCGACGTCAACTGGATTCGCCGGCGCGATCAGCAGTTCATCAAGTATCTGTTGCTCAAGCCCGACGGTTCGGCGACGCGCGCCGAACTCGCATCGGTCTTTTGGCCCGATGCCGATCGGCAGCTAGCCGCGCAGAGCGTACGCACGGCATGCAGCAACATCCGTAAGGCGATTGCCGCTATCGTCGGCTACGCGTGCGTCGATCTGTATTTCACCGCGGATCCGGACGTCTCGCTGAATCTGGCTAACGTCGTCGCGGACGTGCGCCGTTTCAACGCGCACGTCGGCGACGGCGATGCGAATTTCGACCGAGGCGATCTGCAGGAGGCGTGCGTGCATTACCGCGCCGCGGAAGAATTGTACACCGGGCGGCTGCTCGACGGCGATGCGCCTGAATCGTGGTTCACCGGCCAAGCGCAGCTGCTGGAAGATCAGCACCTCATCGTTCTCGAGCGTTTGGCGCAGTCCGCATTCGACGACGGCGACATGAAGAGCGCGTCCGAATACGCGTACCGCGTGCAGAAGATTCGTCCGGATGCAACGGGCCTGGTGAAGATGCTGGGCCGCATCGCCCCGGCGTACGGCGGCTCGCCGGCATCGCTCGACGAGCACCGGCGCAAGCGCACGTTCGCGTAAAAGCCGTTGCCTAGCAAACAGCGCGCGCTGATCGCCGTAGCCGCGGCCGTGCTGCTGATGCTCTGGGAACTCTCCAACTGCGCCGCCGCACACGCGCTCTTCGGTGATTTCCGCGCGTTTTATTGCGCCGGCGCTGCGCTTGCGCACGGCGCGAATCCCTACGCAGCCGCTTCGATCTACACGTGCGAGCGAGTACCGATGCCGTTTGGGCTCGCGCAAGCGCCGCCCGGTGTAGCGGTGCCCGCACCGTTCCCGGGGTACGCGCTGCTGGCGTTCGTACCGTTCGGCGCTCTGCCGTATCTGACGGCGTCGGTACTTTGGCTGGTGGTTCTCGCGGCGACAATCGTGTTGAGTGCGTGGATGCTCACGCGTCTGCTCGATCGCCCGTTCGAAGCGATGCTCGCAACGCTCGCGGTGGGTTTTGCCGTCGTCTCGCTGCCGTACGGCGAATTGGGTTCGGTGATCGTCGTCGCGCTGTTGTGGCTCGCGCTCGCATTGCGCCGCAGTGCGTGGACGTGGGCCACGGTTGCCGGCGGTATCGCCATGGTCTTGCCGCACGTCGCGCTACCCGCTCTGCTGAGTGTTTTTCTCTTCGTGCCGGCGATGCGCACGCGGTTGTCCGCGCTCGCAGTCGTGCTCGCTGCGCTGGATCTGCTTTGCGGCGGCCCCATGGCAGCGATATCCTACCTGCGCGACGTACTTCCCGCGCACGCGCATGCGGAGATTGGCAGCACCGCACAGTACGGGGTAACGTGGGTGCTGCACGGGTTGCATGCAAGCGACAAAGCGGCGCTTGCAGGGGGCGAAATCTCATACGCGATCATGACGCTGCTCGGATTATTCGCCGCGCGCGCATTCACGGCGCGCCTGCACGATCCGGCATATGCAGCCTTGATTCCGCCTGCGTTTGCCGTCCTCGGCGGAACGTTCATGCACTACACGCAGATCATGGTGGCGATACCCGTGGCATTGCTGTTGCACGAGCGATCGTCAGGCCGCGCGCGCGATGTTTTCGCGGGGGCGTTATTGCTGCTCGCCGTTCCATGGACTTGGGTCCTCGGTGAGCCCGCGCTCATCGTCGTTTTCGCGCTACTCTGGGGCGCCATCGCGGCGCTGGTGCTGCGCTGCAATGCAGCGGTGTCATTACGCGCATCGCTCGCTGCCGCCGTGATCGCGGCGCTCATTCTCGTTGCCGGTTCGCATTTTGGTTCAGGGCTGCATCGCGGAGAGCACTTGACGCTGCAGGGTGGCCTCGCGCAGGCGTCGTGGCAGGCGTTCGTGCAATCCGAGCGCGCGAGTTCGAGCATCGTTTGGTGGATCGCGAAGGCGCCGACGTGGTTCGGCCTGCTGCTTTTGACGTTCGGCTGTGCGAACGTCTTGGCGAAGAACGGCGAGGTCACGGAGCGCGCCGCAAGCCTATCCGCCGTCAAGGCGTGAGGAGCGTGCATTCTCGGTAACTGACGGCGCATTTTCCGCAAACACGACACCGTCCGCGTTCGTCACCTGAACGTGCAGGCGAGTGCCAATCTGTGTGACGCAAATGTCGGCAGCCTTGGCGGTTGTATTGCGAAGCCACATTGACACATTGACCCATTTTAGCGTTCGGCCGTGCGAACGTCTTGGCGCAGGAAAACTTCGTAGCGCCGGTCGTGGTAGAACAGGTGCCAGTCACGCCGTAACGCGAGTGCTTGGGCCAGCGAATCGTTCTCGTTCACGAGCACCGAATCGACGTCCCAACGCTTGAGCACGCGATTCCACGCGGGCGACACGCGCTCGACCGCGAGATAATCGCTCCACACGCGCGGCGGAAACGGGTCGCAGCGTCCGTCGATGAACGTGCGCACGTTCGGTTCTTCCAAGGCCAGACTGCACCATGCGAAATCTTCGCAGTACAGATTGTGCGTGCCCGGAACGTCCGCGAGGGAAACGATAGCGGTCTTGGGCAGCGTGATACCGGCGGTTTGCGGCGAGCGTGAAAGCGTCAGAATGATGACGCCGCAGACGGCCGCGCTGCAAGCGTAAATCAGCATTTCGCTGAAATGCTCTTGCAGTACCGTGTTGACGCGCGCGTGCACCGGAACGGCGGAAGAGAGGCGCTGTGCGGCCATCGGCGCGAGGATGAGCGCGGCAAGGGGAATATGCCGAACTGCAAGGCCGCCGATGATCGCCGCTACGGCGAAGAGCATGCCGTCGCGCCAGCGTTCGCGCGGCGCAGCGATTCCGAAGTAACAGCAGATTGCAAGCAGCGGCAACAGCCCATATCCCATGCCGGAGAAAAACAGATCGGGCGGCTGCCATTCCGCGATCGCGCTGCGGATGGTACTCGTCTCCAGATGCAGCGCGTAGAGCGGCAGATGCCAGAGCAGCGGCGTCATGCAAACCGCTACGGCTGACCCCGCAGCAAACACGAAATTGCGTTCCACACGCACCGTCCACGCACGGTCCTCGATCCACGTTCCGACTGCCCATGCGCCTATGACGACCGGCGCGATCAAGGCGCTCGCGTGCACGTTTGCCCACAGCGCAATTGCGAGCAAACCCAGCAGCAGCCAGTCGTTTTCGAGGTCGAGCAGCAGCAAAACGATCGAGAGAAAGAGCCATCCGAATACTTGCGCTCGCACGCCGAACGACGGCAGCAATGCGAATCCGCTGAACACGACGGCCACGGCGATGCCGAATGTCGATGCACCGCGACGATGCGCGCGATACGCTACCAGCAGCAGACACAGCGCAATTGCAGCGACCGAGAGCGCCGCGAGCATCCAGAAGCGGCCGTGCGCGATGAACCACGCCACCGCGACGCTGAACGCCCATTCTTGCGGTATCCATGGCGCGCCGGACGACGTGAACGTTTCCGGCCCGAGCTGTTTGGGCAGCACGTGCTGGTGCAGCACGTACGTTCCGAGCCATTGCTGCCAGGCGATGTCGCCGTCGTGCGAAGGGAACGAGAGCGCGGCCATCAAGAAGCGCGCGCAGAAAACGACGATAATCGCAATCGCAATTCTCATTGCGCCGCCTCCGGCGTGAGCAGCACGCGCGTGCCGTCGCTCGCCCGCAAGCGCCATCCGGTTTGCGTCAAGAGCGCCACGATGTTCGTGTCGCTTTTTGCGATGACGGCGTCGATGCGCTCGCGCGCGAGTTCGGAGCGCCACTTCCCTTGCGTAGCAACGGCGTCATCTTGCGTGCGCCGTGCGCCGGCGTTTGCGATGCCGGCGCGGTCGTCCAGCAGCGGCTGCACGCCGTGAAAAATCGCGGCGACGCCGTCGCACCAGCGCGGTTTCTCGCAGAGCACGCGGTGAGCGTGGTGATCGGCCGCGAGTGACACGAACAGCTTCGCCGGCTCGCTCGCGGTCTGCGGCCACATCGGGACTTTGGGTTCGGTGGATATGATCGTCGCGATGAACGCGAACGCACAGGCGGCGAACGCCGCAGAGTAACCGAAAAACGAACCCGACGGCATCGTGCGCGCGCCGACGTAGTAGCTCGCGGCGGCATCGGCGATGACCGGTGCGGCGAGGAGGCCGAAATAGGGGAGATTGCGCGCGTCGAGCATCGCCAGCAGCATCAGTACGAAGAATGCGATCGCATCGGCGGCGCGGTCTTTTCGCCGGACGCCGTACCACGCGGCCATAATCAATACGGCGGCGAACGCGAGCGCATTTACCGTGATGCCGCCCGTCCACAGGCGGTCGCGCTGCGCACCGGCAAGCAGTGCGTCGAGATACAGTGCATGCGCCCCGTAGGCGTGCCACGGCAATGCGTGCAGCTGCAGCAGACCGAGCACGATGCTTCCGGACGCAATCAGCGCCTTTTCACGCACGTCGTCGTCGATTTTGCGCGCGTCGAGCCATGAGCCGGCAAGCGCGGAAAGTGCCAGGATTGCCGCGAGCGTCGCGCCGCCTTGCAGCAGCGACCACGCGAAAACGACCACGAGTGCGAGTACCACGCTCACACGTCCGCTGCGCTCGAGCAACAGTGCGAATAGAGCCGCGCACACCCAGCCGATCGGCGCGAGGCTGACGCCGAACTGCCCGGTCAAGCATAACGCGGCGAGCAGCGCCGCAAGCGCCGCATACAGATCGGGTGCGCCGCGCAAACGCGTGCGCCACGCGCAAAGCAGTACCGCGGCGCCGGCGAGCACTGCGCAGAGCGCAAGCACGAACGCGTAGCCGAACGTCGTCAGCGCGGCGTGAAAGACGGCACCGCCGAGCAAATTCGGATCGGCGGCTTGCACGAGATATTCCGGAATCAGCCGCGCGTGCGCAGCGAACGCGGTAGCAACCGCGAATGCGACGATCGGCGCGAAGTAGCGCGTCACTCCAGCTCCAAGCGATCGCCGATCAGCAGATCGCGGCCGTCCAGCGCGCCGGCACCAAGTTCGACGACGCTGCGCGCGCCGGGACAAGCGATGACCGGCCGGTTCAAACGCACTTCACGATCGGTACGCACGATGCGTCCGTGCGCATCCAAGAAGATGACGTCGATTTGCGCGCGCATGCCGAGCGTGTGTATCGCCCAGCAATCGCGAAACCACAATCCTTCGTCGGGCTCGATGACGCCCTTGGGAATAAAACCCGCTAAGCGGTCCCACCACGTGTCGGCGTAGCGAACGCGCTCGGCGATGACTTCACCCGTGGTGGCATTTTTCAGAACAGGCATGATACGCGCTAATGCAGCACCGCCATGGGAATCGCCGCGCCGATGGCGGCGGTCAGATATGGTGCAAAGGCAATCGGTCCGCGCCGCCAGCCGCGGGCGTAGCAGACGACGACGGCGGCGAGACACGCGACGATGCACGCGATAATCGACCACTTTACGCCCAGTACCGCGCCCGCCAGCGCAACGAGCTTCACGTCGCCCCAGCCCATTCCGTGCCCTTTGGAAAGAACGGCCGCCAGCGCAAAGGGTACGAACGGAATCGCTGCCGACAGTAGGTAGAGCCATTCATGCTGCAAGATTGCCACGAGCAAAATGATCGCGAGCGGTCCGAGCGTGAAGACGTCGGGGACGATGCCGCGCCGCGCGTCGACGATCCAAATCGCGACGAGCGCAAGGCACACGATCGCGAGCACGACCAGCTGCGCCGGCAGGAAAGTGCGCGCGGTGATGAATGCGCCGATGATCGCGCAGCCGAGAACAAGCAGCGGAATCGGCACGCGCTGCTGCGGCGGGCCATCCGGGAGGGCCTGCAAACGGTCGGCAAACGTGACGCCGAGGAGCGCGCCGACCAAGCCGGCGGCGGCGAAGAAGAACGCGCCTAGGAGTGTTGCGATAACCATCTACCTATTATTTCGGCTGCGAGAGATAATTTGCCGCAAGGGCGCCGAAAATCACGACGAAAAGCGAGGGCAGCATGAACATTGCCATCGGGAAGACCATCTTGACCGGCAGCTTCGCCGCGTGCTCTTCCACGAGCATGATGCGGTGATTGCGCACGTCTTCGGCCAGTTCGTTTAGCACTTTCGAGATGTTCGTGCCCAGGCGCTCGGCCTGCGTGATTGCGGTGATCGTGGTGCTGAACTGCTGCTGCTGCAGGCGTTCGGCGGCGGCTTTCAATGCTTCCGAGCGCGCGCGTCCTAACCGAATTTCCGAGAGTGCCGCCTTGATCTCTTCACCAAGCGCACCCGGGGCCGCGTCGACCGCGTATCCCAGCGATTGATTGATGGAAAGCCCGGCCTGCACGGTGGTCGCGACCATGTCCAAGAAATCCGGAAGCGCCTTCTGCACCTCGGTTTTGCGCGCGGCTACCGCTTTGTCGAGCGCGCCCATCGGCATGTAGAAACCGATGCCGCCGAACATGACGACGATCACCGTCGCGACGGGTACGGCGATGTGGATGAACATCAGCATGGTCAGCGCAAAACCGGTTCCGAACAAGCCGCCGCCAACCAAACGCACACCCATCTGCGCGGGCGTCACCGTGTACCATCCTGCTTCGATGAGTTTGCGCTTGAGGTTGCCGCGCCGTTCCTTTGAAAAGATCTTTTCGAAGGCGCGCACGCCTTTCGGGTCGCGCTGCAATCCGCGCGATTCCAGCTCTTCGAGCGTCTTCTTGAGCGGACTCTTTTGCGGAATGAGCGAGATGGCGAACAAAAATACCGCGCCCGCCCCCAGACCGACGATTCCCAAAATTGCCGGCGCCATCAGACGTCCACCTTCAGCATACGCATCAGCGTGAAGACGCCGAGCGACTCGAGAACGAAAACGATGGCAAGCGCGATGTGACCGGGCGTCGTGAACATCAGCGCGCGCCCCATTGCAGGCTCGGTGAGCGAAATGAATCCGGCGAGAAACGGAGGCAACGCAGAAAGAATCGCGGCGCTTGCGCGGCCTTCGGCGGTTAGCGCTTGAATCTTCCGCTGTATGCGCCGTCGGTCTTTGATCGTCTCGGCTAAGTGCTCCAAGATTTTTGCGAGATCGCCGCCCGTCTGCGATTGAATGCGTATGGCGCGCGCCATCATCAGCGTCTCATTGCCCGGCATTCGTTTGGCCAGATTGTCGAGCGCGTCGTAGACGCTCACGCCGATGTTGGTCTGACCGACGACGCGCATGTATTCATGGCGCGCGGGGTTGGGCATTTCGTCGATGACGATCGTCAGTGCTTGGCGCAATCCCAGACCGATGCGCACACCACTTGCGATCAGACGCAGAGCGAGTTCCAACTGCTGAACGAACGTATCCAGACGTTTGCGCAGTTTCATCTGCACGAGCATCCAAAATCCCAGGCAGGCTGCGCCGGCGCTCAGCGGCAGCAGCAGAACGCCGACAACCGGCGCGGGACGCATCAGCAATGCAAGCGCGATCCAGAGCAGGGCGGTGACCGCGGCAATACCGCCGAGAATCTCGTACGGTTTGTTCTCCATGCCGGCGCGATCGAGCAGGTCGGCAAATTTACGGCCGTACTCCGCCCGCTCGTCGTCCGAGAAGCGCGCAAAAATGCTGCTTTGAGGCGCGCCTGATTGGCTTACCATAATGAACCCGTTGAAGCAAGTGTGGAGAGTTGCCGGACGTCGTACGTGATGCCGTATTCGTCGAAGCGGTTCAGGCAGTGCGGCTGAACGCCGGTATATTGAAATTCGCCGGAAACTCTGTTGTCGAGATCGACGCCGTGCTGCTGATATTTCACAATCTCTTGCATCGTTACGACGTCGCCTTCCATGCCGACGATTTCGCTGATCGAAATAATCTTGCGGCTGCCGTCGCGCATACGTGCGGTCTGAATGATCAAGTCGACGGCGCTGGCGATCTGTTCGCGGATTGCGCGAACCGGAAGGTCGAACCCCGCCATCATCACCATCGTCTCCAGACGCGACATCGCATCGCGAGGCGAATTGGCGTGCGCGGTCGTGAGCGAACCGTCGTGGCCCGTGTTCATGGCTTGCAGCATGTCCAGCGCTTCGCCGCCGCGGCACTCGCCGACGACGATGCGATCGGGGCGCATACGCAGCGAGTTGCGAACGAGGTCGCGGATTTTGATTTCGCCGCGCCCTTCCAAGTTGGCGGGGCGCGACTCCAAGCGCACGACGTGCGGCTGGTTCAGACACAGTTCCGCCGCGTCTTCGATCGTCACGATGCGTTCGCGATCGGGAATATAGGCCGACAGGATGTTGAGAAACGTCGTCTTGCCCGAGCCGGTGCCGCCGCTGATGACGACGTTCAGGCGCCCTTCGATACACGCTCGCAGAAAATCGAGCATCTGCTCGTTCGCGGAACCCTTATCGATCAGGTCTTGCGCGGTGAGCCGGCGCGTACCGAACCGGCGGATCGTCACCGATGCGCCGTCGATGGCAAGCGGTTCGATAATCGCATTGACGCGTGAGCCGTCGGGCAGACGCGCGTCCACCATCGGCACGGATTCGTCGAGGCGGCGCCCGAGCGGCGCGATGATGCGCTCTATCACCAGACGCAACTGCTGCTCGCTGGAGAAGCGCTTGCCGGTGAGTTCGATCTTGCCGTTTCGCTCGATGTAAACCGTCTTCGGGCCGTTGACCATGATCTCGGTAACCGCTGCATCGCGCATGAGGTCCTCGAGTGGTCCCAAACCAAGCGACTCGTTGACGATCTCTTCTTTGATTTGCGCGAGTTCTTCTGCGGTGAGATCGAGGTTCGTTTTCTCGCTGAGCACGCTCTGCGCGGCTTCCTCGATCTTTTGGCGCAGTTCGGTGAGCTTCGCCGAGTCGCTGAACGCGGCGCTGGCTTCGACCAGATTGACCTTGCTGCTCAGCTTGTCGTGAATCTCGAGTTTCAAGCGCTCGCGCGGTCCGATGCGGTCGCTGGAACGTTTCGACCGCCCGTTTGTCGTTGCAGAGGCGGAATCGGCGGTGGACGCGCGCACGGCGCGCGCAGCGCCTCGCGGTTCGGCGCGGCGATCTTGAATAAATCCGGTCGCCGACGGAAGAAGTACTTCTATTTTCGCTTCGCCGGAGATCGAACGCAGCGTTTTTTCGATGCCGGAGAGCGCTTTTCCGTACGTGCGATCGTTTTGCGGCGGCAGCTCGCCCACGATTTTCACTTCGAGCGCGCGCTCGATCTCGAAACGCGACACCGCGACATTCCCGTCGCGAGAGTTGGTGAGCAGCACGATGCGCGTGAGCGGTACGCCGAACCGTTTGAGTTCCGCTATCATGGTGCGTGCCGACGCAACGCCGAGCAGCGTCGGCTCGGCAACGATGATGAAGCGCGTCGCGCGAACGACGAAGGGGCGGACGGGTGCGGCGAATGGAATCGGCACGTCGACGAGCACGTAATCCATGTCGCCGTAGGATCCGGCGAGCTGCTCCACGTCGTCGAAGTTGATCGTGAACGCGGAGTCGTACGCGGACGCGAGTTCCGCGAGCGTCACTCCCGCGATGTTTGCGATGCCGATCGGACTCTTTTCGCGCCCGACGTCGAGCGTTCGAACCGCATCGAAAAGAATCGCCATGTTGCGGCGGCCCGAAAGGTCGCCGTCGACGACGGCAACGGCCTTGTCCGCGCGCAAGGATTTGGCGAGTTCGGCGCACACGGTTGTCGCGCCGGAGCCGCCTTTTGCGTTGATGAACGCAAAGGTTGCGCCGCTCACTGCGACGACGAGGTTCCGGGCACCGTGTAGTGGTCGCCGTCGATGATCTTCACCGGCGAACTCGGCGGATCGTATGCCGCCCCGCTGCTGCCCGCGGTGCTCGCGGTTTTCAACCCGGCCATCGCTTTGAACGCCGAGGCCATTGCTTCAACCGGAGACTGCGGCGCGGAGGGAGCGCTCGAGCCGCCGCCGTTGACCGGTCCGGGGAAATGCAACGCTTCGACCGGTTCCGAGTTGAGCGGTTCTTTCGGCGAACGCAGCGCGAGGCGCAGCGTCGTGTTGAGATCGGCCATAACCAGTAAATCGGCTTGTTTCGGCGTCACTTCGAGCGTGACGGTGGTGGAATTCGCCTCTTGCGGCGACGGCGTCGCCGAGCTGTATTCGAGCGAATCGCCAATCGCGAGCACACGCACGCCGCGCAAAATCGCCGACGCCGGCGGCGGCTCGTTGGAAGCCTTCGGCGGATCCGCGATTACGTCGACGTAGTCGCCGGGTTCGATGAGGCCGGAAACGCCTTTGACCTTGTCGATCTGAATGCTCACTGCACGCATGCCCGACTTGAGACGAACCGGCAGACCGACGTCGGTCGGATGACCAACCATCGCGTTGGTGATCGTCGAACCGGCTGGAATCGTGATGAGCGAAAGCGCGCCGACTGCAGTGCGCGGATCGGTGACCGCATCCGGGTCGACGGCCGACGCAGGACGTGAAACGTGCGCGAGCATCGCCGGCGTAATCGTGACGCGCGCCGGAATGAGCTGC
>Ga0070735_10000739_pt1 | contig 33703 bp, 31 predicted proteins | sample Coa_R1_FD_66443 | JGI IMG/M metagenome (GOLD analysis project Ga0070735, IMG submission 66443) | Surface soil microbial communities from Centralia Pennsylvania, which are recovering from an underground coalmine fire - Coalmine... | ecosystem: Environmental > Terrestrial > Soil > Unclassified ...
CCTCCGGCCGCCTTCCCGCCCCCGCCCTCACCTCTTCTTGCCGTCGTGAACTCTCCTGCCACGACAAAAACCCGCGCAAAGCACCACAGCTTCAGCTCTCATGAATTAAGCAGGCTAGCAGTCTGGAGAACCCGAAGATTAGGATTCGATGCCAGTTCTGTGGTTCTGCCGCTGACGCGCGAAGTTCCGCTGACGCACGCAACCGGCGCCGTGCAAGCAACGGTGCGGACGGCCAATGCGCCGGCTCTTTCGGCATCCGGCAGCACGGTAGTCGGCAAGGCGACCGTGGAACGGATGATCACGCAGCATCAGAATCAGACACGCAGCATGGTGCTGGCAGCGGGCCTGGCGATGCTCGCGCTGCTTGGGGGCGTTTCGGGCTACCTCATAACGAGACCGAAGCCACGCACGCAGATCATCACCAACGTGGTGAAGGCAGGCACGGACGGCCTTGCCTCGGAGCAGATTGCCTCCACGAATACTCCCTCGGTGGTCTACATCGAAGTGGCGTGGAGCCTGATCGATGCAAAGAATGGCCGGACGCTCAGCCAGGTTTATGTCCCCAACGTTTCGGGCAGAAAGAAGGGCAAAGACGTTCTGTGGGTGCCGGGTCTCGACAAGTCGACACCGCTACCCGTTTTTGTTGAGTTCAATGGGAAGGTCGAGCCTGTTTTGTCGACGGATGATGGCGGCGGACAGTATATAGCGATTGGCGGCAGCGGTCGCGGCTCAGGATTTGTGGTGAGCAACGACGGTTTTATCCTGACGAATCGACATGTGGGCCAAGGGTGGGAGACCAGGTACAACTTCTGGCGCGAGCACCAGGTTCCCGCGGGACTCCTTCTTGTTCCCGGGGCGAAGGGCTTTTCTGTGAACCCAATCTCCTCTCGCCAGTTTCCGGCATGGGTTCCGGGACATGCGAAGGTGGTGGCCGAAGGAAAATTCAGCTTCGATAACCTGAGCATTACCCACGACGATTTGGGATTCGCCCGGCAGGTGCAGGGCCGCAATGACGTTCTCAACGTTACCTTCGCCGGCAATCGCATTCGAATTCCCGCGAAGGTGGCACGCAGTTCCGATCGTGCCGACGTGACCATGATCAAGGTCGACCTGCCGCGCTCGGTGCCCAAGCTTGAGCTGAACGACAACTACGAAACCATCCAGCCGGGCGCGCATGTGGTGGTGATGGGCTATCCCGCTGTGACACCGGATGCGGTTCAGGTGACAAAGTCCGCCGATGTCATGAACAGTGCCGATGTAGCGGAAACCATTCCAAACCCCACGGTGACGGACGGCAATATCGGCCAGGTTCTGCGGAACGGGGCCAACAACAGCATGGAACAGAGCACCATCAGCGAAATCGGCGATTATTACCAACTGCAGATCAACACCACCGGCGGCGGCAACAGCGGGGGGCCGGTGTTTGACCAGCAGGGACGGGTAATCGGACTCTTTACGCTGGGTAGCCCTTCCGTGGGAGGCGCAACGGTTTCGTATGCCGTGCCGATCCGGTATGGGATGGAACTGATGGGAGTGGACGTGGTGAGGAGGTAAGTGCCGGAGTAAGCCGCCTAGAGGAGCCTTGCGATGCACCTGCAACCAAATGCCGTCATCGGGGAGTGCTGCATTGTCGACTTTCTCGGCGAGGGCGGGATGGGGCAGGTGTATCGCGCGGTTTCGGTTCTACCATCCACTTCCACACAGCAGAGAGATTTGAGGCGAGTCGCCATCGATGTTCCGGACGGGGGCGCCGAAGTTTGGGAAGACGGTCAATTGTTCAGGCACAAGCCATTCATCATTGCCAAACCTTACGGAGATTCGCTGAAGCTCGTTCTCCATCAATCGGGTTATGACGACCTGCCAGTTCAGTTCGAAATCCGCCGACGTTCCGAGTACATCGACCTCATGCGGAGGAGCGACGCACACCGATGAGATGGCCACGGTTTCTGCGCAACGGCAAAAACGCGCCCCATGGGGAGGCAGCGACCGGGAAGGGCGCACATCAGGCGTTCACTCCGCGGTTTGTGCTCGACGCGAACCTGCTGAGCGATGTTGGCTGCACCCGCACGGAGAACGAGGATTCAGGACGGATCGTTCGGGACTCCATGTCCGATCAAAGCGACCGGATGCTGGTTGTGGTTGCCGACGGAATGGGCGGTCACAATGCTGGCGAGATCGCAAGCGCTACGGCGATCTCGGTAATCGAGGCCTCGTACGAGAAGATGCGTGAGGAGCCGGCGGGACAGTTGAAGGAAGCGCTCGAAAATGCCAATGCGACGATTCACCGCAAGTCGATTCAGGATTCGGAGACGCAGGGAATGGGAACGACATGTACGGCATTGCTGCTGCAAGACGGGCATGCGTATTCGGCGCACGTTGGCGACAGCCGGATCTATCTGATCCGCAAAAAAGCCATTTACTTGATGACCGAAGACCACTCGGCGGTGATGCGACTGGTGCAGTTAGGTCAGCTGAGTTTGCAGGAAGCACGTCATCATCCCGACAAAAACGTTGTGACGCGCTGCCTCGGGACGCGGCCAGAAGTGGAGATTTCGTCGTGGCCAGAGCCGCTGGCGCTGCAACAGGGAGATCATTTTCTACTTTGTTCGGATGGCCTTTACGACCAGGTGGAAGACGAAGAAATCCGTTCGATCATTTCGTCGCGCCGGGCAGCCGCAGCTTGCCAGGAACTCGTTCGTCTGGCAAAGGAACGAGGCGCTCCGGATAACGTGACGGTCGCTGTGGTTGGGTTGCTGCCGATCGCTTCGGCGCCCAAATCGTGCTCTCCCGTAACACGGCAAGTCGAGGTGATCCCATGATCGGGCAGCTTGTGGGGCAATATCGAATCACCGAGAAGCTGGGCGAAGGCGGCATGGGCACAGTCTACAAAGCCGTGGACGTCCTGATCGAACGGGAAGTCGCGATCAAGATGCTGCGGCCTGAGATCGCCGGCAAGCCGGATCTTCTGCAGCGCTTCCGTGCCGAGGCTATTACTCTAGCCAAGCTCAATCATGCCGGCATTGCCACGCTCTACAACTTCATGCAACACGGCGACGACTACTTCATGGTGATGGAGTACGTCCCGGGCAGAACACTGGAAGACGTGGAGCGGGAAAGCGGAGCACTGCCATGGCAGATTGCCGTCCCTCTGTTCGAGAAGATTCTCGACGCTGTGCAGCCGGCACATGAATTTGGCATTCTGCACCGCGACATCAAGCCGGCCAACATCATGCTCACGACCTGGGGTGCGGTGAAGGTTATGGACTTCGGAATCGCGCGGGTGCTTGGAGCGGAGCGAATGACGAGAGAAGGCTCTATGGTCGGCACGATCGAGTACATTGCGCCGGAGCGCGTGAAGGGAAAAGAATCCGATGCACGCGGCGATATTTACTCGCTCGGCGTTGTGCTCTTCGAGATGCTCAGCGGACGGCTTCCCTTTCAATGTGACAGCGAGTGGGAGCTGATGCGGTGTCATTTGCAGGATCCGCTGCCGTCGTTCCGTGAGGTTCAGGCAGATGTGCCGGCGGAGATCGAGAATGTCTTGCGGCGAGCAACGGCGAAGTCTCTTGATGCGCGATTTTCGAGTTGCGACGAATTCACCAATGCTCTGCGCTCTGCTTCAGGAAATATCACGATCGGCAAGAAGGCCATCATCGATCTCGTTGGGGCGCAAACTGTGCGGGAACTTGGAACCGCGGGGCATGTTACTCCTGCGGGTGGATCGGATCACCATGCAGACGTTGCATCGGCCCCCGTGCATGGGATTTCGGCCGAGGCGGTAGTGGCAGTGGCGAACCAAACCGCTCACGATTTGCCAGTTGCTGTGGACTCCAAGCGGGCGACACCGTTCTCGTACCTTCGCGCCCACTGGAAGCTAGCCTCGGTAGCGGCGGTCATATTCAGTATCGCGATGGGCTTGCTCATCGGGCTGGCTGCGCGTCACAGCAGCCGGGCTGACACGGCTACCGTTCCAGAACGCGCACAACCAGCAGCTGCATCCCCTTCCTCCCCGGAAATTCCGGTGGGTGCCGCGCCGGTGCAACCGTCTTCGTCCGCAGCTGCAACCACGTCCGCACCTGCAACGCCGGAACAGCCAATCAGCGCTTCTCCGCAAGAAGCCGCTGGGCGGCCTGTGGTCTTTTCTCGAGCTCCTGAATTGAAAAAATCCACACCAAGGAAAAAACAAAACGATCTTCACAGCGAAGCTCTAAAGGCACTAAACCAATGACCGACCTTAGAAAACTCGTCCAGATCCTGGCTTCGGCCGCAATACTGTTATTCAGCATCCCGCCCGCGTTACGCGGACAGCAGCCAGCAAAACCCATCACGGAAAAAGGGCTGGTCACCGCCCTCACCATCGGTGGCATGGAATCCCAAGAACTGGTCGACATTATCGACCGGCGAGGCGTTGATTTTGCGCTTACCACCGAGGTGGAAAACCAGCTTCGGTCAGCTGGGGCCACCGATGCGGTCATCGCGGCGGTTCGAGCGCACTACCGCCAACCGAGCGGCGGGCAGACGAGCGTCGCGGATTCGAGCCCGGCTGCCAGCGCCGAGGCGCCGTCTGCTGCATTTTCCAGCGACAGCTCTTCAATACCGAATCAACCCGGTGTCTTTTACCGCAACGGGGCCAGCTGGATCCAACTGCGTCCGGAGGCCGCGACCTGGCATCATGAAGGCCTGGTACACGACTTGAACAAAGGTGGATTGATCCATGCGGAAATCTCGGGCCAGATTGCCGGGAACCATAGTCCGATCACGATGCATTCGCCTGCATCTTTTCTAATACGCACGACGAACGGCGCAATGTTGCACGATTACCTGCTGGTGCACCTGCACGAGAAGAACGACAACCGCAATTTCAAGGTGTCTCCAGGCGGCAAGGGTAGCAAAGACGCCGTCGATTTCCGCCCGGCAAAGATCAGCGACGAAGTCTATGAAATCGACTTCACCCAGGGCACCGGCGAATACGCATTCTTTACTCGTTCGATTATTCCGGGGGGCAAGAACGAGGCGCATGACGGGCAGGTGTTGACGTTCCGGATCGTCGAGTGAGGAATTGGAAAGGGCGAAAAAATGCCCTTGCGAGAGCAAGGGCATCTTTGTTCTGTTCGGACAGCTGGCTGGACGGCGTTACTGTACCAATTCATCGATAGGCACCTCACGGCAATTTCTGCCATTGCGCTTGCAGGCTTCGCTCACGGCCCGCTCAGTACCGATTTGGGTTTCGGCGCGTTTGCCGGTGTCTGTGTTTTCCATGGTGCTTACGCCCCGGAGCGCTTGATCGATGGCTTCGTTCACGTTGTCGAAGGCGTGCCGGGAGCGCTCGGCGCCCTGCATGATCATGGCGCGGGTTTGGGAAGCGACTTCCTCGGCGTGGTCCAGGTGCTGCTGCACGTATTTGGGATCCAGCTTCCAGTTATTCCAGATGGCGACCATCGTGGGTTTGGAGGCTTCGAAGCGCTCCTCAGGCGCTGCCATGGAAGAGAGATGAAACTGCCAGATATTCATTCCCATGGGATTGGTGATGACCCGGCAGACGGCTTTGTAGCGGGAGCCATCCTGTTGGGCGATTTCTACCATCATGAGTTCCTCCTGTCCGTTGGCGTTTCGGGATGCGGGGTCATGTTGGAGAACGCGCACCAATTGAAGGCCGTTATTGCGCAGGAACCAGGCCAGCGCCTGCTCCGGAGGCATATAGGGCGCATAACCTCTGTTGTTCGGCATCACGAATGACTCGAGACCAAGGACGACCTGTTCCTTGTTCGGGCCATTCAGGACTGCGGTGCCGCTCGCAACGGATGCCAATTGCCAATTGGCGGGCATAAGAACGCTGGTAGAGCCGTCGCCGCCGGTGCGGCGGGTCCACGTAGAGAGATCGGGCGTGGAGGACGTTTCCTTACCCTGAACCGGCTGCCCAATTTGTTTTGAGAAGTAGCTCGACAGATGGGGATATGACGTGCGCAGCGAGCCCGACCGATCGTACATGAGGCCGGCGATGGAGCTTCCCTGCGACGTGGCAACGGCCGCGACTCCCTCCACGGGCTGGCCGCCGACTGCGGTGGTCAACATGGCCTGGACAATGGTGTCCTGCGGATCGCCGGTGGCCGTGGTGACGTGCAGGGGTGCGTCGAAGACACCGTTCAGCGAGGAGAGGAATTGCCGCATCGCGGCTTTCGCGGAAGCCGGACCGTCAGCCGACTTGACGTAGATCAGGCGACCGGTGCTTTGTGGATCCTTGTAGGATTCGAAGCCCTGAGGAAGCGCTTTTGCCTGCAGGGCGCGAGAGGTCCTTCCGCTCGCGGTTAAAGGATTCTGCATTTGGGCAACGCCTTGCTTACTGGCCTCGCAGGAGATCAAGGCTACGACAGCAACGAACAGAACAGCTTTCTGGATGCGATAAGGATGCATGGACCACCTCGTGAATTCGTGTCTGGTTTTTTACAGAACCTGCAATTTCTCGCGAGATCCCTTCGTTCAGCGGAGGAAAAAACAACGAACCTGAAAACCGGGGCTCTAACCAGTAATGCGGAAAGCAGGGCAGAAAGAGCTCAGAACAACTTCTTATAATGGTTGGAACACGCGGCGATCCCGAACGATGTGTCCGTTGACTCTCCGTTTTGAGGAAGGCTATAGTACACGCACATTGACGGCCTAGGCTGGGAATCCAAAGGAACTTAAGAATAAGGTGGCTGGCTCTCAAGAATCCGTCGCGCGATTGCTGGGGCGCTGGAATGAGGGAGATGAGGCAGCTTTAGACAGCCTGATCCCCCTTGTCTACAGGGAACTGCACCGGCTGGCTCATCATTACCTGCGTGGCGAGAAACAGGGTTTGACCCTGCAAAGCACCGCCCTGGTTCATGAAGCCTACATGCGTCTTGTGAGCCAGAGCCCCGGCTGCATCCAGGACCGCTCGCACTTTGTGGCGATCGCGGCACGCATCATGCGGCAGATTCTCGTGGATCATGCGCGCACGCGCCGAGCCGCCAAGCGCGGACCTGAATACAAGCTCGATCTTGAGGAGGCTTCCGATCTGGCGCAGAACTACAGCATCGATATCATCGCGCTCAATGACGCGCTGAATGCTCTCTCCCAGCACGATCCACAGCAGGAACGCATTGTGACCATGCGGTTTTTCGGCGGCCTGACGGTGGAAGAAACCGCGAGCATCCTGGGCATTTCACCCGCAACCGTTAAGCGGGATTGGGTTATGGCGAAGGCGTGGCTGACGCGTGAACTGGGGAAAATCGCGAGTGGAAAAGACAAGACAGTGGGAGCAAGTTAAGGAGCTCTTCGAGGCGTGTCTTGAATGCCCGCCCGAGCGACGGGATGAATTTCTCGATCATGCGTGCGTAGAGAATCCGACTCTCCGCCTTGAGGTCGCGTCGCTCATCTCAGCCTACGGTCACTCTGACGCGCTCTCGGTGCACCCTTGGACCGGGGAATTTCTCGAAGAGGGCGAACCCGACAAAGTCATCGGGCAGTACCGGCTTATCCGCAAGATCGGCGAAGGCGGCATGGGACAGGTGTGGCTGGCAGAACAGAGCGAGCCACTCAAGCGGGAGGTCGCGCTCAAGCTGATTCATGGAGGCATCTTCGATCCTGCCTTGCTGAGGCGCTTTCAGGCGGAGCGACAGTCGCTCGCCGCTATGGATCATCCGGCGATTGCCAAACTCTTCGATGCGGGAGCAACCGCGGCCGGCCAGCCGTATTTCGTGATGGAATACGTGCCAGGCGAGCCGATCACGACCTATTGCGATGCGAGAAAACTGACGGTACAGCAACGGCTGGAGCTCTTCATCCGGGTCTGCGATGGGGTTCAACACGCGCATCAGAAGGCGGTCATCCATCGAGACCTCAAGCCCGCCAACATTCTCGTGGTCGAAGTAGACGGGCGGCCGATGCCGCGGCTCATCGACTTCGGGCTGGCCAAGGCCCTGCGGCAGTTCGCGGACAATGCGAATTCAGCAACTCGAGCGGAAGGCGTGGTGGGGACTCCGGGTTATATGAGTCCGGAACAGATTGGTTCGGGTGACATCGATACGCGCACCGATGTCTATTCGCTTGGCGTTGTGCTCTATGAATTGCTTACTGGACAGTTGCCCTTTGATGCAGACAAATTGAAGCAGCTGCCGCTTTTCGAGATTCTGCGGATAACTCAGGAACAGGAGCCGGTGCGTCCCAGTTTGCGCGTGGGACAGAACACGAGCAGCGCGAGGTGTGGCGCGGAGAAAAGGCAGTCGGATCCGAAAAGGCTGGTTAAGCAACTCAGGGGCGATCTGGATTGGATCACCATGAAAGCCCTGGAGAAGGATCGTACGCGCCGCTACGGGACACCGACCGACTTGAGCAGGGATATACGGCGGTATCTGGACGATGTTCCGGTCGAGGCCGGGCCCGGAAAGGTGGGGTACCGGGTCCGGAAATATGTCCGTCGTCATCGCTTCGGTCTAGCCGTCACGGCTCTGCTCTCGATGTTGCTCCCGACTTTCGCGATTCTGCAGGCCATCGAATTGCACCGGATTGCTCGCGAACGGGACAGGGCCGGCAGGATTACCGCGTTTATGACGGAGATGTTCAAGGTCTCGAATCCGGGTGAGGAACGCGGCAACCAGGTCACAGCGCGGGAGATTCTCGACAAAGCGTCGACGAACATTAAGACAGGGTTAGCGCAGGATCCGGAGACGCAAGCGCAGATGATGATGGTGATGGGAAAGGTTTATGACAACCTGGGCCTGTATGCGCAGGCAGACTCGCTTGAGCGCGAAGCCACTTCGATTCGACGTTCATCGCTGGGAGCAGAAAGTCCGGAGACCGCTGCCTCGATGCTCGAATTGGCCTGGACGCTTGACCACGAAGGGCGCTATCCCGAAGCCGAAAAGCTGCAGCGTGATGTGCTGGATTTTCAGAAGCGAAAGCTGGATGCGGAGAACCCCGACACCGTCACGACTATGGCTGACCTCGCAGTCACTCTTACCTACGAAGGCCGCTACTCCGAAGCTGAGAAGTTGCAGCGCCAGGCGCTCGACCTGCGACGTCGCCTTCTCAAACCGGACGATCCAAACATAGCTGCTTCCCTCGAGAATCTAGGCACGGTCCTCCAGTATGAAGCTCATTATGCCGAGGCGGAAAAGCTGGACAAGGAAGCGATTGCGATTCGCACACGCGCTTTTGGCCCCGATCACCCCGATACGATCGCGACGGAAAACAATCTCGCCAACGTTTTGTATTTCGAAGGCCGTTATCCCGAGGCGGAGAAGCTTGACCAGCAAGTCATCGACGAGCGGCGGAAAGTGTTCGGTCCTGAGAATCCTCTCACTCTGAAAACCATGAGCAACCTGGCCAATGTGCTTCACCGCGAGCACCGCGAGGCCGAAGCTGAGACGATGTGCCGCGAAACGCTAGAGATTCAGAAACGCGTGCTCGGTCCCGAGCATCCGGAGACGCTGATGTCGATGAACAATCTCACGGCGATTCTGAGCAAAGAAGGCAAGTACGCCGAAGCGGAGCAGATTGGCACCGAGGTTCTCGAGATGCGACGTCGTGTTCTCGGGCCCGAGCATCCCCTCACCCTGCGAGCCATGAGTAATCTCTCCGACAGCCTCACCAAGCTCGGCAATTGGAGCGATGCGGAAAAGCTGCTGCGCCAAGCGTTGGCAATCCAGCGTCGCGTGCTCGGGCCCGACCATCCGGACACGGCGCTGTCCACTTACAATCTCGCCTGCGTAATTGCGCATCAAGGCAAAACCACACAAGCGCTGGCAATGCTGCGGGAAGCTGTGGACCACGGACTTGCGGCATGGGTGGTGCGGGAGATGAGCAAGGATCCCGATCTCAATGCGCTCCACAACGACGCTCGGTTCAAGGATCTTGTCGCTTACGCCAATGACCGAGTCACAATCTCAGAGAAGAAGTAGTAGCAGCCCCTAATCTATTTAGGTTCTCCAATTGCATTCGGTTGATTACGAAGCTGCGGATTCACTCGTAATTAACTCATCACCGCCTATCATGGAGGGGCGATTCTTTAGCTGTACTCGACCGCAAGATGCGACCGTTTTTACAAAAGGTATGAACGACGCGTATCCGCGGCTCGCGAAATTCATGGTACAACCGCAAAAAACGCTACCGAAAGTTCTTCACCAACATGAGGTTGGATTCTGAGAACTCATTCTGAATATAGACAATGGACTTGCCGTCCTGTGACAGGCTCAGGCCCCATCCAGGTTCTTTTTCCAAGAGCCAGATGGGAATTATTTTGCCGGTTGCAAATTCAAAGAAGTCGATGCTCACGTGAGGGAATTTTCCGAATTTAAGAAAGTAGATTCCATCTGGACTTAGCCCCCAGTTGGGCCAGCTGCCACCTTCGACATCTGTTAAGACTTCAATTTCCGGACCGCCCTGCAATGGCATTCGCCAAATCCCGCCTTGCTCATACTTGCTGTAATAAAGGAAGCGGCCGTCTAACGACTCCACTGGAGAAATGCCACCATTCTTTGTAATTCTGGCCGGAGAACCGCCCTGTACGGGCATTTTCCAGACTTGGAACGGTTCCGTGCCGCGCTTCGAGGCAAAATAAAGCCACTTGCCATCCCGGGACCAGCTTGGCGAGAGATTGTCAGCCCCCTCAATGCTGGGCACAAGGTGAGGGAGTCCACCTGGAATTTCGGCAATGTAAATTTCGCTTCGCTCCTTGGGATGAAATTCGAATGCGATATAGCGTCCATTAGGAGACCATCGAGCACGTCCCGCGGTTCCGTGCAAAGAGGTGACTTGGTCACAATGATTGCCCTCGACATCGCAGGTCCATATATCCCAAAAGCCCAGGCGGTTGGATTCGAAGGCAATCTTCTTCCCATCTGGAGACAATTCCGGCCGCATTTTGTCACCTTTTTCCGAGACTAACGCTGATGGCGGTCGAGCATGGTGCTTTGCATCCTTCAGGTCGAGTCGCCAGATATTGAATTTGGATTGTCCCTGCTCGTAAACCAGGGCGTCGCCCTTGGCTGGAATGGACGGCCAAGTGGCCTCGCCCACTGGACCAGCCACCGGCCGAGGTATGCAGCCCGTTGCCGAGACTCTCCACAAACCGGTCTCGGCGCCTCGATCGGAAGAAAAAACTATTTCACGGCTGTCGGAAGTCCAGGTGGGAGGGCCCATGATCGGGCGATCGTCAAATGTCAGGCGTTTGGCTTTCCCGCCGGCGGCCGGCATCACGAAGACGTCGTTACTGACGCCAGCTATCGTAGAACGGATAAAAGCCACCCTAGTGCCGTCAGGAGAAAATGCCGGCTCGTGATCGTGCCAACCTGGTGGTGGAGACGTAAGTACCCGTATGCTGGAATCTGTAAGAGAGAGCAGGGATAGGACGGAGCGAGTCGGATCTGCGGGATTGGCTTCCGGAAAAACCAGCGAGCCGCCATTCGGTGACCAGGACAGCCCCGCTCCCATGGAAGCCGGTCCACGATACACGCGATGTTCCGTTCCACCCAGAGCAGGAATTGTGAAAATCGAGGCACTTTTATCAGAATACCGAACAAACGCGATCTGTCGGCCATCAGGAGACCAAGTAGGGCAGCAGTCCCCTGGATCCGCGGTAAGCTGCAGTGACTTCTGCCCTCCTACCACCGCCGCGAAGATTCCTGTGTGATGCGCGCCATCACTTTGGCGGAATGCCACCAGCGCGCCATCGGGCGAGAAAGCGGGTGTGGCTTGGAACCCACGCAAGCCGATCAGAGGCACGACTTCGATGCGTTCCAACTGCGAGTCGGGACTTGGCCGGTACATCGCCCACACAGTAAGGGCGCAGAGGAAGGCCAAACAAAAGGTGCTGCCCATCCAGACTCTTCCCGGAATACGGCTTCTGAGCGGTGGGCGGTTCTGAGCCACCGAATTAATGCGGGACACCGCTACTGCCGGTGCCGCGGTTTGCAGCGGAGCTATAAAGCGATAACCACGCTTCGCGACCGTCTCGATAAATCGCGGCTTCTCCGCAGAATCGCGCAGAGCTTCCCGGAGCCGGGCAACCGCGCTGTTCAGGCTATGATCAAAGTCGACGAATGTATCAGCAGGCCAGAGCTTTTCACGCAGCTCTTCCCGCGTAACCACTCCACCGGCTCGCTCCATCAACAGAAACAGAACACGGAAAGGCTGTTCTTGTAGTTTGACTCGCCGGCCTTCCCTGCGAAGTTCCCCAGCCCGGAGATCAACCTGGAATACATCGAAGCAGACTATTGCCTCAGCGAACCGCGTCTCGGACATTTGCCACCGCTAATTGGACGTGAGTGTGTGGCCAACGTTAGTGATCTCCTTCCCGATGGCTTTCTTTGGTTGCGTGATGTGCCGAGAAACTTCATTTAATTCGTCTAGTTGGCTTCGTTACCCACGCGTGTAGAAGCGGTGTGCAGCGTTGCATTGCCACGCAAAGCAATCGCGGTCAGAGTTGGGGCAAGAAGCCACGCAGCGAGCAATTGGCTTGACGTTTTACGCAAACGGCGCCCCTGCGATGTAAAGGAGATTGGTATGAACCCACGCGCACTCTTTCTGGTTACGTCGCTAGCTGTGGTTTGGTTCTGCTTTTCCGCAATTGGGGCCGTACCGGTGCAGAAGGCAGAGCCGGCGGCTGGCGCAAAGAAGGTCCAAGCTGATTTGGCTTCGCTTCAGCAGCAGGCCCGCCTCGGAGATGGGAGAGCAGAATACCTCCTGGGCTGGGCATTCATGACTGGCACAGGCGTTTCACAGAACTACGTGGAGGCAGCAAGGTACTATCGTCAAGCCGCAGCAGACGCTTCGCCCGACGCCGAATTTGCCCTTGGTTATCTCTACGAACAAGGCAAGGGCGTTCCGCGTGACTACCATGAGGCCGTTATCTATTACACAGCCGCGGCCGGACAGGGACACCTGACCGCGGAAAACAATCTTGGTTCCATGTACGAGAACGGCCGTGGCGTCCGAAAGAACGTTGGCCAGGCTGAACATTGGTATCGGATGGCGGCCGAACAGGGTGACGTTACAGCGCAGTGCAACTTGGCGTCATTGTATTTTCGCGGAAGGGGCATCGCGCGAAACTACTCACAGGCGGCGGAATGGTTTCAACGCGCAGCCGAGCATGGTTATGCGCCCGCTCAGGAAGATCTCGCCTGGATGTACTTCACCGGGACCGGCGTACCTGTGGACTACACCAGAGCAGCGCAGTGGGTACAGATGGCTGCTGATAGGGGGTACGCGCGTGCACAATTGGACTTGGGCTACCTCTACGAGCAAGGAAAGGGCGTTCCGCTCGACTACGTCAAGGCCTATATGTGGTACAAAGCCGCGGCGTCCGGCGGAGAGCAACGGGTTCTCGGCAGACTGAAAGGCTTGTCACGGGTGATGACCAAAGAACAGATCGGTCAAGCCAGTGTGGCAGCGGAGCAGCTTTCTAAATCTATGCCAAGAGTGGATGCGGCGGCGGACTCAAGATCGATCGGGACGTCATTCTTAGGCCAACACCAATGAGCGCCTTAAGGTGGATAGACCCGGAATCCCATGAATGCCTGGCGGTCGGAGTCAATCGCAATGGAGTCAGATCGGTAACGGTAAGTCCTGGGAAAAGTCGGCCTGTGTAAATCGATTGCACAAGGATCTTGGATCACGAGTAAACCGAACAGTGCGAACTGCGGCCAGTCTAGTCAGACTAGCTCATTAACGTTCGCAGACGCCCCGATTAGCCACTTCGAATCCACCCTCATTCCACTTGTGTTCAAAGACCGGCGCGTCCCCCGGGGGCGATCGAAGTTCAGTCGGCCTAAACGAAGAAGGATGTCTCAACGGGAGTCTTTGAGGAGGCTTTCCAGTGAGATTTCTTGCTGAACCGGAGCAGACTCTGCAAGGGTTCATTGATGTAACCCGCCGTGGCCTGCATCCTTGACCGCTTCGCGGCTAAACCCGGACTTGGCCTGCCGAGCATTTTCCCGACATTCTCCTATTTACTGGTTTCATTGAGCAGCGTAATCGTGGCTGCCGGATGCAGTTCGAGGCAGCCCTGCGGGCCACAGCGCGAACCTTCCCGACGCATGCGCTTGCTCTCATGCGGGTCTACGACGAGACTTCCGGTGACGCGGACACGCTTGCCATCGAGTTGCTTGTCTTTTCCCGACAGGTTGTCGAAGACGGGCGACCGGCCGTTGGTGTTGATCTGGATGGGCTGACCATCGAATAGCACTTTCTCCTTACTTGAGGCTTGCCAACCGGGAAATATGGCGTTGCCTGCGCGATCCAGCGCGTAAGGCACGATCTCCACGTGAATTTCTGTGGGGAGATCGCGCGCGTTGGGCCCGAGTTCGTGCTGAAGTTGCTGCTGCGAAGGCGCGTCGAGTTTCAGGCAGAAAGTTACGTCGTCATCGTGTTCTTGGTGGACGGAGTTGAGCTGAACATTTCCGGATAGGGTGATTGAGAGGGAGATGGGGAGAAGGCGGTCGCCCATGGGATCGGGTGTGTTGGTGGCTTGGCGTAATCGGTCGCTCAGTGCGGGGGCAGTCGCCCTCGGCGGGACGTGGTGGCCGAGGCCGCTGTCGCACCATGGGCGAGTTTGAGCATGCGCGGCGACGGCCAGAATCATCGTTAGCAGCGGAACGATCGTGCGGAGATCTTTCACGCGAGCACTCCTTTGGCGGGATTGAGTATAACGTGTTGACACCGGTGTGCTTCCCATTTCGCCTGGCATAGCACACACCGAAACGGTCCCTACCTGTATTCAACGCTGGCCGGGCTTTCGTCTGGTTGCAGCCCGCATATCGAGTTTTTGAGGTCCTCTCCCTCCCATGGAATCTCATCAGCTCCACCCAGAGCTGCTACAGCGCAAGGTGCGTGTCTTAGTTGTGGGCTGTGGCGGCAACGGCAGTGCCATCGCCGCCGGGCTGCCATATTTGCACCAGGCGTTGCTCGTGTACGGCCACCCGGAAGGCTTGCACGTCACATTATTGGATCCAGACATCATCACTCCGGCAAACTGTGTGCGACAGCCGTTCAGTCGATCCGAAATCGGACTGTATAAATCAGTCGTTCTCGCAAACCGCGTTAACCTGTTTTGGGGACTCGACTGGGAAGGAATTCCGGAACGTCTCGACGGCAAACGGAAGCTAACCGGTGTCGATATTGTGATCGGCTGTGTCGACACGCGGGCGGCGCGGGCGGCCATTGCAAAGTGCGTAGACTGGAGCGAGGTCGATTATTGGCTGGACCTGGGCAACAACGCGGATAGCGGGCAGTTTGTTCTGATCGAGGGCCAACTCGACCGAGGCGGCCAACCAAGTTGTAGCGCCGCGGAAGCGCTGGAACGGCAAGAGCCCTTCGTGAATCCGACATTAGCGAATCACGCACTTACGTTGCTTGCCCGGTTGTTTCGATACGGCACGATCCATTATCACGGAGCATTGGTAAGCCTATCCTCCCTTGGTTCCGTGCAGGGTTACGTGTCGATCCGTCGTACTGGCGGCATTTGCGCCGGAAGCGGGATTGAGAGAGATCTCGCCCCATGACTCGGGGATCACAGCTGGTTACTGCTCGGCAACTATATTCGCACCACTTGGCCTGATATCCTCAGGATGAGCCTGAGGACGGATCTGGCGAGGGAACATGAGCACTCCGCAGAATGCCTGGAAAACACGACTCGTCGAGGGCGGATTCCCGGATCGTTCATTCGACATCGAGTTCTGGCAGGAGCAAGGGGATGAAGCGATTTTTGCCGCGGCATGGGAATTGGTGTTGCTAGCCGAGGAAGTCAGAAATGGCCGAGAACCCACACTACAAAGAACTATTACAGCTCTTAAACGAATTTGACGTCGAGTATTTGATTGTCGGCGGCTTCGCGGTTATGAAGTACGGCGAGCCGCGTTACACCAAAGATCTCGATGTGTGGGTAGACAACTCGCCGGAAAACTCCGCGCGCGTGGTTGCGGCACTCAGGAAGTTCGGGGACCGATCGAACAAGACCACATTACCGCCGAGACCTTCACCGACAAGCAGATCGTCTATCAAATCGGGGTCGCGCCGATACGCATCGACATTCTGACCGAGCTCACCGGCGTTGCGTTCCGCCAAGCCTGGAAAAGCAAGGTTGCAAGCACGTTCTTCGGTGTTCCAGTGAACTTCATTTCGCTCGATGACTTAATCGCGAATAAACAAGCTCTCGGGCGAACCAGCGACGTGAACGACCTCAAACAAAATTGGAAGTCCGGGCGTTCAAAGAAATAGCGTGCCACCGTGGAACAATCTCCGAGAACGTGGCCGCGGATTTTGACGAAAACGCAAGCGGCCCGGCGCCGCGAGAAGTGCATCCAATTGACTTAAGCGTGGCCACGCTTCACGAACACATAGGCTTCTTTTGCTAGTTCCAGCCAGTCGGGCCCGCCTTCCGCAACCACGACCCACTCCTTCATGAGACGTCCATGGCCGGGATCGAAATTCTTGCTCGCTCCATCTTTCACAAGGGCATCGACGCGGGCCTTGGGAAGTTTGGTGACGAACTGTTTTCGGCCAAACATCGCGAATATCTTCCCGTTCACCTTCAAGCCGTAGGAAGACATCATCTTGGCTCTGGTTACGTCCCGGTACTGCGAAGGCGTCGAGCACGGGCCGGAAACGAGGATCAATCTCGGCAGCCGTTGGGCGGTGTTTGGTTGTCTTCCTTGCCATGGGCCATCCTCCTCGCCATCGCCGCAAGTGTAACAGTCGAGATCGAGTCCTTTTCGACTGACGAATTGAGGTACAGCTTTGAGTTCGAATGGACATGCAGACGCCGACGCCGCGAATTCCCTGGAGAGCGGCCTCATTTCAGGTTCGGCCGCCGCGGCGCTCGTAACAAGTCCCGAGGAGATCAAGCGCCTGGTTCGGGAACTTGAGCTTCCGTTCGAAGCGACATCCATCGATTGGAGAGTCACCAACACGAACCATCTCTGGCATCCGTCTCATTTCAGGAATCTACTTCGCGGATCTCACGATTTGAGCTGTGCTAATTGCTTGTTCGCGTCGGCACTCTGGCACGTACAAGATCTGGTCGATCTCTTTCAAGAAGTCCTAAGGTTTGGCGACAAGAACGGGGTGTCCGATATTCCGAGAGTTTATATCACCTTGGGATGGGGACTCGGCACGGGAAAGCGGCTGGGCGAAGAATGCAAGATGCCGGCTCTGGGCGCGAGTATCGCTGGCATCGAATCAAGCGCCAAGCCTGCTGTTGTCGCGTTTCCTGATCTGCCATCGCGGCGCGCAGCATTGTCCATCCCCAGAATCGACCCTACCTAGATAAATCGGTCTCACTCCTAAGACCGTACCTGACTCGGACGGATTAAAAGCCGAAGCGAGTCAAGAGGGTCTTTCACGACACGCTAACTGCGACTGCTGCGAACCTAAGTGGGATGGTCGACAAATTGCCCGATTTAGTCAGTAGTGACGTTGTAGCTCAGACGGAATGGGCAGCTTCTTCCACGCCTCTTTGCACCGGCATGTCCGGATGCGTTGAGCGGCACTCCTGTCGCGAATTTCAGCCTCGCCACCAACGAAAAATTCAAAGACGGCAACGACGAACGGCAGGAGAGGACGGAGTGGCACAGTATCGTGGCCTCCTCATCGCGGCAACGTAATCGTTCCCATTTCTCCAGGCTGCTCGAGTCTCGAATGCAAGAACAGTGCTTGCTCGTGGTGGTTTATTTGTGCGAGCGCGCCGCTTGCAGGAAGGCACGTGACCGCTTCAAAAGGCCGCCGCCGCAAGCGGTTATTGGCGAACGCTGCAAAGCGACACCGTGGAAGGTTTCATGGCTACCATTCCGCAAAGACTAGCGCCCGCTACAAGCGCGCACGATCGCTGAGTTTACATCGCCTACTCTTGACTGTTACTTTTGTTGCGTTATTCGATTGGCGTCGGTCTGTTTTCGACAACAGCGAAGACGGACGTCTGACCTAAAAGGCTCGTATGGGCGAGATCCATCTGACAAGCGGCGGTGGAGAGCATCTCCCGAGTTTCTCTGAGCGAATTAATCGGCTCAGCAAGAAACGGCGCGAACTAATTCGTCCGGTACAGGAACACCCTCGCGACTATGTCCTGCTGCCGATTCGGGACGTGGCGGGCAAGCTTCGGACTGATCCCGCTACCGTGTTGCGGATCGTTCGCGGGATGGGATTTGGCAGCTATCGGAATTTCAAAGTTTATTTACACGAACTGGCCATCGCGAACGCCACATCTCTGGAGACGATGCGCAGCGATGACGGCGATGATTCCAGTATTCTCTCGCACGGACGAAAAGCGCTGGAGCACGATGTCAGAAATCTGCATGCGCTCCGCAATACGCTCGACATGAACCGGGTGGCAGAACTGGCGGAGAAAATCCATAAGGCCCGACGCATTCTGATTCTCGGCGGCGATCTCGCGATCAGCCTCGTGGATTTCCTTGAGTATCGCCTGACTCTGCTTGGTTTTCCCGCAATGGCTGCGACCACGCCGGGTCATGTGGCGAATGCGGCGCGCAATTGCAGCAAGAAAGATCTTGTGTTTGCGATCAGCTTCCGCCGTGGCTTGCGCCAGACGGTAGAAGGACTGCAGCAAGCACACGCCAATGGCGCTTACTGTGTAGGCATAACGGATACGTTTGTTTCTCCTATCGCACGTTTCGCCGATGAATGCTTTCTAACGCCGGTCGAGGCACACCTGAGCAATTCCTACGCAGTGCCGATGAGCTTCCTCAATGTGTTGCTCACAGTATGTGCACACCAGCACCGGGCACGCACCGTCCGCATTCTGAAGAAGGCGGATCAGGAACAGCGACACGGGTTCCGCTGGTACGTGGAATAACACCCGCAAGCCAGAACCAGACAACCCGGAATCGTCCAAGTGAATCCGAATGTGCCCGGAGGCAGTGTCGCGCCCCCGTTTGTATTACGAAACTCGATTCTTATCATAGAAACAAATGTTGCAGTTTGTGAAATTCTTTCTTGACAGGCGCATTCCTCTATTTGTATAAGGCCTTTTCAGAAGGCGGGCTCAATTCTGTAGTTGGGCCAGGGTGTCCTTATCTGTACTTCGAGAACTCTTAAAAAGGGGGATCCATTCATGCGAAAACTCTCGAGGGTAATCCCTGTCCTCGTATTGAGCGTCTGTACTACGTTGGGGTGGGGGCAGGCCACAACTTCACTCCGTGGTACGGTGACAGATTCTTCCGGCTCTGCGGTTCAGGGTGCGCAAGTGACAATCGTGAATTCCAGTACGAGTTTCACGCGCAGCACGCAGAGCAGTATGGATGGAACCTATGTTTTCGCCGAATTGCTCCCGGGCACATACAACCTAGTGGTTGAGGCAAAGGGTTTCAGCCGGCATGAAGAGAGGGCAGTCCAGTTGAGGGTCGAATTGCCGGCGACGTTGAATGTGCAACTGAAGGTGGGTACAGTCGCGGAGGTCGTTTCGGTCACCTCCGAGGCTCCGGTAATCAACACCACAGACGCAAGCGTCGGACAGACTATGGAGAGCAACGCGATTGAGAATCTGCCGTTGCCGGCCGAAAATTCGGTGCTGCTCCTTAGCCTGCAACCCGGAGTATCGTTCAACGGCGAAAACATCCTGACGGACAGCTATGACACGCGTGCCGGAATGGTCAACGGCGAACGCAGCGACCAGAATAATATCTCCCTCGATGGCGTCAGCAACAATAACGAGTTTGCCGGCTACGCGTTCAATGGCGTGCTGCCGACGACGCCGTTTTCCGTCGAGGAGTTCCGCGTCACAACGTCCAATTACGGTGTGAGTGAAGGCAGATCATCCGGCGCGCAGATTGCCCTGGTAACCAAGGGCGGGACGAACCAGTTCCACGGGTCGCTGTATGAATTCAATCGCAATGGCCTCGGCGAGGCGAACGATTTCTTTCTGAAGGGCAGTCAAATCGCCAGTGGCCTACCGAACCGTCCCACGCAATTGGTTTGGAACAACTATGGCGGAACGATCGGCGGCCCAATCTTAAAGAACCGCCTGTTTTTCTTTTTCAACTACGAAGGACATCGCCAGAACGTCGGGCAAAGCGTTGAACGGAGCATTCCCAGCACGATGCTTCAGGATGGAATTATTCAATATCAGTGCGCCGATACGACGGCCTGTCCAAACCTCACCACCGTTACGGGTGTCAGTGGCACGAGTTATTCGATTCAACCCGGAAATTACGCCCTCGGGCCAGCACAGCTTGCGCAAATGGATGCGGCGGGAATCGGGCCCAGCGGCGGAGCGCTCGCGTACTTCAATACCTATCCGCATCCCAACGATCCCAACTACGGCGATGCCCCGAACTTCGGCGGCTATCGATTTGCTGCTCCGACCACAATTCGTGAGAACTGGTTCATTGGCCGCCTCGATTACAAGATCACGCAGAATGGAAATCACACGCTGTTTTTCCGTGGCACAGCCGTCGATGACAACTATGGGAATGCGCCGTTTCTACCTGGCAGGGCGCCGGAGACTAGCTCCGTGGCACTCTCCAAGGGCTTTGTAGCCGGATACACAAGTCTGTGGGGAACGCATCTCGTCAACAATATCCGTTATGGCCTGACGCGTGAGAGTGTGGGAACCAACGGCGATACGAATCAGCCCTGGGTTTACATGCGCGATCTCGATCAGGACATTGCTTATTCGAACGGCGATACCGCTCCTGTCCACAACATCGTTGACAACGTCGAATGGACGAAGGGTTCACACAGCTTTCAATTCGGCATCAACTTTCTGTTATCCCGCCTGAACACTTACAACTACAGCCCAGTTTTCAGTGACGCCCTCACTAATGCCGACTGGGTAGCGGCGGGAGGTTTTGCGAACAAAAATGACTTCCTTAATCCCGCGTGCATTGCGCAAAACGCGGGGTCCGCGAACTGCACTGCTGGTGACACCTTTCCCGCTGTTTCTCCGGGTTTTAACCATGCTTATGACTTTCCCTTGGCCGCCTTGATGGGAATTGAAAGCGAGGTCGACGGATCTTTCAATTACAAAGTCTCCGCAACATCCGCAACCCAGCTCCCGCAGGACCAGCCGATCATTCGTCACTGGGCGGTCGACAATTACAACTTCTTCTTCCAGGACACGTGGAAGATGCGCCGGAATCTTTCCCTGACCTACGGTCTGAACTATCAGCTGATGACTCCGATGACCGAGACCTCCGGGCAAGAGGTGACTCCAACCGTAAACATGGGAACCTGGTTCAATCAGCGCTGGGCTGCCATGAATAAGGGAATTCCCGACAATCAGGTGCTCGGCGGCAACGGCCTGATCGGCTTTGGTCCAGCGGGCTCTCCGTATGGAAAACCGGGCCTTTACAGCTCTCAGACAAAGAACTTTGCTCCTCGGCTTGGCATTGCGTGGTCCCCTCATGCGGAGTCGGGTTTCTTCAACAAGCTGTTCGGTGACGACAAAACCTCGATCCGTGCCGGCGCCGGAATGTATTACCAGAACTTTGGGCCGGAGTTGGCGCAGTCCTACAGCGCGTCGGGTGAATACGGGTTGTCGACGCAGGTCTCAAATCCTTCGGCCTCTCTCGCGCTGACGGACGCGCCTCGAATCGGCAGCAGTTTGTCAGACATGAATGTCATCCCGCTCGGGCTTCTGACGAATTTGGGGCTGACTCCTCCTCCGAATTTCAGTTTCCCGAGTGGATCGACTCCTCCGGCGGGCTCATTCCTCATCGCGCACGGCATCGACCAGTCGCTCAAGACTCCTTATTCGTACGCCCTCGATTTATCCGTGCAGCGTGAACTGCCAGGGAGAATGACGTTGGACGTGGCCTATGTTGGCCACTTCGCTCATCGCCTGATGGTGCTCGACGATGTGGCTGCGCCGATGAACCTTGTCGATCCGAAATCCGGGATCAGCTACTTCGCCGCTGCTCATCAGTTATCTTCCTTGTGGCGCCAGGGCGTCCCGGAAAGCAGCATCAGTGCTTCGACGCTCGGGACCACGGCGCAGTATTGGCAAAACATGTTCGCGGCGCAGTCCTCCTACACGCTCTGCTCGACGGGGGCTTCGACCACTAACATGCTTGAGGCGGTCTATGACGTCTTCGGCCCGGGTTGTGGAAGTCTTTACAACGAGACCTCCGGACTCTTTCTGATGGATTATTACGGCTTCCCCACCGCTCCGAATTCAGGGCTGTTCAGCTTCTACAACAGCCAGTATTCGTCACTGTGGGACTGGCGCTCGATCGCGTGGTCAAACTACAACGCGCTGCAAGTCAGCTTGAACAAGCAGATGTCGCATGGCGTCATGTTCGGCCTTAACTACACCTATTCGAAATCTCTCGACATAGAATCGACGGCGGAACGCGGCGTCCACTATCTCACCGATAGCGTGATCAATGCCTGGGATCCGGGCCAGATGTATGGGCCCGGGGATGCTGACCTGCGGCATCAGATCAATGGCTACTGGGTGGCCGAACTGCCCTTCGGCCGCGGAAAGGCTCTTGCCAGCGATGCCCACGGCGTGGCGGATGCTCTGATCGGCGGCTGGCGGTTTGGCGGCACAACCCGCTGGAGTTCCGGCTTCCCGGTCAGTGTCTTCATGGGCTACTACTGGCCTACCAATTGGGATGAAATGGGCTGGGCGAACCTGTCCGGAAAACCAATCGCAACCGGAACGACGATCACGAACGGCGTTCCGAACATCTTCAAAAATCCCACGCAGGCAAGTGCAGGCTTCGATTTCGCGTATCCGGGACAGAGCGGCTCGCGAAACACAGTTCGGGGAGATGGCTATCTCGCCACCGACATGAATCTCTCCAAGCAGTGGAAGATTCCGCGTACCGAGGCGAATACGCTTGAATTCCGCTGGAGCGTATTCAACGTATTCAACAATACCCGCTTCGACGCATTCTCCATGCAGGACGAGTGGGACGTGCCCGCGACGTTCGGCAATTACAGCCAGACACTCACCAATCCTCGCAGAATGGAGTTTGCGGCGATCTATCGATTCTGATTCAACCGGAAAGGCGCTTCCTCCACGGCCCGGCAGATCGATGCCGGGCCGCCCATTTCGACTCCTGGCAACCGCAAAAAACAAACCTAGTCTAACCCTGATCCCCAACTTCTCAATGATAGCTCGAGGAAGGCAAATACAAAGCGAGCGTTCGCCTCTCGGAATCCAAGTGCAATTCGTCGAACTCTTCAGATCGCTTGAAGACGGACTGGAGCGCGTCGGGTGGATGTTCACTCTGCCGCAGCGGCTTACAACTTGGGGCATATCTGCGGTCTAATCGCAGTGCTCCGAATGCAAAAGAATCGACGAAATTGAACTTGCTTACGCTTGGGCAGTGCGTTGTGTGCTGCGACTCGTGTTCGAATTCTAATGTACGCCAAAGCCCGACATTGCTCATCAGGCAGCGCCCGAACCCAGTGATTATCACACTCTCCTAGCCAGAGGCATGTTTCAGCATATTTCTCGACCGGGAAAATGAGAAAGGATGTTTCGGGGAACGACCTGGCCGGCATTTCGTAGTTGCAGCCGGAAAATTGAAGCATCAACCCGCACAGGTTTGCTGGAAAGCGAGCTTTTTGGGCACGAACGGGGTGCATTCACCGGAGCGATCTCGCAGAAGGTCGGAAGACTGGAGCTAGCGGATCAAGGTTCGTTATTTCTGGACGAGGTGGGTGACATTCCAGTCGAAATCCAGCCAAAACTGTTGCGTGCTCTGCAGGAGCGGGAATTCGAGTAACTCGGTAGTACGCGCACAAAAAAAGTGAATGTGCGATTGGTGGCGGCTACGAACCGCAACCTGGAAAGATGATCTAAGTTCTTGAAAAGTCGTTAGAGACATTTTGATCGCGGGTTGAAATCGCGGGTTCAGGAACTCGTCGCTCGCGCACTCGATTGCCAATCCCTTTTTGCGTTCGGTGTGATCGAAGCCATTTCACTTCGCGATTCGTTTTCTTCCGGCAGACTGAGCGCTTCGTTTTGTAACGCCACGAGACGCCTGACGTTTTCTATGACGGCTGACGGGGACTGTGGTGGACTTCGAAGAGCCGACAGCGGCGGATGCCCGACCGCTACAACCAAGTCCGCAAGAGTTTGTCAGGGGCCAAGGTGAGCTATGGCTGCGGAGGAATCAAGCTGTTCAGCGCGGCCGAAGTCGAGGATGGTCAGATCGGATATTCGGTTTCGCGTGACGGCAGTTCCTTGTGCAGCGACGAGAATGGGGCATGGCAGCCGAACTGGGTGGTGATCGGTTACGAGACAGCTTGCGGTGATCCGCTCTTTGTTGACACTGATGCGGCCACGCTCCCGGTGTTCACAGCTACGCACGGTCAAGGGGCATGGGAGCCCATTCAAATCGCTGCGTCAGTTGAAACGTTTGGTAAGTGCATTGACGAGTTCTCGCGCATTTCGTCTGGACGCGGCAACCTAGCTAGTCGAATGCGAAGCCAATCCGCTCAGCGATGAAGACCGCAGATGCTTTCTGGAACGAGTAGCAGATTTGAATCGAACCAGCACCCCACCTGAGTTTTGGGAACTTCTGTTGGAATTGTGAACGGACGGTTGGCGTAACATCTCAATATCGCTCAAAATCCCGACGAGCATTATCAGCCAACAGCATCAAGGCTAATGAGATCCGGAATCTGCGCGCTGAGCGAAGTTGTGGATCAATTCTGCGGTATCAGGAATCGCGCCTAGCTGTTGAAAGACGCCGAGTGATTCCACTAATACCCAGTCCTCTGCAATCTTACCGTCTGCGATGCGGTGTACCGTGATCATGCGGATTTGTAATCTTTTGCCCGTCGGCGAAATTCCCATCCAGTTCCCCTGATGCGTGCCTTCCATCACCAACTGGCTCACAACACGGTCTCGCTCGGCGATCATCTGCTCGATATTGAAGCGCAAATCGGGAAAGCTGATTAGCCAACCCGATACGTGTTCCTTTATTTCCCGGGGCCGCGATGGGCATGCTCAGCTTGGACGCCAGAGCGAAGCTGATGGGTCACGCAGTCCTCAGTAAAAATCTGGTCCGCAACGTCGAGCCTGCGAACATTCCACAATTCCTCAACGAATCGTTTGATGATGTCTTTGGCTGACTCCATCGGCAGGCACCTCTGTTTTCGGGCTCAATCCTATATCTCACGGCTGCCGGTTGGCGAAATATCCCGGTTACATTCACCGTGGTCAAAACGCGCTATCGCCTGCTAACGCCAGCCAGAGTGTTGAACTAAACGTACAGCGAAGGCTAACATGCTCTATCAGCGGCAATTTCCGAGCGGAGGTCAACCCGATGTCAAGAGTCCTTGCTTCCGTCCTGTTGGTCTCAACCTTCGCTCAGGCGCAAACAGCTTCTGACATTGCTAGATGGAAGAGCGATGCTAAGCGCGGAAACGCTGATGCGCAGAAATGGCTCGGAGTGGCTTACGAGAGCGGTAAGGGAGTTCAGCAAGACTTCTTGCAAGCCCTGAAATGGTTACGGGAATCCGCAAAGCAAGGCGACGCTGATTCACAGAACATGCTCGGTCAGATGTATGAGGATGCCGAAGGTGTCCCCCGAGATTATGTTCAAGCTGCCAAGTGGTATCGCGCAGCTTGTCAGCACAGACCTGATTACGGTGGTGCGGGTCAAGGCTGCAATAATCTTGGCCTGTTATACCTCGATGGCAAGGGTGTCAGGCGGAGTAGGACGGAGGCATACAAGTTCTTCAAGCTAAGCGACTCCGCATCTAATCTCGACCTCGTAAAGCGCACGATGACGCCAGCCGAAGTTGCTGAGGCCGAACGGCAAACTGAGCTATGGCTAGCGGCCCATCCCGAAGAATAACTCCGTTGTTGGCTCTCGGCCAGTTTTCCCATAGAGGCTGGGAATCGACCGCAGACGCGGGCTAATCCTTCGTGAGTTTGAAGATCGTTCCGTAGCCCTTGGCTCCGCCGGAAACCGTTGTGCCGTACAGGTTCCCTTGCGCGTCCGCAATAACGCCCCACTGGGGTGAGCTGCCGTCGGTGCAATTTACCGCAGAGCAGAAGTTGTAGAGCGTCAACTCAGACCCGGTGGACTCGCTGAACTCGAAGACCGCGCCAGATCCCAACGACGTACCCGAAGCGGAAGGGCCACCTGTATCGGCCGTACCGTAAATCGTGCCGTTGGAAAGTGCGAGTGGCCCAATTGTCCCAATCAGGCTGTTGCAGGAACCTCCAAAATAAAGAGGCACGCAATCATAGGCAAGATAAAGCTCTGACAGCTTGTGACTGTTGCCAAGAATCTCCCAGATACCCGAAAAATAAGAGTCAGGTGTCGTTCCTTGGTAGCTGAATCCGCCGTAGAAATTGCCCGCTGCGTCGCGGGAAAGGTAGCCATTGGGATCGATCGCGCCCACTCCGCTGTTCAATGTGATCTCCGCGCCGGCCGAAGTCACCTCATATTCCGCGTTGACGCTTATGCCGTAGAAATCTCCTTTGTTGTTCCGCAGGAGATTACCATGGGGAGAAAACCCAGCATTAGCGAAGCTGTAGACAATCGACGCCACTCCCTTCCGAGTTATCTCGAAGATTGTGCCGCACCCAACTAGGCCGTTGACCCCAGGACAATCTACGTTTGTGCCGCCCACTTGGGCCGCACCAAATAGGTTTCCTGCCGAATCTATGGTCGGAAAACCCTGCGGGTACCCGCTGGCAGTTGGAGTCTCGCCAAATTCGTACAAAGTCGTGAACTTCTTGGTTTTCGTTGCGAACTCGAATAAGGTTCCGCTTCCGAACGATCCGCCCAAGGTAAAGCCGTACAACTCGCCGGACGCGTTTACAACCAAGCCAAAAGGATAATAGCCGCCAGAACCTCCCCTGAACTTGTGGAGTGTGCTAAAGACGCCCTCCGAGCTGAGTTCGAATATCGTTCCGCAAGGGGTGTCTGCATAGCAACCATCGCCCAGGGAACCACCGAATGCGGTTGTGCCGTATAAGTTGCCCGCCGAATCCATCACCAGGCTGCCGGGGTTTTGGTTTTCGACGCCTGTGTGATTCGGCGCGAAGCTGTAAAGGACACTTTCCGAATACGTCTGTGCCGGCAAGTTGCGAGGAAAGAAGACGGCCAGGGCGAAAAGCGAAACAGCCAATAAGGTAAGCGAGTAGTCTTTCAAGGGACCTCCTTGAAGAATTCAGGACTTGTTGATAGGTAGGGGCCCAACCAATGGCACGTGAGTTTAGCACTGCTCTCTGTGATTGGAATAGCACGCGAGTGGTATTCTCCACTTTCTTCTGACCTGAATCGTCACCCTGGCGAACTTTCCCCATCGACTCATCGTCCTGTCAACGAGACTGCCAAGTGCGATTCGACTACGAGGTTCCGATTGAAGAGTACGCTGCGGGACAGGTGCTTTATACCAAAGCGCGTTCCAAGGGCGTTTTTGTCCAGCAGGCCCTTTTGTGGATATCGCTCGGCGTCTTTTTCGTCCTGCTCGTTGGATTTCGATCTGGGGCGGATTGGCTACGAATTTTGTTTCTGGTGATTGCGGCCTGCTTCTTCTTCATCGGAATCAGATACCTATTCCCGATTCATTACTTTCGTCGGCATTATCCAAAGTCCGGTTTCGTAGGCAAAAAATATCAAGCGGAACTGGACGAGGGCGGATTCTCTGTCACTGGTGACGGCTGCAACTGGCGCGTGCCGTGGCCCGAGGTACTAGCCAAAGGTGAGGATGATCCCGTTTTCATGTTCACGGGAAAGGGGACGGTCTTCATATTTGGGAAAAAATATTTAACTGAGGAACAGCAAGGAACGATTCGTAGATTCTGCAACGCTTCGTGAGCGTTGGCGAAAAGTCGCCGTTTCATTGACCTCATTCTGCGTGCTATGGCGTAATAAACTTCAATGTCGCCGACAGTCATGATCGTCATCGTATCGGTTGCGAATCTGTGTTTACTGATGACGGCTGCCCTTTATCCCGAGCAGCACAATCACGGCGGATGGCGGGTTGGGTGCAGTTTTCCTCGGACTGAACGGCCAGAGCCTTTATCTGTTGTTCTTCGGTTGGTCTTACTTCCACCCAGAGGATCGGATCGGACAACTGTGGTTTACCTCTGGTGGCTGGTGTTCGATATTCACGTTTGTCGTTGCTTGGTCCGGTAGCAGGCTAAAGCGCTACGCGGGTCTTGCATCCGGTGCGTACACCCTGATGCTTAAGCAAACCTTCAACCAAGACCTTGCGATGCGAGCTCACGCGTAGATTCGTTGATATCCCCCAACCTGAAGAAATATTAACGTGACATTCATTTCCGCGTCACGTCACGACTCTAGAATTCATCGTCATTTCGAAAGCCCAATCTCAAGGTGACAGCGGATCTGCGGTCTCAGTGGCAGGACCTCATCTGGTGAGGATATCTCTGTTCGTCATCATCTCCGGTGTCACAAGGAGCTGAACCCGTGAATTCCGATCACACCCTCTCGACCGCGTCCATTCTTTTCAGATTCCTCACACCATCGGTTATCGTTCTCTTTCTGTTGTTTGGAGCATCCTCGCTGCTCGCTCAAGTGGATCGGGCTGTCCTGGAAGGTACGGTCAGCGATCCTTCGGGAGGAGTAATCGTAGACGCAACGGTGAGGGTTCTCGCCGTCCAAACGGGCCTGACCGAAGAACAGCAGACGAACTCGAAAGGTTATTACCGGTTTCCTGGCCTAGCGGTCGGAACGTACACGGTGACTACAAGGAGCAAGAACTTCAAGACCAAGGTCATTGAGGACGTAGTGCTCCGCGTCGGGCAAATCCGCACATTAGATGTACAGCTTGGAGTGGGTGCCATCAGCGAAGAGATTGAAGTCAAGGCCACCTTGGCCCCCGCGGACCGGGTTTCAGCTTCAGCCTCTACCGTCATTGATACGACGCAGATTGCCGATCTTCCGAATAACGGACGCGACTGGTCCAGTTTCACGCTGCTCGCCCCGTTTGCGCAGGATGACGGAGGCGGCGATCAGCGCACCATCCGTTTCGCCGGCCGCGCTCGCGACGACAATAACTTTTCCATCGACGGTGTCGATGCTGGCGGCATCCAGGAGCAGGCACAGAAATCGCAGACACGCTTGCAAATTTCTCAGGATGCGATCGAGGAATATCGCGTCAACAGCGCTCTCTACGATGTCGAATACGGCACGCAATCCGGCGGTCAGATTGATGTCGAAACCAAGAGCGGAACGAATGACTACCACGGCACGGTCTTCGGCTACTTCAGGAACTCCGTTTTTGACGCCCGCAACTACAACGATTACAACCTCGCCCAGCAGCCTGCGATTCCTCCCTTCCGCCTGGGGCAATACGGAATGACTGTGGGAGGTCCGATCAAGAAAAACAACACATTCTTCTTCCTCAGCTATGAAGGGATCCGCCAGTTGCAGTCGGTCACGAACGCCGTTACGGTACCCGCGGGAATATGTTGCGCCGCCTTCCCTTCACCCGAGCCGCTAAATATCACCGTCCCCTACCAACAGTACGTTTTAGATCAGGCGACGAGCCTGGGTTATGGGCCACAGATGTGCCAAATCATGCAGGCGTATGCGTGGCGAGCCTCAGTGGGCTCCATTGATGGCTGCACGCCTCGATTTGTTTTCCCCGACAGCGCTTTCCAGTACCAAGGGGGGAACCAAGACCTGGTTACGTTCGCGGCTCCGACCATCGTGCATGAAGACACCTGGCTCGTACGCATTGACCACAAGATCGGCGACAACACTATGCTCTACGGCCGCGCGCAACGCGACATCAGCTTAGTGGATGCTCCCAACGGAAACGACTCCAGTCTGCAGTCGGACAAACTACAGACCATCAATCATCCCGCGAACTATATGTTAGCGTTGCAGCAGACCTTCCGCCCGACTCTGTTCGACGAAGTGAAGTTTTACGTTAATCGCGCGCCCTTCCATAATCCGCAAGCCAGCGCTCTGCCGTACCAGGTCAGCACCGATAATTTCATCACCCTCAACAATGACAGCGCTGACATCGAGGTCGGATCCACCTTTGGCTTCATCGACAATTTGATCTGGTCGCGCGGCCGCCACACCTTCAAGGCTGGGATGGAATACCGGCGGGTGCGGCTGAATCAGGGGCAAACTTCCAACAACGTATTAACGTTCGGTGACGACTACTCGTTATCGCAGGCTACGCTTTCGAACATCAACTACATTGCTCCCTGGTGCTGCCATGGGCTGCGCCGCAACTTCTTCATGCCTTACTTCCAGGACGAATGGAAGGTTACTCCTACTCTGACCCTGACCTCCGGGCTACGGTGGGATTACTACGGCGTGGCGCACGAGGCGACCAACCGCACGACGGTATTCGACGTGAATACGTTTCACGGCGTGTGCTTGGGGACAGGATCATTCAACGTAGCGCCCAGCCCCGGTCCCATCAACACCGCGCCTTGTCCTGCGAACCCGGCATTGTACAACGCCAGTTACGTGAACTTTGATCCGCGCCTGGCTTTGGCTTGGGCTCCCAGCGCACTGCAAGGAAAAACGGTGGTCCGCACGGGCTTCGGCATCTATCACGGCGCCGCGCAAAATGACGATTTGAACGCCGGACTCGAGAGCGATACGTTTCGGGTTCTGGTCAATAGTTTTCCTCCTGGCCCCAATTTGGAGACGCAATTTCAACAACAGGACCCCACTTTTGAGGGTTTGAGCAGCCTGAGTAAGCAAGCCAGCCATCCACGGGCCCTGCAGCGGGAAGGACGGCGGGATCTTTATGTGGAGACGTGGACTCTGAGCCTGGAGCATGAACTGCCCTCCAATTTTCTGGCTTCGGCTCAATATCTCGGCAGTCGCGGCGTGCGCTTATTCTCGCGTGGGGCAGTGAACCTCTGCACCGAACCGGTCACCTTCAACCCGGTCGACGGCGACTGCGTGCGAACGCTGGACCAGTACTATCCAGGCGGCAATCCCTTTGGCTCGGTCGATTACAAGAGTGATATCGGGTCGAGCACTTACAACGCACTCGGTTTGTCTCTGGAGCGTCGCTTTAGCCAAGGCCTGGAATTTCAAGCCCGTTACACCTGGTCTCATTCCATCAACGACGGCTCGGTGGGCGGCGGCGAGTCGAACGGTCCCGAAAATGTTAACTGCCTGGAGTGCGATAAAGGGCCCAGCGTTTTCGACATTCGCAACAACGTTGCTGTCAATGCTGTGTACGATTTGCCGTTTGGGCCGGGAAAGCCTTTCCTGAGCGCTCCCGGAGTCATGGGTAAAATCTTTGGAGGCTGGCAACTGAGCAGCATTGGCCTTTGGCACACTGGCCATCCCTTAACGGTCTCCATGGACCTGACGTCGAATTCCATCAACAATCCGAATTCTCCGTTCAACGGATTTCCCTTTACTTACCTTCTTCCCAACGGCGACGATCAAGACAACCAGCGTCCCGACATCATCCCCGGAGTGCCCTTGACCTTGCCTCACCAGCAGCCCGTTGCAGGGCCCTATCCTGGCTCTCCTTACATCAACGCCGCTGCCTTCGCGCCCCCACCGCAAGATGCGAATGGGAACTTCACTCGCTTTGGCAATGAACCGAACGGGGCGATTCGTGCCTTGCCTTACTGGCAGATCGATCTCGCTCTTACCAAGGAAACGAAACTCACAGAGCGTACCTCGCTCGAGTTCGCCGTGCAGGCGTTCAATATTTTCAACCACGTGCAATTCGGCGACCCGAGTGGTCTGAATCTCGTCTACAACACCGACGCTTCAGGCGCAGGCTACCTGACGCCTCAGAGTCAGTTCGGGACCATCGACACGACCGTGAACTTCAACATCAACAATGACAATGCTGCCTCACCGAATACTGGAACCGGACTGCCGCGCCAGCTACAGTTCATGGTTCGCGTATTGTTCTGAGGACTGTCGTTCCTTTCATCCAAGTTTCAGGCGCGGGCTGCAAGCTCTCGTGTGGGACCAAGGCTATGGCCCTCGACCCGAAAACGCACCGGCTATTTCTCTCGACCGCGGAAAACGGTCGATTCGAAGTGCTGGGGTGGGAAAATAGGCCTCTGACTTCGGGAATCGGAGATTTGACATGACTTCGCACCGCGCATCGTTTAGCAGGGCGTTGGTTGCCCTATCCACGGCCGTCGCCCTGCTGGTGCTGGCGTGCTGCACAAAGAAATCGACCGCGCAAACGTCGGCCGTTGATCTGCAAATCGATGTAAGGACGCCCTTCCGCTTTGTCGCTTACGGCGACACGCGATTTCATGACCCGAAAGACACCGAAGCTGCGAACCCGGTTGTCCGCGTGGCGCTCGTGCGGGCGATCGCGGAAGCTCATCCCGAATTTATTTGCTTCACGGGAGATATCGTCTACAACGGCTACGACGCGAATGACTGGAAAGTGTGGGACAGTGAAACCTCGATTTGGCGACAGGAGAAGATTCCCGTCTATCCTGCCCTCGGCAATCACGACTTGCATGGAGATCCGAAAGTCGCACTGGCCAATTATTTCGAGCGCTTCCCGGATCTCCGGGGCAGTCTTTATTACTCGGTGCGCGCCGCGAATTCGCTGATCCTGGTGCTCGACAGTTCTCAGGACGAACTCGGTGGGCCGCAGGGAACTTGGTTGGCCGACAAATTGGATCATGTTCCGAAAGACGTGAATTTTGTTTTCCTGATGTTCCATCACCCACCCTATACGAGTTCCTCCGACGAAAAGAAGTTCGGCGGAGGTCACTCGGCTCGCATCAAGGAACAAGAATTGGCCAAGATGCTGGAGGAGCGCCAGGGGCATGCTCCTTTCCGCATGGTGGTTTTCAACGGCCACGTTCACAATTACGAGCGCCACGAGCATGGAGGGATCACGTACTTCGTGACCGGCGGAGGAGGTGCGCATGCGTATCCGATCGAGCGGGCTGTCAATGATTTGTTCCAAAGCAAGGAAGTGAACTACCACTATCTGATGGTGGAAGTTGGGGATTCACAAGTGGCCATTACGATGAACCGCCTCGACGTTTCTAGCGGGAAAGAGGTGTGGTCGGAGCCTGACTCCGTCGTGATTAAGGCAAAAGCTCCCCACTGAACTCTGGCGCGGAGGGCGAATGGCTCGTGGTCCGATGCACTTATAGCGGAACTCACCGATCAACGAGTTACTTGGGCGCAAATGCTACTCGCCTTCGAGATAAAACACGCTGGCGAGGTGTCGCCTGCTGAATACGCAAAGCACGTCTCTTCCCTGAAACAGCTGCTTCCCGGGGAAGCGGTTCTTGTAATCTCCAAGCTTGCCTCCTACGTGCGTAACCGCCTAGTGCGTCACCATGTCCCCTTTATCGTGCCCGGCACTCAGATGTTTCTCCCCATGTTGATGATCGACCTACGGGAACGATTTCCAAGGGGGGAGGGCGGAACCAGGAAAACTGACACCTAGTGGTGCCAACGGTGAAGGTGCGCTTGCCACGGAAAAAGCCATCGGCACCGGGGTCGTCAGGGACATTGAGTGGTCAGGCGCTAGCGAACACGGGCAAACGGATTCTCGATCTTCACCCCAGCAATGGTCTGTCCTGCGTTCAAATGCTCTGATAGAAGACGGGTGGCACCACTCTTGATGGCAGAAGCCATAATGAGAGCATCCCAGAATCCAATGTGCGCTTCATCCTCAATTCGGAATGCACTCGAGACTTCTGCAGGTGTGGTGTCGATGCACCAGGCGGAGTAGGTGTTCACTACAAGTCGGGCAGATTCCTTGGATAGAGGGCGCGAAATTTTTCGCGTGACATTCACGTAGAACTCTT
>Ga0070735_10000741_pt1 | contig 33648 bp, 36 predicted proteins | sample Coa_R1_FD_66443 | JGI IMG/M metagenome (GOLD analysis project Ga0070735, IMG submission 66443) | Surface soil microbial communities from Centralia Pennsylvania, which are recovering from an underground coalmine fire - Coalmine... | ecosystem: Environmental > Terrestrial > Soil > Unclassified ...
CCAATTCCGGCGTCTGGATCTGCCCCAACACCGGTCATGGTATCAATCTGGAAGAGCCGTCCGCCTTCAATGCTCAAATTGAAACTTTCCTCGCCGCGGTCGATCGCGGGAGCTGGCGCCGCTTCTATTCAAAAACTGGCGACCAAGCCGTGCTGCAGTTGCGGCGACGCGCGTCAACCGCCGGCGTTTTCACCCAGGTCAATCACGAACGTGCCGACGGGGCTCTTTCATGAAACCCCGAATTGGCATCTATCTCTCCGAAGGCGCGGCCGCACGATTGGCGGAAGCAGTTCAGCGTCCCGGCGCTACCAAATCGGCGCTCGTCGAAGAAGCCCTGGATCGCTTCTTCGGTTCGGACGCAGCTTTGGGCGAAAACTCAGCATTGGCTAGCCAGTTGACGGCGATGAGTGCTCAGCTTGAGCAGCTCGATCGCAATCTCAGGATCGTCAGTGAGGCAGTTGCGATTCACGCACGGTTTCACTTGACGGTGACGCCTGTACTGCCTGCGACCGCGCAAGGCGCCGCCTGCGCGGTCGGCGCCGCGCGTTTCGAGGAGTTTGCAACGCAGGTTGAAAGGCGTGTCGATCGCCGGGTTTCCCTTATTCAGGAAACGATCGACAGGAAAAGTGCGGCGAGAGCGGCCGCTCCTCAAAATGACTTCTCGGAGGCGCGCTTTACCGAGACCACAGCTCACCAGGGCAACGATGACACGGCAGAACAATTCGCGCCCGCCTCGCGCACTGGCTCGCGACAATCGGCGGCAGGCATCGCCGCAAATGCCGCGTTGATTCTGCGTGTATTCCTGCCCTTCGTCGCCGGCTACTACCTCGCCTATCTTTTCCGGACCGTCAACGCGGTGATGGCCTCGCCTCTCACGACAGAGCTGGGGCTGGGCGCGAGCGATCTCGGCTTGCTGACGTCCGTCTATTTCCTGACCTTCGCCGCCGCCCAGATCCCGATCGGTATGCTGCTGGACCGATACGGGCCAAGACGCGTGCAAAGTACCTTGATGGCGGTGGCGGCGCTCGGCTCGGCGCTGTTCGCGGCCTCAGACAACTTCTCCATGTTGCTTCTCGGCCGCGCCTTGATCGGTCTCGGCGTCGCTTCCGCGTTGACCGCAGGCATGCAGGCGCTCGTGCTCTGGTTCCCCAAGGAGAAGGTGCCGCTCCTGAACGGCCTGATGGTCATGCTGGGCGCGCTCGGCGCGGTCACCGCGACTTGGCCGGCCGAGCTGTTGGTCGCCTCGATCGGTTGGCGTGAGCTCTTCGGTCTGTTGGCCGCATTGACTGCGGTCTGTGCGATCATGGTCCATTTCGTGGTGCCCGAGGTTTCGTCCGAAAGCAAAGCGAACTCGGCTGGCTTGAAGAGGGTTTACAGCGATCCGCGCTTCTGGCGTCTTGCGCCGCTCTCGGCAAGCTGCATCGGAAGCGCCTGGGCGCTGCAGGGTTTGTGGGCGGCGCAGTGGCTCGCCGACGTCAACGGCCTGGACCGGGGAGGGGTGGTGCAACACCTCTTTATTATGGCGGTCGCGCTCAGTGGAGGTGCTTTCGGCCTCGGCATCACCGCGGATCGGCTGCGCCGACGTGGGATCGGACCAGAGACTCTGTTGGGACTGGTTGCGACCGTCTTCATCGCGATTCAGCTGGCATTGATCCTACGGCTGCCCTTGCCCTCTTATCTCCTGTGGAGTGGTGTGGCGGCGACCGGTGCGGCCACCGTACTGAGCTACGCTGTGCTCGCCGACTATTTCCCGAAGGAATTGACCGGTCGAGCCAATGGGGCACTGAACCTGTTTCACATCGGCGCCGCGTTCGCGGTGCAGTACGCGATCGGCCTTGTGGTTCAGCAATGGGTCCCAGATGGTGGACATTATCCGGAAAATGCCTACCAAACCGCCTTCGCTCTCATTGTTGTCTGCCAGATCGCCGCATGGATCTGGTTCATGATGCCGCGCGGTTATCCGCGCTCGCATGAAAGCTGGCAACCGCAGCCATCTGAAACCTAGCTGCTCGCAGCCAATGATCCGCCTGTCGACTGTGCGCGGCTGCATTTGAAATTTGGTAGCCATGTCTGCAACACGAATCTTGTGGGGCCAGATCTTCGTCGTCTTTTCGATCGTGCTCGTCGCGATGTGGTCGGCAACGCAGTGGGTCGCGTGGAAGCTTGGCTTCCAACCGCAATTGGGTCAGCCTTGGTTTGAGATCGCCTCCGGCGTTCCCGTCTATCTGCCGCCTTCGTTCTTTTGGTGGTGGTATGCCTATGATGCTTATGCGCCGCACATCTTTGTCGAAGGCGCTTACATCGCGGCCTCCGGCGGAATCTTGTCGATCGTGGTTGCAGTTAGCATGTCAGTCTGGCGGGCCCGCGAAGCCAAGGCGGCCGCAACATATGGTTCAGCTCGCTGGGCGACGCGTCCGGAGATTCGTGCCGCCGGATTGATCGCACCCGACGGCGTCGTGCTTGGTAAATTTGAGCGCGACTATTTGCGCCATGACGGACCCGAGCATGTGCTCTGTTTCGCGCCAACGCGCTCGGGTAAGGGCGTCGGTCTGGTGGTTCCGACACTATTGACCTGGTCGGGCAGCTGCATTGTTCACGACATCAAAGGTGAGAACTGGACGCTCACGTCGGGCTTTCGCGTCCGGTATGGCCGCGTGTTGCTGTTCGATCCCACCAACGCGAATTCAGCCGCATATAATCCGCTGCTGGAAGTGAGGCGGGGGGAATGGGAGGTCCGCGACGTCCAGAACGTTGCCGATGTGCTGGTGGACCCAGAGGGATCGCTGGAGCGGCGCAATCATTGGGAAAAGACAAGCCACTCATTGTTGGTTGGGGCCATTCTTCATGTGCTTTACGTCGAGCCAGACAAGACGCTTGCAGGTGTTGCAGGATTTCTTTCTGACCCGAAACGCCCGATCGAGGCGACGCTCCACGCGATGATGGCGACCGCGCATCTCGGCGAGGCCGGGCCGCATCCCGTAATCGCATCGGCTGCACGTGAACTACTCAACAAGAGTGAGAACGAACGCTCCGGCGTACTTTCGACCGCGATGTCGTTCCTGGGGCTCTATCGCGACCCGGTCGTTGCCAACGTCACACGGTGTTGTCACTGGCGCATTCACGATCTCGTTGAAGGCGATCGTCCAGCGACCCTCTATCTCGTCGTGCCACCGTCCGACATCAGCCGGACCAAGCCGCTGGTGCGGCTGATCCTCAATCAAATCGGCCGGCGATTGACCGAGGATCTTCAGGCGAAGGCGAGGCGGCATCGGTTGCTGCTGATGCTGGACGAGTTTCCAGCCTTGGGAAGGCTCGATTTCTTTGAGTCGGCGCTGGCCTTCATGGCCGGCTACGGACTGAAGAGCTTTCTGATTGCGCAGTCCCTCAATCAGATTGAAAAGGCCTATGGATCCAACAATGCGATCCTCGACAACTGTCACGTGCGCGTGTCCTTTGCGACAAATGATGAGCGCACTGCCAAGCGCGTCTCGGATGCCTTAGGGACCGCGACCGAGATGCGGGCCATGAAGAATTACGCCGGCCACAGGCTCAGCCCATGGCTCGGTCACCTGATGGTTTCACGTCAAGAAACAGCGCGACCATTGCTGACGCCAGGTGAGGTGATGCAGTTGGCACCAGGGGATGAATTGGTGCTGGTTTCAGGTGTCCCACCGATTCGGGCCAGAAAAGCGCGCTATTATGAAGATATCAGGTTGACCGAGCGGGTGCTGCCTCCACCGCAGCCTGTGAATCAGCAAAGCGGGGCTGCGCCGTCCGACGACTGGAGTCGATTGCCAGCTCCCGCTGCGAGCCAGGAAGTAAGCTCGCGAGCTGCGGCGCATATCGACGATCCCGCGAACGGCGGAATCCGACGAGAGCCGGAACTTCCCCGACATGAAGAGATCCTTCCAACCCAACCAAAAGCCACGCCGGAGTTCACCTTTATCGAGGAAGATCCCGATGACGACGCGTTGCGTTCGCGTGCCTTTCAGCAACAAGTCGGCGTGGCGCGCCAGGCTGCGATGGATCCCGATGATGGCATGAAACTCTAAGGACCATGCGATGCGCACCAAGCATACGTTTCGGCTGCCGCCGGATCTCGCAGGACAACTTGCCGATTATGCCAGCCGGAAGCGCGTCCCGCAGGCGCTCGTTGTCGAAGCCGCGCTCTTGTCGTATTTGTCACCGGACAATTCCGAACGAATGGAAGCGTCGCTTGGTCGCCGGCTTGACCGGCTGACACGACAGGTCGAGCGGCTTGAACGCCACGTCACCATCTCGAACGAGGCTCTCGCGCTATTCGTGCGTTTCTGGCTGACCATCACTCCGCCATTGCCTGACACGGCGCAGCCGGCCGCCCAGGCCAAGGGCCGTGAACGGTATGAGGGATTTGTCGGAGCGCTCGGGCGGCGGTTAGCAAAGGGGCAGACGCTAGCCCAAGAGATTTCTCAAGACGTGATTCGCGAGCGTCAAAAATCGGATCGAATAGACGGATCGCCCTAGCACACTATTCGTGCTCCGATTTATGCTCCGAATTGTACTTCCCTATTTGGCACGACAGCGGACACAGCCGGACTTTCCGCGGGTTTGAATCCGGTAGCGATTGACCCACAGAGGAATTATTCGGTTGTTCGAGGAGGCTAAAGCCGGCCGAGATAAAGCATCACTACAAACCGACCAAAGCCCCAATCAAGAATGATCCGGTCACGTTGATGATCAGAATGCCCCAAGGGAAGTTCATTCCTAAGACCTTGGCGGACGCCACGGCGACAAGGTACCTAGCGATTGATCCGATTGCGCCGCCAACTCCTACGGCGATGATGAATTGAGCGTTCACCGTCCGGACTTCCGGTTTGCGGCGCGCAATTCGCATGCTCCGGCAACCAAGCCGAAGAAAAATGTTGCGATGACGAGTTCGGTGGGCGCATCGCCCAAGTAGCCGATAAGGCCAACGATCCAAAGTGATCCAGTTAGCCAAACTGCGATTGAAAGCGAGTGTGGAAGGCTATCCATCTGTCACCCCTTTGGTTGGGGCAACGGCCGGTGGCGCACAAGCTCCTACCGGCGCAATGCGCCCGGTAGGAGTCATCAGCCTTACGGCGGTTATCGGGGGACTCCATCCCCATCAAAATTCCGACAAAGCCTACGCCTGAGTTTGTAGCTTTTCAAGATGCGGTCGCACTGGACGAGGTCTCCTGTTGGCACATTGCGTCAATTCGTTGCGGCGCGAAAACTATTCCGCGATCGAGGCAAGGCTGACATCGGTCAAGCCGCGCCAATCAAAGATTGCGCGTTCTGACGACCCGCCATTGTCAGGTTTTTCTACGCCAGGGCACTACGGCTAATTTGATCTTCTTGCACGATCCCCTCCCCTGCCTTTTCTAATCGTCCTCGACATTCGCCGCTAGCGGCGGCGGGTGTCGAGTGGGGACGGAAGTGGCAATCCATCAACTCAATTACGAGGCGACGTCGCGTAGCGCTCGCATGCTGCGCACAGCGCTTGGGCCCGCGATCGCACTTTGGCTGGAAGACGCTTCCGTCGTCGAGGTCATGCTCAACCCCGACGGCCGGCTATGGATCGACCGGTTGGCGGGTGGACTCGTTGATACTGGCGAGCGTTTATCGCCCGGGGATGGGGAACGCATCTTGCGGCTTGTGGCGCACCATGTCGGCGTCGAAGTCCATCCTAATTCACCACGGGTTTCGGCCGAGTTGCCCGAGACCGGCGAACGCTTTGAGGGATTGCTGCCACCGGTGGTGGCGGCGCCGTCCTTCGCGATCCGCAAACCAGCGGTTGCCGTGTTTACCCTCGCCGACTATGTCGCCGCCGGCATCATGACGGCGGGACAAGCCAAAACCTTGCGCGTGGCCGTCGCGGATCGAAAAAACATCCTTGTCGCTGGTGGCACTTCTACCGGCAAGACTACGCTTACCAACGCCTTGTTGGCGGAGGTTGCAAAGACCGCCGATCGCGTCGTTCTGATCGAAGATACAAGAGAGCTGCAATGCAAGGCGCCCAATCTCGTGGCACTGCGCACCAAAGATGGCGTCGCCTCGCTCTCCGATCTGGTTCGCTCAGCACTACGCTTGCGGCCGGATCGCATCCCTATCGGTGAAGTCAGGGGTACCGAAGCCCTCGATCTCCTGAAAGCCTGGGGCACCGGCCATCCCGGAGGCATCGGGACTATCCATTCAGGCTCTGCGCTTGGCGCGCTGCGAAGGATGGAGCAGTTGATCCAGGAATCGGTGGTGACCGTGCCTCGTGCGCTGATCGCCGAAACCATTCAGTTCATCGCAGTCCTGGCGGGTCGGGGTTCGAAGCGGCGGCTGGCCGAGCTCGCCTGCGTCGAAGGGCTTGGCTCGGACGGCGATTACGTCCTTCACGCCGCGGGAGATCGATCATGAGACGATCATGTTTCTACATCCATTGCTGGATTTTTCTCGCATCCATCAGCGCTCAGATGTGGGGCTCCGGTCCCGCTAGTGCCGCCGGCTCAAACATGCCCTGGGAGCAGCCGCTCAATCAGATTCTGCAATCGATCCAGGGACCCGTTTCCAAGATCATCGCGGTCATCATCATTATCGTCACAGGTCTCTCGCTCGCATTTGGCGACACCTCCGGTGGCTTCCGCAGGTTGATCCAGATCGTGTTCGGTCTGTCGATCGCCTTTGCCGCGAGTTCCTTCTTCCTGTCGTTCTTCTCGTTCGGGGGCGGGGTGCTGATATGACCGAACAAAACTTTTCCAATTCGGACTCGCCGATCGCAGGTTTTGCTGTGCCGGTGCATCGTGCGCTGACCGAGCCGATCCTGCTCGGTGGCGCACCGCGTGCGGTTGCAATCCTCAACGGCACGTTGGCGGCCGCACTTGGCCTGGGCTTAAGGCTGTGGCTTGCGGGTCTCTTGCTCGCCGCCGCTGGGCAAGCCGCAGCGGTGTGGGCGGCCAAGCGCGACCCGCAATTCGTCGACGTCGTGCGCCGCCATCTGCGTATCTCCAGCCATTTGAACGTTTGAAGCGCATGATGAACCTCAGGGAATATCGCCGCTCGACCACGCAACTTGCGGACTTCCTGCCTTGGGCTGCCTTGGTCGACGAAGGCATCGTCCTCAATAAGGATGGTTCCTTTCAAAGGACCGCAAGGTTTCGAGGGCCGGATCTGGATTCCGCCGTGCCGGCCGAACTGGTCGGTGTTGCCGGCCGGTTAAACAATGCGTTGCGCCGGCTAGGTTCTGGTTGGGCGGTATTCGTCGAGGCCCAGCGTAGTCCCGCCAGCCAATATCCCGAAGGTCATTTCCCGGACGTCGCGTCCGCGCTCGTTGATGTTGAGCGTCGAGCTGAATTTGAGCAGGAAGGAGCGCATTACGAGTCCAACTACTTCCTGACCTTTCTCTATTTGCCGCCGGCAGAAGAGTCTACGCGAGCTGAGGGCCTCCTCTACGAAGGCCGCGATCGCAGCGGAGATGGCGATGCGCGCGAAGTCCAGCGAGGTTTTGTCGATCGTACCGAACGCATTCTCGGGCTGGTCGAAGGTTTTATGCCCGAAATCGCATGGTTGGACGACGAGGGGACGCTGACTTATCTGCATTCGACGGTCTCGACCAGGCGACAGCGCGTTCGCGTGCCGGAGATACCGGTGTATCTCGATGCGGTGCTGGCCGATGAGCCCCTGATCGGGGGTCTTGAGCCGATGCTCGGTAACGCGCATCTGCGGGTGCTGACCCTGGTCGGCTTTCCAACCGTCACCACCCCTGGGATCCTCGATGAACTCAACCGGCTCGCCTTTGCTTACCGCTGGTCGAACCGCGCGATCATGCTCGACAAGCAAGAGGCAACGAGACTGCTGACAAAAATCCGCCGGCAATGGTTCGCCAAACGCAAATCCGTCGCCGCGATCCTGAAGGAGGTGATGACCAACGAAGCCACCTCTCTGCTTGATACCGATGCCAACAACAAGGCCCTGGATGCTGACGCGGCATTGCAGGAACTCGGATCCGACGCGATCGGTCAGGCGTTTTTCACGGCCACGTTGACGGTGTGGGATGACGACCCGCGCGTTGCTGATGACAAACTGCGTATGGTCGAGAAAGTCATTCAGGGGCGCGACTTCACCTGTATGGCCGAAAGCGTCAATGCGGTGGAGGCTTGGCTTGGCTCGTTGCCCGGCCACGTCTACGCCAATGTGCGCCAGCCGCCGGTCTCAACCCTCAATCTCGCCCATATGATCCCGTTATCGGCGGTCTGGGCTGGCCCCGCGCGAAATGAGCACCTCGGCGCACCAGCGCTGTTCTTTGCGAAAACCGAGGGCGCAACGCCATTTAGATTTTCACTACATGTGGGCGATGTCGGCCACACGCTCGTGGTGGGGCCGACCGGCGCAGGCAAGTCCGTACTGCTGGCGCTAATGGCGCTGCAGTTCCGCCGCTATTCCCGCGCCCAAGTCTTCACCTTCGACTTCGGCGGCTCGATCCGAGCGGCCGCGCTCGCCATGGGTGGCGACTGGCACGATCTCGGCGGCGCGCTGTCAGATGACGCGACCGAGCCGGCCGCGCTCCAACCCCTAGCCGGAATCGATGATGCCGCCGAACGCGCCTGGGCGGCGGAATGGATTGCCAACATCCTGGCCCGCGAAACGATCGCCATCACACCCGAAGCAAAGGATCACCTCTGGTCGGCCTTGACTTCGCTCGCGTCGGCACCACCGGCGGAGCGCACGCTGACGGGTCTTTCAGTCTTGTTGCAGTCGCAGGCGCTCAAGCGCGCGCTACAACCTTATTGCCTCAGTGGATCCTACGGCCGTTTGCTCGACGCAGAAGCCGAACGGCTGGGAGAGGCCGACGTTCAGGTCTTTGAGACCGAAGGGCTGATCGGAACTTCTGCTGCGCCCGCGGTGCTGTCCTATCTCTTCCATCGCATCGAACGTCGGCTCGACGGCCGGCCGACCTTGCTGATCGTCGACGAAGGCTGGCTTGCACTGGACGATGAGGGTTTTGCCGGGCAGCTGCGAGAATGGTTGAAGACGCTGCGCAAGAAGAATGCCTCCGTCATCTTCGCCACCCAGTCGTTGTCGGATATCGAGGGTTCCGCGATCGCGCCGGCCATCATCGAGAGCTGCCCGACGCGAATATTCCTGGCCAACGAACGGGCGATCGAGCCGCAGATCACGGCCATCTACCGCCGCTTTGGTCTCAGCGATCGCCAGATCGAAATCCTCGCGCGTGCCACGCCCAAACGCGACTACTACTGTCAATCGCGACGCGGCAATCGTCTGTTCGAATTGGGTCTTGGTCGTGTCGCCCTTGCCTTTACCGCGGCGTCGTCGAAGTCGGACCAGGCCGCCATCAAGCAGATTCTCGGCGAGCACGGCCGCGGCGGTTTCGCAGCCGAATGGCTAAGGCATCGTGGTCTGGCGTGGGCTGCAGACATTATCCCGGACCTTTCGGCGGAGAGAGTCAAATCATGAACCGCATCGCCTATCTCGCGGTGGTTGGCGCCGTCGTGCTTGTCATCTTCTCGGCCTCGCCATCTTCGGCACAGGTCATTGTATTCGATCCCAACAATTATGCCGAGAGCGTGCTTCAGGCCGCTCGCGCGCTACAGCAGATCAACAATCAAATCACGTCGCTGCAGAATCAAGCGCAAATGCTGATCAATCAGGCGAAGAACCTTGTGAACCTGCCGTTTTCGTCGCTACGGCAGTTGCAATCATCGATCCAGCGTACCCAGCAGCTTCTGAATCAGGCGCAGCGTATCGCCTACGACATCGGACAGATCGATCGCGCCTTTTCGACAACCTACGCCCCGGCCTCGGCTGGGACATCGAGCCAAGCACTGATAGCCAACGCGCAAACGCGTTGGCAGACATCGCTGGCTGCCTTGCAGGATGCGTTGCGAGTGCACGCCGGTATCGTCGCCAATCTCGACACCAACCGCACGCAAATGTCGGCGCTTCTGACATCGAGCCAATCCGCGACCGGAGCATTGCAGGCGGCACAAGCCGGCAATCAACTCGCCGCACTCCAGGCCCAGCAACTCGCGGATTTGACCGCTGCGGTTGCGGCGCAAGGACGCGCCCAGAACCTGGAAGCAGCCCAACGCGCATCAGCGCAGGATCAGGGCAGGGAGCAGCTGCGACGTTTTCTGACGCCAGGTGTCGGTTACCAATCCACATCAGTTCAGATGTTTCACTGATGAGCTCTTATCTCACATCTCAACAATTTTTCCGGCTTGGCGCCGCGGCGTTCGTCATGTTCGTCGTAGCGATAGCCGTGATCCAGAGCCGGCCGAGCGAAGACGCAGCCGTCCTCACGCGATTGGAGCCGGACCAAGCGGATGCCCTCGTCCGTGAACTTGCGCGCTGTCGAACGGTCACGCCGGACGACGCGTCAGTCCTCGAAGCGTGCCGTCTCCTGTGGGCTGAAAACCGTCTGCATTTCTTCGCTTCGACAAGATCGCAGCAGTTGCCGTTGCCGCGGGTGCCCGACGCCGCTGCCGCGGCGAAAAGCCAGGAACGTCTTCCGCAGCAAGAAGTCGACCAAAGGGGGGACTAGGTGATGGGCGGTACTGGCGTCATTGACCGGTTCCTCGAGGTTTTCACCCGGTACATCGACTCCGGCTTTGGCCTGCTCAGCGGTGAAGTGGCGTTCTTGGCTACCACGTTGGCTGCGATCGATATTGCGCTGGCGGCCATATTCTGGAGCTGGGCCGCGGACGAGGACATCATCGCGCGGCTCGCCAAGAAGACACTGTTCATCGGTGTGTTCGCGTATCTCATCGGTAACTGGAACAATCTCGCTCGCATTATTTTCGAGAGCTTTTCCGGACTTGGGCTAAAGGCGTCGGGGTCCAGCCTATCGGCCTCCGACTTCGTGAGCCCTGGACGCGTGGCACAAGTCGGGATCGATGCCGGCCGTCCGATCCTTGACTCGATCTCAGGGCTGATGGGTTACATCAGTTTTTTTGAAAATTTCGTTCAGATAGCGGTCTTGCTGTTCGCCTGGATCGTGGTGCTGCTCGCCTTTTTCATTTTGGCGATCCAGCTCTTTGTGACGCTGATCGAGTTCAAGCTGACGACTTTGGCGGGTTTTGTGCTGATCCCTTTCGGTCTCTTCGGAAAGACCGCATTTGCCGCCGAGCGCGTGGTGGGCAATGTCATCTCGTCGGGCGTCAAAGTCCTGGTGCTTGCCGTGATCGTCGGTATCGGTTCGAGCTTGTTCTCGCAATTCACGACTGGTTTCGGCGGCAATCAGCCAACAATAGAAGATGCCATGTCCATGGTGCTGGCAGCCCTGTCTCTACTGGGGCTCGGCATCTTCGGCCCTGGGATCGCCAACGGCATTGTGTCCGGAGGTCCGCAGCTCGGCGCGGGCGCCGCCGTTGGGACTTCTCTCGCGGCGGGCGGAGTTGTCGCCGCCGGCGTCGCAGGCGCCGGATTGGCCGCCGGCGCAGCAGGCGGAGCGCTTGCTGGTGCTGCTCGCGGCAGTGCTTCAGTCACTCCGGCTAGCTCCAACATTGTCAGCCCCTTAAGGCCTTCAGCAGGCGGGGCGGCGGCATCGAACGTAGGTAGCGCAGCTGGCACGTCGCCTGCTGCTGATCCACCGGCGTGGGCGAAGCGAATGAAACGGTCGCAGATCGCAAGTCATGGCGCATCCGCGGCGACGCATACCGTTCGTTCCAGCGATCACGGCAGTGGCGGTACTTCGGTCGACCTTTCTGAAGGTCCACGCTGATGTTCAAGCGGGCTTCGGTGCGATACGGCAGAACGCCGGCGCCAGAGACGCCTTATCAGAAAGCGGCTCAGGTCTGGGACGAGCGTATCGGTTCGGCGCGGATTCAGGCCTTTAACTGGCGCTTGATGGCGTTCGGTTGTCTCATAATGTCCGGAGGCCTCGCTTCCGCACTTGTTTGGCAGTCCCTTCGCGGCACGGTTACGCCGTGGGTGGTTCAGGTCGACCGGCTCGGCCAAGCCCAGGCCGTAGCGCCCGCTGATAGCAGCTATCAACCGACTGATCCGCAGATCGCATTTCACCTCGCGCGGTTCATTGAGGATGTCAGGGGTCTGCCTGCTGACGCGATCGTGCTGCGCCAAAATTGGTTACGCGCCTACGATTTCACCACGGACCGCGGCGCAGCCGCACTCAATGAATATGCCAGATCCAACGATCCCTTTGCCAATTTCGGCAAGTTGCAGATTTCGGTCGAGGTCTCGAGCGTCATCCGGGCATCGCCCGCATCTTTTCGTGTCGCCTGGATCCAGCGTGTTTACGAGAACGGTACCTTAAGCGCGACCGAGCGTTGGACCGCCATCCTCACCGTCGTGATCGACACGCCACGCGATGCCGATCGCCTCCGGAAGAACCCCCTCGGCGTTTACGTCAACGCCATCAATTGGTCGAAGGAGCTGGGACAATGAAGCCATCCCGCAAAGTTGCATGGCCGGGTTTGCTTCTTTCGGCCTCGATGGCCGCGGGTTGCACTATTCCCCTCAAGTTACCGCCAGAGATTTCCTACGACGATGACGCACAGCCTGCCGTCCAACTTGCCGATCCGCCAAAGCCCGTCGAAATCGTCGAAATGCCGAAGCTGCTTCCGCTTCCGGGACAGCTTAAGCCATTGCGTGAAGCCAAACCGAAGCCGGAATCTGGCGATCCGCGCCAACGTGTTGAAAAGGCTAACGCGGCCGCTCGCGTGCAGCCGACCCGTAACGGCTACATCAATGCCGTTCAAGTCTATCCTTTTGCATCAGGTGCCCTCTATCAGGTTTATGCGGCGCCAGGACAGGTGACCGACGTCGCGCTGCAGGAAGGCGAGCTGCTTGTCGGCTCCGGACCGGTCGCCGCCGGCGACACCGTGCGATGGATCATTGGTGATACCGAGAGCGGGACGGGCGCTAGCAAGCGTATCCACATTCTGATTAAGCCAACCAGGCCTGAGCTGATCTCTAATCTCGTGATCAACACCGACCGACGCACCTATCTGCTAGAGCTTCGTTCTGCCGAAAAGACCTATATGGCCTCTGTCTCCTGGCAATATCCCGAGGATCAGCTGATTGCGCTACGCCGGCAGAATGCAAACGCGGATGCAGCGACACCGATTGTAACTGGCGTTGATATCTCGCGGTTACGATTTCGCTATGCGATTGAGGGCGACAATCCCCCCTGGCGTCCGGTCTCCGCGTTCGACGATGGCTCGAAGGTCTACATCGAGATGCCCGGTGGTGTCGCGCAAGGCGAGGCACCACCGCTGTTTGTCATAGGTCCCGACGGCGATGGTCAACTCGTCAATTATCGCGTGCGGCAGAATTACTACATCGTGGACCGGCTTTTCGCCGCGGCAGAACTGCGCATGGGCGGCGAGCACCAGCAGACGGTTCGGATCAGTCGGACCGACGGGAGAACACGTTGAGCACGGACGGGACCGACACTTCTGCGGGCGATGACAATGATCCTGAGCGGCCGGTTTCGATGCGCCTTCGCGCCGAGCGTCCGCGCGTTACAAGGCTTTCCAGGAAGGTCCTCGCTGGAGCCGCGGCATTCGGATCTGCGGCTATCTTTGGTGCAACATTCTGGGCCCTGCAAAACAACCGGTCACACACCTCAGCTCCGTCGGAACTCTATACGACGGATCATCACAACGTTGCCGACGGCTTGGCGGGGTTACCACGTGACTACGCCGGTGTACCACGCCGGGTGCCGCCGCTGGGGCCAGCATTACCGGGCGATCTCGGAGGTCCGATATTGAACGCGCAAAGCGCTTCTACGACGGGCGTGGCTACCATCGATGCGGTTCAGCAGCGTCTTGATCAGGAAGGTGAAGCGGCTCGGTTGAGCAAACTATTCGCGTCGACCGGCATTCGGGAATTGGTATCCTCGGCTGCTCAAGTCGCCTCAGGTGGTGCTTCGACGATCGCATCCAGCCAGGCGAGCCCGTCAGCACCGTCGGCGCCAAATGACACCTTCACCCAGAATGGTCAGGACCGCAAACTCGCGTTCGTCAACGCATCGCCCGATCGTAGCGCCACGAATGCGGATCGCGTCTTGGCACCAGCATCATCTTATGTTGTGCAAGCCGGCAGTATCATTTCGGCAGCATTGATTACGGGTATTCGCTCTGATTTGCCAGGCCAGATCACAGCCCAGGTCACCGAAACTGTCTATGACAGCCCGACCGGCCATTTTGTTCTTGTACCGCAAGGAACGCGGCTGATCGGTACCTACGATAGTCAGGTCGCGTCAGGGCAGTCACGCGTCCTGCTGGTCTGGACCCGCCTGATCATGCCGAACGGCCGTTCCATAGTTCTCGAGCGTCAGCCGGGCTCCGATGCCGCCGGTTATTCCGGTCTTGAGGACGAGGTCGACAACCATTGGGGCGCCGTGTTCAAGGCCGCGCTGCTCTCGACATTGCTCGGTGTCGGCAGCGAGCTTGGATCTACCACCGGTGCGGGCAGCAACGGGGATGTCATCACCGCGCTCCGGCGCGGGTCCAGCGACAGCCTCAACCAGACCGGACAAAAAGTCGTTCAGCAGAATCTCAACATTCAGCCGACCCTGACGGTCCGGCCGGGCTTTCCAGTCAGGGTGCTGGTCAATCGAGACCTGATTCTTGAACCCTATAAAGGATAATCCCGGCGGCACTCTGGTGGATGCGACCGTTGCGAATTGCGTTCCCATACTAACCGGTCGCCGCGACTTTTGACGTCCGGCATAGTCGGGCAAACTTTGTCACGCTCGTCCCAACTGGAAGGATGGCTCAAAGTACGTCCTTCGGGGCGGGCGTGACCAGCGCCCTGTCGACTTCCGCTGCGAGACGACCACCGTCATTCTGCCGGGCCGTCTCGCCGTCCCGGGCGGACCGGAGCTCGTTGGCCGACGCTCGGATCGAAGCCTTTTTTGACTCGGAGGGGACATCGACGAACTCTTCCCGCATCCGAATTGAGCCGCTACGATGTCCTTTCAAAGTCTGGGGTAGGAAGCGAAAGGCGTCCTCGGCGGCCGCCGCCTCTAGCGCGTGCACGGCAATCCGCGATGTCGACCACAACGCACCGCTTCAAGGGATAACAGAGGGAGGCAGACCGTGAAAAACATCGTGAAACTGATCAAAGGGACCACCATTGTCGCATTGACCGCACTGGGCGGCCACGTGCCGGCGCTGGCGGGAACATTCGTCTACGTATCGAACGCCGAGGATGGCGACATCGGGGTCTATAGTGTGCAGGCGGATGGCTCTCTGAAAGCCGGAGAGCGCACAAAGGCGGCGAAGGTCGTCATGCCGATGGCGGTGAGCCCGGACAAGCGCTTTCTTTACGCGGCAGCGCGTTCGAAACCATATTCGGTGTTCGTCTACGCCATCGACCGCAACACGGGCGCATTGAAGTCCTTGTCGCAGTCCCCGCTTGCCGAGAGCTTTCCGTACATTTCGCTCGACAAGACCGGGCGTTACTTGTTCGGTGCGTCGTACAGCGCGAATCTGATCAGCGTCAATGCCGTGAAGCTGGACGGCAGCGTCGCTCCCGAGCCGCTCCAGGTGATTCCGGTCGGCCGTAACGCCCATTCGATCCGCATCGACGCGGGCAACAAGTTCGTCTTCGTGCCCACGCTCGGCAGCAATGAGGTCTTCCAGTTCACGTTCGACGCAAAGACCGGGCGACTTGCTTCGAACACCCCTGCGGTGTTTCTGATGAAGCCCGGAATGGGCCCGCGTCACGTCATCATGTCGAACGACAACAAATTTGTGTACGTGCTCGGCGAACTCACCGGCACGGTTACGACATTCTCGCTCGACGCCAAGACGGGACTGTTGACGGAAGTCAGTTCGATATCCGGCTTGCCGCCTGACTCCAAACTCGTTCCAGGCGAGCCGCGCGGTCCGGTCGGTGCGCCTGGCGGCCCGCCGCCGCGCAACACCGATAACGACATTTGGGCTTCAGATCTGCACCTGACACCGAACGGTAAATTTCTCTACGTGGCTGAGCGCACCGGCAGCACCCTCACGACCTTCAGCGTCGATGGTGCGAGTGGCAAGCTTGCATATCTCGCCAGTACGATCACCGAGAAACAGCCGCGCGGCTTTGCCGTCGATCCGAAAGGACGATTTCTCGTCGTCTCCGGGGAAAAGTCGGACACGATTTCGGCTTACAAGATCGATGAGGCCAGCGGAGGGCTGACACTGATCGGAAAATATCCGACAGGAAAGGATGCGAACTGGGTCGAGATCGTCAGTTTCGATTGAGGATGCGGGGGTTAATCGGGAGTATGTCACGTCACACGACTACTCTCGATCCCGCGCCTTGTAGGGAGCCGGGCCGCGGAGCTGGACGCCTGTGTCGGCCTGATCGGAACCTTTTCTCCGGTTCGCTCGGATAAGCAATCTAAATCGCTGCAATGCGACCGCCCTCCGAGCCCGCCAAGCGACGCCAAAATATTATCGCAATATCGCACCGCCCCCGAGTGCGTGAATTTCACGAAGCGCATTAGTTTGTAAAATCTGTTCACTCCCCAAGGCAGTCCGGTATAGCTTCGAGCCGTCGAGGGCCCCTGGCCGACGGCATTTGAGGGTGGAGGAGGCCGGGATCGAGAGCAGAGCAACTGCGGCATGGCGTTAGTCATTGTCGCGCGCCGGATGCGAAACGAGATGGCGTCTGTTACCGCTTACAGCCTTCCCGTCCACATCACCCAGGCCCGGTACGGTATGGGCTTTTTATGGGGTCCGGCTCGTCCAGCCTACCATTCCAGCTTCTTTCCTTGCGAAGGCGTGGCTTACTCTCAGGCGCAACCATAGCGATCTCTCTACGTACGGAATGGGCTATCAAAAGCGGCCCGCGCTCCAAGTTCTCGTTCGATTTCGAGCAGGCGATTGTATTTCGCAAGCCTCTCGCCGCGTGAAAGTGAGCCGGTCTTGATTTGCCCGCCGCCCATGGCGACCGCGAAATCGGCTATGAAGGTGTCTTCGGTCTCGCCCGACCGGTGCGAGACGACATAGCGCCAGCCTGCAGTGCGGCACATCTCGATTGCCTTGATCGTTTCCGAAACTGTCCCGATCTGGTTGAGTTTGATCAGCACTGCGTTGGTGGCGCCGTTGTCGATGCCCTTTTGGATAAAGCGGGAATTAGTGACGTAGAGGTCGTCGCCGACGATCTGTATGCGGTTGCCGCAAGATGCCATTTGCAGACGAAAGCCGTCCCAATCGTCCTCGGCAAATCCGTCTTCGATCGACACAATGGGATAGGCGTCGATCAGGCGGTTGTAGAGAGCAAGCAGTTCATCCCGAGAAAGGGTCTTGTTGTCAGACTTTGAGAACACATACTTGCCGTTCTCACCGAATGAACTCGCCGCCGGATCGAGCGCAAGCGCCACGTCAGGCCCTGGGCGCAAGCCGGCCTTGCGAATTGCTTTGACGATGAGCTCGCAGGCCTCTTCGCTCGTCCTCAAGTTCGGCGCAAATCCTCCTTCATCGCCAACAGCCGTTGAATGACCGGCCTTGTGCAGGAGATCGTGGAGCGCATGGAAGGTCTCTGCACCGTAGCGCAAAGCCTCGCCAAATGTCGGCGCGCCGTGTGGGACGATCATGAACTCCTGAAAGTCGAGCGAGTTTTGCGCATGCTGACCGCCATTGATGACGTTCATCATGGGGACCGGCAGCTTCGTGGCCGAACTACCACCCAAATAACTATAGAGAGGTACGCCTGCAGCCGAAGCCGCGGCGCGCGCGACAGCCATCGAGACGCCAAGGATGGCGTTCGCGCCGAGCCTGGTCTTGTTTTCGGTGCCGTCGAGCGCGATGAGCGCAGCATCGATCGCGTCCTGAGGGGTGGCTGGCATGCCTACGAGGCGCTCGCGAATGATGCCATTTGCATGGGACACTGCCCTAAGCACACCTTTTCCGCCGTAGCGGGATGCATCGCCATCCCGAAGTTCGAGCGCTTCGTGGCGACCCGTCGAAGCGCCGGAAGGAACAGATGCCGTTCCGGTGTGCCCGTCTGTCAGTCGCGCAACGACACGCAGCGTTGGGTAGCCGCGGGAGTCCAAGATCTCGTATGCGTCGAATGTCTGGATGACGGAGGTCATTGCGCTAGTCCCGAAATACAGTTGGAAAATCCCCGATCACGTCGAGGTAGAGCTGGCGCTTGAAAGATACCGCGAGTTCGGGAAGTTCCTTGACCGGCACCCAACGCCAGGCGTCGAACTCAGGGTATTCAGTCGAAACGTTGATGTCGCGATCGGTTCCCCTGAATAACATCACCACCCATTTTTGTGTCTGGCCTTTCCAGCGTCCCCTCCATTTCTTCTGCGCGAGATTTGGCGGCACCTCGTATGTGAACCACCGATTGCTTTCCGCGAGGAGGTCTGCATTGTTGGTTCCGATCTCTTCCTTCAGCTCACGAAAAGCAGCTTCTCTTGGGCTCTCCCCATGATCGATTCCTCCCTGTGGCATCTGCCAGGCATCGTCATTCATGTCGGCGCGCCGGCCAACAAAGACTTCTCCGCGATCATTGAGCAGCATGATCCCGACGCCTGGCCGGTACATGCTGTCGCGCTTTGTTCCTTGATCGCTCATCTGACCTCCTGCCGCGTTAAGTCTCCCTGCTCAGCACGAAATCGCGTTTGAAGTTCACGGAGAAGAGTTTCCTTGCCGCGGAGCCCGCTCAATTCGTCAGCCGTGGCCTGCTCATTCCTCTGGCGCCGGTCGATTGCATCACGAACAATTCCATTAATTAGTGTGATGGTATGATCTAGATGCGCCTCAAATTGCCGGCTTGCTTTGCGGAAGGTCTCGTCGACACCACGGAGCAGTGCCCAACGGAGATTCTCTGCGTTGCGAAGAATCAATTCATCGATCTGTCGCTGGATACGAGCCCGACGGCGGCGCGAGCGGCTCTGAGGGGGCAAAATGCGATCCACAAGCCCGCTCGCGTCGGGAAGCAGGCTCGTCTGGATCTTCTCAGTCACCCAATAAGGGTCCTCTCCGAGCGAAAACCGCTCCGGCTCAAAGCCTGACTGAAACGGCGCGTCAAAGAGCTTGCCCGCAGTCCTGCGCACTTCATCGATTAGCGCGCCAATCCGCTTCCGGTGGTTCACCAAAGCCTCATCGACGATGGCGATGAACGAGGTCGAAAACGCTTGACGGGCGTCATCGAAGAGGTTTCCAAGCGTTCTGCTCAACTCGCTAAGATCGTCGCTGTTCGGCATTAGCTGGTTAATGGCTTCGATCATCGCCGCCCTTGCAGAATTCCGAAGGCGTTCGATTTGTTCCTCCAGTTGATCGCGCAGGCGACGGCGTTCACCATCCAGCAGGTCGCGGATGGTGCGTCGTTGGCCTTCGACGGACGACAGAGCCCGCTCGAAAGCATGATGTTTCGAAGCCAGCTCATCGAGCGGCATCTCCATCGCTCTGATGGCAAGTGTGGTATCGGCGATTGCCTCATGGGTGATCTCGGCTGCCTTGATCCGCACGGCTTGTTCGAGTAGCCGACTCTTCTGAGCGGCGAGATCACGCGACAGATAGGTCTCGACATCCGCAATGCCGCTCGATTGCAGCTTCACTGCGTCGCTGCGCTGCTTCGCATTGAGGCCCTCTGCCGCGGACACGCCGAAAATTTTGGTGTCGGCGGACCAAAGCTCGTTGCGTTCCAGTGCCTGCCTTACAAAGTCCTTGATGCGGCTACGGTCGTCGGCGGCTAGATAATCAATCTTATTCAATACAAAGATGAGCTTGGACGCTGTCTTCCTGATCTGCCTCAGATAGTTGATCTCCACTTCTGTGATTGGCGGGTCGACTGAAATCACGAAAAGAGCCGCGTCGCACTCCGGTAGGACGCCAAGCGCGGCCTCGGTGTTGTGGCGAAATGTGGAACCAACGCCCGGCGTATCGATCAGGACGATTCCATCGGCCAGGATCGGCGAGGGATAAAACAAATCAACCCGAGCGACCCCGAGCTTGTTCTTGGGGTTCGCTTCTTCCGAAATATATTTGAAAAGAAACCGGCTGATCGCATCGGTGCTATCGGTGGTGAGTTCTTCGTCCACATGCTGATCACTGACGCGCACACGGGCAAGCGGCCTTGGACCCCAGGAGATGAACACTGGAACAGCGGTTAGCGGAACCACCGCAATCGGCAGCAGTGCCGCGCCAAGCAGAGCATTGATGAAGGTACTTTTTCCGCGCTTGAATTGGCCCAGCACAGCCAACTGAAACCGTTGGTGTTCTAAGCGATCACGCAAGGAGTTGGCACGCTCGCGCAGTAGGGCATGATCGGCCACCGCATCGCTCAGAGCCGCCAAAGCGGGCTCGAGTCCGCTACCGTGGTTCGGGCGATGTGCCCGACTCGGTTTATGCGCCGTCCTCGCTCTCATCATCGAACTGCCAAATTGATGAGGATGATTCTCTGATATCCGCAACATGGATTGATTGCGAACTCTGCTCATCCCGTCGTTGATCCATCTCAAGGTCGAGCGAACGCTCAAGGGCCGCTTCCTGGGCGCGCAGCCAGGCAAAGAGATCGCCGCGCTCTCCGCTCAAGGGCCGCGCCCAACGCATGTTCTTGAACGGCTTGGCATCGGGGCCGGCCCACCAGTATTCCTTCGTGACCATCAGCACCCAGCCACGGCGTCCGGTCCGGGTCAGCGTAAAGATTTCAATGACGATTCCATGCCGTGCGCTCGAGAAGCTATGACGCTCACGTTCGAACTCGACGCCTTCATGCGTCCAGCGGGTCACTTTCATGCCGGGATTTGTGCTACTGACGAGCAGATCGAACATCCGGAAAAATGATGGGCGGGCGAGGCTCCTCATGACGCTGCCCTTCGCGTCTGGCTTTCGCTGCTTGATCGTATCGTGGCCCACAATATCGGCAGCGCAAGGAGTTGGAGGGCGAGCGAGAGGATCGCGACCGCGGTGACCGACCGGTCGTAGGTCATTCCGAGAAAGATGCTGCCAACAAACCAGGCAACCCCAAAGACAGAGTGAAACAGGCCAAACGCGGTGCCCCGGCGCTCGCGCGTGGCCATCGAACCTACCACGGCGCGCATCACCGATTCCTGCGCTCCCATTCCAATTCCCCAGCATATGATTCCGACCGTGAGCAAGGCAGGGCCCCCTAGAAAAGCGAGCGGAGCTGATGCCGCGGAAATCAAGGTGACGGGAATTAGGATCCCAATACCGATCCGGTCGAATATCGGACCGAGCACCAGCGCCGCAACCGCAGCAGCAACCATTCCAGCAGCGTAGAGCAACGGTACCAAAGGCGAGGTGACCACTCCTGTCTTGCCGAAATGATAAGCGAGTAGCGAGAAATCCGCATACCCCGCTCCAATGAACGCCGCGCCGAACGAAAAGAGCCAAAATTGCCTCGGCAACGCGGCTGGCTCTCGGATCGGCTCGGCCACTTCAAGGTCGCGCGGTGCGGGAAACTGCGCGCGAGCAATGAGAAGCACAGTCATGGAGAGCACTGCGGGCACAACCAGCATGGCAAAACTCGTGGTGTAGCCCTGCTTCAAATAAAGGGCTGCGCTGATCGCCAGAGGTCCGATCACTGCCCCGGTCGTGTCCATTGCCTCATGCAAGCCAAAGGCCCAGCCCCGGCCGGTATGAGTGGCCGCATGCGACAGCATCGCATCACGGGTAGGAGCGCGGAGGGCGCGTCCAATGCGCTCGGTCACGATCAGGAGGACGGCAATTTGCCAGCTGCCCGCCAAGGCAAGAAGCGGAACGGCGAACAAGTTAAGGATGTATCCGATGATGGTGACCGTCCAGTACCGCCCTGTCCGGTCCCCCACGTAACCTGATAGGAGTCGGAAGGCATAGCCCACGAGCTCACCGAAGCCCGCCGCCACCCCTACAATCGTTGCGGAAGCGCCAAGCAAAGCGAGGTAGGGCCCCACGATGCTTCGCGCTCCCTCGTAAGTCATGTCGCCGAACAGGCTGACGAAGCCGAGCAGAACGATGAACCTTCTGGCGGCCTGACTTGGGTTCTTCGCCCCCGCCGGCACCGATGACGCTAATTCCATCCCGCGCTCCTCGCTTGCGCGTGGATGATGCTCAACCTATGGGGATCGCTGATCATTTCGCGCACTCCTACCGCGTCCAAAAAGCAGTAGGAGTCATCAGCCTGGCGGCGGTTTTGGGGGCACTCCATCCCCATTTGATCGCCCTAGTCTAGCTGCGCCGTACGCTTGGAGCAAGTCGGCGAACGTGATGGGTCGCCTCGTTGACGGGAACAAGATCGGGCCTATATTTGTTTAAGCCAGTGGCGATGGAGTTCGCCAGAACTGCCCTGTTCCGGGGCTGATGACTCCTACCGAAGTTGAGCTTTGGTGGAGTCATATGATGACATCCAGTCAGCAAACCGGATCGCCACTTGGTACCGGTCGTCACGTTGAGCCGGTCAAAACTGAGACTTTCCGAAGCGTTCTGTTCGATCGCGAGGAGGCGCCAGCGCACACGGCGCGCCCTGACTTTTTCGGCGACCTCAATCTTGATCAGTTGGTCGAGACCGTGACTGCAGCCGCGTCGGAATATGATCTTAAGCACTTCTTCCAGTTCCCATTGACGAGCGCGGACGCGATCCTTTTCCGTCATGAGGTGTTCCGGGACCTTTCGAATTCAAAGCTCTTCGATGACGTCGAGCGCTTTGCAGCGTCGATGAGAGACGTGCGGACCCATACGAAGCTGTCATCAAAGCTCTATTATAAGTTTCACAGGGAGGGCTGGTTTGTTCGCGCAGTAGAGATCTATTGCGCAGCAGTCCAGCAATTCGCGGCCGACTTGGTCAGTCGCCCGTTGTCATCCCGCGGCCTTATGTCGTTTCGGGACCATCTGTCCGCATACGTCAATAGCGCTGAATTCAAAGCGCTACGCGATGAAGGAAAAAAGATAACGGAAGGTCTCTCACAACTGACATACAGCGTCCTCGCGTATGACGGCTCATTTACAGTGCGACGCTTTCACGACGAAGCCGACTACAGCGCCGAAGTCGAGGCGACGTTCGAAAAATTCAAGCAGTGTGCGGTGACAAGCTACCTGTCCAAGTACACCAACGCGGCAGAGGACATGAACAGCATCGAGGCAAAGGTCCTTGAACTTGTCGCGCGCCTATACCCGGAAAACTTCGAACGCCTGACGAGCTATTGCGAGCGTGAAGTTCATTTCATCGACGACTCGATTGCGAGTTTCGATAGGGAGATCCAGTTCTATATTTGCTATTTAAAGCTGACGGCAAGGTTTGGCCGTGCAGGATTGCCGTTTTGTCTCCCCGAAATTGCCGATCATTCGAAAGAGATTCGTTGCCGAGATGGGTTCGATCTTGTCCTCGCCTTGAAGCTTCTGGCCGAAGGGAAGTCGGTCGTCTGCAATGATTTTGATCTGAAGGGTGGGGAGCGCGTCATCGTTGTCTCAGGCCCCAACCAGGGCGGTAAGACGACCTTTGCCCGCATGTTCGGGCAACTGCACTACCTTGCTCGTCTCGGTTGCCCCGTACCCTCCCGGCAAGCCAGGCTTTTTCTATTCGATAGGCTCCTCACTCACTTCGAGCGGCAGGAAAAGGTCGAGAATTTGCGTGGAAAGCTCGAAGACGACCTTCTCAGGATCCGCTCCATTCTCGACAGCGCATCGTCCAACTCCATTCTCGTCCTGAACGAGATCTTCACGTCGACAACGATCCGTGACGAAGTCTTTTTGAGCAGGAGGGTCATGGGGAGGATCATCGAACGCGATCTTTTGTGCGTTTGGGTGACGTTTGTCGACGAACTGTCAACGTTCGGCAAGCAGACAGTTTCCATGGTCAGCACCGCTGTCCCTGACCAGCCTGCACTCCGCACCTTCAAGATCGAGCGGCGTCGCGCCGACGGCCTCGCTTATGCGATGGCGATCGCGGAGAAGTATGGGCTGACTTACGACCGCATAAGGGAGCGCATCCCAAGATGAAAGCTTTCCTTTCCTATCCGGACCGCGACTTTGATCCGACGTTTTTGCTATCACGGCGGGAACACGCCACTTATCAGCGGAATAAGGATCCAGCCCTCGATCTCCCTCAAGCTTTGCCGTGGAACCATGCTGCGCTCGAGGAGGACCTGGGGCTTGACATCCTGCTCAACGCAATGGCGGCGAGCGACCAATTCCTTCGCGAAGCGGCTTTGATTGGTTTGTTGGGCAGCGTAGCCGAAGAGCGCACAATTCGGTACCGTCAGGATGTGCTTAACGATTGCCTCATCAATCGAACGGTCGTGCGGGAGATGTATGATGTCGCTGTAGAGGCTCTGAATGGCGAGCGGAAGCATCGCTGGATATCGCTCGGTCGCTATCCTGCGAGCACATTGCACCACGCAGTGGAAGTGCTCGAAGTGTTTGTCACGAGCTTGAGAAAGTTGCGGCGCCTCGCAGATCAAAACGTCGGAAGGTTCAAATCGGAAGGATTTCTCCGGCTGTTTCGCATGCTGCAGACGGAACTTGATGATTCGTATTTTGCTGTTGTCGATCGCCACCTGAGACAGCTCAAGTTCAGGGGTGGCGTCCTGGTTAGCGCCAGGCTGGGCCGGGGAAACAAGCCAACCGGTTATATGCTGCGGAGGCCACACGACGCAGAGGAAGGCTGGATCGCCCGCCTTCTCCGGCGATCAGAGGGTTATACCTTTCATCTGCATCCTCGGGACGAAGCAGGAGCGCGTGCTTTGTCGGAATTGCGGGATCAGGGCGTTAATCTGGTCGCGAACGCACTGGCTCAATCGATGGATCATATTTCGAGCTTTTTCCAGATGCTGAGGACCGAACTGGCCTTTTATGTCGGGTGCCTTAATCTTCACGAGGCCATGCAGAAGCTCGGTGTGCCGACTTGTTTCCCTGAACCGTTGCCGGCAGGAAGACCTGTCCTGTCGTTCTCAGGTTTGTACGATGTCGGTCTCGGTCTCAGCATGACGGGCAGGCCCGTGGGCAACGACTTATCCGCGGTTGGCACCGGCCTTCTTATCGTAACCGGTGCCAACACCGGAGGAAAATCCACATTCTTGCGCGGAATCGGCCTTGCCCAATTGATGATGCAGGCTGGCATGTTCGTGGGTGCGAATGCATTCTCTGCTGATCTGCGCAGCGGAATCTTCACTCATTACAAGCGGGAGGAGGACTCAGCGATGGAGAGCGGAAAACTCGACGAAGAGCTGAGCCGCATGAGGGAAGTCGTCGGGCGGTTGCAGCCCGGTGCAATGTTGCTTCTGAACGAGTCGTTTGCCGCGACAAATGAACGAGAAGGCTCAGAAATCGCCCGCCAAATCGTCACGGCGTTGGTGGAGCGCGAAGTCAAAGTCTGCTACGTGACCCATCTTCACGATTTCGCAGGCCATCTTCGCGAAAAGGGACTGTCGAACTGCATATTTCTGCGTGCCGAGCGATTGGCGGACGGCAAGCGAACGTTTCGCATTGTCGAAGGAGACCCGCTGCAGACGAGTTATGGGGAGGATGTCTACGAGAAGGTTTTTGGGCCGGAGCTGCCAGCAACCGCTCCGGATCAGGAAGTTGCATTTGCAGATTGAGATTTCGAGTCCATCGAAACAGCTTATGCTGGATCCAAACCGTCCAGATGAGAGGTTTCGTTGACGGCGAGAATGCGAATCTCGAGGTTAGTCAATTCGATTTCGTTGATGCAGCAGGGAGCTTGTGCAAGTCGCCAATAAGAACGTAGCGGCAGATCGGCGAATTGGAGCAGGAGCGCTCGGTTAACGCTGTCGTGGGACACAAACACGACTGTTTCGTCGGGGTGCGATTCCAGAGCGAAGCGCACCGCGTCGGCCGACCGGGACACCAGATCTTGTAGGGAGTCGCCTTGAGGAAATCGCATCAGGTGCGGAGCCTTGGACCAGGTGGCGTAAAGCGTTGGCTCGGATGCAGCCATTTCATCATGGCTTTTCATGTGCCAGGTGCCGTAGTCGATATCGTTGAGCTGTTCGATCGGGCGCACTTGAATCTGGCAAGCGCGCGCAATCGCCTCACCGGTTGTAACACAGCGCGAAAGCGGGCTCGTATATACCCGCGTCGGACGCCACTTCTCAGCGATGCGGCGCGCCACCGCGAAGGCCTCGGCGTTACCGCGCTCGGTCAAGGGCAAGTCCTCCCGGCCGCGAAAGCGCGGCGGGTGAATGCCCTCTACATGGCCATGTCGAACCAAAATAATCTTCGTCAAGGGCCGGTTTCCTGTCCGCCGAGCCTGCTCGGATTGTAGCTTGCGTATGCCTAATTGCGAGGTAGGATTGGATCAAATTAAGGGAATGGGGTTCTCCCGGTAACCGCCGCAAGGCTGATGACTCCTGCAGGCGCTCTCGCGTCGGTAGGAGCACGTTTGTACTCCTCCACAGGAAGCACTGGACCTGCCGACTTACCCATTTGAAGGGGTGAGCGGTACTGTGGCGTGATGTTCGCTCATCACAGCCGCTGGGTTATATTTTGGTTACGGACCGCGGCAGTGGGGACCAGGTATGGATCCGAATGCCGCAAAAACGCAGGAGACTAGGAAATGAACCCGGAACGAGTCCGAATTTTCAAGCTCCATAAGGGCTGGGCCGATCGCTACGCCATGATATGGGTTGCCTTTGGTTTGTTGCTGATGACAGGCATTCAGTTCGCTCTCGATCGTGCGGGAATCGATGCGGCCGATCGAACTGGCGTGCTCCTTTTGATCGCGCTGATCGTAATACTTGTGGCGCTCTGGCAGGCGGTTGGCCTGGGAATTGCTCGGGTCCACATGATCATGAAAGGGATCGATCTTGAGCATTGAGGGCCCGAGCCGAGTCCACAAGGAAAAAGGATAGATCAAACGTGTTAGGCGGATTGCTCAGCGTCATGATTGGAAGCGCATTAGGGGGCGTTGCGCGCTATTTCATTTCCGGCTTCGTAGCGCGGCGCGTCGGTGAGACATTTCCCTGGGGCACACTATTCATCAATGTCAGTGGGGCATTCCTGATCGGTGTATTTGGGGCTATGGCCGAGGACAACACCTCACTGCTGGCATCACCGGATTCCTGGCTATTTGCGGTCACCGGGTTTCTGGGATGCTACACCACGGTTTCTTCATTCAGCCTTCAATCTCTGTCGCTCGCAAGGGACGGCGAGGGCGGCCGCGCTGCAGGTTATGTGGCGATTTCAGTAGGGCTTTGTCTTGCCGCAGTTACCCTTGGCTTCACATTGGTCGACCATTTCAGGTGAATTGAAGAGGTTGGCAATGACCGATAGTACCAAGTCGATCAACTGGAACACCCCGATCCTATACGCCTGCGTTGCGGCTGGGGGCATGCTCGGCAGCGTTGCGCGCTATCTGGCCGGACTGGCGATTCCGTTAATCTCGGGTTTTCCCTTAGCGACGCTGTTCGTGAATATCACGGGCTCGTTCATTATCGGATTCTACAGCACACTCAGCGGTCCCGATGGTCGGTGGCTTGTGAGTACGAGGCAACGCCAGTTCGTGATGACCGGATTTTGCGGCGGCTACACGACTTTCTCATCGTTTAGCCTTGAGACGTTCAAGTTGTTACACGCCGGCATGAGGGCGACGGCGCTGACGAATATCGCCGTATCCGTTGTGACCTGGCTCATCGCCGTTTGGCTCGGGTACGCGGTCGCAAATCGTCTTAACCGATTGAAGGGGAGTTGAGGATGCAAATACCAAAACAGGCGTTACTGTTGCGAATCTTCATCGGCGAAGACGACAAGTTCGGGGGAACTCCGCTACACGAGGCGATTGTGCTGAAGGCGCGCGAGCTTCAAATTGCCGGCGCCACCGTGCTCCGCGGACCAATGGGGTTTGGCGCATCGAGCCGGCTTCATACGACGAAGATCCTGCGACTCTCCGAAGACTTGCCATTGGTGATCGAAATCGTCGATAGCGAGGAGAAGATCAACGAGTTTCTGCCTGCGCTGGACGGGATGATGTCGAGCGGACTCGTCACGCTTGAGAAAGTGCAGGTGCTTCAATACGGTTCGAAAGGCGGCAACGCCTCTACTTGAAGACTCTGGTCAGGAAACTCTATTTGCGTGGGAATCGACCCCGCGAAGAGGAAATCATTCTGGATAACACACAGGATGCCATTGCGGGAATCAGCTGGGTTTCACCGCTCGGTTTGACGCCGAGACGATTTGATCTTGCGTTTCCCGATTGCAGGTCCAGGGCCGCTTCGAATATCGGGCGAGTCTAGTGCCGCGAAGACTAGGCGTTCCGCAAGCAGCGAGAGATTTATCGGTAAGAGCGCCCTCGGGGCGACATCATCTAAGACAAAGGTGGAGATCGCTTGATACGGCGACAGTAACGCTGGCGGACCGAAGCGCGTCAGTAAGCCTCCCGAGAAGTTAACCCGAAGATCAAGAAAAACGCCTCTTGCAGTAATTGGCGCGCGACCCGTCCCTGCGATGGTGAAAGGTGCTCCCGCGCCTGACGATCGATTCGCATAGGCAAAACGATAATACCTATACAGCATCCGCCGGTGCGCAATAATCTCGCACAGTAGGGCGTCAGGAACGATGTTGTAAACGCGGAGGGTTAATACCAGCGCGAGTTCCATAAGGTGGCAATAGGAGTAGTTGGCCAACCCTCGGCGTTCCAAGCCAACCTTGCCCCGCTCAAATGGCGAGCCCAGCTTCCGCAAGGATTTCACATACTCGTAAAAAGTGGTCTTGCTTGCCTTTCCCTGGAAACCAAGGCGGGACATGACCCACATTGCCTCGCCGTGATGCAATCGGATGCGAGGCAGTGCGACGGGAAGCGAGCCGACACGAGCACGGCGGCCCGCATCAATCGATGCCTTGCTCATCGCAAACCTTAACTTAATGCGGAATCCAGTCACATTGTTTTTTGCGCCAGCTCACTTGGCGCAAGAAAAGCTCCGATCATAAACTCCAAGCTCAAGATGAACCACCAGCGACGGCAAACCAAATTAAACCTCGTCGCGCCGAAATCTGCCTCGGGAGTAGCCGCGCGTGTTGCAATGCACGCGGGTAAGGCAAGGCTGAGCGGTAACGAGGTTCTTGCTTGCGAACGCTACATTACCGACTAAGATCGAACTCACATGTTGGGGATGGGGTTCCCCCGTAACCGCCGTTGAGGCTGATGACTCCTACCGGGCGCTTGGCGTCGGTGGGAAGCTTTTGCCTCCTTCGCATCCAAGCATCCAGTTAATTCTTTGTAGTCCCGGCGGAAGTCAGGACGGCTTTATGCAATGGCTGGAGAAGCAAAATGCGGACTCTACTTTTGAACCCCGAATTCGCAGCATCAGTGTTAATTGCAGTCGCGATTACCTGTCTCTTTGCATTTGTGCTTGAGGCAACTCTTGAAGTCGTCGGGAGCATGCTCGCCATCGGTGGAGCAACCGCCATTGCGGAATACGTTATGCGCAATCGAAAAAGGATTCCCTGAGCGGATTTCAAGGGCTGGGCAAGTCGCAAGCATTGGAAGGACGTTCTCGATGACTGGAGTATGGGCACTTGCCGCATTGTGGTTAGGTCTAGCCCTGATCGCAAGCCTGCTGTCAATCTGGCTACGCGTTTCGACTGCTTTGTCAGAAATTGTCGTCGGAACGATAGCGCAATTGATCATCGGCGCAGCGATAGGATCCGCCGTTCTTGGTACGGATGAATCTTGGGTCAAGTTTCTTTCGGGCATCGGCGCTATCGTCTTGACCTTTCTCGCAGGTGCCGAACTCGATCCGGTCGTCTTTAAGCGAAAATGGAAAGAAGCAACTGCTGTAGGACTTGCCGGCTTCTTTTTTCCGTTCTTCGGGTGCGCGGCTGGCGCCTACTACATTCTCGGATGGGGCCTGATGCCGAGCTGGCTCGGCGGGGTTGCCTTGTCGACGACTTCGGTCGCAGTCGTCTACGCCGTGATGATCGAGTTCGGGTTGAACAAGACCGACTACGGGAAGACTGTTTTGGCGGCTTGTTTCATCAACGATCTTGGAACGGTGCTTGCACTCGGCTTTATCTTTGCACCTTTCACGATGAAGACATTGATCTTCGCCGGCGTGGCCATAGTCGTGTTCGCCATTCTGCCCTGGCTGACGCCTCGGTTCTTTCGCTTGTACGGAAACCGCCCGTCGGAGCTGGAAACCAAGTTTTTGCTTCTCTGTTTGCTTGGCATGGGCGCGCTCGCCGGGTGGGCCGACAGCGAAGCGGTGCTGCCCGCCTATATCATCGGCATGGTTCTCGCAGGCACGGTCGGAAAGGACCATGTTCTGATCCGCAGGCTTCGGACGCTAACTTTCGGTCTGTTGACACCGTTTTACTTCATCCGCGCTGGCTCTTTCGTCTCGATCCCGGCGCTGGTGGCGGCTCCATTCGCTTTCGTCTTCATGTTGCTGGTCAAGATGGTGACGAAATTCGTTGGCGTGTACCCGGTCACGCGCCTGTACAAATCGCCGAATCCCGAGGCCATGTATACGACACTTCTGATGTCAACCGGGCTAACCTTCGGTACGATCTCTTCGCTATACGGTTTATCGCACGGCATTATCGATCAATCCCAATATTCGATCCTGGTGGCCGGCGTGATCGGAAGCGCAGTCATACCGACACTCATTGCAAATGCCTTTTTCCTGCCTCGGCATTTGCTGAATACCGAGGAAGACGAAGCCTCCGCCGATCAAGGCCAGGTTCGATCGCTTAGACAGGTTGCAAGCGGAGCAGAATAGGTTGGAGGGTCACCATGTTTAAGAAGATCCTTCTTGCCAACGACGGATCGGAGCACGCCTTTCATGCGCTGGCGTTTGCCATTTCCCTTGCCAAGCAGAATAACTCAGAACTTCACATGATTTCTGTAGAAGAGATCGACTACATGCCAGAGTTTATCGAAGAGGTTCGCGAAGAAGCCGGTACCGCAGGGCGTCGATATCACTCCATCATTCAAAGGGCGAAGGCGTTGGCGGAGCGAAGTCAGGTCAAGCTTCATACTCACGTTGTGGCGGGTCATCCCGTCCGCGATATCGTCGACTTTGCCAAGGACAACGACTTCGAACTGTTGGTCATCGGAGCCACCGGCCACTCGGCTTTGTATGAACGCCTGATTGGCAGCCGTGCTGACCGAATGGTGCAGCTCGCGCACTGTCCAGTCCTGGTCGTGAAGTGAGGGCGGCAAACCCGATTTATCTGAAGAAAGTGTGAAAAATTGACGTTGCCTGGGAGGTCGAACATGCAGCTACCGAGAGATGCGGTCTTGCTCAGGATCTTCTTCGGGGAAGATGACAAGTACAATCGATTGCCACTCTACGAGGCGATCGTGCTGAAGGCCCGGGAAATGCACTTGGCCGGAGCAACGGTTCTTCGGGGAGGCATGGGATTTGGGCATTCGACACGATTGCACACCACCAAGATCCTGCGCCTGTCGGAAGACCTCCCGCTCGTCGTCGAGATCGTTGACACCCAGGAAAATATCGACAAGTTCCTTCCTGTTCTGGACCAGATGATGACAAGTGGGCTTGTCACTCTTGAGAAAGTGCAAGTTCTGCAGTACGGCACCGAAATGGCCCCGCAAGCTGTGAGAGCCTGATTCAACGCTTTTCAGCCGAAGGGCCGGCTGCGAGGCCAACGAAGGTTTGGAATTTTGTCATGCCAGTCCATCGATCTCGAACGACCACACACGGCCGCAACATGGCCGGCGCGCGCGGGCTTTGGCGGGCAACCGGCATGAAGGATTCGGATTTCGGCAAGCCAATCATTGCCGTGGTCAACTCTTTCACGCAGTTCGTTCCAGGACATGTCCATCTGAAAGATCTTGGCCAGCTGGTCGCGCGTGAAATCGAAGCGGCCGGCGGCGTCGCCAAAGAGTTCAACACCATCGCGGTCGATGACGGCATCGCAATGGGGCATGACGGTATGCTGTACAGCCTTCCGTCGCGTGAATTGATCGCAGACAGTGTCGAATACATGGCCAATGCGCATTGCGCCGACGGGCTCGTGTGCATTTCCAACTGCGACAAGATTACGCCTGGCATGCTGATGGCGGCTTTGCGGCTGAACATTCCCACCGTGTTCGTTTCGGGTGGTCCGATGGAAGCCGGCAAGGTCCTGATCAAGGGCAAGACGCATGCGGTCGATCTGGTCGACGCCATGGTTGCCGCGGCCGACAGCAGCATGAGCGATGCAGAAGTGCAGGTCATGGAACGGTCGGCTTGTCCGACCTGCGGCTCGTGCTCGGGCATGTTCACGGCGAACTCCATGAACTGCCTCACCGAGGCGCTGGGTCTTGCGCTGCCGGGTAATGGCACGGTCCTCGCAACCCACGCCGATCGGAAGCGGCTGTTCGTCGAGGCGGGCCACACGATTGTCGACCTGGCAAGGCGCTATTACGAGCAGGACGACCCTTCGGTGCTGCCGCGCAACATTGCAAACGACAAGGCGTTCGAAAACGCGATGACGCTGGATATCGCGATGGGCGGTTCGACCAACACGGTGCTGCACCTGCTTGCTGCCGCGCATGAGGCAAAGGTTGACTTCACGATGGGGGATATCGACAGGCTATCGCGCCGCGTGCCCGTACTTTGCAAAGTCGCGCCGTCGGTTCCCGACGTGCATCTGGAAGACGTTCATCGCGCCGGCGGGATCATGGCCATCCTGGGCGAATTGGAGCGCGCAAGATTGATCGATTCCTCGGTGGGTACAGTGCACGCTGCAACCCTCGAGGAGGCGCTCAGTCGCTGGGATGTCCGGAGAACCGGAAGCGAAGCCGTACGTAATTTCTTTTGTGCTGCACCGGGCGGCGTGCCGACGACGATCGCGTTCAGCCAAGAGCAGCGATTCGAGGATCTCGACCTCAATCGCGAGAGTGGCGTAATCCGCGATGCGGAGCATGCCTTCAGCCGCGACGGCGGATTGGCCGTGCTCTACGGCAATCTCGCCGAAGAAGGCTGCATCGTGAAGACGGCAGGTGTTGACGCATCAATCCTGAAATTTTCCGGCGCCGCTCGCGTGTTCGAAAGCCAGGAAGCGGCGGTCGAGGGAATTCTGACAGGCAAGGTCCTGAGCGGTGAGGTCGTCGTCATCCGTTACGAAGGGCCGCGCGGCGGACCCGGCATGCAGGAAATGCTCTACCCGACCAGCTATCTGAAATCGAAAGGCCTCGGCAAAGCCTGCGCGCTCATCACCGATGGACGTTTTTCCGGGGGCACCTCAGGGCTCTCGATCGGTCACGTTTCGCCGGAAGCCGCTGAAGGCGGAACAATCGCGCTGGTTCGCGACGGCGATCGGATTTCAATTGATATTCCGGATCGCGCCATTCGCCTTGACGTGCCAGAACACGAGCTGAAGCGCCGGCGCGATGCGGAAGTTTCTCGAGGGAAGGCTGCGTGGCAACCAAAGGCCCGCAAGCGGGTGGTTTCGACCGCGCTTCAGGCCTACGCGGCACTCACGACAAGCGCTGCTCGCGGCGCCGTGCGCGACGTCGACCGGCCCTTAAAACAACAGGCGTAACCACGATGGATATTTGGAGTTTCGCCCACCTTGTGGTCTCGGCAGGAGTAACAAAATCAGCTAAAAGAAGGCTCATTTCTGCTGACTTTTTTGGTGAAGCTGTCTCCCGTTGGTAGCAGCTTTTCCGTTCGAAGCTTTTTCCGACTAACTCCATTCATTGGAGATTTGCGATGAGCTCCAAGATCGAACCCGTTGAGCGCGCCCGGTCCATCCGTATTCGGGATGCCAT
>Ga0070735_10000742_pt1 | contig 33624 bp, 30 predicted proteins | sample Coa_R1_FD_66443 | JGI IMG/M metagenome (GOLD analysis project Ga0070735, IMG submission 66443) | Surface soil microbial communities from Centralia Pennsylvania, which are recovering from an underground coalmine fire - Coalmine... | ecosystem: Environmental > Terrestrial > Soil > Unclassified ...
TGACGTAGGCGCGCCAGCGGCCGTCGGCGTCCGCCTCGCGCTCCAGCGCATTGACCGGGCGGGCCAGCGCCGCCTGATCTTGCGGCCGCGCGCCGACGCACCAGCCCTCGAACAGGATGACGTCGGCCGGGCCGGCGACCGGCGTCCATGTCGCCGCCGGCGCGCGGTCGTCGCTCGCCTTGTCGAAGCGCGGGATGACGATCGTTCCGGCCTGGCCGAGACGCTGCAGCAGGTCGACTCCAAGCGCCACGTCATGCGTGCCGGGAACCCCGCGGGTGGCGAGCAGCGGGTGCGCCTCGCGCGCCAGGCGCTGGCGGTCGGCGTGGGGCAGGTAAAGGTCGTCCAGCGACAGGATGACGGCGCGCAAGCCCTCCTGCGCCAGCAGCAGCTCGAGCACCCGCACGCTCGTCGTCTTGCCCGACCCTTGCGCGCCGCAGATCCCGACGCGCAGGCCGGGCCCCCGGGCGCGCGCCGCCGCCGCGATCCGCGCCGCGAGCGGCCGGTGCAGGCGCTCGACCACCTCGGCGTAGCCGGGCGGGAGCTGTTCCGCCTCCAGCAGCGCGGCGAGGTCGGTCATCCCATCTTGAAGACGCAGACCTTGTTGCCGTCGAGGTCGCGGAAATAGGCGCCGTAGAAGCCGTCCATGCGGACGCCCGGCGCGCCTTCGTCGGCGGCGCCGTTGGCGAGCGCCAGGGCGTGCACCTCGTTCACCACCTCGGGCGAGGGCGAGGAGAGGGCGACCATGTTGCCGTTGCCGGGAACGGCCGCCTTGCCGTCGTAGGGCTTGCACACGGCCAGCATGGCGCCGCCGGCGCCGGCGTAGCCCTGCATGCGGTCGCTGGCGAAGGCGCGCTGGCCGCCGAGCGGCTTCAGCACCTCATCGTAGAACCCTTTCGCCCGCTCGAGATCGTTGCTGCCGATGGTGGCGTAGCCGATCATGGGTCGTCTCCCGTTCGTGTATGCGTTCGCAGCCTCTTTGAGCGAACGGCGGCCGGGCGTCCAGCCGCGCACGATCTGATCCGTGAGCAGCGGCGCCCGCGCATTTGCACGTGCGCGCGAGGCGGTCCAAAATAGAGCCCATTACCGAAGACGGAATATTCGATGTCTGATTCTCAAGGCGCGCCATCGGGCGCGTCGCTTGACGAAGCGTTGCGTCCAGAAATCGACGTCAAGGCCATGCCGAACATCATTCGGCGTATCGTGCTCATGGCGTTCAAGGTCGACCCGGTGCAGGTGGCCCTGGCGATGGGCTGCTCGCTCGGCGCGGCGGTGGCGGGGCTGACGGTCCCCCGGCTGTTCGGCTCTGCGATCAACCAGGCGCAAGCCCTCTTGAAGGTGGTCGTGCACGCGCGCGCCGAGCACGTGCCGCTCGCGAAGCTGGCGCTTCTGCAGGCGCAATCGATGCATGCGCTCTGGATCGCGGCGGGCCTCATTCTCCTGGCGACCACGATCCAAGGGCTCCTGACCGGCGTCGGCGGCTATAACGCCGAGCGCGTCAGTCAGCGGGTCGCCTACGTGCTGCGCCTCGACTATTTCCGCCAGTTGCAGCGGCTGCCGTTCGGATTCCACGACAAGATCCACTCCGGGGACCTGATCACCCGCGGCATGATCGATCTCGAAGGCGCGCGGATGTTCATCCAGAACGGGATGATGATGTCGCTGACGCTGGTCCTTTTGCTGGTGGTCGCGACCTTCATGATGTTCGCGTCCGACCCGATCATGGCGCTCCTGGCGCTGACGTTCGTGCCGATCAGCATCTACACGCTCGGCCGCGTCGGCTTTCTTCTGCGCATCGCCTGGATGCGGGTGCAGACGCTGATGAGCGTCCTGACGCTCACCATGGAGGAGAATCTTCAGGGCATCCGCGTGGTCCGCTCGTTCGCCGCGCGCGCGTTCGAGATGGCCAAGTTCGACAAGGCGGCCACCGAGGCGCTGCGGGAGGCCTATAAGCGGATCGTCCTTCGCATGCGGGCCATGCGCACCACGACGCTTGCCTTCTACGTCTCGCAGGCGCTGGTGCTCTGGTACGGCGGGCACAAGGTGGTGGCCGGGACGATGTCGCCGGGGCGGCTGGCCGAGTTCGTCCTCTACCTGAACATCCTGCAGGCGCCGGTGCGGCAGGTGATCATGATCGTGATGTCGGCGGCCAGGGCCACGACCTGCGGGGGGCGGCTGTTCGAGATCCTCGATATCGAGCCCGCCATCGCCGACAAGCCGGGCGCGCAGGCGCTTGCGCCCAGCGAGGGGACCTTGTCCTTCGAGCACGTCGACTTCGGCTACGACGCTGACCACTTGGTGCTGCACGACATCAGTTTTTCCGTCGGGCGCGGCCGCACGCTTGGCATCGTCGGGCCGCCCGGCAGCGGCAAGTCGACAATCGCCAACCTCATCCCCCGCTTCTACGACGTCAGCGGCGGGCGCATCAGCATCGACGGCGTCGACATACGTGACGTCACTCTTGCCTCGCTCAGGGCCTACGTCGGGCTGGTGCAGCAGGAAGCCTTCCTGTTCGACTCCACGGTGACCAACAACGTCGCCTACGCCGATCCCTGGGCGGAGGAGGCGCGTATCGTCGGCGCCACCAAGACGGCGCAGCTGCACGAGTACATCGACCACCTGCCGATGGGCTACGGCACCCGGGTCGGCGAGCGAGGCGTTGCGCTGTCCGGCGGCCAGCGCCAGCGCATGTCGATCGCCCGCGGGGTGGTGCCCGGACCGGGCATCATGATCTTCGACGACTCGACCGCGGCGATCGATGCGGTCACCGAAAAGCGCGTGCGTGACGCGCTGGCGGAAGCCACCAAGGCGAAGGCGACGATCATCATCGCCCACAGGCTGTCGTCGCTGATGCACGCCGACGAGATCATCCTGCTCGAGGAGGGCCGCATCGTCGAACGCGGCACACACGCCGAGCTGCTGGCCCTTCAAGGCGAGTACTACGACCTCTATTCGCTGCAGACCCGCACCGAGCAGGGCCTGTCGCTCGCCGACGAGAAGATCCGCCGCAAGGTGGCGGAGGCGGCGGAATGAGCGACTTCGCTTTCGACCGCGACGCGCCGCCGCCCGGCCCGTCGCCGCGCCGCCGCAACGCCAACCTCGGCAGCGCCGAAGCCGAAGAGATCTTCATGTCGTTCGACACGCGGATCGTGCGGCGCTTCTCGGCTTTCCTGAGGCCGCATCCGTGGTCGCTGATCGGCGCGCTTGTCGCCGCGATCGTCTCCTCCGGCGCGTCGGTCCTGATCCCGGTGATGATCGGTCAGGTGGTGACCGCGGCCACCAGCGGCGTCGACCGCCTGCACCGGGTCGACATGGTGGTGCTGGCTCTGGTCGCCGTCGTGGTCCTCTTCACCATCACCTCATTGCTGTCCCAGTGGCTGAGCACCCGGCTGGCGCAGAAGGTCATCTTCGACGTTCGCCGCGCGATGTTCGAGCACTTCCAGAGCGTCGCCCTGAGCTTCATGGACAAGACCCACGTCGGGCGGATCATGGCCCGGCTGCAAGGCGACGTGAACGCGCTGCAGGACTTCCTGGAGAGCACGACCTCGACGGTCGGCGACTTCGTGATGCTGATCGGCATCGTCATCTACATGCTGGTGCTGAACTGGAAGCTCGGCCTGCTCACCATGCTGGTGCTGCCGGCGCTGATCGGCATCCGCGCGGTCTGGCTGCCCTATTCCAAGATCACCTTCCGCCGCGCGCGCGACGCTTCCTCGATCGCCAACGGCGCGCTCGCCGAGAACATCAACGGGATCCGCACGGTGCAGGAGACCCTCCGCGAGGGGATGAACTTCGAGCTCTACGAGGAGAAGGCGCGCGACAACATGAAGGCCCAGGTCGACTCGGCCTTCCTCGCGGCGCTGATGAGCCCGACCGTCTCCATCCTCACCGGCGTCGCCACGGCGGTGATCATCGTGGTCGGCGGCGGCGAGGTGCTGAACGGCCAGCTCGAAGTCGGCGCAATGGTCGCCTACGTCATCCTGGTGCAGCGGTTCTTCGAGCCTGTGCGCATGCTCTCCATGCAGTACACGGCGCTGCAACGGGCCATGGCCGCCGGCTACCGCATCTTCGAGGTGCTCGACGTCGCGGTGACCATCCAGAACAAGCCGGACGCGATCGAGCTCCACGACATCGAGCCCACCGTCGAGTTCGACCATGTCACCTTCGGATACTACCCTGATCGGCCGGTGCTGAAGGACATCACCTTCAAGGTGAAGCCCAGGCAGGTGGTGGCGCTGGTCGGGCCGACCGGCTCGGGCAAGACATCGATCATCTCGCTGGTCCGCCGCTTCTACGAGGTGGACCAGGGCCGGGTGCTGGTCGGCGGCCACGACGTGCGCGATGTGACGCTGGAGAGCCTCGGCAAGACCATCGGCATGGTGCTGCAGGAGCCGTTCCTGTTCACCGGCACGGTCGAGGAAAACATCCGCTTCGCCTCGAACGCCACGCACGACGAGGTGGTGGCGGCCGCCAAGGCGGTGCGCGCCCACGACTTCATCATGCGGCTGGCGAAGGGCTACGACACCCCGCTCGGCCAGCGCGGCGGCAACATCTCGCTCGGCCAGCGGCAGCTGCTTTCGTTCGCCCGCGCCCTGGTCATCAACCCGCAGATCCTCATCCTCGACGAGGCCACCGCCAACATCGACAGCTTCACCGAGCTGGAGATCCAGCGCGCGCTCAAGGCGCTGATGACCGGCCGCACCTGTCTGGTCATCGCCCACCGGCTGGCCACGGTGCGCGACGCCGACGACATCATCGTCCTGCAGCAGGGCCGCATCGTCGAACAGGGCCCGCACGAGGCGCTGATGGCAAAGGGCGGGCTCTACGCCAGCCTCTACGCGTCCAGTCACGGCTCCTTCGACGACATGCCCGGCGAAGGGGAAGACCGCGCCGACCGCCAGTTCGCCATGCAGACCTAACCCCTCCGCACCACTCCCGCGCAAAAGTCCGGAACCGCATCTTGCCTCACCCATCCAATCGAGTCTAAATTTTGGACTAGTCTAGCGATGGGCGGTTATGATGACGCTAAATCCACTGCTGCAGGCCCCGCTTGCCGTCCAAGCGCATGTGGCGACCGTGATCGCCGCGCTGGTCAGCGGCGCCTGGGTGATCTTCTTGAGCCGCAAAGGTTCGCTCGCGCATCGGCGGGTCGGAATAGCCTTCCTGGCCCTGATGGTGACGACGGCGCTGATCTCGCTCTTCATCCATCGCAGAGCGCCGCACAGCCCATTCTTTGGGCTGAGTCCCATCCACCTGCTGGCGGCGTTCGTGTTGTTCGCCGTGTGGCGCGCGCTGGACGGGGCGCGGAAGGGGAACGTGAAACAGCATCGCGAATGGACGCGCGGGCTCTACTTCGGCTCGCTGGTGATCACGGGAGTCACGAACGTCTTCTTCTTCTCCGGCATCACCCACGACGTCTTCTTCGGCAGCTAAAGGGGGAGCGGACATGACAAACGAGGCTGGCCGACTGAAGGATGACGTCGCCTTCCTGCGCGCCCTGGCCGAAGGCGCGGCCGGCGCAAGCGCCCGAACGGGAGCGGTGCTCCTCGCCATCGGCATCGTCTTCTCGGTCGTGGCGCTGCAGTACTGGGCGATCGACTCCCGCCTGGTCGCGGTTCCGCAGAGCTGGCGAAGCTGGCTGTGGCTCGATGGTCCGGCGGTGTTTCTCCCCGCCCTGGGCATCATCCAGATGCGTCTGAAGGAGCGCTCGATCGGTCCAGGCTCGCGCGCCCTCTCAGCGGCCTGGTCCGGCCTCGGCCTGGCGCTTGCCTGCGCGGTTGTCAGCCTGGCCGCGGCGGGCTGGCGGCTCTCGCTGCCGCTGCTTGCCGCCTGGATCTTTCCGGTGGTTCTCTTCACTCTCCTCGGCGCGAGTTGGGCCGTGACGTTCGCCGTTCAACGGCGCGCGTCCCACGCCTTGGCCGGCGCGGGAAGCGGGCTCGCTGCAATCGCTTGCGGCGCGCTGATCGGGAGCGCTTGGGAATGGCTCGCGCTCTCGGCCGGACTGCTCTTGCTTATGGCGGTCCCTGGATGGCTCATTCTCAGAGCCGAGCGGTCGGCCTAGGCCGCCGATGGCGATCATCGGTCCCGGAGCAATCGACCCGATCATCCACGGCCGGCTGCGCCTTGGCATCATGGTTTATCTTGCCGACGCCGATGTCGCCGCTTTCACCGAGCTCAAGGCCGCGCTGGCGGTGACCCAGGGCAATCTGTCGGCCGGACTGATCCAGCTGGAAAGCGCCGGCTACGTCCGAATCGAGAAGGGCTTCGTCGGTCGAAAGCCGCGCACCCAGGCCCGCGTCACGCCGGCGGGGCGAGTGGCGCTGGCCGCGTACCTGAAAGAGATGGCGGCGCTGGCCGAGCGCCTTGGCTGACGGGTTGGGGATTCGCCCGCCTGACGCGGCGGGCGGGCGCCTAGAGGCGCGGCCAGGCCGGCTCCGGCGGGGCCGAGCGGGCGAAGAGGACGGCGATCAGGCTCAAGGCCGCCGCGGCGGTGAGCCAGAGGCCGGGCGCGGCGCGGTTGCCGGTCTGGTGCACCAGCAAGGTGGCGATCGCCGGCGTGAAGCCGCCGAAGAGCGCGGTGGCGGTCGAAAAGGCCAGCGAGAAGCCGGACGCCCGCAACGATTGCGGCACGATCTCGGTCAGGTAGGCCACGAGCGCGCCGTTGTAGGCGCCGAACACGAACGAGAAGAACAGCTCCACCGCCAGCAGCCGCCCGAACGAGGGCGCGTGCACCAGCCAGAGCATGGCCGGATAGGCGCCAAGCAGCATCAGCGCGCTGATCGTGATGAGCACGGGCCTGCGGCCGATGCGGTCGGACACCGTCCCCATGACCGGCAGCCAGATGAAGTTAGAGACGCCAACCGCAGCGGTGACCGCGAACACGGGCAGCGCCGGCAGGCGCAGCACCTGCGTGCCGAACGAGGGGGTGTAGACGGTGATCATGTAGAAGGAGACGGTGGTCAGCGTCGTCATCAGGACGCCGACGGCGATGCGCCCCCAATGGCGCGCCAGGCCGGCGAAGATCTCGCCCCAGGTCGGGTGCAGCGTGCGCTCGGCGAACGCGCGGGTCTCCGGCAGCGAACGGCGCAGGACGAGCAGCACCGGCACGATCAGGCAGCCGACGCCGAGCGGAATACGCCAGCCCCAGGCGGTCATCGCCGCAGGGGAAAGGCGGCTCGCCAGCGCGATGCCGATGGCGGCCGAGAGCACGACGGCCACCTGCTGGCTGGCCGACTGCCAGGACGTGTAGAAGCCCTTGCGCCCGGGCGGGGCGATCTCGGCCAGGTAGACCGAGACGCCCCCCAGCTCCATGCCGGCCGAGAAGCCCTGCAGCAGCCGCCCGGCCAGCACGGCCAGCGGCGCGATCAGACCGATGGCGGCGTAGCCGGGCATGACCGTCAGCGTCAGAATGCCCACCGACATCAGGCTGAGCGTGACCAGAAGGCCGGCGCGCCGCCCGTGCTTGTCGGCGTAGGCGCCCAGGATGATCGCCCCCAGCGGCCGCATCAGGAACGCGGCGCCGAAGGTCATGAAGGAGGCGAGCAGCGAGGTGAACGGATCGCGGCTGGGGAAGAAGGTCGCCCCGATGGCGGCGGCGTAGTAGCCGAACACCTGGAAATCGTACATCTCAAGGAAGTTGCCGCTGGCCACGCGGATCACCGACCAGGCGCCGGCTTCGTCGCCCGTTCGCTCCGCCACGCGGCCGCTCTCCCGCCCTGCCTAAACGCGCCGCAAGACGTGCCGCAGATACTCCCGCCGGTCGAGCGGATTGTGGTCCGTTCTGGGCCGGCTCGGAACGGCGCCGCGCACCGGCCGATAGTGGTCGAACGCCTGCTCCAGCACGCCGAGGCCGCCGGTCAGACCGGGGACCTCGAGCTGCAGCCGGTGCACTTGGGCCGCCCGGATCTCGCCGGTGAGTTCGCACGCGCCGCCGCGCACCACAGGCGTCGGCGCGCCGGCCCCGAGCTTGGCGAGCGCCGGCAGGATCGCGCCGAGCGCTTCGGCCGGGGCGGTGAGCTGGAAGCGGTGGATCGGCTCGCAGACCTCGGTTCCGGCCTGCTTCAGCGCTTTCATGAGGACAAGCGGGGTAAGGTTGCGATGGTCGGCCGGCGTGCTGGTCGCGAAGTGGCGGTAGCGGATGGCGTGGGTCATGGCGACCGTGCAGTCGGTGACCCGCCAGCCGTGCAGCCCCTGCATCAAGGTCTCATAGACGGCCTCCTCGACCGCCTTGTGGAAGGTCAGCGGCAGCGCGCCATACTCGACCTCCAGCTTGAAGCTGACGCCGGTCCCGATCGGGGCCGGATCGATCCGAAGGCCAACCGCCGCCATGAAGGGGCGCGGCGGCCATTCGACGGCGGCGCCCGTGCCGATGACCCGCTCGATGCAGATCGTGGTCGTTTCGCGGAAGTCGACCTCCACCCCGAAGTCGCCCGCCAGCGTCTGCTCGATCACCTCCTTCTGCACCTCGCCGTAGAGGGAGACGAACATCTCCTGGCGGATGTCGTCCTGGCGAAGATTGATCAGCGGATCCTGCTCGGCGAGGTGGGCGAGCGCGGTGTGCAGCGCTCCCTTGTCGGCCGCGTGGCGCGGAACGATCACGGTCTCCAGCGACGGGGGCGCGAAATGATGCGCCCGAGCGTCCGCCCGGGGCGCGCCGATCGCGTCGCCGATCTGGGCGGCGTGCAGACCCCAGAGCTTGCCGATCCGCCCCGCGCCGAGGGCGTGCGCAGACGCGGCGCCGCCACGCTCGAAGACGCTGATCGCGGTCACCTTGGCCGGGTCGGCCCCATGCACGGCCACGCGGTCGCCCGTGCTGACCATTCCGGAAAACATCCGGACGAACGCCACCTTCTCCCCGCCCACGCCGCGCTCGATCTTGAAGACGGCGCCGGAGACGGGGCCGTCCGCATCGCCCTCGCTCGCCGGAAGCAGCTCACTGACGCCGGCGATCAGCGCGTCCGTTCCGGCGCCGGTGATGGCCGAGCCGAAGAAGACCGGATGCACGAGCGCCTTGCCTGTCTGCGCCGCGAGCGCGGCGCGAAGCCGCCGGTAAGGGAGCGCTCGCCTGCCCTCGACAAAGGCGGCGAAGATCGTTTCGTCGTTGTCGGCCAGCCGTTCGCTGAGCGCGGCGCGAAAGCCGGCGTCGCCCTCGCCGAACAGCGTCACGCTGGCGTCCCGGCTGCCGAGATCGCGGGCCGCGCCCATCGCCACGACCGCCGGCGTCAGCGTCTCGGCGATGGCCGCCAGAACGCCGGCGTCCCGCGCCCCGGTCCGGTCGATCTTGTTGACGAAGATGAGCGTCGGCACGCCAAGCCGCTGCAGCGCCCGCATCAGCATGCGCGTCTGCGACTGCACGCCCTCGACGGCCGAAATCACCAGCACCGCGCCGTCGAGCACGCTCAGCACCCGCTCGACCTCGGCGATGAAGTCCGGGTGGCCGGGCGTGTCGATCAGGTTGACCGCGACGTCGCCGACGACGAACGAGGCGACCGCCGACTTGATGGTGATGCCGCGCTGGCGCTCCAGCGCCAGGCTGTCGGTCAGGGTCGAGCCGGCGTCGACGCTGCCGATCGTCTCGATGACGCCGGCCGCGTAGAGCAGGCGCTCGGTGAGGCTAGTCTTTCCGGCGTCGACGTGCGCCAGGATCCCCAAGTTCAACGTTCGCATAAGGCCTCATGTCCTTTCGAAGGTTTCCCAACTCGATGGTCATGAAGCTGCGGTGCATTGATCTCTCCGGGGGTTGAGGTTGGCGCGAGTGAACAGCGGACGGGGCGCGAGGGCAATCGAATTGTCTTGCGACCGCGCCCGCGTGCGCTTGTCCTGAAAGGGCGGAGGCTTGATGATAGGCGGGCCGCCAAGTTCGCGGCCGCCCAGCAAGAGATTCCCGATCCCGATGGCTTTGGATACCGCGGACGCGCCGTCCGCCTCCGTCAACTTGACCGTCAACGGCGAGCCGCGCGCGCTCACCCTCGATGTCCGCACCACCCTGCTCGATGCGCTGCGTGAGACCCTCGGCCTCAAAGGGTCGAAGAAGGGCTGCGACCATGGCCAGTGCGGCGCCTGCACCGTGCTGGTGAACGGGCTGCGCATCAACGCCTGCCTCTCGCTCGCCGTCATGCACGACGGCGACGCGGTCACCACCATTGAAGGCATCGGGACCGTCGATCGGCTGAGCGCGCTGCAAAGGGCTTTCCTCGATCGCGACGCCTTTCAGTGCGGCTATTGCACGCCCGGCCAGATCTGCTCGGCGACCGGGCTGTTGGACGAAGCGGAAAAGGGCTGGCCCAGCGCCGCGACCGAGGACCTGACCGCGGCGATCTCGCTGACCGACGCCGAGATTCGCGAGCGGATGAGCGGCAACATCTGCCGCTGTTCGGCCTACCCGCAGATCCTGGACGCCATCCGCGACGTCGCCGGAGCAGCCGCATGAGGCCGTTCAGCTATGAGCGCGCGACAAGCGCGGCCGGCGCCGCCAAGGCCGCGGCGGAGACGCCGGCCGCCCGGTTCCTTGCCGGCGGCACCAACCTGCTCGACCTGATGAAGCTCGAGATCGAGCGGCCGGAGCGGGTGATCGACGTCGGCCGCCTGCCGATGGCGGGCGTCGAGGCAAACGGCGACGGCCTGCGCATCGGCGCGCTCGCCACCGCCTCGGCGGTCGCCGCGGACGCTCGCGTGCGCCGCGACTATCCCGTGCTGGCCGAGGCGCTGCTCTCCGGCGCCTCGCCGCAGTTGCGCAACAAGGCGACCACGGCGGGGAACCTCCTTCAGCGCACGCGCTGTCCCTACTTTTACGACGCCGCCAAGCCCTGCAACAAACGCCAGCCCGGCGCCGGCTGCGCGGCGATCGGCGGCCTGAACCGCTTCGCCGCCATCCTCGGCGCGAGCGAGGCCTGCATCGCCACCCACCCCTCCGATCTCGCCGTGGCGCTGAGCGTGCTGGATGCGAGCGTCGAGACCGTGCGGCCGGACGGGACGACGCGGGCGATCCCCATCGACGACCTGCACCGGCTGCCCGGCGACGCGCCGCACCTCGAAACGACGCTCGAGGCGGGCGAACTCGTCACCGGCGTCGCCATCCCGCCGCCGCCGAAGGGCCGGCAGGCCTATCGCAAGGTGCGCGACCGCGCCTCCTACGCCGCAGGTCTGGTCGCCGTCGCCGTCGCCGGCGACCGCATCGCGCTGGGCTGCGTGGCGCTGAAGCCCTGGCGGGCGACGAAGGCCGAAGCGGCGCTCGCGGCCGGCGCCGCGCCGGCCGCCGCCGCCGACGCCGAACTCGCCGGCGCGGCCAGCGCCGGCCACAACACCTTCAAGATCGCGCTGACCCAACGCCTGATGACGGCGGCGCTGCAGGACGGAAAAGCCTGATGCCTTCTCTTTCGCTGGACGACTACGCCGCTCCGAACCCGATCAGCCAGAACCGCCAAGGCATCATCGGCCGGGCGGTCGACCGCTACGAAGGCCCGCTCAAAGTCACCGGCACGGCGCCCTACGCCTACGAGGTCGAGACGCCATCGCCGCCCGCCTACGGCGTGGTGGTCGGGGCCGAGATCGGCTGCGGCGTGGTGACCGCTGTCGACGACGCGGCCGCCTTGGCCGCGCCCGGCGTCAAGCTCGTCTGGCACGCGCTGCGCCGGCCGGAGAACCAGCCGGAGCGTGGCGCGCGCAGCTACGTCGGCAGCCAGGCGGGCGCCAAGCCGGTGTTTGCCGAGCCGAACGTGCGGTTCTTCGGCCAGCCGGTCGCCTTCGTCTGCGCCGACACGCTCGAGCATGCCGACGCGGCCGCCTCGCTGATCAAGATCACCTACGAAGAGACGCCGGCCGCCTTCGCTTTCGACCCGGCCCAGGCCGAACCGGTCGACGGGACCTCGGCCATCGGCGACTTCGAGCGCGCTTTCGCCGACGCCCCGGTCAAACTCGACGAGACGTGGTCGACGCCGATCGAGAACCACTGCCAGATGGAGCCCTGCGCCACCACCGCCTGGTGGGAGGACGGAACGGTGACGGTCCACACCTCGGTGCAAATGATCAAGCCGCCCCAGCATCTCCTGTCGGAAACGCTGCAGATCCCGCGCGACCACGTGCACCTGCTCTCGCGCTACATCGGCGGCGGATTCGGCGGCAAGGGATCGACTTACGAGGACCTGGAACTGGCGGCGATGTCATCGCGCGAGATCGACCAGCCGGTGAAGATCGCGCTCACCCGCACCCAGATGTTCAACGCCACCGTCCACCGGCCGGCCACGGTGCAGCGCGTGCGTCTGGGCGCGACGGCGGACGGGCGGCTGACCGCGTTCGCACTGGAAGCGGCGACCCACTGCGCGCGCGAGGCGCCGTTCGTCGAGCGTGCGGCCAACTTCTCCCGCGCCCTTTACGCCGCGCCCAACCGGCTGACCGGCCACACCCTGCACAAGCTCGACATCGCCGTGGCCTCGGCCATGCGCGCGCCGGGCGAGGCGTCCGGCATGCTCAGCCTGGAATGCGCCATGGACGAGCTCGCCAACCGGCTCGGCCTCGACCCCATCGAGCTGCGCATCCGCAACGAAGCCGACGTCCACCCGGAGACGGGCGCGCCGCACTCCTGCCGCCAGCTGGTCGACTGCATGACCGACGGCGCCAAGCGTTTCGGTTGGGGCAAGCGCAATCCCAAGCCGGCCGCAACGCGCGAGGGCGAGTGGTTCGTCGGGATGGGCATGGCCGCCGCCATCCGCGGCAACTTCCTCCTGCCCGCCAAGGCCGGCATCCGCGTCGAGGCCGACGGCAAGGTCATCGTGCGCCAGGGCATGACCGACATCGGCACCGGCTCCTACACGATCATCGCCCAGATCACCGCCGAGACGATGGGGGTGCCGCTCGAGCAGGTGGTGGTCGAGATCGGCGACTCCGGCTTTGCGCCGACGCCGGGCTCCGGCGGCCAGTTCGGCGCCGCCAGCGCCGGCTCGGCCGTCTACGAAGGCGGCATGGAGATGCGCAAGACGCTGGCGGCCATGGCCGCGGCCGACCCCGCCTCGCCGCTCTTCGGGGCGGCGGTGGACGAGATCGACTTCCGCGACGGGCTGATCACCGCCTCGAACAAGTCGGAGACGCTGGGCGCGCTGGTCTCGCGGCGGGCGCCGTCCGGGGTCGACGTGGTCGGCGAGTCCATGCCGATCATGGAGTCGCGCGCCTTCTCGCAGCACGCCTATGGCGCTCACTTCGCCGAGGTGGGCGTGAACGCCGTGACCGGCGAGGTGCGGCTGCGCCGCATGCTGGGCGCCTTCGCCTGCGGGCGGATCCTGAACGCCAAGACCGCGCGCAGCCAGATCACGGGCGGCATGATCTGGGGCGTGGGCTCGGTGCTGACCGAGCAGAACGCCGTCGACCCGCGCTACGGCAGCCTGATCAACCAGGACCTCGGCTCGTACCTCGCGCCCGTGCACGCCGACATCGTCAATCTCGACGCCTATTTCCTGCCGGAAGTGGACGACAAGGCGAACCCTCTCGGCATCAAGGGCGTCGGCGAGGTGGGCATCTGCGGGGCCGGCGCGGCGGTCGCCAATGCCGTCTACAACGCCTGCGGCGCCCGCGTGCGCGACTACCCGATCACGCCGGACAAGGTGTTGCCGTTCCTGCCGGCGCTCTGAGCGGCGGGCCTTCCAACGTCATCCTTTGCTGGAGCGGCGCAGCCGCGAATTGGGCTCGCTCAGCCCGCGTAGCGTGCTTTCAGCACGGCGTAGCAGGCGCGGATGGCCTGGGCTTCGGCGCCCGCCGGCCAGCCGGGCCGGCCGCGCGGGTTCCAGGCGAAGATGTCGAAGTGGGCCCAGGCGCCGGCGGGGGCGAACCGCTTGAGGAACAGCGCGGCCGTCACCGAGCCGGCCTGCGCCCAGGCGTCGGGATCGTTCTTGAGGTCGGCGATGTCGCTGTCGAGCGCGCCGTCGTAGCCGGCCCAGAGCGGCATGCGCCACAGCGGATCGGCCTCATCGCCCGCGGCGGCGGCCAGGGCGGCGGCGAGCGCCTCGTCGTCGGTGTAGAAGGGGACGACTTCCGGCCCGAGCGCGGCGCGCGCGGCGCCGGTCAGGGTGGCGAAATCCAGCGTCAGATCCGGCTCCAGCTCGGCGGCGCGGGCGAGCGCGTCGGCGAGGATCAGGCGGCCCTCGGCGTCGGTGTTGCCGACCTCGATGGAAAGGCCCTTGCGCGAGGCGAGCACGTCTCCCGGGCGCATGGCGTCGCCGGCGACGGCGTTCTCGACGACGGGCAGGAGCACGGTCAGGCGGACGGGAAGACCGGCGGCCATCACCATCCGCCCGAGCGCCAGCGCGTGGGCGGCGCCGCCCATGTCCTTCTTCATCAGCCGCATGCCGGCGGACGGCTTCAGGTCGAGGCCGCCGGTGTCGAAGACGACGCCCTTGCCGACCAGCGCCACGCGCGGATGGGTCGCCTCGCCCCAGGCGATCTCGATCATGCGCGGCGCGCGGGCGGCGACGGCGGCGCGGCCGACGGCATGCACCGCCGGATAGTTCTGCGCGAGGAGGTGGTCGCCGGTCACGACGGCGATCTCGGCCCCGAAGGCTTCGGCGACCTCGCGCGCGGCGAGCTCCAGCTCGACCGGGCCCATGTCGTTGGCCGGGGTGTTGACGAGATCGCGCGCGAGGGCCGTCGCCGTCGCGACAGTGTCGACCTCGGCGAGCTCGGCGTCCTCCGGCCGAAGCAGCCGGGCGGGCGGCTCGTCCGCGGGCTTGCGGTAGCGCGTGAACCGGTAGGCGCCGAGCGCCCAGGCCAGCGCGATGGCGGCAAACGCGACATCGGCTGGCGCGGTCTCGAGCCGGTAGTCGCCGGCGGGCAGCCGCGCCGGCAGCGCGCGGAAGGCCATCGCCGTCGGCCTGGCGCCGAGGCCGAACACCGCCGTGGCTGGCCCGCCGTCGCCCGCCGGGACGAGCAGCAGCTGGCCGGGCTTGGCCTTGAAGCCGTTCAGCGTCGCCAACGCCGCGACCGCTTGCGGCTGGCCGGCCAGGAAAGCGTCGAGGTCCGCCTCGGCGATCGCGTGCAGCGCGCGGGGCTCGCCCGCGCCGTTCGTCTCGTCGCTCATGGGCGGGCCATAGCCCGAGGTAAGATTTCGTCAAGCTTAACGCTTCGTTGACGCGCGCGGCCGATCCTTGGCCGCAACGAGGCTCGCGGACGCCGGCGGGCCGCCTTTCTGTCCCAGCGGAGCCGAACCCCGCCATGTCCCGCGCCCTCCTCGCCGCCGTCGCCGCCGGCGCCCTCCTCGCCCCAGCCGCCGGCCGCGCCGCCGCGCCGCCGAGCGCGCCGCCGATCGGCAAGGCGAGCCCGGTCGCCGCCGCCGCGCCGACGCCGCCGCGCAAGGCCAGCCCCGAGGAGCGCGCCGCCGCCGACCGGCTCGATCCCCTGGCCCGCGCCGCCTTCTGGGGCCGTGAGGCCGACATCGACCCCACTGACGCGGTGGCCGGCGTGCACCTTGCGACCGCGCTCCGCGCGCTCGGCCAGTACGATGCGGCCATCCAGGCGAGCGGACGCGTGCTGGTGCTGGCGCCGAGGGACACCGACGCGCTGATGGAGACGGCGCGCGCCTACATCGCCAAGGGCGACGGCTTTTACGCCATCGATCCGCTGCAGCAGGCGCAGGCGCAGGCGCCGCGCGACTGGCGGCCGCTGTCGCTACTCGGCATCGCCTACGCCCAGGTCAAGCGTGACGCCGACGCCCAGGCCGTCTGGCGCCAGGCGCTGGCGCTGTCGCCTGACAACCCGTCGGTGCTGTCGAACATGGCCATGGAGATGGCGGCGACCGGCGACGTGGCCGGGGCCGAGCCGCTGCTCAGGCGAGCCGCCGCCCAGCCGGGCGCAAGCCTGACCGTGCGCCAGGACCTGTCGCTGGTGCTGGGCCTTGAAGGCAAGCTCGGCGAAGCCGAGGAGATCCTGCGCCGCGACCTGCCGCCGGCCGAGGCCGACGCCGACCTCGCCTACCTGCAGGCCGCCTCCTCCGGCCGCGGCGCCGCCCCCACCGCCGACGCCACGCCGACGCGGACCTGGGCATCCGTCAAGAACGGCGGCAGCTGAGGCGGCTGCTCAGCCGAGGGTCAGCGCGGCCGCTAGCCCTTGTGGGCCATGACGTCCTGGACGCGGATGATCGAGGGGCCGAGGACGACGATGAAGAGGACCGGCAGGAAGAAGACGATCATCGGCACGGTCAGCTTGGCCGGCAGCGCCGCAGCCTTCTTCTCGGCGGCGGCCAGGCGAAGGTCGCGGTTTTCCTTCGCCATCACGCGAAGGGCGGTGCCGAGCGGGGTGCCGTAGCGCTCCGCCTGGATCATGGCGGTGGCGACCGACTTGATGCCCGGATGGTTCGTCCGCTTGGACAGCCCCTCGTAGGCGACGCGCCGCTCGGGCAGGTAGGAGAGTTCCGCGACGAGCAGCGAAAGCTCTTCGGCCAGCTCGATCGACGAGGGGCCAAGCTCCTGGCTGACCTTCTGCAGCGCCGCCTCGATCGACATGCCGGACTCGACACAGATCAAGAGCAGGTCGAGGGCGTCCGGGAAGCCTTGCATGATCGAGGTGCGCCGCTTTGCGGCGACGTTCTGGATGTAGACGTTGGGCGCGTAGTAGCCGGCCGTCAGACCGCCGATGCAGATGCAGAATTTGGTCAGACCCGGAAGGTGGAAGGGATTGAGCGTGTAGAGGTAGGCCGCCAGCGCCACGGCGAACACGAACGGCGTCACCAGGCGGAAGAAATAGAAGGTCGTGATCGGCCGCGGACCGCGGAAGCCGGCCTGCGCCAGCTTGTCGGCCACCTGGGGATCTTCGAGCAGGCGCGACAGCTGCAGCCGGTCGACGATGGTCTTGAACATGCCCTCGTCGGTCTGACGCAGCGTGCCGGATTGGTTCTTCTGCGCCAGCGCCTCGCGGCTGCGGCGGCGCAGCTCCTCGCGCCGGTTGGCGACCGAGTTCAGCCGGCTCTCGAGCGTCGAGCGATTGAGCAGCGGCGAGGACAGCGTGACGATGGTCGCGAACGTGACCAGGGCCGTAAAGCCCATCAGCAAGTGCTGCGGGTCGGTGACGAAGCCGGCGATGGTGGCGAAATCCATGGTCTCCGCCCCGCTAGTATTTGAAGTTGATCATGCGGCGCATGACGAAGACGCCGATGCATTCGACGATGGCGCCGGCGAGCAGCATCATCTGGCCGCGCGGGTCGTGGATCATGATCATCATGTAGGACGGCGTCGTGGCGATCACGAGCAGCATGACCGCGATCGGCAGCGAACCGATGATGAAGGCCGACGTGGTCGCTTCAGACGACAGCGCCTTGATCTTTTCGCGCATCAGCTTGCGGGCGCGGAGCACGGCCGAGAGGTTGCCCAGCGCCTCGGCCAGGTTCCCGCCCGTCTTGGCCTGAATGGCGAGCACGATGGTGAAGAAGCGCAGCTCGGGCGTCGGCATGCGCTCGTACATCTTCTCCAGGCCCTGATCGACGGTCATGCCCATGGAGATATTCTCGACCAGCCGGTGGAACTCCGGCCCGAGCGGGGCGGAGCTCTCGCGCGCGATGACGCGCAGGCAGTCGTGCACCGGAAGGCCCGATTTGATGCCGCGGACGATGATGTCGATGGCGTCGGAGAAGGACTCGGTGAAGCTCTTTTTGCGGCGATTGGCGAGGAAGGTGATCGCCCAGCGCGGCAGACCGAGCGCGGCGACGAGGGCGAGCAGCAGCGCCGCCCACGGGGGCACGCGAAGTACGAACAGGACGATCAGCACGGCCGCGCCGGCGATCCCGCTGCCGATCCAGAACTGGGTGACCGAAATGCTGAGCCCGGCCTGTTGCAAGCGCGCGCTGAGCGAAACGGACGCGCGCCGTTGCAGGCGCTCCTGCTCCTTCAGCGTCTGCAGCAACGCCTTGCGCCGCTGGCCGGCGTCCTGCTGCGCCGCGCGCGCGCCGCGTTGGGCCTTCTCCGGCCGACCGACCGTGCCCATCGCCCTGGCGCGTTTGGCCACCCGTGCGTCGCCGCCGCCCGCGCCGGCCAGGGCGAAGCCCACGCCGCCAAGGGTCACGAAGCCCAGCACCGCGACCAGAATGAGCAGCGGGTTCAAGGCCTACTCCGCCGCGTCCAACGCTTCGGCAAGTTCGCGCTCGAGCCCGTAGTAGCGCGCCCGGTCCCAGAAGCGCGGGCGGGCGATGCCGGTCGAGCGGTGCTTGCCGACCACGCCGCCGTTCTCGTCCTCGCCGGTGATCTCGTAGACGAAGAGGTCCTGGGTGATGATCACCTCGCCCTCGAGGCCCACCACTTCGGTCACGTGGGTGATGCGGCGCGAGCCGTCGCGCAGGCGCGCGGCCTGGATGATCACGTCGACGGACCCGACGATCATCTCACGGATGGTCTTCGACGGAAGGCCGTAGCCGCCCATGGTGATCATCGACTCGATCCGGCTGATCGCCTCGCGCGGGCTGTTGGCGTGCAGCGTCCCCATCGACCCGTCGTGGCCGGTGTTCATCGCCTGCAGCAGGTCGAACGCCTCAGGGCCGCGCACTTCGCCGACGATGATCCGTTCCGGGCGCATTCTGAGGCAGTTCTTGACCAGATCGCGCATGGTCACCTGGCCGCTGCCCTCCAGATTCGGCGGACGCGTTTCAAGGCGCACAACGTGCGGCTGTTGCAGTTGCAGCTCGGCCGCGTCCTCGCAGGTGATCACCCGCTCGGTCGGATCGATGAAGGCGGTAAGCGTGTTGAGCAGCGTCGTCTTGCCCGAGCCGGTGCCGCCGGAGATGAGGACGTTGCAGCGCGACGCGCCGATGACGCCCAGGACGCGCGCGCCTTCCGGACTGACCGAGGCGAACTCGACCAGATTGCGCATCGTCAGCTTGTCTTTCTTGAACTTCCGGATGGTGAGAGTCGGCCCATCCAGAGCCAAGGGCGGCGCGATGACGTTGACACGGCTGCCGTCGGGGAGGCGCGCGTCGCAGATCGGCGAGGCCTCGTCGACCCGGCGGCCGACCTGGCTGACGATCCGTTGGCAGATGTTCATCAGCTGGGCGTTGTCGCGGAAGCGGACGTTGGTCAGCTGGACCTTGCCGCCCACTTCGATGAACACCCGGCCGGCGCCATTGACCATGATGTCGGCGATGTCGTCGCGGGCCAGAAGCGGCTCGAGCGGGCCGTAGCCAAGGACATCGTTGATGATGTCCTGAACCAGGTGTTCCTGCTCGGCTACAGACATCGAGACGTTCTTGATCGCCACCAGCTCGGCGACGATGTCGCGGATCTCTTCGCCGGCCGTCTTCAGGTCGAGCTGCGCCAGCTGTGCGAGATCGATGGTGTTGATCAGCGCGTTGAAGATCGTGGTCTTCGTGGCGTGGTAGTAGTCGCTCTGTTCACGGACGATATCGGCCGTCGGCGCACCCTGCGCCGCGCGCAGCTGCTCGAAGGCCGAAGTCAGCTTGGGGCCGCCGGCCGCGGCGCTGGCCTGCTGGGCGTGTGCGCCGGCGATACGGTCGGCCGCGCCTTGCTGGCGCGGCGGCTGGGCCGCGGGCGCCTTGGGCGGGGCGAGCGCCTGTTTCGACAACGCCGGCTCGACCTTCTGCGGCCGCGTGGCGATCGGCGCGCCGGCTTCGGGAGGCGGCGGCGCCTGCGGCTTTGGCGGATCGCCGTCGGCTGGGCGTTTCCCGAACACTTGGGCCTACTTGCGCTTGAACAGGCTGGAGAGACCGGATTTCTTCGGGGCCGGCGGCGGGTCCCGGCGGGTGATCGCCAATGAGAGCCGCTGAAAGGCCTCGGCGGCCTTCGACTTCGGCCCGATCTCCTCGATCATCTGGCCGTTGTTGGCCGCCTGACCGAACAGCTTGGCGTCGAAGGGGATCACGATCGAGGTTTCGAGCCCGAGAGCCTCGCCGAAGTCCTTGGTCGGGATCTCAGGCCGGCCGGGCGAGCCGACCATGTTCAGCACCAAGAGCGGCGGCGTGTCGTTCGGGCGCGCGGCGCGGACCAGGTCGACGATGTTCTTGGCGTTGCGCAGCGACGCGAGGTCGGGCGAGGCGGTGACCACGACGTCGTCGGCGCCGAGCAGCGTGCGGCGCATCCATCCCGACCAGAGGTGCGGCAGATCGAGAACGACGTAGGGCGCCGTCGCGCGGATCTTGCTGGTCACCTCCTCGAAGGCGTCGGCGCTGATGTCGTAGTCGGCGTCCAGGGTCGCCGGAGCGGCGAAGAGGCTCAGGCGATCGCCGCAGCGGGCCATCATGCGATCCAGCAGCACCGGGTCCAGCCGGTCCGGCTGGCTGAGCGCGTCGGCCACGCCCTGCAGCGGGTCCTGGTTGAAGTCGAGGCCGGCTGTGCCGAACGGCAGGTCGAGATCGACGATCACCGTGTTGGTGCGCATCGTCTCGGACAAGAGATAGGCGAGGTTGTGCGCGACGGTCGACGATCCCACCCCGCCGCGGGCGCCGACGAAGGCGATCTGGCGACCGACGAACGGCGCGGCCGGATCGGCATACAGGGTGGTGATCGCGCCGATCAGCTGCAGCGGCTGCAGCGGCGGCACCAGGTACTCGCTCACCCCGCGGCGCATCAGCTCGCGGTAGAGGGCGATGTCGTTGTGCGAGCCGATCACGACCACCTTGGCGCCGGCGTCGCAGACCTGCGCCAGCTGATCGAGCTGTTCGAGCATCACCTGCGCCGGCGCCTGGCTCTCGACGATGATCAGCGGCGGCGTCGGCTGGTTCTGATACTGGGCGACGGCGGCGGCGAGACCACCTTCGCGCACCTCGGTCGAGGCCCGGCCCATGCGCCGATCGGCGGCCGCCCTTTCGGCCATCTCGGCGGTTTCGGCCCGCTCCCAGAAGATGTGGATGCCGATCCGCGGCACGCTCGCCTCGCCAAGCACCGCTTCGGCCCCGGCGATCAGGTCGCCGACCGGATTGACCGCCGGCGGCGACGCGTGGGCGCCGTCGTGTTCGGCGTCGAAGCTCGCCAGCGGCTCTTGCGGAGTCAGAAACGGATCGTCGTCGTCGACCGCCTCGCCAGCGCCCGGCGCCGGCCGCCAGTGGTCAGCCGTCTGGGGCGCGAATTCGTCGTCGGCGCCGAAGCTTGTCGCGGGATCGTCGGGGGCGGGTTGGGTGGTGTTGTTCACGGGGGGGTGCCTGCTATTGCAGCGTGTTCGAAACGGCGCCGTTCGCCTGCGGATCCTTGGGCGAGGAGGTGACCGCGCCCTGGCGGTACTTGCCGAGCACCGTCTCGCGACGGGCCGCGTCAGGGGCGTCCATCGCGCGCGGCCGCAGGAGGTCGGCGGGGTTGGCGATCATCGCCGCCATGTTCGCCGTCGTCGCGCAGCCGAAGTTGTTGTTCACCTGGTTCTGGAACGTCTTGGTGAAGTCCTTCCAGTTGCGTCCGCAGGCGGGGCCCTGGGCGTGATAGCCCTCGAACCCGACGGCGATCGGCGCGCCCGCGCGGTCGCCGGGATCGTAGGCGGCGAGGGTGATCTGGTCGGAGCGGACGCCGAGGCCCTCGAGCGCTTCCTGCACCGCGGCGACGGCCCGGTAGGCCTGCGCCTGGCCGCCTGGACTGTGGATCGTGATCTCATCGCCGTCGACATCGCGCCAGCGCTGGACCAGCGCCGCCAACGCCGCGCTTTGCGCCGCCGAAAGACCGTCGGCGTGCGGCGCCAGCAGGATCTCGTCCGGCGCGCGCGTGACCGTGATGGCGTACTGCTCCGTGGGCGTGACCGCCGGGGGCGTCTTGTCGGCGTGATGCATCAGCCCATCGGTGGCGCATCCGGTGGCGAACAGCGCCAGGCCGGAGACGATCAGGCAGCGAAGCATTTCCCTAGTCGATGACATAGCCGACGGGTCCCTGGTAGGTCTTGCCGGCGACCGCGGCGGGCGGCGCCTTGTTGGCCTTGTTGAGGCGTCCGAGCAGAAGCGTCTGTGCGTCGTCGGCCATTTGGAAGCCGTCGGCCGGGGTCTGCAGGTTGGCCGGGCTGGTCGGGTTGACCAGATAGGGCGTGACGATGACGACGAGCTCGGTCTCGCCGGACTGGTAGTCGCGGCTGCGGAAGAGCGCGCCGAGCACCGGCAGGTTCATCAGCCCCGGGACCGAATCCAGGTCCTGCTTGGTCTCCTCGTTCAGGAGGCCGGCGATCATCATCGACCCGCCAGACGGAAGTTCGACCACCGTCTCGGCGCGGCGGACCGTGAGCCCCGGGATGGTCAGCGCCGGCGCGCCCGCTCCGTTCGACAGGGTGAAGGCGCCCTGGTTGGAGAGCTCTGACACCTCGGTCGAAATCTTCAGCGAGATGCGCCCGGACGAGAGCACGATCGGCGTGAAGCCGAGGCCGACCCCAAAGGGCTTGAACTCGATGCTGACGCGCCCGGTCGAGTCTTCGCCGGACGGCACGGGGAATTCGCCGCCGGCGAGGAAGCGGGCCGATTCGCCCGAAACCGCCGTCAGGTTCGGTTCGGCGAGCATGCGCACGAGGCCGACGCGTTCAAACGCCTCGATATTGGCGTTACCTTTGTTCAGGCCGTTGGAGCCCGAGGTGGTCTGGGTGGTGGCGATCGTGTGCTGGCCGCCGTTGTTGCAGCCGCCGCAGACCTGGTTGATGTCGAAAGCATTGGTCAGCGGATCGAAAGCTTTCACCTCCGGCTGCTGCGTGGTGTCGATCTGCGTGCCGGCGTTGATACCGCCGAGGAGCGCGCCGTTGATCGCGAAGCTGGCGGCCTCGCCGACCAGGAACTGCGGGCTGCCGGCCTGGCCCAGCAGGGCGTTCAGGTTGAAGCCGAGCTGCTTGATGACGCTGCGCTGCATCTCGACGATGCGCACCTTCAGCATCACCTGCTCCTTGCCGGCGATGGAGAGCATGTTCACCACCTGGGTGGGACTGGCGGTGAACTGCTGGGCGATCTGGACCGCCTGGTCGGCCTCGCTGGCGTTGGCGACCGAGCCGGAGAGGATGACGCTCTGGTTCACCCCCTCGACGTGGACCCGCGCGTTGGGGATCAGGCGGTTGATGGTCTGGGCGACCGCGCTGAAGTCCTGATCGACACGGATGTTGAGCGCCAGGATCCGCCGTCCGCCGGCATCGAAGAAGGCCGCGTCGGTCGCGCCGGGCGCGAGGCCGACCACATAGATCCGCCGGGGCGTGCGCAGGACCGCGTCGGCCACCTGCGGGTTGGTCACCAACACATCGCGGGCGTCCACCGGCAGGTCGATGATCGCCGACTTGCCGCGCGGGATGGAGATCGACTGCGCCGCGCCGGTCGACAGATCCACATGCATCGGCGCCGCCGGCTCGCGGCTCTGCGCCCGGGCGGGCGCGGCGACGAGGGCGACGAGGGCGAAGCCGAACGCCGCCAGCGCGGCGAGGGAGCGAAAGCTGTGCGTCATTGGAGAGCCACCACTTCGGGGGGTTGGCCGGCGCGGAAGATTCGCACCTGACCGGCGTCTTCGGAGTCGTCGCCGCGCCCTGAGGGCTGATTGGCGTCGGAATACGGGCGCAGCGCCAGGATGAGCCCGTCGCCCTGCAGCTTGGCCTTGGCGATCAGGCCGACGTCGGCGGCCGAGACCTCGATCGTGGCGACGGCGCCGACCTCGCTCTGTTGGCCATTCTTCGGCGGCTGGCTGGTCTGGTCGATGGCCAGAACCCGAACGTTGCGGAGCAGGGTCTCGGCGACGAAGCCTGCGCGGCCGCCGTTCGAGGCGGCGTCTGTGGAGTGCGCCTGCACCACGTCGACGCGGTCGCCGGGCAGGATGAAGCCGCCGGCGTCGGAGTTCGGCTGCACGGCCACCGAGACGGCGCGCATGCCCGGACGGAGCACGACGGCCATGTAGCCGCCCTCCCCGCCGCGGACGAGCTTGGCGTTCTCGATCGGCTCATTGGCGAGGATCTCGGTGCGGACGATCGAGCCGGAGAGCTGTTGCATCGGTCCGGCGGCCCCGGTGATCACCGAGGTGGCGGCATGGATCGTCTGGCCGGCCTGAGCGGCGATGGAGACGGGGGGCGCGTGCGCGCCCTGGCCGTCGGTGATGAAGACCGGATTGACGGCGGTTGCGGGCCAGTCCTGCCAGGCCATGTCGCTGGCGTCCAGGCGCGTCCCGACAGGCAGATCCCGCTTGGCGACGAGCACCCGCGCCATCGGCTGCTCCGGCGCAGCCACGGCGGCCACGACCGGCGCCGGCTTGTGCTTGGTGAGCATGCCGACGAGCAGGACCATGCCGAAGGCGCCGACCAAGGCGATTGCGAGGACGATGAAGATTCTGGCTCGGCTCATCGGTGACGCTCTCCGGAGACGTGCGCCGACCTTGCTCGGGCCATGGTTAACGACGACCTAAGCGGTTCGGTGAATGGCCTAAAAAGGTGCGTGAACGCCGCGGACGATCGCCGCCTCGGGGAATGCGGCCAGCGCGCCGATGGCGATCGCGACGCCGTAGGGCACCGCCTGCCCGGTCGTGGTCAGCCGCTCGAGCCACGGCGGCGCAGCGGCCAGATATGGCTTGAGCCACTGGCTGCGCGCGTTGAGCAGCAGCAGCGCCAGGCCGCCGCCGGCCAGCGCCGTCACCATCAGAAACGAGAGCGCGGCCGGCCAGCCCAGCCAGAGCGCGGCGGCCGCGAACAGCTTGGCGTCGCCACCGCCGATCCAGCCGCCGGCGAAAAGCCCGACGGCGATCAGGAGCGCGACCGCGCCGACGCCAAGCCCAACGCCGATTTCGGCGAACGGGCGGCCGAGCGCCAACGCGGCGATGGGGTAGGCGACGGCGAGCGCGATGTTCAGCCGGTTCGGGATGGTGAAGCTAGCGAGGTCGGTCAGCGCCGCGACGACGGCGAGCGCCGGAAAGAGGCTCAAGAGCGCGATCTGGATCAGGGTCACGATGGGCGTCTCTGGACGGCGGCGATCGGTGGAACGATCCCGGGCACAGGTGAAGGAAGCGTTGCGCGGGCGCGCCTGCGGACGAGGCCGCTGGCCAATGCGACGAGGGCGACGAACGGCGCCAGCCAGGCCACGCGGATCTGGTAGCGCTCGTAGAGCCCGGAGAGCGCGCCGCAGATCAGCGCGTTGGCCATGAGCAGGAAGAGGATCTGGGCGGCGAAAGCGCGGAGATCCCGCGCTTCGGGCGCGTCGAGGAGCAGGCAACCGCCGAGCGCGGCGAGGCCGGCGAGCAGGGCGAGCGTCTGGATCGCCGCCAGCGGGCCGGGGGCGAGTGGGCCGCAGGACGCCGCCCGCGTCCGCCCGCAGTCCGCCGCGCCGGGGGTGATGGCCGCCGTCTCGCGCGCTCGCTGCGTCCTTTCGCGCATCAGGCCGGCGAAGCTGTCGAAGTTCGGCCCGACGGCGCCGGCGCCCATCAGCGCGCCGCCGCGGGCGAGCGCGAGCGCCGCAAGATGCGGCCCGTCGGCGGTCAGCGCGCCGGCGACGAGGCGCGGCCCCTCGGCGAGGAAACGCTCGCGCCGGGCCGCCGACGCGTCGCTCACATCGGTGGACTGGAGGCGGTCGTAGGCGCTGGCGGCGTTCGCAAGATCGGGCGGCGGGCTGAGCGGGTAGAGGGCGAGATAGTATTCCGGATAGTCGGCGTGGATCTGCGCCAGGTCGCACGACGCGAGCCCGGGTCTGGAGCAGGCCTTGGCGAGATAGCGTTGGACCGCCCCGTCGGCGGCGAGGCGGCTGACCAGGAACGGCGCGGGATGCGACGGACGGCCGAATGCCTGCTCGACGCCGGCGTGGCCGATCAGGCCGACGATCGCGGCCGCTGCCAGCGCGCCCGCGACCGGCGCGACGCGCAGAAGGGCGGCCTTCATCCCCTCGCGCGCGAAAAAGACGACGCCGAACGCGGCCGCCGCCGCGAGGTTCAGGCCGTTCTCGGCGTGGGCGAGCACCGCATAGCCGGCGACGGCGGCAAGGCCGAGACGCGCAGCGCGGCTCAGCCGCTCCGGCCGGGCGATCAGCACGGCGGCGGCGAGCACCGCCAGGCCGCCGAACAGGTCGGGCATAATGTCGCAGGCCTCGAATCCGACCGCGGTCAGAAGGACGAGCGCCGCCGTGACCGCAAGGAAGGCGGCCTCGCCGAGCGCCGGCGCGAGCGCACGGACCGACGTGCGCAGCACGAGGGCGGCGGCGAGCGCCTGCAGCGCCGCGACCAGCCAGAGGCCGCCCGCGGCGGCGAGCAGGTAGAGCGGAACGGCGTAGAAGATCGAGCGGGCCTCGATAGCCGTGAGCGTGAAGCGAAGGTCGCCGAGGGTCGCGCCGTGGGCGCCGAGCTCCCAGCCGAACAGCGGCCGGCCGGGGATCCATGGGGCGCCGGCGCGCGGCCAGGGATGCTGGAGCGCCCCGACGACGTCCTTGCCCCAGCCCCAATAGACCGGCGTGTCGTAGAAGATGAAGGGGCGGCCCCAGAACAGCGCCGGGCCAAGCAGGATCAGCGCGGCGAGCGCGATCGTGACCGGGACTCGGAAGCGGGAAGGCCGCATGCCGCCGCTGAATAGGGCGGAGCTCTGAACAAACGGAAAAGGCCGCGACGCAAGCGCCGCGGCCCTCCGAGTTCTGACGTGTCGTCGAAGCGTCGGTTAGACGTTCGAGGCGACGGTGTTGAACTTCGTGCTCAGGTTCGTGCCGACGGTGGTCACCGCGCCGATGATGACGACGGCGATGAGCGCGACGATCAGGCCGTATTCGATGGCCGTGGCGCCCGACTCGTCGTTCGCGAACCGAGAAAAGAACTTCGACATGTGCTTGGTCTCCTGTTTCAGCAAGCCGTTGACTGGAGCATCAAGCCGTCGGCCTGCTCGCCCCGAAAAACTGAGCGCAATTTGACGCTCGTCGCTTAATGGTCAGTAAACAGCGGACTATTACCGAATATATTTGTTGGTATACGGACATTTACTATTATCTTCTATTAACCAAGGCGCGATTGCAGGGCGAAAAGCCTGCGTTGCACACATTATGACTCGCGCGCGTGGGGGAGCCGCGCCGCTTCAGACTTTGTTGACCATTGCGGACCCAGTCTTCTCTGCCGACCGACCCTCTCTTTCGCCTGGAGGCTCTCCCCATGCACCGTCCGATCTGGATGCTTTCCCTGACGGTCGTCATGACGCTGGCCGCCGGCGCGGCCTTCGCCGCCGGCCTGAGCGTCGAGTTGAACCAGTCCCGCCGCGTGATCCTGCCCGGCGTCGCGGCGAACGTCGTCGTCGCCAACCCGGCCATCGCCGACGTGGCCATGACCGACCCCCACAGCGTGGTGATCATGGGCAAGGCCTATGGCGTGACCGAAATCATGGTCACCGACCACGCCGGCCGCACCCTGTTTGACGGCCGCGTCGCCGTCGTGGCGCCCGACCAGGCGCGGGTGACCGTCTACCGCGGCGTGACGCCGGTCGAATACAACTGCGCCGGCCGCTGCCAGGCGCTGGCGGCCGACGGCGTCACCCCCGCAGCGCCGGCGCAAGCGGCGACCTCAAACAACGGCATGATGACGATGACGGTCACCGAGCCGGCGCCGAGCGTTGCACCCGCCGCGAACCACCCCTGATGCTTCGCCACGATTCGGCCCCGAGCTTAAACGTCCCTTAGGGACGACCGGCTAGCTTGCGCCGCATGAAGGCCAAACTCTCCGCCTTTCGGCGCGCCCGGCGCCTTGCCCGACGCTTCGGACTCGGCGAGCGCGGCGCGGCCGCCGTCGAGTTCGCGCTGGTGTCGATTCCGTTCCTGGCGCTGACCTTCGGGATCATCGAAATCGGCCTGATCTACTTCGTCTCGACGACGCTCGAGAACGCCACCTTCGAGGCCGCGCGCGAGATCCGCACCGGCCAGCTGCAGATCGCCGGCGGCGCGACCGCGGCCTCGTTCAAAACCTTGATCTGCAACCAGCTCACCTGGCTGGGCTCGAACTGCACGAACAATCTAAGCGTCAGCGTTCAGACCTTTTCGAGCTTTCAGACCGTCACGCAGACCAGCCCGATCACGAACGGCCAGATGGCCGCCCAGAACACGCTGCCGTTCCAGACCGGCGGTCCGGGCGACATCGTCATGGTGCAGGCCTTCTATCAATGGACGGTCATCGCGCCGGCGCTCGACAAGATCGGCACGCCGATCAACGGCGGCCAGACGCTGCTGACCGCGACCTCGGTCTTCCGCAACGAGCCCTACACGCCATGATCCGCCTTCGACGTCTTGCCCGCGACACCCGGGGCGTCTCGGCCGTCGAGTTCGCCTTCATCGCGCCGGTGCTGATCCTCGCCTACTTCGGGCTGGCTGAGCTCTGCGGCGCGATGCTGGCCGAGCGCAAGACCAGCCACGTCGCCTACGCGGTCGGAGACCTGGCCGCTCAAGCGACCACCCTGCACGACAGCGACATCACCAACATCTTCGCCATCGGCAACATCATCATGTCGCCCGATCCGACGGCGGGCTTGAAGATGCGCATCACCAGCGTGCAGGCCGACTCCAAGGGGGCGACCACGGTGGGCTGGAGCGATGCGAGCGGCCTGACCGCGAACACGCCGGGGAACACGATCGCCATTCCGGCGAACCTGATCGGCAACAGCCAGAGCATCATCAAGGCCGAGGCGCAGTACACCTACACCGTGCCGGTGGCCTACATGCTGCCGGCCTCGTTCCCGTTCAGCTATACCTTCTATCTGCGGCCGCGGATCGTCGACCCGGTCTCGCGGGTCAGCCCCTAGGCGGCGAAGTCGCGGTTCCCACGCCGCAAGAACAGCAGGCCGAAGAAGCCCACCGTCAGCAGGATGGTGATCATGGCGAAGCCGCCCTGCTGGCTCTTGAACAGCCGTGTGCCGATGTTGACCATCAGCGGCGCGAGCCACACCGTCGCCGTGCCCGAGACCGCGTAGGCGCCGAAGAAGGCCCCTGTCTGGTCGGCGGGCGTCAGCCGGGTGAGCAGCGTGCGGCTGGACGCGTAGTGGGCGGTGATGAAGATCGCGTTCGAGAACCCGATCAGCGTGAAGATCCACTCCGGCAGCGTGCGGAAGAAAGGCCCGTTCCACATCGGCGCGTGCAACGCCGGATCGTAGTGCCAGAAGAAGAAGATGCGATCGGGGGCCATGCCCAGGAGCGCGATGATGCCGACCAGCGACATCAGGATCTCGAGCTGCACCGATCGTCTGGGTCCAAGAACAGCGTCGAAGAACCGCGCGAGCACGCCGCCGATCACCGCCAGGACGGTGAGGATGATGCCGATCACCAGCATCTCCAGCGCCCCCCAGTGCATGACGCCGGTGGCGTAGATGCCGAAGAAGGTGAGCACGGCGGTCATGCCGTCGACGTAGAAGGAGCGGGCGACGAGGAAGATGGCCGCGTCGCGGTGGCGGCCGACCGTGGTCAGCATGCGCCATAGCGACCGCGCGCCCTCGGCGAACGCCTTGACGACGCCGACGCCGGAGCGTGGGGCGTCGGGGGTGAAGAGCAGGATCGGGATGCTGCCGATCAGAAGCAGCGCCGCCGTCATTGGTCCGGTCAGCCGCTCGGGCTGGTGCAGCGCCTGGCTGATCCCGAACAGCGGCGCCTTGGGCACCCAGGGCCAGTTGGTCTTGCCCGGCAGCATGAAGCCCCAGGCGAGGAAGATGAAGAGGAGGAGCGCAAACGCGTTGCCCAGCGCCAGCGCCAGACTGGAGGCCTTGTGCGCCCCGCCCATGCCGGCGGCGCGGACGAGCAGCGAATTGTGGATCACCTCGGTGTAGCTGAAGAGGAGCGCGATGACCGTGGTCATGAGCATGACCGCGATCACCGGCAGCCCCGACCCGTCCGGTTTGGCCCACCAGAGGGCGAACATCAGCGGGATCATCAGGGCGATGGCCAGCGCCAGCCAGCCCTTGCGCCGGCCGAGCTGGTCGATGGAGGCGCCCAGGAACGGCGCCGTCGCCATGGTCGCCCAGCCGGAATACTGGCTCCACTGGGAGATGACTTCCTGGCCGGCGGTGGGATTGGAATGCGGCCAGCCCACCATCACCGAGCCCACGTAGGGCATGAAGATGTAAATGATGATCAGGATGACGTAGGGGTCGCGCGCGCCCTCGAAGACCGACCAGGACACGGCGCCCAGCGAGAGCCGCCCGCCCCCGTCCGGGGCCGTCGCGACGCCCGGCCTGAGGTCGTCCTCCGGCGCCAACTCGGTCAAGCCAAGCCTCCCCTAAACCGCCCGGCCGTCTTCGCGCGGCCGCGAGAGGAAGACCCTAGCCGGTTTCCAAGGGCGGCGGATAGAGCGGGCGGGCTAGACCAGCAGGCGGTCGCGGATGGCTTCGCGCACGGCGGCGTCGACGGCCAGGACGTCGGCGAGATAGGCGTCGACCCCTCCGTGGCTGGCCTCGATGGCTTCGTAGGCCGCTTCGAGGTAGGCCGCTTCCACCGCCATGGCGGCGCGAACGGCGGCTGGCGTCGGCGTGCGCCCCGCCTGCTCGGCGATGACCTGGGTCAGAACCGGCAGCCGCCGCTCGAACGGCAGGACGGCGTTGGTGAGCAGATAGTCGGCGAAGATGTCGTCGCGATCGACGCCGAGCACATGGTGGGTGAGCGCGACGAGGACGCCGGTGCGGTCCTTGCCGGCCGCACAGTGGACGAGGATCGGCCCGTCCACCTCGGCCAGCGCCGCGAAATAGCGCTTGAAAAGGTCGACATGCCTCGGCTCGAACGGGGCGTTGCGATAGTAGCCGTCGAGATAGCCCTGGAACGCCTGCTCGCTGGCGTCGGAGGCCTTGATAAAGGCCAGCCAGGGGTCGGGCGTGGCCTCGTTGCTGTCGTTCTCGATCACCAGCGCGGCGAAGTCGACGTGGCGCCGGCTGGGCATGCGCTCGCGCTCCTCGCCGCGGCGCAGATCGACGATGGCGGCGAGCTCCAGGGCCGCGATGGCGGCGAGATCGGCGTCGGTGGCCCCGCCATGGTGGGCGGAGCGGTAGAGGCGCCCGGCGCGCACGCGCTTGCCGCCCGCGCCGCGATAGCCCCCGAAATCACGAAAATTGTCGACGCCTTCCAGGCGGATATGTCGCTGGTCCATGCGGCCGGTGTTAGCCGGCCAGTGTGACAATTGCGAGGGGCCGCCGCGGACTAGTGGGTCGCCGCTTCGCCTTCGGCGCGCTTGGCCAGGAGGCGGTCGAACTCGGCCCAGACGCCGGCCTGGCCGTCCCAGCTGCCGGTGGTGGCGGCCTTTGAGTATTCGGTCGCCCGCGCCTCGAAGAAGTTGGCGTGCTCGACTCCGGAAAGGAGCACTTGCAGCCAGGGCAACGGGTTTTCCTTCACGCCATAGACTTCCGGCAGCTCCAGCTGGCGCAGGCGCCAGTCGGCGATGAAGCGGATGTAGCGCTTGATGTCGTCGGCGTTCATCCCCTGCACCGGCCCCATCTCGAACGCGAGGTCGATGAAGCGGTCCTCCATGCCGACCACGGTCTTGCAGCAGTCGACGATATCGTCGGCGACCGCCTTGGTGACGCAGTTGGTCTCCTTCCTGAAGGCGTGGAAGAGCTTGACCATGCCTTCGCAGTGGAGGCTCTCGTCGCGCACGCTCCAGGACACGATCTGGCCCATTCCCTTCATCTTGTTGAAGCGGGGGAAGTTCATCAGCATGGCGAAAGAGGCGAACAGCTGCAGGCCCTCGGTGAAGCCGCCGAACATGGCCAGCGTGCGGGCGATGTCGGCGTTGTTGGCCACATCGAACGTCTGCATGTAGTCGTGCTTGGCCCGCATCGCGTCGTACTCGAGGAAAGCGGCGAACTCGCTCTCCGGCATGCCGATCGTCTCGAGCAGCAGCGCATAGGCGGCGATGTGGATGGTCTCCATGTTGCCGAAGGAGGCCAGCATCATCTTCACCTCGGTCGGTTTGAACACGCGGCCGAAGCGTTCCATGTAGTTGTCGGCGACCTCGATGTCCGACTGGGTGAAGAAGCGGAAGATCTGTGTCAGCAGGTTGCGCTCGCCCTGGTCCAGCTTGGCCGCCCAGTCCTTGCAGTCCTCGCCGAGCGGAATCTCCTCCGGCATCCAGTGCACCTGCTGCTGGCGCTTCCACAGGTCGTAGGCCCAGGGATAGCGGAACGGCTTGTAGGCGGCGGAGGGGGTGAGGAGGCCGGGAAGACTGCGAATGTTCGACATGGGGACCGCGTTTCGAATCAGGGTCGGGGCTAAGCTCGGTTGGCGACGCTACCGAGCGTCGGGTGGCGACGCCACAATATCTGGTGTGACATAACGTCGGAATTCACAAGATAAGGTTAGTCCTGTGGATAAACCAATCACGATCTACGGGGCGCCAGGGTTCGGCTCCGTGCCCGTGGAAGCGGCGATGACCCTGATCGGGTTGCCGTACGAGGTCATCGACGTCGGCGAGGACGAAATCAACGCCGGCGTGCGGGGCTTAAATCCCATCCGCCAAGTCCCGACGCTGGTGCTGCCGGGCGGCGAGGTGATGACCGAGAGCGCCGCGATGCTGATCTGGCTCGCCGACCGCTACCCGGAGGCGCACCTCGCGCCCGACCCCTTGAGTCGCAAGCGGCCGGCCTTCCTGCGCTGGATGACCTTCGTCGCCGCCGGCATCTACGCGTTGTCGTGGGCGCGCGACGACCCGGAGCGACTGGTCACGGCCAAGACGCAGCACGCGGTGCTGCGCGAGCGGGTGGCCGACCGGCGCATCGAGTGCTGGCAGGCGATGAACGCCCAGGTGCACCCGGGCCGCTATATCCTGGGCGAGGACCTCTCGGTGCTCGACCTCTATGTCGCCGTCATCTCGCGCTGGTCGCCCAGGCGAAAGCGCTTCTACGCCGCCGCGCCGAAGCTGGCCGACGTGGTCCGGCGCGTCGACGCCGAGCCGAGGCTGGCCGACGTCTGGGCCAAGCGGTTTCCCTTCGTCGAGGGATGGGAGGGGTGAGCGTCGCTACCGCGAGGTGAGGCTGAAGGACACAGCCACCATGGAGTCGTGGTAGCTGGCCGGGCCCGGGCCGCTGGTGATGGCGGCCTGGCTCTTCACGTCGCGATGCACGTAGCCCACCGACGCCTGAACATCGCCCTTGCGCCAGGCGAGGCCGGCCTGGGCGTCATTGACCAGCGCCGGCGTCGACTCGTTCGACCAGCCGGCGCGCTGCGGCAGACCAAGGCCGGCCGGGACCATGTTCAATCCGACCGCCCGGCCGCTGGCGGCGGCGAAGAGGAACCAGCGGCCCTGGCCGGCGAAGGCGGAATCGTCCACCTCGTGGCCGCCGAGCTTGTTCATCACCTGGCGGCCGAGGTCGCGGCCCAGCCGCAGCATCGCGCCGGCTTCGGCGGTTCCGCCGGCGTTGTTGAACCCGACGCCGGCGTGCGGCGAGACGTCGACCTGATAGCGGCCGTCCGACGCCGTCCAGAAGCCCGGCCAGCCGCGGGTGTAGCTGACGTCGAAGGCCTCGGCGTCCGGCGCCAGCAGCCCTTCCGGCCGCGCCGACACGACGCCGCCGGGCGCGCGGGCGACGCCGCCCCAGCTCATGCGCAGCGTGTCTATGGCGCCGCCCGGCGCCGGCTGGCTGACCTCGCTGTCGCGCCAGACGACCATCCCCTGGCCGTTGACCAGCTGGTCGCGGCCGAGGAGGCGGGTTTGATCGAGGTTCGATCCGGTCACGGCGGGCAGGGCGAAGACCCCGCCGGCGCCCATGGCCGTGCGGTTTTCGTCGCGAACGTAGGGAACCGCCGCCGGCGTGACG
>Ga0070735_10000745_pt1 | contig 33444 bp, 23 predicted proteins | sample Coa_R1_FD_66443 | JGI IMG/M metagenome (GOLD analysis project Ga0070735, IMG submission 66443) | Surface soil microbial communities from Centralia Pennsylvania, which are recovering from an underground coalmine fire - Coalmine... | ecosystem: Environmental > Terrestrial > Soil > Unclassified ...
GCGCCTTTGGTTTTCCGCCGATAGACTTCCAGAGGGAGGAGCGGTAGTTCAAATCGTACGACACGACAGCACCGTGCTGTTTGGCCGCCTTCATCGCCTCTTCCGCGACCTGCTGAGTCGTTTCAGACAGTGCAGTGAAGATTCCTCCGGTATGGAACCATCGGGTTCCGTCCTTTGAGAAAATCTGCTGCCAGTCGATGTCCCCGGGTTTCAGCTGAGAAACTGCCGTGTGTCCACGATCGGAGCAACCGACCGCGGCACGCAATCCAAAGCCGCGTTCGGTGAAATTCAAGCCATTGCGAACAGTTCGACCGATGCCGTCGTAAGGAACCCAACGAACATACTTCTGAGAAACACCACCCTGCAGCATGAAATCTTCGACCAGTCGACCGATAGGATTGTCGGCCAGCGCCGTCACAACCGCGGTTTCCAGACCGAAGCAGCGCCGCAGGCCGCGGGCCACGTTGTATTCGCCTCCGCCTTCCCATGCACGAAAACAGCGCGCTGTGGAAATGCGTTCGGCACCTGGGTCAAGGCGCAACATGACCTCACCCAGGCTTACCAGGTCCCACATACATTGAGACTTCGATTTGATCGCGAGGTCTGACATTGAAGAGTTTTGCAGTCGAGGCTTACGCTTCTGCAAATGAGCAGGATCGTGGAAAATCGTTATTTCCCGAAACGCCCCCTTAAATCGCTGAGATTCTAAATGATTTGGGCGCGATAACAGGGGAAATAAACAACCTAAACACGGCAGTTGCACGCAATGAAAATGGACAGCAGGGGGAAGTGGCGCTTAAGCGGCAAAAGGCTTACGCCCGAATAGCGGTTGACTTATAAAAAAACTGCATCGCTTGCACCGATATTCCAATCTTGTCGAAAAGCTGGCTTTCTGCTAAAAGAAAGTTTATCGGAAGTTTTCGCCGCCGCTGCTTGGGGAGAAAAACCGAGGCAACCGCCTCCCTAGCGATCCGTCTCTAAGCGAGAACGGATTTTCAATCGAAGTTTCTGCCCCGGGCATAAATACACCTTGCGCCCGGGACTCGGGCCCCACCGCTTATCCTTTGGAGTTCGGATGCAGTACAGCGGCAGATCTGAAGTCGGCAAGAGAATTACTCGTTCTTGCGCTCCCTCCTTGTTCGCTCGTACTGATTCCCTGCTCTTCACGACACCTTCCACAAGTCTTTCCGGGTATTCTCCCCGTTTGACACCCACCGCCGGAGGAAGATATGGCAACGAATTTCGTCCAGATTGAAAACGAAGCAGAGATCAAGCAACGGCTCGAAGCAGAGCGAGCGAGGTTGCGCAAGATTGCCGGTCTTGACCAGCCGAACCACTTTCATCGTCCGGTGGAGCGGGCTTTTACGGCGGACCAAAGGCCGCACACCACCATCTTGTTCGGCGGCTTCACATGGAAACATGAGGACTTGATACGCTCCGTGTTTCAGGGCTGCGGCTACCGGTGCGAAAAGCTTCCCGTCCCAGACGTACCTGCATTCCAGATCGGCAAGGAATTTGGAAATAACGGACAGTGCAATCCGACCTATTTCACGGTCGGCAATCTGGTCCAGTATCTGCAATTCCTGGAAAAGGAAGGCGTGTCGCGCCAGCAGATATTGGACAATTACGTCTTCTTTACCGCTGGATCTTGCGGCCCATGCCGCTTCGGCATGTATGAGGCTGAGTATCGCTTCGCGCTGAAAAATGCCGGCTTTGACGGTTTCCGAGTCCTGCTTTTCAAGGATAGTGACGGCATCAAGGCTGCGTCCGGAGAGCCAGGTCTGAAGTTCTCCATCGACTTCGGCTTCGGGATGTTGAACGCCATGCATCTGGGTGACGTCATCAACGACCTGATCTACCAGATTCGTCCCTACGAAGCCAACAGAGGTGAGACCGATCGTGTTTTCCGCGAGATGGTCGATGGACTCTGCGAGGACCTGAAGAATCGTAAGTCATTCGAAATCGAGAAGAGTGCGCCCGAGTGGGCGAAGCCGAAATTTAAGAACAATAAAATTCTTCGCAACACCTTCAATGTATTCGGCAAGTGGCATGAACACATGTGGGGCAAGGACTACCTGAATGCACTCGCCAATGCGCGCGCCAGGATGGATTGCATTGAGGTGGACCGCACTCGCGTAAAGCCGCTCGTAAAGATTACCGGCGAGTTCTGGGCACAGCTCACCGAGGGCGACGGAAACTTCCATATGTTCGACTTCCTCGAACGCGAAGGTGCGCAGGTGCTGGTTGAGCCGATCGCGACGTGGGTTGCCTATCTGATGTATCAGGCGAAGGCACATGCGATCGCAAAGTGGCCGGTCAATCGTCCACACCGGAATCCGGAATGGTATGAGGTGAAGAAGCAGTTTGCAAACTACATCGGTCTGCGCAAGAAACTGTGGGGAATTGGAGCCGGCGAGAAGATGTGGAACTTTTTCTATCACCGGACTGCCAAGAACATGGGCGGTATCACGCACCATCTCGCGCCACAGAAGGAATTGGCGCAGTTGGCGAATCCTTTCTACAACCAGTTCGCGCGCGGCGGCGAAGGACACCTGGAAGTGGGAAAGAACGTCTACTACACGGTGCACAAACTTTGCCACATGGTACTCGCATTGAAGCCGTTCGGGTGCATGCCGTCATCGCAATCGGATGGCGTCCAGTCGGCCGTGATCAACAAGTTCAAAGACATGATCTTCCTCCCGATCGAGACTTCCGGCGAGGGCGAGGTCAACGCGCACAGCAGAGTTCAGATGGCGCTCGGTGAGGCCAAGGTGAAAGCCAAGTCTGAGTTCGAGCAGTGCCTGAAGTCGACGGGCAAAACTATGGCTCAAATTCGCGAGTACATCGATGAGCATCCGGAACTGAAACGTCCGTTCTATCACGTGCCGCATCGTGAAGGCGTTGCAGGGACGGCAGCACAGTTCGTTCTGCACGTCAGCGACCGCATCGATAAAGACACACGGTTCTGGAAACGCTCGCGAGTCAGCGTAGAGGCGGCTCCGGCCATGTCTGGCGACTAATCATTTTCACCGCCGAGAACGCAGAAATCGCTGAAGTAATCCAGGTTGTTTGATCTGCGTTCTTGGCGGTTCAGAATTTTGGTTCCTGAGAGGACGAGTTCATGCACGATCATAAAGGCCCCACTCTGATCCAGATTGCCCCGCTTGATCCGCCGGCTCCTTCGATTCAGCAGGTGCGGCATCAGCATCATGCACGTGACCATCAGATTCAATTCCTGGTTGGGCTGGACGTGGGATCGACCACGGTAAAGGCTGTGGTTGTTGAGACGGCGACCGACAAGGTGCTGTGGCAGGATTATCAGCGTCACGAAACCAAGCAGCCGGAAAAGACGCTCGAGTTTCTGAAGCGAATTGAGGCCGATACAGGTGTCAATCGTCACAATACGCGGATGTTCCTGACCGGATCAGGCGGGACCGGAATCGCAGAGCAGATTGGCGCGAAGTTTGTGCAGGAAGTGACTGCAGTATCACTAGCAGTCGAGAAACTGCATCCCGAAGTGTATTCGGTGATTGAACTCGGCGGGCAAGATGCAAAGATCATCGTTTTCAAAGATGACGACGAAACCGGACGGAAGAAGAAGATTCCGTCCATGAACGACAAGTGCGCCGGCGGCACGGGCGCCGTCATCGATAAGATCAACGCGAAACTGAAAATCCCTACCGAACTTCTGGCAGAGCAGAAATATCACGGAATCAAGCTACACAAAGTCGCGGGCAAGTGCGGTGTATTCGCTGAGACGGACATCAACGGTTTGCAGAAGGTGGGTACGCCTCCTGACGAGCTAATGGCCTCTTTGTTCGAAGCAATCGTATTGCAGAATCTGAGCGTTCTCACCCGTGGGCACACGCTGAGACCGCATGTGCTGCTGCTCGGAGGTCCGAATAGTTTTATCCGCGGTATGCGTGAGGCATGGCAGGCGAACATCCCCCGCATGTGGCAGGAACGAAAAGTTCAAATCCCCGATGGCGCCAAGCCTGAAGATCTGATCAAGGTTCCGCAAAACGCACAGTACTTCGCAGCCTTGGGCGCAGTCGAGTTCGGCCGCAGCGAAGATGACTGCATCGGGTGCTACTGCGGATACGACAAACTTATCCACTACATTGAATTCGGGCGTCAGGAAGAGAAGGCAAAATCGGGCGGAAAGGGATTGGTTGAGAAACCTGATGACCTCGAACTCTTTAAGGAAGCCTATCGACGGCCGAAGTTCACTCCAGCGATCTTCCAGAGTGGCACCACCGTGGGCGGCTTCATCGGCATTGATGGCGGGTCGACGTCAACCAAAGCTGTGTTACTCGACGAGAACGGGGACATCCTGTGCAAGTCGTATCAGCTTTCGAATGGCAATCCGATTCAAGACACGATCGAGATGTTTGAGAACCTCCGCGGGCAGGTGGAAAAGCAGAACGCGAAATTGGAAGTGCTCGGAGTCGCAACCACCGGCTACGCCAAAGATATCTTGAAGGATGTTCTCAACGCCGACGTGGCACTGGTCGAAACAGTAGCGCACACGGAATCCGCCTTGAAATTCTATGAAGATCCGCATGTGATCGTGGATGTCGGTGGCCAGGATATCAAGATCATCATCCTGCACAACGGGCGGGTGAAGGATTTCAAGCTGAACACGCAATGCTCGGCGGGCAATGGATACTTCCTGCAATCTACGGCCGAGGGGTTTGGACTGAGCGTCAACCAATACGCCGATCTGGCCTTTTCCGCCCAGGCCATGCCCGTTTTTGGTTACGGCTGCGCTGTATTCATGCAGTCGGACATCGTCAATTTCCAGCGGCAAGGCTGGCGCGCGGAAGAAATTCTTGCGGGCTTGGCCGCCGTGCTCCCGAAAAACGTCTTCCTGTATGTCGCCAGCATCCCGAATCTCGCAGCGCTCGGATCACGATTTGTCCTGCAAGGCGGGACGCAGAATAACCTGGCGGTCGTAAAGGCGGAAGTCGATTTCATCCGCAACAGTTTCAGGGCGACGGGCAAGCAGCCGGAAATCATCGTGCATGAACATTGCGGAGAATCCGGAGCGATCGGTGCGGCGCAGGAATCCCTACGGCTCTGGCGCAACGGCCAGCAAACCACGTTTGTTGGACTCGATGCCGTTCGCAAAATCGAGTACCGCACGACGCGTAACGAAGATACTCGTTGCCATTTCTGCAAGAACGACTGCCTGCGAACCTTTATCGACATCCGGACGCAGCCGAAGAACGACCTCAGTTTTGTGCCCATCCAGAAGGTCACAAAGGTGCCGCTGATGCACGGCGAGCAACGCTTGATTATCGCCACATGCGAAAAAGGCACGGTTGAAGATGTTAACGACATGAAGGACATCAAAGCTGGGCTCGACTCCATTCGTGCGCAACATCCGAATTTTGTTGACTATGCGTCGAAAGAAGTCTTTCGGCCGACGAATGCGAAGAGCGTGGCCGATCCGCTGCCGGCTCGCGGGTGGGCTGGATGGAAAAAGGGTGACCGGGAACGTCGCGCGCTCATGGAGAACCGCGCCAAGGTTCGCATCGGCATCCCCCGCGTACTCAATATCTACACCTATGCGCCGCTGTTCAACGCATACTTTGAGAGCCTCGGTGTTCAGCCCGAAAATATCATCTACTCGGACTACACGAGCTCCGAACTGTATCGGGCCGGGGCTAGTCGTGGCGCCATCGATCCCTGCTTCCCTGCGAAGATCGGAATCTCGCACGTTTATAACCTGATTCAAGAGAAACATCGCAAGAAGCCGCTCGACGCCATCTTCTTCCCGATGTATGACGTGCTGCATTCGCCCCTGGTGAAGATCGTCGGCGCGAATGCCTGTCCGACGGTTACCGCAACGCCGGAGACCGTGAAAGCGGCGTTCACCAAAGAAAACGATGTTTTCGCCGAACACAATGTGAAATACATCGATCCTGTGCTGAATTTTGCAGATCGGAAACTCTTTGCTCACCAGATGTTGCAAGCGTTACACCCTTTGCTCGGCCTCTCGCAGGAGGAAAATGACCGCGCCGTTGAGTCAGGGTTTGCGGCATTGAAAGAATATGAATCGGGGATTCGGCGGCGAGCCCGGCAGGTTCTGGATCAACTGGAGCGTGAGGATCGCATCGGGATCGTAATGCTTGGGCGGCCTTATCATCACGATCCCGGACTGAATCACGAGATCCTCGATGAGTTTCAGAAGCTCGGCTATCCGATCTTCTCGCAGAACACCCTCCCGCTCGATGATGATTTGCTGGACCGCCTCTTTGGTGAGGAAGTTCGCGCCGGGGTCGTTACCAGCCCTCTTGATATCACGGATGCCTGGAAAAACTCCTATTCCTGCAGCACAAACCACAAGGTCTGGGCGGCAAAGTTTACGGCGCGGCACCCAAATCTCGTCGCGCTGGAGATTTCCAGCTTCAAGTGCGGACATGACGCACCCATCTATGGAGTAATTGAGGGCATCATCGAGCAGTCGGGTACGCCCTACTTCTGCTTCAAGGATCTGGACGAGAACAAGCCGTCGGGATCAATCCGAATACGCGTAGAGACTATCGACTATTTCCTCCGTCGCTATCGGGAAGAGGTGATTCGCAAACGGAAAGCCGAGCAGGACATTGCAGCGCAACTCGCTGCCTTGGAAGCTCAGCTACGAGGCGGGACCTGCGACCCGGAACCATTGCCCTCTGTCGTGGAAACTGAGGCCCAAGGGATGGCCGCGGATTAGAAGGTCGGTTGCTCCGAGGACTGCATAGGGTCCATCGTTCCTGTAGCCCTCTCGATATTGATGAATTTGTGAAACCAACCCTTGACATCTTCAATCCAAGTAACTAACACGTTATAGTTCGAGAATTACACAAAACACCGGCGTGGAGGAATACCTGCATGACCACTGCCCCGAAGTTCCGCATTGACGTAGACATCCACAACCTCTTGATGAATTCAGCTACCGGTCCAGTTCGGGTGCCCCCACCCACAGGTCTCACTCTGCCTGAACCGGTTTTTCCGCAATACCCCGAGAAACTGAAAGACGCAGGCCCCCTCGCCCCTCCCGAGAAGCGTGACTGGACGTGGCCGCAGGCGTATCGCGCCATGCGCGGCTGGTTGTTTCCCTATGTCCGTTCACGCGTGTTACCCGGCGAATTTCATCCGATCACGGCGTATCTGTTCGTCGAATACAAATGCAATCTCGATTGCTGGTACTGCTGGGCGTTCAACAACAAAGTCAAAGGGATGACAGAAGACGTCGCACGGCGGTCGATCGACTGGTTGTACGATCACGGCTGCCGGGTGCTCGCGCTGATGGGCGGCGAACCGCTCCTGCGTCCGCAGTTCGCGCACAAGGTCGTGTACTATGCGGCTAAAAAAGGATTTTGGATCTACATAGGTACTAACGCCCGTTTACTGCGTCCGGATGTTGCCGATCGCTTAGGGGACGCTGGCGTGGGTGTGATCAACTTCGCCGTCGATGCCCGGGACGAGAAACCAAGCCTTCCTAAGGCGCTCGTACCCGTGCGCAAGCATTTGGAGCATCTGCTGAGAAAGCAGTACGTCTACGGATACATGGTTTTCTTCAACATGAACATTTGCCGGAATAATACAGAGGATATCCGGCAACTGACCGAATACGCGCGCGATAGTCACATTGCCACGGACTATCACATCAACGAAACGCCTATGCTCGAGCAGGACGAGCACTTCAAGCATCTCAGCGACAATCCGACTTACATCCGTCCGAAAGATTGGCCTGAGATCGATTCGCTGGTGGACTGGTTGATCGTGAAAAACAAAGCTGGATATCAGATGGTGAATTCTGTCCAGCGATTGCAAGAGATCAAGGCTTTCATCCGCATGACCAGTGGGGCTGATCTCAAGCGGCTTGGGTGGAACGGCGATGGCACGGGAACGAATGGCAACGTTGCTAAGCAACTGAAAGATACGCCGGGGATCGTCGAGGATGAGAATGGGGAGTTGCACTTTGCCGAGTGGAACTGCCGGGCAGGACAGAACAATGTGATCATTCGAAGCGACGGCACAGTTGCTCCGTGTTTCCCAATGTATGCTTCCAACTACGATTGGGGAAACATCGATGGCCACAAGTTTCAGTCGGAACAACTGGATGGCATGAAAAGGACCTGCCAGCAGCATTGCTTCTCCACCTTGAATCACAATCTGGCTTATTGCTACAACGATTCGCGTGTGATTAAGTTCGTGTGGACAAACCTCGTGAAGAACCGGATGAAAGGAGGGGCAAGGAGTTTCGAAGACTAAATCCATAACCTTCCCTAGTCCGCCTTCACGGGGTTTCGAGTCGCTAATGCTGACTCCCGGGCGTTCCTCTAATTTTTCAAACAACCGGCACCCGTCGCGAAGCCTCTTCGCGTATCTACTCTGGCCGGTCTAAAATCGTTACATATCTATGAAGACTCGAAACTTAGGGAACTCTGACTTGAACATCACTCCAATCGGGGTCGGCGCGTGGGCGATGGGCGGCGGCCAATGGGCGTTCTCGTGGGGTAAGCAAGACGATGATGCGTCTATTGCGGCCATTCACACGGCGCTCGACGCTGGCGTGAACTGGATCGACACAGCTGCTGTCTATGGCCTGGGCCACTCGGAAGAAGTCGTCGGCCGGGCGATCAAAGGGCGGGCGCAGCGCCCTTACATCTTCACAAAATGCAGCCGGACCTGGAACGAAAAGGGCGAGATCGGTTATAGCCTCAACCCTGCATCTTTGCGGAAGGAACTGGAGGCGAGTCTGAGGCGCCTTCAGGTGGACGTGATCGATCTTTATCAGATCCATTGGCCTCAACCCGATCCGGACATTGAGGAAGCATGGCAAACGTTGGCCGATATGCGGAAAGCAGGAAAAGTCCGCTACATCGGGGTCTCGAACTTCAATGTGGGGCAGATGAAGCGGGCGGAAGCGATTGCACCGATCACTTCGCTGCAGCCGAACTACAACATCGTGACTCGAGACATCGAGAAAGCGATTCTGCCGCATTGCCGGGAACGGAACATCGGAGTCATTGTTTATGCGCCGATGAAATCGGGGCTATTGACGGGTAAGATGACTCGCGAGCGCATTGCATCGTTGCCGCCGGACGATTTTCGGCCAAGAACGATCAGCTTCCAGGAACCACTCCTCAGCCGAAATCTTGGACTCGTCGAAGTGCTACGTAGTATCGGAGACCGTCACGACCGAACGCCCGGAGAAGTCGCAATCGCCTGGACCTTGCGCGATCCGGTGGTGACTGGAGCGATCGTAGGCATGCGGTCTGCTGAGCAGGCGAAACAGATTGTACGATCAGCCGAATTCCAGTTGACCGAGGACGAGATTCTTGAGATCGAGCATTATCTGAATGCGAACCCAGTCGCTGCGTAGATCGCAAATGAGGCAAGGCAAGCAGAATGACTGTTGAATACGGAAAGGTTCGGGTCATCGACTCGCACACGGGAGGTGAGCCGACAAGGCTTGTGGTCGGCCGCGGACCAGATCTTGGGACTGGGCCACTGGCGGATCGCCTCGAGCGCTTCCGCCTTGAGCACGACGGCTTTCGCTCTGCGGTTGTAGCCGAACCCCGCGGATCGGATGTAGTCGTCGGCGCCCTGCTCTGTAAGCCCGTCGATCCCGCTTGCTCCGCGGGTGTGATTTTCTTTAACAACGTGGGATATCTCGGCATGTGCGGGCATGGCACGATCGGATTAGTAGCTACGCTGGCTTACATGAAGCGACTTGCTCCAGGCACACACCGGATCGAAACACCGGTCGGAGAGGTCAGTGCTGTCTTGCACGAGAGTGGAGAAGTGACGGTAAACAACGTGGCGAGTTATCGTCGGGCAGCCAATGTGGAAGTCGATGTGCCGGGATACGGAAGCGTGTGCGGCGATGTGGCTTGGGGAGGAAACTGGTTTTTTCTCGTCCGCAACCACGAATTGGAATTGACACTGCAGAACATCGAAGCTCTGACCGCTTTCACGTGGGCAATCAGACTAGCACTGCCGAAGCATGGGATCGCCGGCGACAACGGAAAGGAAATCGATCACGTTGAGTTATTTGGCCCATCGCATATGGCGGGAGTAGACAGCAAGAATTTCGTGCTCTGTCCAGGGAAAGCTTATGATCGGTCTCCTTGCGGAACGGGTACCAGCGCGAAACTGGCCTGCTTGTACGCTGACGGAAAAATAAAACCGGGGCAAGTCTGGAAACAGGAAAGCATCGTCGGAAGCGTTTTCGAGGGCACCGTGCGAGTGCAAGACGGCAAGGTTTATCCCAGCATCACTGGAAGAGCTTTTGTGAATGCCGAGGCCGAACTGGTATTGGATCCTCAGGATCCGTTCTGCATGGGGATCCGTGCCTGAGTCGATATGCACAATGCAGCCTATGACGCGGTGATCATCGGGGCAGGAATCGTTGGTGCCGCGTGCGCGTATGAATGTGCTAAGCGCGGCATGAAAGTCGCGGTGCTGGATCGCGATGTTGTTGGCGGCGGCGCGACCGGCGCGGGCATGGGACACATCGTCGTGATGGACGACTCGGAAGCGCAATTCGCGTTGACCCGCTACTCACAGAGTTTGTGGAACGATCTCGCAGAAGAATTGCCAGAAGATGTTGAATTCGAGCCCTGCGGGACGATCTGGGTCGCTACTGATGAAGAGGAAATGGTGGAGGTCCGGCGCAAACACGAGTTTTACAAGGAACGAGAGGTTCCAACGGAAGTGCTCGGCCCGGAGCGACTGCCCACGCTTGAACCGAATTTACGGAGCGGGATGGCAGGGGGGCTTCTCGTGGTAGAAGATGCCGTGCTCTATCCGCCATGCGCTGCCCGCTTCCTCCTGGCGCGTGCTCAGGAGCGAGGCGCAAGTCTGCACCTCGGCACAGCGGTCGCAGAGATCGGACGCGGCTTGGTTCGCTCTATGGACAGCGAGTTCAGGGCGAACATCATTATTAATGCGACTGGAGCATTCGCTCCGGATTTGACCCCGGGCAATGACGTCAAAAAGCGCAAAGGTCACCTCGTGATCACCGACCGTTATCCCGGATTTCTGCGACATCAACTTGTTGAACTTGGGTATCTGAAGAGTGCCCACGCGGTGACCAGCGATTCCGTCGCTTTTAATGTCCAGCCGCGCCGCACCGGACAGATCCTGATCGGCTCATCAAGGCAATATGGCGCCGAGCACAAAGAAGTGGATCAGGCGATTTTGGCGCGTATGCTGCGGCGAGCTGAGCAGTACATGCCTGCTCTGGCAAAGTTGTCGGCCGTAAGAACATGGACCGGGTTCCGACCGGCCACCCCTGACAAGCTGCCGTTAATTGGTCCCTGGAAAGGGAACGACTCTCTATTCCTGGCAACCGGGCATGAGGGACTCGGAATCACAACGTCACTCGGGACGGCGCGAATTCTGGTGGACCAAATTACAGGCGTGAATCCGGAGATTCCAATCGAGCCTTATTTGCCCTCTCGAACGTCGAAAGAATGCGTTCATGTCTGATGCAATCAACATCACGGTGAACGGAGCTGCTGTGTCCGTAGCTTCTGGCACAACCGTGGCGGCAGCAATTCTGATCGCAGCTGGGTCTTTTCGACGATCGGTCCGGGGAGAACCGAGAGGCCCCTTGTGCGGAATGGGGATATGCTTCGAATGCCGCGTAGCGATCAACGGAATGCCACATTGTCGAAGTTGCCAGACGGTTTGCGCGCCGGGCATGCAAGTCACGACCGATGAGTAAGAACTCGCAAATCGATTTCGATGTTCTGATCGTTGGAGGCGGTCCGGCGGGCATCGCGGCTGCTGTACGCGCTGGCGAATGCGGCGTTCGCGTCGGCATCGTGGATGACAATTCGGGGCTGGGAGGACAGATCTGGCGTGGCGTATCCGACGAAGATAGCTCGAATGAATCTTCCAAATTGCTCAGACGTCTGAAGCAATCAAGGGTTACAATGCTCTGCGGCAAACGAGTTTTCGCCCAACCAGAGCCAGGCGTTCTGCTTGCCGAAGGAGCGAACGATCTCGTCGAGCTGCGCTACAAGAATCTCATTCTCGCAACCGGAGCCCGCGAGCGATTTTTACCCTTTCCAGGCTGGACATTGCCGAATGTGCTCGGCGCCGGCGGTTTGCAGGCGATGGTCAAAGGCGGTCTTCCGATTCGCGGGAAGCGCGTCGTCGTTGCCGGCACGGGACCTTTACTGCTCGCGGTAGCCGCGTACCTTCGAAAACAGGGCGCGGTTGTACCAATAATCTGCGAGCAGGTTTCATGGAGCAGTCTCGCGGAGTTTCTGCTGACGCTAGTCGTCAATCCAAAAAAGATCGCGCAAGCCGTGCAATTGAAACGAGAACTGGTGGGCATTTCGTTTGCCACAAATTGCTGGCCCACCGCAGCTCACGGAACTCAGAGCCTTGAGAGTGTGACGGTCTGGAACAACGGAAACTCAGAACGGATTGATTGCGACTATCTGGCCTGCGGATTCCATCTCGTCCCCAATACAGAGTTGCCGCAGTTACTGGGATGTCGCCTGGAGGGCGATTACGTTCAGGTCGACAGGTATCAGCAGACTACAGTCAATGCGGTTTTCTGCGCCGGGGAACCAACAAGCATCGCGGGCGTAGAACTTTCGCTGCTTGAAGGAGAGATCGCCGGGCTTGCCGCCGCTGGCCGACCGGAAAAATCGCGAGATTTATTCTCAGCGCGGGAGAGAGCGCACCGATTTGCCCGGACACTGGATCGGACATTTCGTCTTAGACGGGAACTTAGGAAACTGCCAGCCGCGAACACGGTTATTTGTCGTTGCGAAGACGTTTTATATTCGCAGTTACAGCAGCACTCAAATTGGCGATCTGCGAAATTGCACACGCGGTGCGGTATGGGTGCATGCCAAGGACGAGTCTGCGGTCCGGCAGTGCAGTTTCTGTTTCGATGGAATCCAGATTCAGTCCGGCCACCGGTCTTTCCTGTGCGTGTTGGTAGCCTCGCCGGAATACCGGAAGTCACAGCGGTGAACGAACACCAGGAGGCTTCAGCATGAATTGGAACGGCGTCATGCCTGCCATCACGACGTGTTTTCGAGAAGATCTGAGCATCGATCATGAGTTCATGGCGAAGCATTGCAACTGGCTGCTCGACAACGGCTGCACCGGCATCGTGGCTCTGGGATCCCTCGGCGAAGGCGCCACTCTATCTTTTGACGAGAAGTTGCAGATCCTGCGCACATGTGTTGCGGCGGCAAGAAGCCGTGGCCCAGTGGTAGCTTCGGTTTCCTCTCTGACCACAGCCGAGGCGGTCGCTTTAGCGAAAGCTGCAGCCCAACTGGGATGCGATGGCCTGATGGTGCTTCCTCCGTATGTTTATCGGGGAAGCTGGCGAGAAATGAAGATGCATGTTGCAGCGATCTTTCAGGCTACGTCTCTCCCCTGCATGCTCTACAACAATCCGATTGCCTACGGAACGGACTTCCTGCCAGAGCAAGTTCAGGAATTGGCAGCGGAGCACGAAAACTTACAAGCCGTTAAAGAATCGAGTGCCGACGTAAGGCGTGTCTCCGCAATTCGCGCTTTGCTCGATCGACAGTTGCAGATTCTGGTTGGTGTTGATGATGCGGTCGTGGAAGCTGTTGGAGTCGGAGCGACCGGTTGGGTTGCTGGTCTTGCCAATGCTCTTCCACGCGAGTCGGTGGACTTGTTCAACTACGCATTGAATGGTGAGAATGACAAAGCTTTCGAGTTGTACGGGTGGTTTCTGCCCCTGCTGCGGATGGATACGGTCCCCAATTTCGTTCAACTTATTAAGTTAGTTCAGGCCGAACTGGGAATCGGAAATTCCCGTGTGCGTCCGCCGCGTCTGGAATTGGCAGGCAGTGAAATGCAACAAGCGGTTCACGTTATTCGCGACGCGGTGCGTTTGCGTCCACAAATTGCGCGTGAGTACGCCTTTACAGGATAGGAATTAAAGATATGTTAGTGTCGATGGCAAAGCTCTCCGGGCGATCTTTGATCGGCTTCCGTGAAGGCTCCGGGAACGAGGAACCTCTGTATGCCGCGAGTCCGGTTACGGGCGAATCCTTGCAGCCCGGATTCATTCCAGCCACGCCGGAAGAAGTCGACCTAGCGGCGCGCCTTGCGGCGTATGCCTTTGAAACCTATCGGATGACGCCGGGTCGGCAGCGCGCGGCCTTCTTGCGAAAGATCGCCTCCAACATTGAATCGGTCGCAGAAGAAATCATCGAGCGGGCGGGACAGGAAACCGCGTTACCACGAGCACGCCTGCAGACGGAAACCGCCCGCACCTGTGTGCAGTTGCGACTGTTCGCGCAAGTCGCGGAGGAAGGATCGTGGGTCAATGCTCGGATTGATCGCGCCGATCCCGAACGCAAGCCTCTACCCAAACCCGATATCCGCTCAATGCTAAGACCGCTCGGACCGGTCGCGGTGTTCGGCGCGAGCAACTTTCCATTGGCCTTCTCGGTAGCAGGCGGTGATACGGCTTCTGCTCTCGCCGGAGGAAATCCGGTCATGGTGAAAGCTCACGCAGCGCATCCCGGGACCAGCGAACTGGTGGGACACGCGATTCGGCAAAGCGTTCGCGAGTGTGGCCTTCCTGAAGGCGTTTTCTCACTGCTATTCGGCAGCGGATCCAAAATTGGCACCGCGCTGATGAAGCATCCTCTAGTGAAAGCCGGAGGATTTACGGGTTCGCGCACGGCTGGAAGAATTCTCATGGACGTTGCAGCCGCTCGTCCTGAGCCCATTCCCTTCTATGCCGAAATGAGCAGCACGAATCCAGTGTTCATCTTGCCTGGCGCGCTGCGAGAACGAGCCGATCACATCGCTGCGGGCCTGCATGCTTCATTCACCATGGGCGCCGGTCAGTTCTGCACGAAGCCAGGAATGGTGTTTCTGCCCAAAGGGTCAGATGCGATCCCATTCGAGAACAAGCTGCGGCAACTGGTCAACGATTCCGCCCCATTTCATCTTCTGACGAAGACAATTCATTCCGCGTATGACTCCTCAATTGAAGGCAGGAAGCAGCACTCGGGCGTTGCCGTTTCAGCCGCAGGTTCGCAATCGGCGGGGGGGTTCGGAGCGGGCTCTGTTCTCTTTGAGGCTGATGCTGACTCGTTCCTCGGCTCAGATCTGGATGCAGAAATCTTCGGCCCGACGACGATCCTTGTGCAGCATTCGGATCGCGATCAGGTGCTCGCAATCGCCCGTGGACTGGAAGGTCAACTCACGGCGACGATTCACGGAACTGATCAGGACTTGCGAGATTTTGCGGATCTTATTGCCATTCTCGAGACCAAAGCAGGACGACTCGTGTTCAACGGATTCCCAACCGGGGTAGAAGTCACGGACGCGATGGTGCACGGCGGCCCCTATCCTTCTACTTCAGATGGACGGTCAACTTCCGTCGGGACTCATGCAATCTTCCGGTTCACGCGCCTAGTTTGCTATCAGGGATTTCCCGACGCTGCATTGCCTGAGGAACTGAAAAATGGGAATCCGCTGGGCATCTGGCGAATGGTTAACGGGGAGATGACCCGAGAGCCGCTCAAAACGTAAAACAAGATTCCGGTCAATCCAATTTCGCAATTTCGCGGCGTGTGACGGCCTGATGCAATCTGCGAACACTTTCTTCCAACACTTCCGTCCGCTGGTATTCAAGACCTTGGGCTTTGCCAAGGGAAAGGCGGGGATTCTGATGCAGCATTGGGCTCATCGCCGGCGTGGCAAGCCCGACGTGGATTTCGGTGACCCCCGTCCTGTCGATAATCGTGGGAGCATTCTCAATTCCGATTCTTCCTCCTGCCATGATCTTGATGCGGCCGCGAGCCGCCTGCACCAACTGTGCGACGGTGTCCACACCCTGTAAACATTCTTGCTCGCCACCGGAAGTTAGAAGCCGATCCGCTCCCGTCGCACAAACATCCTCGAGAGCCCGGAATAGGTCTGAGGACATATCGAAAGCGCGGTGAAATGTGACTGAGAGTGGCCGTGCCAGTTCGATGAGTTCCCGCATCCGTCGCACATCGACCGTTCCGTCCCGCTCGAGGATCCCGAGAACGACGCCGTCCGCCCCTTCGCTCTTGGCAATCTCGATGTCGCGTTGCATGCTGTCAAATTCCGCATCGGAGTAACAGAAATCTCCGGGACGCGGACGAATGATGGGATGGAGTGCAATCGAAGTGTTCAACCGCACCACCCCAAGCAGGCCAAGACTGGGAGTGACCCCGCCTTCCAGCAGATCGCTGCACAACTCAATGCGCTGAGCTCCACCACGCTCCGCCGCGATGGCTGAGGCGACGGAGTCAACGCAAACCTCAATGAGCACCGGTTCGTTCATGATCAGGACGCCTAGTCGCGTTAACCTGTAGCCGCTAAAGACTAATCAGTGTACGCGACAATTAGGGTCAGCCCTAAAAGGCATAGTGCAAGCTGAGTTGAATTTCGCGAATCGGCGAACGCACGCTATTGATCTGACCGAAATTGCTATCCGAGATTCCGTTGTCGGGATTTCCGTAGCTGGCAATATTGAAAAGGTTGAAGAAGTCGGCGCGAAAGCCGAGTACGTGTTGTTCGCCCCACAGGTGGAAGTCTTTGAATAGCGAGGCATCCACCTGACGATAGCCAGGTCCACGCTCTGTGCTGTTGCGGGCAGTGCCGAACTGGTAAGATCCTTCGGCTCCGTACGCACAAACTCCGTTGTCAACTCCTGACTGCTGGCACGGAGTTGCGGAGGGATCGGTTCCCCACCAGTTGTTGATCGACTGATTTCGGATGACCATTTGACGGTACTGATTCGCGCGATTGAATCCGAATGCGTTGTTCGCACCGTTGTTGTTCGGACCGAAAATGGTGATTGGGAAGCCCGAGTACAACAGCGCTGAGGCAGCCAGCTTCCAACCTCCAAGCGCGGAATCCAGGAACCGGTTGGCATTCGCGCCGTACGTTCTGCCGCGTCCAAATGGAAGGTCATAGACACCGACGAAGTTCATGCTGTGCCGGATGTCCATTGCGGACGGGCCGTAGTCGCCGTTGATATTGTAGGCATCCTGGAAAGAAGAGCCATTCCAACTTGTATTGGCCACGGCATAGTTGCCGGAGGAGTTCGTCAAGGATTTCGCCCAGGTGTAATTGAGCGTATATTCCAGACCCCTGTGAGTGCGCTGCCGCAGGCTGACCTGCCCGGAGTTGTAGTTCATCCGCGCCGCGGATTCGGTGACCAAAACGGTGCCGCATTCTCCCACCAGCGAGTAATAAGGTGTCTGAAGCGCTCCGGGAAACGCGGAACTGCAATTACCGGCGGCGCTGATGATGGATTGAACGGCCTGCGCATTTTGAATCGGGATTTGGTTGCCATCGCGATAGTCGGCCAGATGATGGCCGCTCTGACCGTGATAGCCGACGCTGAACGACAATTCATTCGTCAGGGCGTATTCAGTGGTAAGGCTGAACTGATGAATGTATGCAGGTTGCGTATTCTGCGGCCAGACCGAATAAAGGTTGTAATTGGGGTTGATGCCGAAGCTGCCACCGAAGCCATCCTGGACGGTGAAAGGCTGCCCCCCAGAGGTTTTCGATGGAGTCGGAGCATTGCTATTGATGGCAAGAGAAAAGGGAGGACTCGAGGTCAGCCGTTGATTGAAAGAGTAGCCTTCGAAAAAGCTGGATGCTCCGTAGCCGCCGCGAATCACGAACCTCGGCTTCGCTTGATAGGCAAATCCTACGCGTGGCATCACTTGAGTGTAGTTGGCGTTATAACAGGCCCGCGTGGGACAGACGACGGATCCAGCCACTGCTCCCATCGGAATGTGTCCTGCGTACTCGACGGTTCCGTTGGGAAGGACGTTTGCGGTCTTGTTGTTCTGTTCGTACCAGGGCTGATCGTACTCGTAGCGAATACCCAGATTCAGCGTGAGCCGCGGAGTCACCTTGAAATCGTCCTGGAAGTATCCGGCCAAACGCCACTGGCGATTTCCCACCCACCCTGTGGGCGAGGCAAGTTGATCGTTGGAGATCCGGTCGAGAACAAAATCAGCGGGTCCGTAACCTTGCCCGTTGGTTGCATTGGGATCGGAAGAGAAGATACCGCTGTATGTAAACTGCCCGAGGAAGCCGACGTTCCCAGCATTGACATAGTTTTGCTGATAACGCGTGGCCTGGCCGCCAAAGGTGAAAAGGTGGCGTCCTCGCTGCCAGGTGAGATTGTCGTAATAGTTGAACGTATTGTCGGTGAACACCTGCAGGTTGGCGTTGGCGCCAATGTAGCTAGGCGATCCCACGCTGAGTACGCCGGGGCCGCTGGGGTTGCTGATACTTTGCCCCGAGAAGCCCACAAACAGCTGGGTTCCGAATGGAATACCGACCTTTTGATTGCCGGTCAGCCCGAACTGTCCTGACGGGTCGGTCGGCACTCCGTTATTCCAGCGAACGCGGGTAAACCCAACGCGGAACTCGTTCACAATGGTCGGGGAGAAAGTATGAACAAAGCTGGCGCCGAAGATCTTTGTGGGATAGGTATTCTCGGCGGGAAAGAAGACCGGGACAATCGCCGAGGTGAAATCTTTGCCGGTTCCCTGGGAGTAGAAGCCGTTGAACTGATTCACGCTTCCCGGCGTCCAGTCGATCTTGACGTCTTCCTGGTTATTGGAGACGAAGCTCGAGTACTTGCCCTGATAGTTGTTTTCCAGAATCCCGTCCGTTGGAGTCGCGTTGGGCGCGGGATACAGGCTTGGATTCCCAGCTAGAAATTTCGCGACCGGATTCACCACAGGCACTTGATTGTTCAGGTAGGGAGAAAATCCGTTCTGTGTGTCATAGAGCTGAATCCCCTGAGCTAACAGGGCACTGAAGTTTCCCTGAAGCATCTCAGGAGTCAAGAGACTCGCCGAGGTCGTTCCACCTTTGTGGCGGCGAACGCCTTCATAGTCTCCGAAGAAGAAAAGCTTGTTCTTGACGATCGGACCACCAAAGGTCGCACCAAAAATCTGCTGCGTGTACGAATTCTTAGGGGTGATGGGATACGTGTGATCGTTGGCCCATGAGTTTGCGTCCAGGTTCTCGGTTTCAAGCAGATCGTAAGCCGAACCGTGGAAATTGTTGGTGCCCGACTTCAGGATGGTAACAACGGCGCCCCCATTGGCATTGCCATAGGTAGCGTTTGCATTGGCGGCAACGACGCGCAATTCTGCAATTGCATCAGGAGCCGGATTGTACCCGATGAGGTTATTCTGCGGTTCATTGTTGTCGGCACCTTCGAGCAAATAATTGTTTCCCTGCTGGCGGTTTCCATTTACCGCCACGACGCCGTTGTTGTACGTGTTCCGTTCGATCGCGTTATTGCCGGTCATGCCGCTGGGATCGGTATCGATCGCCCCGGGCTGAAACAAGGTCAACGAAGAAAAGTTTCGTCCATTGAGCGGGACGTTCTGGATTTCGTTGGTCGAAAGCGTATTCCCCAACGTCGCATCGGTGGTATTCAAAATCGGATGAAACGTCTCTTTCACTGCTACAGTGGTTGTGGCGCCAATCTTCAACGCAGCGTCGATTTTTGCCGTCTGGTCGATTTCCAGCGCAAAAGGTCCAATGACGTCAGGCGCGAAGCCCGTCGCATCGACGGTCACATTGTAGGAACCAATCGGCAGGAAGCGAAGCGTGTATACTCCGGCGGCGTTTGTCACAGCGGTGGTCTTCACGGCTGTTGCAACGTTCTCCGCCGTCACCTTTGCTCCGACAACGACAGCACCACTAGGGTCTGTGACTTGTCCTGTGATTGAGCCCGTAACGGTTTGTGCCCCAGCGTAAGCCAGCGAGAGCGCTGTCACGAACAAAACTCCGACGATGAACCATAGTGTTTTCATGGTGATACCTCCGATGCCGACGAGCCCCACAAGCTCGGCGGAGTCAAAGACTTGGCTATTTCCGAGGGTCTTAGACGCGACGCTAATCTGATTTGATGAACACTGTCAAGGGGAAAATGATCGTTTCAAGTAGATTCGCTCATCGTATTGGCCTTCTTCTCCTGTACCGCGCATTATTTCGGTCCGGAATCGTCTAGAATGCTGTCGATAAGGTGCTCCGGTGATCGGATTTCGCGCACTCGTCTCAAGTGGTTGATTTCGTGAATGTCAGAACAGGAAATAAGTCCAGTGAAAGCAGATAATCGAGCGGACCAAATCTTGAGGGAGTTGCGGCAAGAGGGGGATCTCTCGCTCGAGCTTTTAATCAAGAGGCTGGGAGCGTCTGCAGCGAGCGTAAGACGCGATCTGACTAAGTTGGAAGCGAAGGGTCTCGTGCGGAGAACTCACGGCGGCGTGACTCTGGTTGAGCCATTGCTCTACGAGCCATTCCGATACGACTCCTTATTCCAGAATCGTGAGCAGCACCGCACTTCCGAAAAGCGCCGTATCGGGATGACCGCTGCGGAACTGATCCAGGAAAACGAGACTGTCGGGTTCACCGCGGGAACGACAACCACTCACGTCGCGCGGAACCTGCGAAACCGTCATAACATCCGCGTCATTACCAATGCGATCAACATCGCCATGGAGTTGAGCAACTGCCCAGGTCTGCGGACCTTCGTGACCGGAGGCTTCGTGCAATGGGCCGGGTCGTTCTCGCTTGTCGGGCACGCGGCGATCGACACCCTGAAAGATGTTTACATGGACCGCGTGTTTGTAAGCGTCTGCGGAATCGACGTTGCGCGCGGCATCACCGTCATCGAGCCTGAAGAAGCACTGACGTTCCGGACGATGATTCAACAATCAAGACAAGTCGTGGTGGTTGCGGACTCGACCAAGATTGGCATGGTCACGCCCTCGTTAATCTGCCCCATGTCGAACATACAGGTACTCGTCACGGATACACACGCGACGGACAAAGCGGTCGCACCTTTTCTGGAACGCGGGATCGACGTGCGGCGCGTTTAGGCGCGGTTTACGCCCTCATTTCGGCGGGTCGCTCGCCGCCTGCTCGGGCGCATTAAAAAGTTGAAACTCGCGGATATGCGCCTCCATTACTGAAGATAGGATATGCAGGCGCACGCGCGCGGCAGTGACTGGAGCAAAGCGATCGATTCGTTTGTGTCCGATTGCCTGGCCGCGCGCGATCACGATCCACTTCCCCGCCTTGAAAACTTCGATCGCATATAGTTGCACGTGCTGTCCGCTGTTCAGCCATTCCATAGTCAGGGCGCGATCGAATGTGATGGGCTGCTGGAAGGTGACTTCCAAGACAGAGTGATGCGAACCGGCAGGCGCCGTCCAGAACGTATCCGGATCGCCGTCCAGTGCGAGTTCCTCTTCGGCTCCTGCTTTGACATGCTTGCGAGCGAGATTGTTGCCATACTCGGCTCGAATGGCCTCACCGAATTCTCTCAGTCGTTGGACATCTACTTCGGGGATTAGTCCGCGCCGGTCGGGAGCGATGCCGAGCATGAGTTGCCCGCCGCGCCCTACAGTCTGCTCAAAAGTCGATAGCAACTCAGACAGGCTTTTCAGACTCGCTTCATCGTTGGGATGCCAGAACCAGTGATTCTTGCGCAGCGGAGTGTCGGCTTCAACTGGACGCCAGCGAAGATATCCATGGCGATCGATTACATTCCAGTTCTCGTAAGGGATGACACCATCTTCGTTTCCCACCCAGCGGATATCGCCGTACTCGAAGAGCGCCATATCTGCGAATACCAGCGCGTTTGGCTGAGACACACGAAGCTCCTCAACAATTCGAGGAAAGTTGTAAACGTGGCCGCCGCTGCCGGCACCATCGAGCCAAAATTCTTCCAAGTCGCCATAATGCTGCGTCAACTCGTCGAGTTGAGCGGCATAGTATTTGTCATACTCCGCAGAATTGTTGTAACGCGGTTCGTGGCGGTCCCACGGTGAGAGATACACTCCAAACTTCAGGCCATATTTTCTTGCAGCATCTTCTACCCTGCGCACGACGTCTCCTCGTCCGTTTTCGAACGGGCTGCTCTTTACGCTGTTATCGGTCTGCGCGGTCGGCCACAGACAGAATCCGTCGTGATGCTTCGCCACGAAGATCACATATTTGATCCCTACGGACTGCAAGGCTTGCATCCATTGTTCCGGATCGAATTGCGTGGGGTTGAAGACCTTTGGATCGGCGGTACCGTCACCCCACTCGCGATCGAGGAATGTATTGGGCCCAAAATGAATGATCGCTCCGATTTCCAGGTCTTGCCACTGAACTTGCTGCGGAGAAGGTTTGAGGTCAGCGGCGTTCTGGCCGAACGTCGATACGCGGATCAAGAAAACGAAGAGGACGAGTGCAAAGAAGACGTGCTGGAGCGTCCAGAGGAGTTTCATGACGCAAAAGATTAGCACCAGCGTGCCCGGATGCCTCATCCTTTCGCGCCTTTTGTGAAGTGGTGGGTGTAGGGTGGCCTCAACGTCTCCTGAGTTGAACTCGTGGTTGACCCACCCTTGTCGCTCTAGTTTTGCAGCTACAGGGTGGAGATAGTCCTTCATTCGAAGGCAGGCACCTTTACGAATCGAGCGGTGCCCTTGTTCGTCGCCCACCATTTCTTCCACGTGCTTATATTTTCTGCCGAGGGCTCAGCGTTTGGCGGAAGGGGCGGATTTTGCACCATCTGCGACAATGCTTTCAATAGCAGAGCACCTTGCACAGCATTGAAGATCTTGCGGTTTATGAGTGCTTCGACAGCCACTTTGCCTCCAATAATCTGGAGCTTCTGAACGTCGGGTCGCGCCGCAATCATGGCGAATGCCTTTATATCCCCCAACTCTGCTAATGCCGTCTCGACATAGTCGTGCCGCAACCAGAAGTACAACGGGTACTGGGCTCGTGGGCCAAGATACTCGTTGAGCGGATAGCCGATGCTTCCGAACTTCTTGATTCCGGGCAAAGCTCGCTGATCCCCTGTAGCGGCGAGATCGACAATCGCCATGTCGAAATTCCATTCAATCTTCCTGCCTAAACATTGCTCGTAAGGGTCTTCAAAATCTCCACTGATCGAAAACGGAATTGGGTTTTCGTGCTTCCACCAGAGCAGCCAATCTCCTTGGTATTTTCCAGCTCTCCGAACCGGTGCGTTTACAATTCCGTCAGCTAACGCTCCATAGATCACTGGAACGTCGTCATAGCAAGCGTCAATCTCGCATCCCAGCGTAATTGGCCCAGGATGTCTATTGAGGTAGGTCATGATCATCGAAGTCGACCTTGGACTGTTGACGATTAGTAGTTTGTCGATTGCCCATATGGGCGAACCGATTTTTCCCCTGAGCTCGGCATCGAGCTCGGCGAACGCAACCTCGTCGCCCAGCTTCGCTAAACTTGCCTGTGCCGCTCCTGGAACGGTTTCCGAAGACATTCCGGGTATGGAAAGCCTGCGTAGAGCAGGAATGATGGCCTTTTGGCCAATGGCGGCCGCCCGCCGAATCACCATTGGATCCTTCGTTGTTTCCATTTGCGAAGTCAATTGAGAGAGATTGATCTGGCCGTCTGGCGGACACTTCTGTGCGCACACGTGTACCAAGCACAACATCGACACCAGTCCTACACAGGCCAGCACACGGGTTGGAATTCGGATCATCCAGTTACCTTGATTTCAGAGTGATTGATACAGAAGAGATTTCCTGAGTCAAGGGGCTGCGTAAGCCTTCCTAGGTTTTGACCGAGGAACTTTGCGTAAAGTTGGCGGAAGCGAGTGGGGGTCGAACCCACCAGTGACAGGATTGCCTGCCGCTCGCCGGTTTTGAAGACCGGGACATTCACCGGAATGCATGCGCTTCCGCAGGACAACCTATCGCCGGTGTCCCATCGCTCCGACCGAGTATAAACCGCAGAGCGCAAGGTTCGTGATTCCCACCCTCAGCGAAAGGTGCGCGAGGAGTATTCATAGAATTCAATCTTGACGTCGCCTGGTCGAGCAGGCACTCCTCCTGTTTTCCGAATGCTAATAAGAGGATTGTCATTCCATGCAGGGGAGGTAGACGGAGGCACGGACCTTGCAGACTGTTGCGCGCGCGCACCACACGTAAAGGTCGATCAGACAAACCAGACGATGGAGGTTAGCGTTTGGGACTCATGTCATCCGCTCGGGTTCATCGATGACTCTACCATCTCCCTCGATGCGACTCGCCGTCAGTACATGACGTTTGCGCCTTGTCGGCCGCTCGGGAAAAAGGGTTGCGGCCTTTCTGGCCGCCCGCCGACGTTGTCAAGCGAATCACGGAGTGATCTTGTAAATTACGCCGTTTCCACCGCTGCCGCCGTTGAGGGTGGCGCCGTAGATGTTGCCCGAGCTGTCCGTGACCAAGCCTCCGCCTGGATTGAATCCGTCGGCTGCGCCGGTAAAGCGGTAGATCACGGAATATTTGCCGCTGGCATCCTTTCGTGACACAACACCGCAACCAAGGCTGCAATTAGAGTTCACTGTTCCGCCGTAGAAGGTCGTGGCGTACCCGTTGCCGGCATCATCGAGGAGGCCGGCCGAGGGCTCTGCTCCGTCGCCCGCCTGCTCGCCAAAAGTGTGTAAGACTTGCTCCGTACCCTGGGCGTTCACGGAGAAGGCAACGCCGCAGCCGACGGTCCCAAGCGCACAGGTGGTGGTGTTGCCCCCGAACTGAGTGACGCCATAAAAGACTCCCTTTTGAGTCCGGAGCAGGCGCCATCGCGGAGAAGTACCTTTCGCACCTTCAGGAAATGTGTAAAGTGTCGTCAGGTTGCCGGTCGTGTCGAGTTTGAACAGGGTTCCCCCATTGCCCTGTATGTAGCTGCCGCCGGTCGCGCCGTAGATGTTGCCCGCCGCATCGTTGATAAGATCTTGAGGAAATGCTCCGTCGGCCTGTCCGGTAAATCTGTACAACACCGTCTCTACGCCAGCTTTCGTGACCTTAAAAAGAACACCGCAGCCCAGGCTGCCATCGCAGCCGGAGACCCCGCCAAAGCTGGCGCTGCCATAGAGGTTGCCCTTGATCATGACCAATCCAAGCTCAGCCTGACCCTGATTCTGGGCACCGTCCGTGCCGCCCAGGAAGGCGTGCAGTACCTGCAACGATCCAGTCGTCGTCAGTTCGAAGACCGTGCCACAACTGCAGGTGGCGTCACCGCCCGAAGAAGTGATTCCGTAGAGGTTGCCCTCGTTGTCCCGAATTAACCTGCCAATCGGGATTCCTCCGTCGGTTGAGCCCGTAAAGGTGTAGAGAACCGTCTCCTGCCCCGTGGAGCTCAGCTTGAAAATGACCCCCCGGTTGGACGATCCTCCAAATTGGGTCGTGCCGTAAAAGTTGCCCGCGGAGTCGAGGATGAGACCTCCGTTGGGAGCGCTGCCGTCGGTAAAATTGAAGCTGGAGAAGACGCTGAAAGTCTGGGCAGAAGCGGCGGTAACAAGCAATGTGAGTGCGAGCAGGCTCAGGGCGAGTTTCACACAGAATCTCCTTTGGGTCTCTAAAAAACAGCATCGATTTTACATCCATTTCTCTTTCTTCATCGCAATCGACCTGTTTGTCATGCTTCGGAAAAGTGATGGTTTTCCGAAGCTTCATGGGCTGTTCCGACGGAGACAAATCCTGGAGGTTGGTTTTCGATGCAATGGGCAATCCGTATGGGACAACTCACTTCGGCTGGAATACGAATGGGACGCCGGGTGGACGCGACAGTTTCAGTCTGCCGATCCGCACTACGTTGCGCTGTGGAAAGCACGAACACTCAGACTGATGCGCGGACCGATACCATCCATTGCGCATCAAGCGGTTCGCAACGCGTCTGGCGGGGATGTGACAGGGCCCGCTTTTATTTCAGACCGTTGTTTCCCATTTCAGGTTGTACTCAGACTATCTCTCACCCGAAACTGCGCTAAAACGGGCAGGAACCCTGCCGGGCAGATCAAAGGCAGGGCCACCCGCCTTGCTTGAATCTCGTTTCGGAGGATTTATCCGAACTGGTCATCACTTCTCCAACGACACCGGACACGACGGTGTCAGTTGGCAAGCAGCGAATGCCAGTTCTCTGTTCGAGTCCGGAGGGTGGAGTCCCCTGACTCGTGAAGAATGGGAAATTCTCATTCGTGAAAAACCGGACACGATAACTTCGGATTCTTAAGACGGCGCGGTAGCAAATCACCAGCATTGCGATGCCGACGACGCCCCTAACCTGATTCATCAGCACAACGGAGAAATGTGACCTCATCCCAACAGATTGGAAACCAACGTATCGACGACTTGAAGTGCTAGTTCTTACAGGGAAGAACTGATAAACAACGGAGATCGTCGAACTGGACAGCTCGGAGATCCCACTTGCCTGCACATGAATGATTAGCAGGTACGACTGTCAGAAGGAGCAGTTCTCGTACTCACACCTGCACGTGTACCCTTCCTCCGACCTTGATTCTTACGGACCTGACATAAGGCATTCAGCTGCGCCTGCACGCCATTTAAGAGTCCTGTTGGTCACTGAGCCAGGAGGGCGACATGCGTAAACCATACAATCCGGCCATCTCGATCGCGCTTATGAGTGTGTTGATGGGATTTTCGGTTGCGTGCACCCGTCATCCCACTGACGACAATATGGCTAAAGACATTCAGAATAAGGTCGCTGCAGACCCTGAAACCAGTCACTCCCCCGTCCATGTAGCGGCTCAAGATGGCAAAGTTATCTTGACCGGCAAGGTGAGGACACCGGCGGCACAGAAGAAGCTGGAACAGATCGCCCATGAGGAGCCCGGAAGCCCCAGCGTTGATGACGAAACTGCGGTCGATCCAGAGGCATACGAGCAGATGGATTCGGGGATGGCGGCAGCGCCTCCGCCCGTGGAAAAACCGAAGCCTCAACCGATTGTCGTGCCTTCCGGAACTGTTTTGACAGTGACCACGACCCAAGCCCTTAGTTCAAAGACAAGCCAAGCGGGACAAACTTTTCTAGCAACCTTGGCGCAGCCAATCAGCGTAGCAGGTATCTCAGCATTGCCGAAAGGAGCAACCGTCAGCGGCACGGTAGTGAATGCCAAGGCGAAGGGCAAAATTAAGGGTCAAGCCGAACTGGCACTTTCGCTCACCAACATTTCGGTGGGAAATCATACCTATCCAATTCAGACGAACATGCTGAACAGCACCGCCAAAGGGAAAGGAAAGAGGACAGCCGCCACTACGGGCGGAGGAGCAGCCGGAGGTGCGTTGATTGGAGGAATCGCGGGAGGGGGCAAGGGAGCGGGGATTGGGGCTCTGGTAGGTGCCGGCGCTGGCTTTATCGGCGGGGCGGTGACGGGAAATCAACAGATCGAAATTCCCGCGGAGTCGGCCCTCAGCTTTACCTTGGCTGAACCTCTGGTGTTGCCGCCACCAAAACAATGACCCCGATCATTTGGTTGGGTGCGTGCAGGTGTTTTCGCGAGCGAGCGCTGAAACAACTGTGTTTCCTCTTTGTGCTGCTGACTCAAGCAGTCCTGGCGCAAGAAGGGTCTCTTGAAAAGCCGTGTATTGCATTTTCGCCGGAGTCGGCCTCGCCAACTAACACATTCGCCAAGAAACCGCTTGAAGATGCGGTGAGCGTGTCCGGAGACATCCAATTTTACGCGAGTCATCGCGAGGGCTGCTGGAATGTGCATGTACTATCCTTGCCTGTGATGAGTGCCAAGCGTAAACCTATTGGGTATGTGGTGTCCCACACCGTGACTGACCCACAGCGCATCGAAGTTGGTCATGCCCTGACTTTTGGACCGGATCAGGGAATTTTCTTGCAAGCCATGAACAAGGCAGCAGCAGATGCAATCAGAAGTATTCGGCTGGCACGGTCTATTTCCGGTTTACTCAGTCAGAACTGTCAACGAGGCGCAGCACAAAGATGAGAACGGCCACGAACCAATAACCGGACTTCCTGAGACTTTTGAAGACCGAGAGAATCACCGGACCGCATGCGCTTCCGTAATTCTGCCGAGTTGAGATGCAGAGAACAAGGCGCAGGTAGAATCCCGCGCCCGTTCTGAAACCATCAAGTTGCGACTTGGCGTCCTGCTCCGCCGATCTTATTTCGCCAGTCTTACTTCGGCTGCGGTGCCGTTCTCAGATAAGGCTTCACCGTTTTAAACCCTGGGAATTTCTGCGCTGCGTCTTCGTTGGAAACCGCCGCCGTCAGGATTACGTCGTCGCCCGGCTTCCAGTTCACTGGCGTCGCCACCTTGTGCTTGGCTGTGAGTTGCATGGAATCGATCACGCGGAGGATCTCGTCGAAGTTCCGGCCGGTCGTCATCGGATAGCTCAGCTGGAGCTTAATCTTCTTATCCGGTCCAACCACGAACACTGTCCTCACGGTCGCGTTATCAGCGGGGGTGCGTCCTTCACAGTTTTCACCGGCTTCGGCGGGTAGCATTCCATAGAGTTTCGCTATTTTCAGCTGAGGATCCCCGATCATGGGATAGTTCACCTTGGCGCCCTGCGTCTCTTCGATGTCCTTTTCCCATTTTTCGTGGCTCGATACCGGATCGACACTAAGCCCGATGATCTTCACGTTGCGCTTGGCGAATTCCGGCTGCAGCTTTGCCATGTAGCCAAGCTCGGTGGTGCACACGGGCGTAAAGTCCTTTGGATGCGAGAACAAAATGGCCCAGCCATCGCCGATCCATTCGTGGAACCGGATGGCGCCTTGCGTAGTGTCGGCGGTGAAATCAGGGGCAGTGTCGTTGATTCTAGGAACGCTGTAAGTCTCGTTCACAGTTGCGGTAGTCATAGGATTCTCCTTCGCAAATTTTCATCGTTGCAATATTCCGAAAGTCGGCCCAACCTGACTCCCAGCGGACAAAAGCGGATGAAAGTAAAACCCACCCGCTTTCGCCGGGTGGGTGGGAAGAAATTCGCTGAGTTCCTACCCACACGCCGGCGTCAGGCAACAACAACACGTAAACCTGGCGGCGAATGGGCGAACCATAAGAATTAGGATAGGCGTCTCGAAATGCACGTGTCAAACGTCGGAACGCTCCCGGACAGGACTTTTCAAGATTTTCTGCATCACTGGAGACGCTGATCTCATCCGTTGCAGGGCACAGGTTTTATCCACGGGGACAGCAATGGGAACTCAGTCACGCCGTTTCGCAATTGCGCAGTGGGACGTCTTTTCTTCCAAGCCTCTCGAAGGCAACTCTTTGGCAGTGTTGTTCGACGCACGCGGACTGACAGATGCGGAAATGCAAGCCGTCGCCAAGGAGACGAATCTGTCGGAGACAACTTTCGTTTTTCCGCGCGATGTCGCGATCGAACGCGAACGTGGAGTAAGGGTGAGAATCTTCACTGTCCAGGAGGAATTGCCCTTCGCGGGACATCCCACGCTCGGGACGGCCTTCGCCCTGCGCGGCCAGACTGGAGCGGAGCAGATCACGCTCGAATTAAATGTCGGTAAGGTTCCTGTCAGGTTTGAGGAAAGAGCGGGAGAACCGGCATTTGGCGAGATGACCCAGATCGATCCTGTATTCGGAGTCCAACATGAACGCGAGGAAGTCGCCCGTGCCACTGGGCTGAACGTCGATGATTTCGACAGCTCGTTGCCGATTCAAACGGTTTCCACGGGAATCCCTTTCACCGTCACGCCACTCAGGTCCCTGGCAATCATTCAAAATCTGAGGGTCGATCTACACGGAGCCAGCGCTTATCTGGAAAAAACTGGCGGAAAGTTCTTCTATTTCGTGAGTCGCGAAACCACGGACCGCGATGCCGGATTGCACGCGCGCATGATATTTTACAACGGCGAAGACCCCGCGACCGGGTCGGCGGCGGGATGCACAGCCGGCTGGATGGTGGCACATGGCGTCACCGAACCTGATCGCCGCGTGCTGATCGAACAAGGGGTCGAGATGCAGCGACCCAGTCGAATTTTCGTTCGAGCTTCGCGCCGCGATAACCGGATAGTTAACGTTCGTGTTGGAGGCAATGCAATCGAAGTTATTCGCGGTGAGATTTTTGTTTAACGCATATTGCTCAAGACATGGAAAACACTGACGAGCATTCACTCCTCGTGAAATCAATAGCCAAGAAGTTCCATTGTCATCGGCGGCACTTTACAGCGCGGCTGTTTCCCTTTAGCATCCCCTTTCGCTCTGTACATTCTTCATATTGAGAAAAGCCTCCATTCGGATCGCTCGTCACGCGAGCACCAATGGGTTGCGGAAGGCTCATGAAACCGAAGCGCACGATCTTGTGTGTGGATGATAACGAGCAGTCTCTGTCTCATCGCAAAATCATGCTCGAAACGCGCGGATATCGCGTGGCCAGCTTTTCGCGGGGAGAAGACGCTTTGGAGCGTTTCGCGAAGGGCGGCATCGACCTACTCATTGCCGATATGGCGATGCCCGGCTTAGACGGTCCACAGCTCATAACCAGGATTAAGCGCCTGTCGCCGCACACTCCCGCTATTCTGATTTCCAGCAAAGTGCGCATCTACGATCATGACTCGCAAGCTGACGTCTTTCTGACGAAAGGGATGTATTCTCCCGCCGATCTGCTGGAGAAAGTGCGATTGTTGCTGATTCGCAAGCGTGGGCCGAGGAGAACGCAGCAGCCAACACCCGCATTGGCTCGCCAAATTGGCGCTGCTTGAACGATTTCGAGTCCCGCTCCACGACTCCGGCGAGAAGCCTCCGATTTCTCAATTCAATTCTGGGAACAGGGCTATGCTGACTCGCTTCGTGTAAGATTTCTTCAGCATGGCCGAAGCCTTCATCGAAGCGAGAAATCTACGCAAGACCTATCACATCGGGAAAATCGAAGTGGAAGCGCTGCGCGGAGTGTCATTTGCCGTGCAAAAGGGCGAGTTCGTCAGTATCGTGGGTCCCTCGGGCAGCGGAAAGTCCACGTTGTTTTATCTGCTTGGTGGATTGACTCGGGCCGATGGAGGGAGTGTCATCCTCGACGGGGACGATCTGGGTTCCCTTTCCGACGCTGACCGCACTCGCATGCGCAAGCGAAAAATCGGCTTCGTATTCCAGAAGTTCAATCTGCTTCCGACTCTCGACGCACGTTCCAACATCCTGATTGCGCAGGAGATTTCTGGTAACGGAGGCCAGGATCCTGCCCACTTTAACCGCATCACCGATCTGCTCGGGCTGACAAAGAGACTTGAACATCGCCCCTCGGAGCTGTCCGGCGGAGAACAGCAGCGGGTGGCACTGGCTCGCGCCCTTATCAATAAACCCGCGGTAGTGCTTGCCGACGAACCCACGGGCAATCTGGATTCCAAGAACTCGGATGTTGTGCTCGGCATGCTGCGGCTATCCAATCAGGAACTCGGCCAAACGGTGATGATGATTACGCACAATCCGGAGGCCGCAAGTTATGGTGACCGCATCATTCACATGCGTGACGGACAGATTGTGAATCCGGAAGACGATCCGCAGTGGAGCCCTGCACTGAATGCTAAATCTCGATAGGCAATGATATCCTAGAGGATTCCGATCCTGATTAATTCCGATCCGCAGCGAGGCTGTCCTTTCTCATGGCTGATCCACAAATCAACAATTCAAACGATCCACAAACTCAAGCGGAATTAGAAGGCAACGAGTCTTTCGGCGAAATTCTCTCCGAATTCCAGAAGAGCCACTCGCGTAAGACAGAGGGCAGCAGGCAGCTGCAAGGGACGGTTATTTCCGTCACCCCTGAGGCTGTCTTTTTCGATATCGGATATAAGTCCGAAGGAATTCTCCCGCTCACAGCTGTTCAAGGGGAGACGCTCAAGCCCGGAGACAAAGCGCTGGTGACTGTCAAAGGCCGCGACCTCGACGGATACTATGAGCTCTCTCTCTTCAAGGTCGACCGACCGATGGATTGGTCAGCGCTTGAGAAAGCCTTCGCCGAGAAGTCGTCCGTGCTGGGAACGGTCACTGCAGTCGTGAAGGGCGGTTTCAGCGTCGATGTCGGAGTACGCGCTTTTATGCCCGCCTCACGCAGCGGAGTGCGTGAAGCCGCGGACATGGAGAAATTCGTCGGCCAGGAGATTCGCTGCCGCATTATCAAGCTCGATGTGACGGATGAAGATGTCGTTGTCGATCGTCGAGCCGTTGCGGAAGAGGAAGAGCGCTCTGCCAAAGACAAACTCTATGGAAAAATCAAAGAGGGAGAAATCGTCAGCGGAAACGTGCGCAGCCTGACTGATTACGGCGCGTTCGTAGATATCGGTGGAGTGGATGCGTTGCTGCACGTTAGCGACATTTCCTGGGGACGGGTCAATAAGCCCTCCGACGTGCTTTCGGTGGGACAGCAGATCGAAGCAAAGGTGCTGAAGCTGGCGAATGAAGGTGACAAGAAGCGCATCTCGGTCGGCCTAAAGCAACTCCAGCCGCATCCCTGGGACCCGGTTCCGCAGAAGTATAAAATCGGCGACCGTGTCCGCGGCACAGTTACCAGGTTGATGGATTTTGGCGCGTTCGTCGAACTTGAGCCCGGTGTCGAAGGTTTGATTCACATTTCGGAGATGTCGTGGACAAAGAGTAAAGTCAGAAAGCCCAGTGATGTCGTGAAGCCCGGGGAAACCGTCGAGGTCATCATCCTCGGCATCAACACCGCGGAGCGGCGCATTGCCCTTGGACTGAAACAGGCACTTGGCGATCCATGGGTCGAGGTTCCGCAGCGTATTGTGGTAAGTTCAGCGGTGGAAGGGCCAGTCACGAGCCTGACAAAATTCGGCGCTTTCGTGCAGCTTTCCGAAGGAGTGGAGGGCATGATTCACGTCAGCGACATCAGTGCGGAGAAGCGCATCGGCCAACCCGCCGACGTGCTTCGCGTAGGACAACTGGTGAAGGCCCAGATACTGGCTGTTGATCCCGAGAAGCGCCAGATCCGCTTGGGCATGAAACAGCTCGTGCCGACGGGGCTTGACGAATACGTCGCCGAACATAAAGAAGGGGACGTGGTCACCGGCCGATTAGTGGAAGATTCCGGTGAACGATCCAAGGTGGAGTTGGGCGAAGGAATCTTTGCGACGTGCAAGGCCGAAGCAGCTGCGCAAGCGAAAAGCGAGAGTGCCAAAACGTCAAAGGCGGACCTATCCTCGCTCAGTTCGATGCTGCAGGCTCGCTGGAAGACAGGCGCAGGAGCGCCGGCGAAATCCGAACCTGCTCGGGCGGGACAGGTGCGCAGTTTCCGCATCACAAAGCTCGATCGGGCGGCGAAGAAAATAGAGCTCGAACTAGTCTGAGACCCGTGCATTCCGGCGGTAACGCCGTTGACGCCGGGAAACGTCGATTCTCTAGTCAATTGCGGTATAATTTTGAGGACGAGCGGGAGTAACTCAGTGGTAGAGTGCGACCTTGCCAAGGTCGAAGTCGCGGGTTCAAATCCCGTCTCCCGCTCCAGATTTTTTTCTCCAGTTAGCTCGAGCTCCGCAGTCGGACTCTCATCCGGGGCGCTGGATTGAGCAGAGGCGCGGTACCCAAGTGGTAAGGGAGAGGTCTGCAAAACCTTTATGCGTCGGTTCGATTCCGACCCGCGCCTCCAA
>Ga0070735_10000746_pt1 | contig 33404 bp, 32 predicted proteins | sample Coa_R1_FD_66443 | JGI IMG/M metagenome (GOLD analysis project Ga0070735, IMG submission 66443) | Surface soil microbial communities from Centralia Pennsylvania, which are recovering from an underground coalmine fire - Coalmine... | ecosystem: Environmental > Terrestrial > Soil > Unclassified ...
GGCAAGCTGCACGCCCTCGCGCTGGTGCGAGACGTCACCGAGCTGGTCAAGACGCAAGAGTTGCTCGAGCAGCGGGTGGTGGAGCGGACACGCGAGCTCTCGACCTTGCTCGAGGTTTCACGCCAGGTCGGTTCCACGCTTCAGATCGGGCCGTTGCTGGCCCTGATCCTCGATCAGCTCAAGGACGTGGTCGATTATCGCGACGGCAGTCTGCTGAAAGCGAGCGGAGACGATCTGGTCATCGTCGAGTATCGAGGTCCCAACCGCCGCGAGGAGGTCGTGGGGCTACGGTTCTCGCTGGAGCGCATCGGGCCGATCTGGGAACCGGCGCTGGCCGGCCGGCCCGTGATGATCGGCGACGTGCGGAGTGACGATCCGCTGGCCCGGACCTTCCGCGAGGCCGCCGGACCGCTCATGGATGGCATCTGGCGCTACGTTCGGTCCTGGATGGGTATTCCCCTCATGCAGAAGGGGAAGACCCTGGGATTGCTCAGCCTGGCAACCGACGAGCCGAGCTTCTATACGCAGGAGCAGGCGAATATGGCGATGGCGCTCGCCAGCCAGGCTGCCGTGGCGATGGAAAACGCCAAGCTCTATGCGCAGGCGCAGGAAGCCGCGGCGCTCGAGGAGCGCGCTCGGCTCGCCCGCGAGCTGCACGACTCGGTGACCCAGGCGCTGTTTTCGATGACCATGCACGCCGAGGCGGCGCGGATGGCACTGGACCGGCAGCAGGCCGGCAACGGCCACGAGCAATTCGGTCGCGATGGTCCGGTGGCCCGCAATTTGCGTCAGCTGAGCGAACTGAGCGAAGGTGCGCTTGCTGAGATGCGCGCCCTGATCTTCGAGCTCCGGCCGGGTGCCCTTCAGGAAGAAGGATTGGTGGCGGCGCTCCGGAAGCACACGGCGGCGGTGAGTGCGCGCGAGGGCATCACGGTCGAGGTGAGCGCGCCCGAATGCCGGATCCAGCTGGACCCTGTCATCGAGGAGCACCTCTATCGCTGCGCCCAGGAAGCGCTCCACAACGTCGTCAAGCATGCTCGGGGTAGCCGAGTCGTCGTGCGGCTGGAGCAACAGGACCATACGTTTGTCCTGGAGATCGAGGACGACGGCGTGGGCTTCGATCCGGCGAGGGTCCCGGCGGGGCACCTGGGACTCCGGACCATGACCGATCGCATGGGTCAGATCGGCGGTAGTCTCGACATCCGGAGCACGTTCGGAGCCGGCACGGTCGTGCGTATGGTTACCCACTGTGCCACCGAGGCGGCGAGTCTGGCCGCCGAGGCGGAGAAGTCGTTCGCCTGGCAGACATGACCGCGGAGGAGACGCCGATCCAGGTCCTGCTGGTGGACGACCACGCGGTGGTGCGGCGTGGCATCGAGGCCTATCTCGAGATGCTGGACGATATCGCGATGCTCGACCAGGCCGCCAACGGCCGCGAAGCACTGGAAACCATCGATCGGTTGCACGGGGAGGGGATGCCTCCGGACGTGGTCCTGATGGATCTGCTGATGCCGGAGCTGGATGGCATCGCCGCCACGGCAGCCATCAAGGAGCGCTGGCCCGAGATCGAGGTGGTCGCGCTCACCAGCTTCATCGAAGAGGACAAGATCCACGGCGCGCTCCAGGCTGGCGCTACCGGCTACCTCCTCAAGGATGCCGCGGCAAGCGAAGTAGCAGCCGCCATCCGCGCCGCGTACCACGGCGAGATGCACCTCGATCCGGCGGTGGCCCGGCGGCTTGCCGAGTCCTTGCGGGCGCCGAAGCGTGAAGAACCGATCGAGCCGCTGACCGAGCGAGAGCGCGAGGTGCTGGGCCAGGTCGCCGCGGGTAAGGCCAACAAAGAGATCGCACGGCAGCTGCGGATCAGCGAGCGCACCGTGCGCACGCATGTCAGCAGCATTCTGGGGAAGCTTGGATTGGCTTCCCGCACCCAGGCCGCCCTCTATGCCATCCGCGAAGGATTGGTACCCACCCCGCCCGAGCCCGGCACTCTGTGATTCCCGAGCGCCGGGGTCCTCACTCGCCGCTCGCCGGATCGTACGTCATTCCGCCGGACGCAAGCGGCGCAATGTCTTGCTGCGCGCTGTGACAGGTATCCGAGGCGAGCGCGGGTCCCGCCGTGGCCTAATTGGGGTGAGAGATCACTCCCCGGAGCTACAGATGCAGCCCACACAACGCTCGACTCGAGCTCACGCACCTCACGGCTCGCACGCCCATCCCATCCACGGCCGGATCGTCTGAGACCGGGTGATGGACGGTAGTGACCCGGTATCGAACAAGACGCTTCGCGTTCTGATCGTCGATCGCGATCCGCGGGTGCGGCGGGGCCTGCGGGCTCTGCTGGAGACCCAGCCGGATATCGTGGTCATCGGCGAATCGGATTCCGACACCGGCGCGGTACGGCGCGCCGCGGCCCTCCATCCCTCTGTCGTCTTGCTCGACCTGATGCTCCCCACGCTGCCTGACGGCCTGGCGACGGTTCAGCTGCTGGCTGCCCACCGGCGGCCGTGTATCGCCACCTGCTGGCAGAGCAGCGTAAGGGAAGCGGCACTGGCGCTGGGCGCGGCCGGCTTCGTCGAGAAGGGCGGCTCGCCCGAGCACCTCCTGGCCGCTATTCGCGGGACGTCGCCCGAGCCGGCGTCACAGAGATCGTCACCGCAGAGAGAGTGAGCGACCACACCGCCAGCGCAATGGAGCGGACGATTGTCTTGATCCGCCCGGCGAATGAGAACTTTGCCGGTGCGCCGTGCCGCTCCTTCGTGACGCGTCGAGCACAGCGGTGGCGGCTGAACCCATCCTGATTGGCAGCAAGCCCTTGCCGGCACTGTGATATATAGGAGGTGCCCGAGCTCAGGCCGGGACGGAACCCCAGACCGAAACGAGGAGACGATGGCTCAGGTCGGAGGTGGCGGAGCCCGGCGGGCGGTCGTCACCGGCGCGACCTCCGGCATCGGGGAAGCGTTCGCGCGCCGTCTGGCCCGCGACGGCTGCCACGTCGTCGCCCACGGCCGCCGGCGCGAGCAGCTCGAGTCGCTCGCCGCCGACCTGCGCACGCGATACGGCACCGAGGTCGAGGTCGTCATCGCCGATCTGTCGCGGGACGGCGATCTCCACCGCCTGGAAGATCTCCTGGCGCGCGATCGTCCGGTCGATGTTCTGGTCAATAATGCCGGTTTCACCCACCTGGCACCGTTCGACGAGCTCGACGTTGCCGCCGTCGAGGAGATGATCCGGGTCCACGTGCTGGCGCTGACCCGCCTCACGCACGCGGTGCTGCCCGGCATGATGGCACGCGGCAAGGGCACAATCATCAACGTCTCGTCAGACGGCGTGTTCGTGACCTACCCCGCGCCGGTGATGGTGACGTACGCGGCGACCAAGGCGTACGTCAATACCTTTACCCGCGCGCTCCACCGGCTGGCCGGGCCGCGGGGCGTGCGGGTTCAGGCGCTGTGCCCGGGATTCGTCACCTCTGAGATTCTGGATCGCCACGGCATCAGCTTCCAGGACTGGGGCATCCCGGATGAGGTGGTGATGTCGGCCGAGGATCAGGTCGCCTGCTCGCTGGCCGGTCTGGAGTTGGGAGAGGTCGTGTGCGTGCCCACCCTCGACGATCCGGGCCTTCTGGACCGCCTCGCCGAGGTCGAGGGGATGATCCGTGACCGCTCCTCCGGCAGCGGCCTGCCGGCCGCCCGCTACCGCGTGGCAGCTGCCGAGCGCCCATAGGCTCGAACGAGAACCGCTCGCGGTGCTGAGGATCGGGGAAGGAGCGGAGCCGCACCCCTGTGATTTCCTGCCTGTCGTACCATGAGGCTGTGGCCAACGATACGATCGTTGCCCTCGTCACGGGCGCTGCGCAGGGCATCGGGAGGAGCATTGCCCTGGAATTGGGCCGGCGCGGGTATACCGTCGGTCTCAACGATCTCGCGCCCGCGCACGACACGCTCCGGCTGCTCGAGGAGAACGGCGCCGCCGGTTTCACGCTCGCCGGCGATGTGTCGGACGAGGGAGCCGCTGTTTCCATGGTGGCTCGCGTCCTCGCCGAGTGCGGGCGGATCGACGTGCTCGTGAACAACGCGGGCGTGAGCTTCCAGCGCCGGGCTGAGGCGACTACCCTGGAGGACTGGCAGCGCGTGCTTGACGTTAATCTCACCGGGCCATTCCTGCTGTGCCGAGAGGTGGGTCGCGGCATGCTCGACCGGAGGGAAGGCAGCATCGTCAATGTCGCATCGATCGCCGGGCTGTTCGGCATTGCCGACCGGCTGGCGTACAACGTCTCCAAGCATGGCTTGATCGGGATGACTCGAACCCTGGCTGTGGAGTGGGGCGGATGCGGTGTGCGGGTCAACGCCGTCTGTCCCGGCTGGGTGAAGACGGAGATGGACGTACGGGACCAGGCGCGCAGCGGGTACACGGACGCCGACATCACCAATCGCGTGCCGATGGGCCGATTCGCCGCGCCGGAGGACATTGCCCGGGCCGTCGCCTTTCTGGCTGATCCCGGGCAGAGCGGGTTCGTCAATGGTCAAACGCTTGTCGTGGACGGCGCCTGGACTGCTGATGCGGGTTGGGAGAGCCTGAGGCTGGCCCACAGATGACCGCAGTCGACACCGCCGGGCTGTATCTCGAACGCGCGCGGCCCCGGGCCGGAGGTGGAAGGAGCGAATGACGGGCGGCACGAATCCGGCGGCGGGTGGAGGCTCGGGCGGGAGCCCACATGGGAATGCGAACGGCTACCTGGGCCGTGCGGCGCTGGCCGGCGCGGCCACCGGGCTGCGTTCCTTCTCGGTAGCGGGGGTGCTGATCATCAGCGGAGTACCGGGCCTGCCTGTACAGCTGAGGCGACTGAAGGTGCGAACCCTGGCAGGCGGCGCAGTCGCATTCGAGCTCATCGTCGACAAGCTTCCCGCTACCGGATCCCGTCTGGAGATCCCCTGGCTCACGATTCGCGCTGTGGTAGCGGCTTCGGCAGGGGCAGTGCTGGCCCGCGGCGCACGCCGGCCCGCCTTGCCGGCGATGCTGGTCGCGAGCAGCGCGGCTCTCGCCGGCGCGAAGCTCGGCCACGATGTTCGGGTCGGCGCGGCCAGACGGTTTCCACCGCTTGCCGTTGCCATTGTCGAGGATGGTATTGCCTTCGGCCTGGCTGCCATCGCGTCCGGGCTGCGGCGGTAGAGACATCTACCCTGGAAAATGGAAACCGCGAGCAGCAAGTACTACTGCCCGCGGGATTCAAGATCTGGTGCGGTCGAGAGGACTTGAACCTCCACGGGTGTTACCCCACATGGTCCTGAACCATGCGCGTCTGCCGATTCCGCCACGACCGCATGCACCGTCTTCAGTTGTGGTACCGAGAGAGGGACTCGAACCCTCACGGCCTCGCGGCCACCGGTTTTTGAGACCGGCGCGTCTACCGATTCCGCCATCTCGGCTCGTCGAGCCGTGCCCGTCAAAACCCGGGGCGAGTCTCTGGTGCGGTACACACAAGTATAGGAAGCAGCACCGATTGAGACAACCGGCACTCACCCCGCCGCCGCGCCGTCCGGGAACCGGCTGACGAGCAGCATGAACTCCTCGACGTCGGTTAGCACCTTCCCGGGGTCGCCGTAAGTTTCGCGTACCCACTCGACCATCCGGGTGTGGGCAGCCAGCAAGACGTCGTCGGGGACGGTCCAGCTCATCGAGAAGGTGCGATTGCGCTGCTCCTCCAGCAGGTCGATCGGCCGCAGCTCCTCGTTCCAGCGGGCCGGGCGGTAGACCGCCATCCGGCATCCCATGTCGACGAGCGCTCGCTCGACGTTCGCCCAGGTGCCGTAGTCGGGCCGGAGCGTCGCGCCCAGCTCGGTGACGAGCTGCTGCCAGTGGCGCCGAATGGCGGATCCAGCGCTCTCTCGCTCGCCCTGCGCCCCCTTCTCGCTCCCCAACACGAAGAGCCCTGACGGAGCGAGCACGCGCCGGACCTCGTCCAGCACCCGCCGCCACTCCGGAACCAGGTGCAGCACGTGCACGACAACCACGACGTCGAAGCTACCATCGTCAAACGGCAGATCCGTGATATCTGCGTGTACCAGCTCGACCGTCTTCCCTGTCGCCTGAATTTTCTGGAGCAGGCGGGCAGTCATCCGCTCCGAGATGTCGACCCCGGTGTACGAGAAGCCGCGCCGTATGAGGGGCAGGGCGATCCGGCCGGTACCGATCCCCAGCTCCAGGAAGCGTGTGTCGGCGGTTGCGGCGGTGGCAGCCACGATGCGGTCCGCGATCCGCTCGACCACGTCCTCCGGCATCGCCCGCGTGGTGTCGTAGATGTCGGCGACGCGGTCGAAGCTCATTGCGCCGCCGGCTGGCGAAGCGGCTCGCGCGAAACCGCCGGCTTCCGCGCCAGGTCGTCCCGACGGACCTGCGGGACGGTGAAGCGGAAGGTGGTGCCGCGGCCCTCGATGCTCTCTACCGTGATGTGGCCGCCGTGGGCCTCGACGATCTCCTGGGCAATTGCCAGGCCGAGGCCGGAGTGTCCCTGGGCGCGCTCGCGGCTGGGCGAGGTGCGATAGAAGCGCTCGAAGATTCGGGGTAGATCGGCCGCCGGGATGCCGGCCCCGGTGTCGGCCACGCTGATCTCAACCCACCCTCTGCCGATCGCCGTCGCTCCCACCGTCACGCGGCCGGTGGTGGGGGTGTACTGCAACGCGTTGTCGAGCAGGTTGCGCAGGGCACGCTCCAGGTAGCTGCGATCGACCTCGATAAAGGGCAGCGCTGCCGGCACGTCGTTAGCGATCGTCGCCGCGGCCGTGTCCTGGCGCGCCCGGTTCAAACGTTCGACGAGGCTCTGCACGAAGAGCCGGACGTCGACCGGCTCGCGTGTGAACTTCTGCAGTCCCGATTCCAGCCGCGTGAGCTGCAGAAGGTCCTCGACCATGCGCTGCATTTTCGCGGCCTCCTCGTGAATGATCTGCGCCGACGACTGGATCTCGGTCTGCTTCGCGGTACCGTCGAGGAGTGCCTGCGAGAATCCGGCGATCATCGTCAACGGGGTGCGCAGGTCGTGCGAGACGTTGGCGACGAAGTCCTTCAGCACCTGAGCGCTCTGCCCGACCTGCTGGGCCATGGCGTTGAAGCTCGTTCCCAGGCGAGCGATCTCGCCGTCTCCTTTAGCGGTGACCCGGGCGCTGTAGTCCCCACGCGCCATGCGTTCGGTAGCTGCAATGATCCGCAGGAGCGGCTGTGAGATGGACACGGTGAAATAAAGACCGAGCGCCAGCCAGACGGCGAAGAGCATGCCGAGAACGATCAGGATGACGCTGCTCAGCGAGGTCACACTGGGACGAACCGACGAAACGTTCGCGGCCAGCAGGACCGCCCCGCCGTTCGGATGGACCGTGCCTCGGATCGGGCTCTGGAATAGGACGCGGCCGTTGCTCAGCTCCTGCCGCGCGCTTTCCGCGTTGCGCAGCGCTTCCTGATTCGGCTTGATCCAGGTTCCGGTCGAATACTCCTGCGGATTGATCGGCTGGCCGGAGGCGGTTAGCAGGATGACTCTAACGCGCCAGATGCGGCTGGCATTATTCACGACGGCGCTCAGCTCCTGGGTGCCAGCCCGGAGTCGATAGAGCTGTTCGATCTGGCTTGCCACCAGACTGGCATCGGCGGCCAGATCGGTGCGGCGGATGTTCTCGTTGCGCTGCGTCAGCACGCCGGTGAAGACCAGACCGACGATCATCAGACCGACGAACGTGATGATCAGGTTCGAGAGGACCAGGCGGCTACGAAAGCTGGATAGCATGGGTATGTTCCGCCAAAGTTTACCAACGTGGCGGAAGGCGTATGCTCGGGCTGTCGGCGCGGGTGCGGGCAACTATCGGGCAACCATAAGGAGGTGACGATGCTGCGAGTCGGCTTCATCGGGCTGGGGGCCATGGGGCTCCCCATGGCCCGCAACGTGAGAAAGGCGGGCTTCCCGCTGGTGGTGTGGGCGCGGCGGCCGGAGAGTGTGCAGCCGATCGTCGCGGAAGGCGCGACTGTCGCGTCGTCGCCGGCCGAGATGGCACGGGAGAGCGACGTCGTGGTGCTGATGGTGACAAGCTCGGCCGACGTGGAAGGGCTGGTGACCGGCCCGGATGGACTGCTGGCGGGCGGTCGGGCGGGACTGGTGATCGCCGACATGAGCACCATCGCTCCCACGGTCAGCCGGGTAATGGCGGCGCGCTGCTTGGAACAGGGCATCCAGTTTCTGGATGCGCCGGTCAGCGGTGGGACGCAGGGTGCACAGGCCGGTAGCCTGACGATCATGGTGGGGGGAGAGGAGAGCGCCTATCGCCAGGTCCGGCCGGTGCTCGAGGCGATGGGGAAGAACATCTTCCACGTCGGTCCCTCCGGGGCGGGAGAGGTCATCAAGCTGGTCAATAACTGCCTGGTCGGAGCGATTGCCGCGTCCATCGCCGAGGCGATGGTTCTCGGAGTCAAGGCGGGCGCCGACCTGGCGACCATGACGCAGGTCGTCGGCGCGAGCACCGGTGCCAGCTGGCAGCTTGCCAACCAGTTTCCGCTGCGGGCGTTCAGCGGCAGCTTCCGGCCGGGATTTATGACCGATCTTCTGGTGAAGGATCTGGGCCTGGCGCTCCAGCTGGGAGAGGAGAGCCGCTCGCCGTTGTTCGTCACCGCACTGGTGCGGCAGCTGTACGGGGAGGCGCAGGCTGCCGGCTACGGCCGAGACGACTACACGTCGGTGTTGCGCGTGCTCGAGTCGGTGGCGGGCGTGGAGGTGCGGACCGAGCGCGACGAACGGTAAGGGGCAACGCAGCCACCACGGGCCGTGGTTTCCCCGTCCGGCCGGCAGGGGCGAGCAGGGGTCAGGCTTCGCGGCGGATACAAGTGGCGCGGCGGGTACTCTGGCGTCGAGGGCGGGGACGGCGCGTGCGGGGCGGGCCGGCGCAGCGCCAGCGGGTGGCGACCCGGGCCGCCTCGTCGACCGCCTCGCGGCACGAGCACTGGAACTCGGGGGAATAGCCGTACAGGGCGCAGGCGTCCTCAAACTCGTCCTCGTCACGCACCAGCAGGGCCTGGCCCGGGCGCTTGACGACATCCAGCTCGTGGTCCGTGTAGCTGAGGACACCGCTTGTCAGGCGGGCCGGGCTGGCGATATGGATGTAGATCTGCTTCAGGCGCCCGCTCGGCTGGTACACCTCGGCCAGATTGTATGGCTTGGAAAACCAATAGTAGGACCGGGTGGCATGCTTCATCGCCCAGCCCCCGCCGGGGCCGTGTACGGGATCGCCGGCGCGGTTTACCGTCACGACGCCGTCCCGATCCCACGACTCGAGGGTTGTACGCCACCAGCGGTACACCGTACCGTCGGACTTCAGGGCACGAACCTCGAGGGTTTCTCCATCCTGCATGCCCACCCCTGCTCCTGCTACCGGAAGTGTACCATAGACACGTCGCTCGTCAACTGTTAATTTGCGCCTTGACTTGTGGCCGGCAGCCCTTATACTATCGCCAGCACGACATCCGACAGGCAGGGGATATGGACTATAAGTGCCTACGGTGCGGCTCTGAACATGGCGAGCCCATCGACAACGCAAGCGAGAATTGGTACTGGCGGGTTGTGGAGAACGGCCGGGTTGGACCGTTTTGCTCGCAGCCATGCAGCCGTGAGTTTCGCCTCACCGGCGACCCGACCTTCAGCCTCGTGGAGTGGGAGCGTCTGCACTTCTTGAAGTGGCGCGTTCTGAACGGGCAGCTTCGTGACGGGAACCAGGTCGCGAGCTAGCGATCCTGCGTCTGTCGGTTCTCGAGTAGCGATTTGATGTTGACGTCAAACGCGTACCAGAACCCGAGAGTCCTTCTCGCCACGATCTCGAGCGACTCGCCCCGAGTGAACACCACCGGCAGTTGAAGCACCGGCTTTCCATCCTGCAGGAAGCGGGTCTGTTGCAGGAGGTGTACCGGCAGGACACCTCGACCGGTGTCCGGCTTGAGGTAGAGTACACGCCCGTTCGGCGTGAGACGCAGCACGCTGCCGGTCAGCACGCGGAGCGGGGGCATGGGGACGACGTCGTACGCGATATGGAAGGCTACCCACTGGCCCCTGATGCGATGATCGTGGATGACCGCATAGTCCCCGGGCAGCAATCCTTCGACCTCGGCCTCCGCACTCTTGGCAGTTATGGTCGCTCGGGGTGAGATGCGGACCGGGAAGGTCAGCGTGCCGAGCTGCAGCGTGAGGCCGGTAGGAGAAGCGGGTGGTCCGTCCAGCGATACGATCTCGCCGAACGGATCGGTACGCGCAGGGTAGACGCCAGTGGTCGGCTGCGTGCCGTTCTGTTGTGCCGCGGCCGGCAGGATGCCGGAGAGCGCCAGGCCAGACGCGATCAGCAGCGCCGCCGCTCGTCGACGCCACGATTGAGTAACAATAGGAATGGATGGTCTCACAGTCTTTACCTGCCCTTAGTGTAAAGCGGGATTCTGCTGTTGTCACCGGGTAGACGCTACCGCGAGCTTAACTTTCCGTTACAAATGCCCGCAGCAGCCCGTAGCGATCTATACCGTACTGCCGGGCATCGCTAGAATGCTCGTAAGTCGGTAGAGTCGCCAGTCAAGTGAAAGGGAGCGACGTGACCAAGGGGGAAATCCTGATCGTCGACGACGAGCCGGGAATCGTCCGCCTCATTTCGATGTACCTCGAACGCGAGGGGTTTCAAACCAAGAGCGCCCGAACCGGCGCGGAGGCACTCGATCTGGTCGCGCGGGGGACCACCGCCCTGGTGGTCCTGGACATCATGCTGCCGGACATCGACGGCTGGGAAGTCTGTCGGGAGATCCGGCGGACGAGTGATGTGCCGATCATCATGCTGACGGCACGCGAGGGCGATGAGGACAAGATCGTGGGGCTGGAGATCGGAGCCGACGATTACGTTACGAAGCCGTTTGTGCCGCGCGAGCTGGTGGCGCGGGTAAAGGCCATTCTGCGCCGTGTCAAGGCGGCCCCGGCGCCCGAGGCGGGCGACGAGGTACTCGACTTCGGGGAGCTGACGATAGACCCGGCAAAGCGGGAAGTCCGGCTCAATGGTGACGTCATCACGCTGCGGGCCAAGGAGTATGATCTGCTGGTCGAGCTGGCACGCCGGCCCGGTGTGGTGTTCACGCGGGAGAGACTTCTCCAGGATGTCTGGGGCTACGACTTCTACGGCGATAGCGGCACGATTGACGTGCACGTCCGGCGTCTGCGCTCGAAGCTCAACGACGATTCCTCCAATCCGCGCTTCATCGAAACGGTCTGGGGGGTCGGGTACAAGCTCAAGGAGCAGGAGAAGAAGGCGGCGGTTCGCTAGGACCGTCCGGGGCCTGGAAACCTGATAAGCTCTGTGATGTCCGGGCTTGATGGCGTGTCGCCAGCGGGACCAGCCTGACCTGCGCCTTCCCTGTCCCTCCGATTGCGCATTCCACGACGCCCGGGTCCCACTACCACCTCTTCCGGAGCATCGTATGGCTATCCCGAACGTCGTCACTCCGATTCCAGGCCCCAGATCCCTGGAGATCTACGAGCGCGAGCGAGAGCTGATCGCGCCCGGCTTGCAGAGCGTCACGCAGTGGGCTCGCGTTTGTTTCGCCGGCGGCCGTGACTGCGCTCTGTACGACGTGGACGGCAACACCATCCTCGACTTTATGGCGGGCATCGCCGTCGCGAGCATCGGACACGCGCACCCGCGACACGTGGCGGCGGTGTCGGAGCAGGTGGGCAAGCTGGCAGCCGGCGGCTTCACCTCGGAGCCACGAGTGCGCCTGCTCGAGGCGATGCATGCCCTCCTGCCGCCCGAACTCAGCCGGATGCAGTTCTACAGTGGCGGCGCCGAGGCGGTGGAGGCGGCGCTCCGACTGGCACGCTGTGCCACCGGAAAGTCGATGGTCGTCGGCTTCTGGGGTGGGTATCACGGCAAGACGGATGGGACGCGGCCGCTGTCGGAGGGCGAGCAGGTTGGATACGGATTGCCGACGCCGGGCGTGGTGTCCGTCCCGTATGCCGACCCGAGGCACAACCCCTTCGGCGATGGCGACTGTCTCAATCGCTCGATCACATTCCTGCGGGAAATGATCCTCCACGGGACAAACCGCGACATTGCGGCGGTGATCGTTGAACCGGTGCAGGGACGGGGCGGCAACGTTGTCCCGCCGGCGGGGTTTTTGCGGGCGGTACGCGAGGTAGCTCATGAAGTGGGCGCATTGTTCATCTGCGACGAGATGATCACCGGTATGTACCGGACCGGGCCGCCCTTCGCCTTCATGCATGAGGACGCCGTCCCGGATATTCTGGTGATGGGGAAAGGCTTCGGGAACGGCTTCCCGATCAGTGCCGTTGCGGTCCGTGAGCAGATCGCGCGGGCGGAGCCGTGGGCGAAGCCGAGCGGCAACTCGTCCAGCTACGGCGGCAACGCGCTGGCGTGCGCGGCAGCGCTGGCCGCGGTGGAGGTGTTGCGCGACGAGCAGCTGGGCGAGAACGCGCTGGAGGTCGGCGGGCATATGGTGCGGCGCCTCAAGCGGCTGGTCGAGCGGTCACCGCTGGTCGTCGACGTGCGTGGTAAGGGGCTGTTGATCGGCATCGAGCTGGCGAACGAGAGCCGGCAGCCGTTGGAGCGCGAGCAGATGCGCGAGCTGTTCCTTACATTGCTCGGGAAGGGATTGCTGGTGATGCCTTCCGGCTCGGCGCTACGCATCAATCCGCCGCTCACTCTCAGCCACGAGCTGGCGGACGCCGGTTGCGAGATCCTCGAAGAGACGCTGGCCGGCGCTGAGATTGGGCTGGCCGCCGCCCACCACTGATCGCATGCATCGGATCGGCCTGGCCGGATTCGGGAGCATAGCCGAACACGGGCACCTGCCGGCACTTCAATCGTTTCCTGAGATCGAGGTGGTGGCGGTGGCCGACATCTCGCCCGAGCGCCTGGCGCGCGCCGGCCAGCTGCTTTTCGCTGCGCAGCTCTATAGCTCGCCGGAGGAGATGATTGCACACGCCGGCATCGACGGCATCGATATCTGCACGCCTCCGGCGGCTCACGCCGAGCTCATGGTTGCCGCCTGCCGGCGCGGGCTGCCCACGATCGTCTGTGAGAAGCCGTTCGTCCTGGGTAGCGACGAGTATCGTCGGGTGGCCGCTGCACGCGAGGCAGCCGGGAGCCGGATCGTCAGCGTCAACAACTGGATCCACTCGGATCTGTACAAGCACGTGTGCGCGATCATCGACGGCGGGACGATTGGACGGGTCCAGCGTATCGTCCTGCGGACGGAGCGGCCGCAGGCGGCGCGGGGAAATCAGGCCTGGCTTCCCGGTTGGCGCACCGATCTTGTCCATGCCGGCGGCGGGATCATCCTGGATCATGGCTGGCACCAGCTCTATCTCGTCATGGGCTGGCTGGGAGGGGCGCCGCACGAGGTGAAGGCGACGACCAGAACCGCCGACGCCCGACACTTGCCGGTCGAGGACGAAGCGACGGTCGAGCTGGACTTCCCTTCGGCTGAAGCGCGCATCGAGCTGGCGTGGACGGGACGGGGCCGCGCCAACAGTGGGGAGGTCGTCGGGACGACCGGACGAATCGCCATTTACGACGGCCGAATTGTGGTGCATAATGGCGAAAGTGACCGTGAGATGCCGTTCAGTGGACGGCTCACGGAGTCGTCATATCATCCGGATTGGTTTCGCGAGCTGATCCGTATGAACGTGCTCGACGTCGATCGGTCGGAAGCGGATCGGAACTTTGCAGAGGCAGGCACGCTGGTAGCGACGGTAGAGGCGATCTACCGGTCGGCGGAAGCGCAGGGAGAGCCCCGCCGGCCGGAGCTCGAGAGACTGGTGGCGCCGGCGGGAGAGGCCGGGGAGAAGAGAAGAGAGGATGTCTACAGCGGAAGCCGCTATTCGGCGGAACAACGTCGTGGCCGAGTGGATGGCATTCCTGATTCAGGTACTCATCGCGGTTTCGATTGAAGTCGGCGACGATCTAGGCCGGGGAATCTTTTCTCAGCGCGGTACCGTGCAGGGTATCGACAATGCGCGACGCGTCGTCGCCTTCGAGGCGGCGCACGGATTCTGGATCGAGCCTGCCTGGCAAACCTTCTTCCTGCACACGCACCGGATCTTGACATTCACGGTGAGCTACCTGGATATGGCACACCTGATGAACGGCATGTACGTGTTCGGCCACATCTTCGTGACGCTGGGCGTCGCGATCTGGGTGTATTTCTACCGTCGCGAGCACTTCCGGCTGGTTCGAAACACCGTCATCCTGACCAACGCGCTGGCGCTCTTGATCTACGAGACCTTCCCCGTCGCCCCACCCCGCATGACGACCAATCTGCTGTTCGATCACCATCCATTCCACTTCACGGATACCCTCTACGGCATTCTGAGCGGCGGGAAGATCGTGGGAACGCAGCTGGGATACAACGAGTTTTCGGCGATGCCGAGCATCCACATGGCATGGGCGCTCATTGCGGCCGGCGCGGTGGTCGTGCTTTCCCGGCGCCTCCTGCCGAAGCTCCTCGCCTTCTACCCGGCATTGATGCTCCTGGCGGTCGTGGTCACCGGGAACCACTACCTGCTCGACGCGATGGCGAGCGTCCCCCTGGTGGCCCTGGCGTTTCTGGCCTCGGCGGCCTACGAGGTCTCCCGTGGAACGCTGTCGATTCCGTGGAGGCGCTCGCTCGCGCCCGCCCAAACATAGGGCTTTCGTCGCATCGTACGATCGCCGTTGGTCGGTCGACTCGGGCGGCCGGATGAGGCATAATAGGCAGCGCTACAGCCTTGGTGTGTAGCGGGGAAACGAGTTGAGAAGATGTTCGGGCCAATAGAGGCCAGGGTACGGCGCATTTCCATGCGCCTGATCCGACCGGTTGCCGGCAGCCGTGTCTCGCCCAACATGCTGACCGTGGTCGGCCTGCTACTGAACGTGGTGTGCGCGCTGGTCATTGCGGGCGGCTACCTGTTCGCATCGGGTGTGTTGCTGCTGTTCGCCGGAATTTTCGACATGGCAGACGGCGCACTGGCGCGCGTCAAGAATGCGTCTTCGCAGTTCGGCGATTTTCTCGATGCCACGCTCGATCGGTTGGCCGAGGCGAGTGTGGGTCTCGGCCTGCTCTGGCACGCGCTTGCCAGAAGTGACGACGTGCAGGTGGGGTTGATTTACGCCGTCGTGCTTGGCTCGGTGATGATCTCGTACGCGCGGGCCCGCGCCGAGGTGTTGCGGCTGGACTGTGAGGTCGGCATCATGGCGCGCCCGGAACGGATCGTGATGCTGGCCGTTGGCCTTATCCTGGCGCAGGCCACTCGCGAGACGGCGCTGACCGTGATCCTGGCTGTGCTCTGCCTGTCGACGTACTACACCGTCGCACAGCGCATCGTGCATGTCTGGCGCATAACCAAGCAGCCGCCGGTCGACATCCAGGGATAGTCGTGGTCGGTCTGCTCTTCTACCTGGGGCTCGGCGCGCTCTTGACGCTGGAGGAGGCAGGAGTCTTCCTTCTGCCTGGCGATGTCTCCCTGGTCGCGGCCGGGCTGGGCGCAGCCAGGGGCGGATCGGTCCTCCTCCTGTCCTGGATGGTGGCGTCGCTCGCCATGGTCACCGGCGCGTCGATCCTCTTTGTTGCTATCAAGCGCCATCGGGCGTCCGGCCGGGTCATGCCGCGGCGGGTCATTCGCCTGATTCGGCGGCATGGCATGTGGGGAGTGGGCGCTGCCCGTCTGGTGCCTGGCCTGCGGAACGCCACCGTGTTTGCAGCCGCCAGCGCACGCATGCCGTACCCGCGGTTTCTCGCCGGTCTGGTTCCGGCGGCGCTGCTGTGGTCAGGTACGTTGCTGCTGCTGGGCTACTTCGGCGGCGCCACCATGCTTTCTACAATTGGCCTGATTCACGGCTCCCCGCTCCTGCAGGCCGCTTCCGCCGGTCTACTGGTCGCAGCCGTGGTCTTCGTGATCTGGCGCCTCCGGGCCGAGAGGCGTCCGCAACCGGTACGCGACGCCTGACCGTCCTGCCCGCTGCCCGCCGCGAAAGGCAGGCAGGCGGTGCCATAAACCGAGAGAATGGAGAAGCCGGCGCATGAGCTTTGAGCTGCGTCCAATTGTGGCCGATGAGTTCCTTGCCTTTGGCCATGCCACCGGTACCGGCTTTGGTGATCCGGGTAAGGACGAGGAAATCGAGGAGGAGCGCCCGCTCATCGACCTCGACCGCACGCTAGCCGCGTTCGATGGATCGCGGATCGTCGGCACAGGGGTGCTCTACAGCTTCGAGCTCACGCTCCCCGGCGCTACCAGGATCCCGGCTGGTGGCGTCAGCTGGATCAGTGTCCTGCCGACCCACCGCCGGCGCGGCATCCTGACGGCGATCATGCGCCGGCAGCTGGCCGACATGCGGGAGCGAGGTGAGCCGGTGGGCCTGCTGTATGCCTCGGAGAGCGTCATCTACGGCCGCTTCGGCTTCGGCGTGTCCACCATGCACACCGATTACGAGATTGGCACCCACCACGCCAGGTTCGCCCACCACCCACCGTTCGACGGTGTGGTTGAGTTCATCGATCGGGAAGAGGCAAGCTCGATCCTGCCGGAGGTGTGGGACCGCGCCGGAGCCGAGCAGCCGGGCTTCCTCACCCGGAGCCGCGCGGAGTGGGACTATTATTTGCGCGATCCGGCACGCTGGGCACATGGCGCAAGCAAACGATTCTATGTGGTGTACCGGGCCCAATCCGGCGAGGTGGACGGCTACGCCGCATACCGCATCAAGGAAAACTGGACGGGCGGCTTCGCGGAAAACAGTCTGCAGCTCGTCGGGCTCATTGCGCTGAACGACGCGGCACGCACCGCTCTCTGGAAGTATGTGCTGAGCGTCGACCTGGTGACGAAGGTCGAAGCGCACGACATGCCGAACGACGACCCGATCCGCTGGATGCTGGCCGATCCCCGGCGGCTGCGGGTCAAGCATTTTGGCGACTCACTCTGGACCCGCGTGATCGACATACCTGCTGCTTTGTCGGCGCGCCGCTATGCCGCCGAAGGCTCGCTGACGCTCGAGGTGCACGACCGGTTCTGTCCGGAGAACAGCGGGACGTACCGGCTGGAGGGCGGAGCCGACGGCGCGACATGCGCGCGCTCGAGCGTGGCGCCTGACCTGACTATGGAGGCCGCCGACCTCGGTGCTGCCTACCTCGGCGGCACTCGATTTACCGATCTGGCGCGAGCGGGGCGGGTGTTCGAGCGCAGTCCCGGCGCAGTACGCCGCGCTGACGGCATATTTCAGTGCATCCCCGCCCCTTGGTGCCCAAGGGGCTTCTGAACCGCGACTCCGGCCCTGGGGCCGGGCACCGGCGAGACGGACCGGTGTCGGGTCATGGTCGCGCTACTCGGCCAGGCCGCCGACGATCTGCCAGAAGCGGATGGTGGCGTCGATCCCTCGGTAGAAGTTGTCGAGGGAGAGCTTCTCGTTGGGGGCGTGAAGGTTGTCGTCGGGCAGGCCCCATCCCATCAGGACGCTTTCCAGGCCGACCGCCTCCTTCAGCGTGCCGACGATTGGAATGGAGCCGCCGGAGCGGGTCAGGACGGCCGGGCGGCCGAAGGTCCGTTCCAGGGCCGTCTGAGCGGCGCTGACAAACCGGCTCTCGGCCGGCACCACCACGGCGTTGCCGCCGTGGATGAGACGGACCTCGAGCTCGATGCCGGGCGGTGCGAGCTGCAAGACGCGCTCCCGATAAAGCTCGAATATGCGCTCCCAGCGCTGCTCCGGGACCAGCCGCATGCTGATCTTCGCACTGGCCTCGGCCGGAATCACGGTCTTGGCCCCCTCGCCGGTAAAGCCGCCCTGTATGCCATGCACGTCGAGGGTGGGCCGGGCCCACATTCGCTCGAGTGGTGTGAAACCTTGCTCGCCGGTCAGGTGCGTCACACCCATCTCAGCTTCCGTCATTGCCGGATCGTAGGGGAGCTGCCGCCAGGAATCGAGCACCGCGGAATCAGGCATCCGGACGTCATCGTAGAGGCCAGGAATCGTGATGTGTCCGTTGAGATCCTTGAGGCCCGCGATTACGTGGGCCAGGGCGTTGAGCGGGTTCGGCGCCACGCCGCCGTACAAACCGGAATGGAGGTCGTGGGCGGCTCCGCGAGCATAGATCTCGGTATAGACGTTGCCGCGCAGACCTGTCTCCAGCGTGGGGATACCGGGCGCGAACATCGCGGTGTCAGCGACCTGGGCAGCGTCGGCCTGGAGCCGTTCAGCGTGGCTGGAGACGTACGCAGTTACCACCGCGCCGCCGGCCTCCTCCTCGCCCTCGATGAGGAATTTGATGTTTACGGGCAGAGAGCCGCGTGACCGCATGATGCTCTCCGCCGCCAGGATCAGCGTCATGAGCTGTCCCTTGTCATCGGAGGCGCCCCGCGCGTAGATGCTGCCGTCACGCGCCGCCGGCTCGAACGGTGGAGAGTGCCATAGCTCGATCGGATCAACCGGCTGCACATCGTAATGGCCGTACGCCAGGATGGTCGGTGCCCCCGGCGCGCCCAGCCATTCACCGTAGACCAGCGGGTGACCGTTCCCGCCGATGATCTCGGCCGTCACGCCGATCGACGTCAGCTTCTCGCGAAGCCACCCCGCCGCCCGTTCCATGTCCGGCCGGTGCGCCGACAGGGTACTGATGCTCGGGATGCGGAGCAGCTTGGTGAGCTCCCCGAGAAAACGCGCGCGATTGCTCGCCGCGTATGCGATGGAATCGTCCGCCACGGCTAGCCTCCCGGCTCGGCGCCCCACAGGATATTCATCGTTTCCTCGTAGTTCTGGCGCGCCCCTTCGTACAGGCGGGCATTCTCGATGCAGAGTGCGGCGAGATCGGCCACCGCGACCAGGAAGCGCATATCGGAATCGGAGAACCGGCGGCGCTCGGCGCTGTAGACGCGGAGCACGCCGATTGGGCTGCCCCGGGCAATGAGCGGCACGCTGGCCACGGAGACGATACCCTCGCGCGCCGCTTCCTCCGGGTACTGGAAGCTGGCATCGGTGGTGACATCTTCCAGCTGCGAGGGCGTCCCGGCCAGGATATCTCGATCCACCGGGCTGCGAGCCAGCTCAACCGGTCCCTTATTGAGGTAGGCCGCGCTCAGTCCGTAGACGGCTCGCATCTCGAGCCGCTCCCCGGTCGAGTTGAGCAGCCTCACCGATGCGGCACGGGCGACGACCGCCTGAGCCGTCTCTTCCGTCAGGTAGGTGAGGACATTGTCCAGATCGAGACTGCTACTGAGCCGCAGGGTAATCTGGTAGAGCGCGTCGAAGTACCTGCCCAGCGAGGTGTCGGAGTACACAATCTCACTATACTGAGCGATCCGATGGCACCGCCCTCCGTCCGGTGCAGCTAGCGCCGAGGGGCCGCCCGCAGGTGAACAACCATGGCGGGTCTGAAACCTCTCCCGGAGACGTAAACGGAACGCCAATCGGCGGCGGGTGCCGGGAGAAAAAGGTGGGGAAGGGCGGCAGCGAGCTCACCCTTCAAGGCGAACTCGCTGCCAGATTGGCTCGATTATCTGATGAAACCCCTAACTTGTCAAGGTTTTGAAACGATTTGGCGACAAATCCACCCCAATTTCCTCAATCGTCAGTGACAGCGGACACAAAAGTGACATAAAATGTTCGCGGGAGTGGAGCGATGAATTCGTTCGTCGATGCGTGTCGCCAGGGCCAGTGGACGACGCGGGCCCCGCGTATCTGCTTTCCATGTACTGAAGGGAGGCGTCCTGCCATGCGTCGCATCGCACTTGCCCTGGCGCTCGCTGTGTCACTCACTCCGGCGATAAGCTTCGCCTCCGGCTGGCGGACGCTGTCCAGCCAGTCGCTGGGCTTTACGGTGCACTATCCCGCCGGCTGGCGAGTGACGAGCACCAGCCAGGTAGGAGTGAGGCAGGTATCGATCCAGCAGCAAGGCACGTCGTACGCTGTGACCATCTCGATTCTGAACGTGCGGCCGGGCAGGAGCGCCGCCGACACCGTCCGACGCTTTCTTGCCTTCGAGCGACGCCTCGGGGAGGGAATGTTCGCCCGTGTTCGCTGGGAGCCAAGCTTGTTGGGAGGCAGGGCTTCGATGGCGGGAGTCGCTACTCCACCGACCGAAGGAGGGGTGGGGCTGTCACTCGGCGTCTATGTTGCCGGCTGGCGCTCCCACATCTACGAGGTTACGCTCCTCGACAACCACCAACCGCCGTTGCACAGCCTGGGCAGCTTTCCTCGGGTGTACGCCCAGATCATCGGCAGCTGGCGCTTCCGGTAGTACCGGGGGAGGGCTGCGCCACCGGACGGGGTCCGGCACCTGCAGGCTTGAGCCGGCGGCCGCGCCTACTGTTGCTGCGGATCGTCGAGCTGGATATCACCGCCGGGGTCCATTCTCTCCATGGCCTGTCTCAGCAGTGATCCCCACTTGCTCGTCGCCACGCTCTCCGCAACGTTGTCGAGGCGTTGCTTGACCATCGGCTCGAGAACGCTGTCGACCCAGTTCTTCGCGGCCGCGCCCGCCTCTTCCGTCACCGCGTCCGGCATTGACCGGAGCAGCTTGCTCATGCCTTCGGGGAGCATCTGCTCGAGATAGTCGAGCGGATGAGACGCCGGCCGGGGTGGCGGAGGGAGCGCCGGTCGGCGTTTGTGGCCAACCCACCATCCGGCGACCGCTCCAAGCCCGGCCGCCGCACCGAGTGTCACAAGTGGATAGTTGCGGAGCGCCGAGTCCAGGCTGATGTCCTCGCCGGTGATGTCGGCGAAGACGGTGCGGAGTATCCGGCTGACCTGTTTCGCCGCGTCCAGTAGCTCGTCGAATTCGCGTGAGTCCATTCGTATCTCCGTGATCCATCTTACCGTGGCGGCCCGTCGACGGCCCGCTGCCGGCTCCAGATGCAGTCGCTTCTGACATCTTCACTGGCATAGAACTTGCCTTGAATAGCAGTGGTACCAGGTGTGAGGCGCCTGGTTGATACGGGAGGTTTACAGATGGCTAGTCTGCTTTGGATCCTCGTCGTCATTCTCATCATTGCGTGGCTCCTGGGCCTTGGTGGCGTGTTTCACCTGGCCGCGAGCTTGATCTGGATTATCCTGATCGTCGCCATCGTGGTCGCGGTCCTGGCCTTCGTCACTGGAGGCCTGTTCAGGTAACGATCCACGACGAACGGGACGGGGGCGCCGGGAACGGCGCCCCTTTTTTGCCTTCCGCCGGCTGAGTCCTGCCGCTCCTGCTATTCTCAAGAACGGTTGCACCGCGAGCTGTCCCGAGCTGGTCTGACCGGGGCAGTCCGACGGCGCCAACTCTCCCCGCTCCACCCGCATCGTGGGTACTGTCCGCTCGCCGTCAGGAAGGGAGAGCTCCGGGCGCCGCATCCCGATGATGATCCAAGGCTAGTTGATGGAGAAGCAGAATGGTTGAAGCCGCCAGTCAATCCAGGCCCGGCCTGCTCGAGCGCCTCGCGCAGGGACCGGTCGTCTGCGCCGAAGGGTACCTCTTCGAGTGTGAGCGCCGTGGCTATCTACAGGCGGGCGCCTTTGTGCCTGAGGTTGTGCTCGAGCATCCCGAGGTCATCGAGCAGCTGCACCGCGAGTTCGTCCGCGCCGGCTCCGACGTCGTCGAGGCTTTCACCTACTATGGGCACCGCGAGAAACTTCGAATCATCGGGAAAGAGGAACAGCTGGAGCCGCTCAACCGGCAAGCTCTACAGATTGCCCGAAAGGTTGCGGACGAAACCGGCACTCTGCTGGCAGGCGACCTCTCCAACACGAACGTGTATGTCGGCGACGAAGAGTCGGCACGGGTAGTACGTTCCATGTTCGAGGAGCAGGCTCGCTGGGCGGCCGAGGCAGGCGTGGACTTTATCGTGGCGGAAACCTTCTCGTTTGCCGAGGAGGCGCGTATCGCTCTCGAAGTGATCAAGGAAACCGGATTACCCGCCGTTGTCACCATGGCGGCCCACCGCTACGAAACGACGCCGGACGGCTACTCGCCGGAGGATGCCTGCCGCATGCTCGAAGCGCATGGCGCCGATGTCGTGGGCCTGAATTGCGCCCGCGGTCCCCGCACGATGCTGCCCGTTCTGCGGCGGGTGCGCGAAGCCGTCAGCGGCTACGTCGCAGCGCTTCCCGTGCCGTATCGCACCACCGACGCCGAGCCGACCTTCCAGTCGCTGCGCGATCCGGACTACCACGGCCTGCCCGAGGACCGGCCGTTTCCCACCGACCTCGACCCGTTCACCTGCAATCGTCACGAGATTGCGGACTTCACGCGTGAGGCGTATGCCATGGATGTCCGCTACCTTGGTGTTTGCTGCGGTGCGGGGCCGCACCACATCCGCGCCATGGCGGAGGCGCTGGGCCGGACACCCGAGGCCAGCAAGTACTCGGCGGACATGTCCAAACACGCCTATATGGGCACCGACCCGACACTGAAGCCGGAAATTCAGGAGCTGGCGGCGAAGTTGTAGCCGTACCGACCCTCTTACCGGCGCGGTCGCAGCTTGTCCGGTCCTCAGAACGCCGCTTCGAGCAACGCGCGTAGCTCGTCGCTGGTCGGTAGGCGGGGTGTGTTGAGGATGACCTCGTCGGCCAGGGCATCGGCGACGACCAGGTCGATCGACGCCGAGGCGACTCCCACCTCGGCGAGCGCCAGCGGCGCGCCGACCGCGCGCACCAGCGCATGGGCCGCTTCGACGGCGGCATGCGGCTCGCTCGTCGAGGTGAGCGGCAGACCGGTCGCGGCGACCGTGGCGGCAACAGCTTCATAGGCGTCGCGGCAAACGCCCAGGTTGAAGGCGAGGACATGCGGGAGCAGGATGCCGAGACCGACCCCGTGGGCGGTACCGGAGTGCGCGCTGAGGGCGTGGGCGGTAGCGTGTGCCAGGCCGAGGCCGGTGGTGGCGAAGGCAAGCCCGGCCATGTGGGCGGCGAGCAGCATCTGGGCGCGTGCTTCGAGATCGGCGCCGTCGCGCACGGCTTCCGGAAGGTACCGCAGGACCATGCGCACCACCTGGAGGTTCAGGCCCTGCGCGTATGGGTTTGACCGGCGCGAGGAGAGTGATTCGAGGGCATGTGCCAGGACGTCGATCCCGGTACTGGCGGTAGCAGGCGGCGGCAGCCCGAGAGTGAGCACCGGATCGAGGATGATGCGTGCCGGAACAACGCTGGCGTGGCCGGCGTAAAACTTCCGATGGGCCTCCGGATCTTCGAACACGCCGAAACCGTTGGTTTCCGAACCCGTGCCTGCCGTGGTGGGGATGGCGATAACTGGTAGGCCGGGTGCTGCCGGCTCGATGCGGTAGTCGATCTCAGGCGGCGACACGTCGTTGGTGGCAAGCAGCGCGATACCCTTGGCGGCGTCGAGCACGCTTCCGCCTCCCAGGGCGATGACAGCACTCGGCGCGAGCCAGCGCGCCGCCGCCGCGCCCCGTTCCAGCGTCGCGGTGGAGGGATTCGGATGCACCCCATCGAACAGCGGGGTTTCGAAACCATGCGCCTCGAGCAGTGCGATGACCTCGCCGGCGATGCCTGCAGCAACCACTCCGCCGTCGGTCACCAGCAACACCCGGTTGCCGGAGATGGGAGGGAGCAAGGACGGGAGCTCGGCGATTGAGCCGGCCCCGAAAAGGGCGCGCCCCTCCACACCGATGGTGAATCGTTGGTCCGTCAGTGGGCTCATGTAACCTCCAGCCGGTCGAGCGTCGGACCGTCGAGAAGTGCGCCCAATCCGGGTCGGGAAGGGACGGCTACACACCCATCCGGTCCGACTCGGATCGGCTCGGCGAGAAAGAAGTCCCGACGCTCGACCGTCCAGCCGGGCGGATCGTACGGAAACTCCAGATACGGGCCACCTCCGACCCCAGTCGCGACGTGGAGGTTCGCGAGCAGTCCCAGACCGTTCGTCCAGGTATGGGGACTGAACCAGCGGTTACGCGCCAGAGCGGTCTCGGCAACCAGCCGGACCCGCGACATGCCGGCGGCGAGGACCACGTCGGGCTGGTAGACGTCGAGCAGATCGTCGGCCAGGTAGTCGAGTAGCTCGTCGAGAGTGCGGGTCATCTCCCCGCCGGCGATGCGCATACCGGTGACCTGACGAAGATCCCGGATGCCTCGCCGGTCGGTCAGCGGGAGCGGCTCCTCGAGCCACAGCACTCCAAGCTCGGTCAGCTCTGCAGCGGCGCGGCGGGCCCCGGCGGCGTCGAGTGCCGGCGAGAGGTCGCCTGCCATCCGCCAGGCCTGATTGAGGTCGACCAGAATGTCCATGCTGTCGCCCACCGCCGCCCGTACCGCCGCCACGGCAGCCACGCCGGCTGGAGCCAGTCCCGGCTGGACGCGGATCTTCAAGGCCCGAAACCCCTCCTCGCGGAGTGCCAGGGCCGACTCCGCGCGCTCCTCAGGCCCTTTCAGCTCGCCACAGGAGGCGTAGGCGGGGATGCGTTCGGCGGCGCCGCCGAACAGTACGGACACCGGCTGCCCGCATACCTGGCCGATAATGTCCCAGAGCGCCGCTTCCAGCGGCCAGTAGCGGCCGGCGTGGAAGCTGATCGTCTCCAACGTGCGGACGTGGCGGGCGATGGCCAGCGGATCCTGGCCGATGAACAACTCGGCGAACGGCTCGAAGCCGTCCATGGTGTCGCCCGAGCCGACGCCGGTGATGCCCTCGTCGGTTTCGACGCAGACGAGCGTGGCGGCGACGCGCTGCCGCGGTACCGGGTCCCAGGCAGCATGAAAAGGCGGATCGAGCTCGGCGCACAGGCGCCGAGCTCGAATTGCCGTGATCTTCAACCTCGGAGGTTAGCCGATCCAGGTAGCCGAGAAGTCCGGATACGGCCCGGGACCGTTCGGCACGCCGTGAACTGTCTTCTTGAGCGCGTGCAGGTCGTTGATCCAGTAAGCGATGACCGCCGGGACCTCGTCGTTCATGATCTTCGCCGCCTGGTAGACGTCCGCGTTGTACTTGGTCTTGTTGATCTCTTTGTCCGAGTTGGCGATGAGACGGTCGAAGGTCTTGTTGGACCAGTGGGCCGAATTCCAGCCGGAGAACGGTGGCGGAATCGAGCTACTGAGGTAGGCCGGTGTGATCAGCTGGCTGGGTGTACCGCGCGGCGCCCAGTCCACGATTCCCATCGGCACCAACAGCCAGGGCTGGTTGTCGCCCGAGCCGTAGTAGGTGTTCTGATCCTCGCCGTTGAGGGTAACGTTGATGCCGGCAGCTTTGCACTGCTCTTTGATGATGACGGCGTACTGCGGAATCTCGAGGTAGTTCTCGAACGTCAGGGTGACATCGATGCCATTCGGATGGCCGGCTGCCGCCAGCAGCTGTTTCGCCTTGGCGATGTCCTGCTTGCGCTGGGGAACCTTCTTCGCACCCGCCGAGAGCGGCCCGAACACCGGAGCGAAGCCGTGGTCGTTGCCGACCTGGCCCAGGCCGTTCAGCAGGCTCTTGACCAGGGCAGGGCGATCGAGACTATAAGCGACCGCCTGCCGCACCCGCTTGTCGGTGAAGGGCGACTTATCGACCCGCATGTGGAACTCGCGGTAGGCGCTGCCCGGGTTCCGGAGAATCCGGAGATTCGAGTCGGAGAACAGTGCCTGGCCCCCCTGGTAGGTGGCGTTGGGGAAGATATCGACCTCGCCCGCCTGCAATCCGAGCACGGTCGCCTGGTCGGCTCCGTAGTACTTGATGTGGACCCCGTTGAGATAGGGCAGGCCCTTCGCCCAGTAGTGGGGGTTCTTCTTGTAGGTGGCGCCGACCTTGGGCGTGTACCCGGTCAGGATGAATGGACCGGTCCCGATGCCGCCCTTGATGAACTGGCCGACTTTATACCCTTTCGGCAGGATTGCCGAGTTGTAGGTGAGGGCCGATACCAGGTAGGGGAAACCCGAGTACCCACGATCGAGATGGAACTGCACGGTGTGCGCGTCGATCTTTCGCGTGTGGCCCTTGGAGAGTATGCCCTTGAAGGCCGAGAGCGCCGCCGAGTTGGTAGCGGGGTCGGTCAGCAGATTGAAGGTGTACACGACATCGTCCGCGGTGAAGGGCTTGCCGTTGTGCCACTTGACACCCTTGCGGAGGTTGAAGATCCAGGTATCCGGCTTGGGCGCGTGCCACGAAACGGCGAGCTTCTTCGCCAGCGAGTAGTCGGGGCGCGGATAGCACAGGTACTCCATCGAGAGCTGCGCCGTCAGGATCGCCCCCTCATTGAACATGGTCACCGGATCGACGTCGGCGGCGGGCACCAGATACCCGATCTTCAGCGTTCCGCCACGCTTCGGCGCCAGCGCAGGGGCCGCGAGCTGCGCCGCCTCGGCCTCACCGCCGAGACCGGTCTCGGTCAGGATACCCACGATCGTCGGCAGGGCGACACCTGCCGCCATGAGTCTCGTGATCAGCTGACGGCGGCTCATCACGCCATTCAGCACATCTTCCACGAGCTCGTACTCGTCCCTTACCATTGCTTCTCCTCCTCGACTCTCCTCCGAGTCTGGGGCATGGATGCGTCCACGAACATCTCCTCTGTACACCTATCCAGAACGGATGCCAGCGAAGAAACGTCACAACCGGTTTCCGGCGGTCAGCACCTCCTCGAAGAAGCCAGCTTCGCGGACGCTCGTCGCCGGCAGAGCGGGCCGGAAACGATGCCGCCATTATAGTCGCGGGTTGTGTGAGCGACAATGGCCGCATGGTGCCACCTGACCGGAAGATGAGATGAAGCTCACGACGCGATTTGTGTCTGCCGCTGATATCGAGCAGCTTCAATTGACGCGCAGAGACATTCTCGGCGCGGTTGAAGCGGCCGTTCGTGCCCAGGGGAATGGCCAGGTGGTCCTGGAGCCACGCGTGCACCTGGTCCCGCCGGCAAGTGGCGGGCACTTCAACGTGCTGCGTGGGCACGTCGCGCCACTCGGTGTGAGCGGGGTGAAGGTCGTGGGCGACTTCGTCGAGAATTATCGACACGGCCTGCCGAGTGAGCTGGCACTCGTCACACTGTACAGTCCGGAGACCGGCGCACCGCTGGCGATCGTCGATGGGACGCTCATCACGGCGGCGCGCACCGGGGCGATGACCGCCCTCGGAGCCCGCTATCTTGCCCGGCCGGACAGTGCCGTGTTGGGGCATATCGGCTCCCGGGGCAGCGCATGGTGGAACGTCACCATGCTGGACGACCTTTTCGACTTTCGCGAGATCCGCGTCACCAGCGCCCGACCCCAGTCGCGTGAGGAGTTCGCGCGGCGGCTGAGCCGGGAGCTGGGGAAGCCGGTACAAGTCGCGGCGTCGCCAGAGGAAGCGCTCGCCGGCGCCGACATCGTGGTCGAGGCCACGCGTCTGACGAAACCCGAAGTGCTGCTTCGCACCGACTGGGTGGGGCCCGGAACGCTCGTGGTCCCCTACGGCACGGTGAGCGCGGTGGAGCTGTCGCTGACCTCGATCATGGACAAGGTCGTGGTCGACGACTGGGGCCAGGCGACGGTCGGGCCCTTTGGCGCGTTGCGCCGGCATGTCGACGAGGGGCTGCTCACCAGGGAGAATCTTCATGCCGAGCTGGGCGAGATCGTCGCCGGGAAGCGCCCGGGTAGGGAATCGGCGGAAGAACGGATCCTGTTTTGGCACCGCGGGCTGGCGACGACGGATATCGCGGTGGCGCATCTCATCTGGAAGCGTGCTGAGGCGATGGACATCGGTACCGCGCTGGCCTACCGCGAGTGAGCGGTTCCCACCATGATCCGCACCGTGACGACTCCACGATGGACGCGGCGATGGGCGTCCATGATGGACTTCCCTATGGAAGTGGCGATGGGCTCGGCGACAGGCGCGCCGACGGATCCGCCGATGAATGCGACGACGTACTCCCTGATGGACGCGCCGACGGACGTGACGCCGTAGTGGAGGGCTTTAGCCCGGGCCCGGCATGGCAAAACTGTCCCCATTTCCTCGTGACGGTGCGGCGTTTCTCGGGACGCTTTCTGCAGGCCGAGACCGGGCTGAAGCCCTCTGCTACGGGGCGTGGAAGGGAAGGCGTAGTGGAGGGCTTTAGCCCGGGCCTCGCATGGCAAGAGTGTCTCCATTTCGACCTGGTAGGGCGGCGTTTCTCGGGACGCTTTCTGCGGGTGGTACCCGGGCTGAAGCCCTCCGCTACGGGGTGTGGAAGCACGGGGCGCGGGGGGTGAGGAGCATGGGGGTGCAGGACGCGGGGGTGCGGGCGTGGAGGTGCGGGGCGCGGCAGTACAGGTTGTGGTAGGGACGGGGCGCGGAGGTACGGGGTCTGGAGGTACTGGGTGTGGTGATACGGGGTGTGGAAGTGCGGGCTGGTGAAGATGCATGGAACAGAATGATATGAGCGGCACGATCAGGCTGCATTCGGCGGCCGATCTCACCCTGGCGGCGCTGGAGGCGATCGCCTGGGACGGGTGGCAGGTCAGGCTTGCGCCCGAGCTCCTCGGCCATGTCGCGGCGACGCGGAAGGATATGCTCGCGGCTCTCGCCGACGGCCGCGAGGTGTACGGCGTGACGACCGGAATGGGGTATCTGGCGGGAGTCTCGCTCAGTGCCGACGAGCAGGAGGTGCACCAGGCAAACCTGCTGCGCGGACGAGCAGTGGGAGGTCCACCCTATCTGGAACCCGCCGAGGCGCGGGCCGTGCTGGTGGTCCGGCTCGCCGGCTTCCTCGACGGGGCGGCGGGTGGGTCGCCCGAGCTGTGCAGCTTCCTGGCGGATCGCCTGAACGACGGGTTCATCCCAGCGATTCCGAGTACGGCAGTTGGCTGTGCCGGAGAGATCATCCCTCTCGCCCACGCCTTCGGGCCTTTCATCGGTAGTGGGGATGTCCTGGCCGCCGGTGATGGCAGATCCGGTGCCACGCAGGATGCGACCGGCGCGCTCGCGGCGCGAGGAGTGGCGCCGTACCGTCCTGGCGCAAAGGAGGGCATCGCGTTGCTCGCCGGGGCGCCGGCGGCGGTGGCCCTTGGAGCCGCGCGGCGGCGCGCCGCTCGAGTGCTGTACCAACAGCTCCTGGTCTGCGCAGCATGCGCGATCGATGCATTGCGGGCGCCACTGAGCCCGTATCAGCCGGTGGTAGCGCGGCTGGCGAACGACCCCATCATGGCGGAGGTGCTGGACCGTCTGGCCGAGCTTCTCGGGGGGGCGGATCAGGACCGGTCGCGATCCGAAGCACGGGCACGGCCGGGAAGGAACCCACAGGGGACGCCCCGAGGGCACGAACCCGCGGGGGCCGGGAATCGGGAGCCATCCCTGGTTCAGGCACCGGTCTCGTTTCGCGTAATCCCCCAGGTGCTGGCGCACCTTGCCCGGGTCACCGACCGGCTGGAGGAAGACCTGCGGCGGGGACTGGTCGCGGTGACCGACTCGCCGGCCTTCGTTGACGGGCAGTTTGTCTCCCACGGCGGGTTCCACGCCGTGGACCTCGCGAGCGACCTGGACTATCTCTGTATCGCGTTGGCGCAGGCGGCGGAGCTGGCCGGACAGCACGCGCACCGCCTGCTCGATTCACGCTTCACGGGGTTGCCGGACCAGCTCGCTGCGGCGCCGGGACTCAACGCCGGCCTGGTGGTGGTTCAGAAGCGGATCGTCGGGATATTGAACCAGCTGAGGCGGCTCGCAACCCCGGCCTCGATCGGGCTGGCCGATACCTCGCTGGGGCAGGAGGACGCAATGACGTTCACATTCGAGTCCGCCGAGAAGCTCCGCCGGGCGGAGGCGCTGCTTCGCGATGTCATCGCCTGCGTCCTTCTCATCTGCCGCCAGGCGTGGTGGCTGGGAGCAACGCCGGTAGCACCGGGCCTCGAGCCGTATGCCGGGGCGATCGAAGACATGATCGAGCCGGTGGTGCGGGATCGACCACTCGGTCCGGATATCGAGCGGGTCTCCCGGTTCCTGGCCGCCGGCTCCTGGCCTTGATCGTCGACGCCGGACGTTGTTTTGACAGAGCGGCTACCGACACCTACACTTCATAGACATGGTTCAGTGTGCAGGCGGAAGGCGGCGGGAGAACTGCATACCGCGGGGACAGACAGTGTTACCGTCCCTGATGACCGCGGGGCGCATGCTCGCGCCGGCTGAGATAGACTGCTAGACGGGCGGAGAGGCACTCGATGGGGCGGTTCATTCTCAAGCGACTGGCACTCGCCCTCGTCACCCTGATTCTCGTCTCCATGGCGGTGTTCGCTGTCTCGCAGCTGCACGGTGATGTGGGTAGGATCATCCTTGGCCCATACGCCTCCCCTGATGCGGTGGCGCGCGTCGATCATCAGCTTGGTGTGGACCAGCCACTGCCCGTCCGCTACTGGAAATGGGCGACGGCGTTTGTGCGTGGCGACTGGGGGCAATCGTATCTGCTCAATACGCCGGTCCGGGCGATGGCACTGACGCGCCTGGTAAATTCGCTGATTCTCGCCGGGTTCGCATTCATCTTGATCGTGCCGATCTCGATCGGGCTGGGAGTCGTCGCCGCCCTGTCGCACGGAAAGGTGCTCGACCGGCTGATCACGGTCATGGGGCTGTCGCTGATCGCCTTGCCGGAGTTCGTGTCCGGCGTTGTCCTGCTGGTCATCTTCGCGGTTGCCCTCAAGTGGCTACCGGCTTCCGCCAACGTCCCATCCTGGAATCCGGCGGATATCATCCATCAGCTGCTGCTGCCGTCCATACCACTGATGTTTGTGTTGTTTGGCTATATCGCGCGCATGGCGCGGGCCGGCACGATATCGACGCTTGACTCGAACTACGTGCGCACGGCGGTGCTCAAGGGGTTACCGCGTCGGGTCGTCATCTTTCGGCATGTTCTGCGGAACTCCTTACTGCCGACGATCACCGTCGTCTTCGTCCAGGCCGGCTACCTGGTAGGTGGCCTGGTCGTGATCGAGACGCTCTTCAGCTACCCGGGGATCGGCAAGCTGGTTTTCGACTCCGCCCAGGGACACGATGTGCCGATGCTCGAGGCGACTGTGCTGCTCATCGCGATCATCTACATGGTGGCCAACCTCAGCGCCGACGTCCTCTACGCCGTGTTGAATCCTCGGGTGAGGTTGAGCGACTGATGGAAGCCGTCGGCCAGCCGCCTGCCCTCGAGCCCATTCCCTCACCCGACGCGCCGCTTGGCCCAATCGTCACTTCAACGACCGTGGGGCGGCGGGCGCGGCTGCGTGAGGTCGGCGCCGGCCTGCTGCGCTCGCCGGTTTTCGTGGTCGGCGCGGTGGTTCTGCTGTACTGGGTCTTTGACGCGATCTTCTGGCAGCTCTACGTCCCGCAAGACCCGCAGGCGTTCTCCACTTCGCTCAGCGCACCATCCGGCGCCCACTGGTTCGGCACTGATGATCTGGGGCGCGATGTCTTTTCTCGCGTCCTGGCGGGGGCAAGCTCGGTGCTGACGATATCGGTCGAGGCGACGTTGCTCGGCCTGATCGGAGGGATCGCGGTTGGGCTGATCGCCGGCTACTATCGCGGGATCGTCGACGACGTGCTGATGCGGGCGGTCGACGCGCTTCTCTCGTTCCCTGGGATCATCATCGCCATCCTCGTCCTGACCGTCTTCGGTTCCAGCACGCTCAACGTGGTACTGGTCATCGGCATCATCTTCTCGCCGATCGTGGCGCGGACGGTCCGTGCCGCGGTCCTGGTGGAGCGGGAGCGGGAGTACGTGGCCGCGGCCAAGCTGCTGGGCGCGCGCGGACCGTTCATCATGGCGCGCGAGATCCTGCCGAACATCACAGGTCCGATCGTGGTGGAGGCGACGGTTCGTCTTGCCTATGCCATCTTCACCGTCGCCACACTGTCGTTCCTCGGCTTCGGAATCCAGCCTCCCTCACCGGATTGGGGCCTGACCATCGCCCAGGAGCGTACCGTCCTGCAGATCGCACCCTGGACGGTGCTCTTTCCGGCCCTGGCCCTCGCTTCCCTGGTGATCGCGATCAACTTCGTGGCGGACGGCCTCAAGGAGGTGCTGGAGTCATGAGCGTTGCCGAAACGACTGCCGCAGCGTCCACCCACGCCGTCGACATCTCGGGTCTGACCATCCGCTACCGCCGAAAGCGGCGGGCGCTGAAAGTGATCGACGATATCTCGCTGTATATCAAGCCGGGCGAGGCGTACGGTCTGGTCGGCGAGTCCGGTTGCGGGAAGACGACCGTGGCAATGGCGCTCATGCGCTATCTGCCGTCGAACGCCATTGTGGAGAGCGGGAAGATCATGTTCGCCGGCAAGGATCTTCTTACCCTCTCCGATTCCGAGCTGCGGGCGCTGCGCGGCGATCGGATGGCGATGGTCTATCAGGACCCGGGAAGCGCGCTGAATCCGTCAATGCGCATCGGTTCCCAGATCGCGGAGGTCTACCGCTATCACCGGCACATGGACAAACAGGAGGCGTGGGACGCCTCGGCCGCAATGCTGGAGAAGGTCCAGATCTCCAATCCGCGAGGCGTACTGCAGCGATACCCCCACGAGCTGTCCGGCGGGCAGCAGCAGCGAATCATGTTCGCGATGGCGTTGGCGACCGACCCGGAGCTACTGGTGCTCGACGAGCCCACCACGGGTCTCGACGCCACGGTCGAGGCCGAGGTGCTCGACCTGGTGGAGCAGCTCCGCGCCCAATTCAACACCTCGATCCTGTTCATCAGCCACAATCTGGGCATCGTTGCGCGCATCTGCGAACGTGTCGGCGTGCTCTACGCCGGCCGGGTGATCGAGGAAGGGCCGGCGCTCAAGGCGTTCCTCGACCCGCGCCATCCCTACACCCTCGGCCTGCTGCGCTGCGTGCCGAGGCTCGGCATGAATAAGCGCACCCAGCGGCTGGATCCTATTCCGGGCTCGCTGCCCGCGCTTGGCTCCCAGCCTCCGGGTTGCAACTACGCCGACCGCTGCCCGATCGCGCGCGAGCGCTGCCGTGAGGAGAAGCCGCCGCTGATCCCCGTGTCCGACACCCGGGCAAGCCGCTGCTTTTACTTCGAGGAGGTGGACCGGATTCCGCCCAGCAGCGCGGCCGCTGTGGAGCCGCTCCCCGCCCGCAGCGATGAGGTGCTCCTCAAGATCGACGATCTGATCAAGACGTACCATTCAGGCGGCAGCGCGGTCGCGGCGGTGGCGGGCGTGTCCCTGGAAGTCCGGCGCGGCGAGGTCTTCGGTCTGGTGGGGGAGTCAGGCAGCGGCAAGAGCTCGCTGGCCAAGGTTATCGTCGGCCTCACCGCTCCTACCGGTGGGGCGGTGCAATTCGAGCAGGCGCCGCTTCCCGCGGTCGCGGTGCGCCGCCGCCTTGATCTCAGACGCAAGCTGCAGATGGTCTTCCAGAACCCGGACAGCGCGCTGAACCCGAGCTACTCAATCCGCACGTCCCTGTTCCGGGCACTACGGCGTCTGGCCGGGATTCGAAGCCGCGCTGAGCTGGAGCAACGCGCCGACCAGCT